>Ga0208565_1000168_pt1 | contig 53915 bp, 32 predicted proteins | sample Sb_taG_7_FD_187706 | JGI IMG/M metagenome (GOLD analysis project Ga0208565, IMG submission 187706) | Peat soil microbial communities from Weissenstadt, Germany - Sb_50d_2_FS metaG (SPAdes) (version 2) | ecosystem: Environmental > Terrestrial > Soil > Wetlands > Peat | place: Germany... | reverse complement strand
GCGCTGTCCAAGCCGGTAGTGAACGGGGATATTGCTCGGCGGTTCGAGCTGGGAATCATTGCTGAGCAGGCTCAAGTACTCTGAGCCGCCTGGTCCCGGCTCGATCTTTGGTTCTTGACCCGCGACCTCCTGCCAGCTCCAAATGTTTCGGAACCAAAGATGCGGAAGGATGTGCAGTGGAGCTGGTTCCGACCCACGGTTGAATGCCTGGATGCGAATGCAGATGTCTTCTGGCGTTGCCTTGGCATACTCGATGACGATGTCGAAATAGCGATTGCCGGCGAAGACGCCCGTATCGAGCAACTCGAACTCGGGGCCTTCGCCCGCCCGCTTGACGTTCTCCTCGATCAAGCGCCGATACGGAAAGGCTGCTTGCGGGTACTTGTAGAGGAACTTCATGTAGGAGTGCGTCGGCGTGCTGTCCAGGTAGAAGTAGTACTCCTTGACGTCTTCGCCGTGATTGCCTTCCTGCGGCGTCAGTCCGAAGAGGCGCTCTTTCAGGATAGGATCCTGCTCATTCCAGAATGCCGGTGCGAAGACCAGGAGCTGGAAGCGGTCGCAGATGCCGGCGATGCCATCTTCTCCCCAACGGTATGCCTTGCTCCGGGCAAGATCGTGCGGCAGGAAAGACCAGGCGTTGCCGTCGGGGCTGTAGTCCTCGCGCACCGTGGCCCAGGAGCGGTCGGCCACATAGGGTCCCCAACGCCGCCAGCTGAAAATATCATCCTTGATCTCCTCGAGGCGTTCGTGTTCTTTGGTCTTCATGGGTTACGACAGGCTGGGGCGGATAGCATGAGCTGGGAACTGCACCAAACTTGGTTAGGAGCTTGCCCTCTTTCTCAATCTAGTGTGTGCTCAAGTCTTGATTTTGGAGGAAGGGCATGTGCTCAGAATGCTCGGAAATATGTTCATTTGTACACATGACATATGTCATTTAGGCCTGCCATTCGTCGTGCGACGTAACATATTATGGGGTAATATCTTGTGGATGTCTATGGTGTCAGGCAAGTTGTCTGCCTACCCCCCCTTTTACATGACATAACATGACATTTCATTTTTCATTTCCGGCTTTTCTTCGGGTTTTTCTCGAGCCTCGAGCTCAGGCCCCAAGAGTTAGCCTTGAAGAGGCACCAGCAGGCTATTTGCCCGGCAGGTCCCACACCGGGTCGAACACCTTCGGCTCTTCGATCAGTGCGTTTACTGCTCGGGAGAGCAGGACCAGGGAGGGGCCGTCTTCCGGATACTCGATGAGCAAGTTGCCCAGGCCGCGGGCAGCGTTTCGGAACTCTTTTCTTTCAAAATCATCCAACGCCTGTTCGTAGGTTCGTTGCAGGACGGCCCAAGCGTTTTGCGCCATGGGTACGATCTCGTGGATATCCACGGGCCGGACGATGTTGACGACCCTGACCCTGCCGAGGCGCCTGCAGCGAAATTCGTCGCCCAGGTGTGCGCGCGTTGATCCGGTCACCAGGAGCTTTGTCTTGAGGAACTTGGTTGCACCCTGCACGCGGCTGGCCAAGTTGACGGCGTCGCCCTGCGGGCCGTATTTGAATTTGCGGTGCGAGCCGACGTTTCCCACCGAGGCGACTCCCGTGTTGATGCCAATCCCCAGGCCGATGGGCTCGCCGAGTTTTTCTTGCCAGCGCTCGTTGAGTTCCGCCAGGTGGTCGAGCATGTCGAGCGCGGCGCGACAGGCGCGGAGTGGGTGGTCTGCTTGCTTCTCCGGCGCTCCCCACATGGCCATCAGCTCGTCGCCGATGTAATCGACCAGCACGCCCTGGTGCGCCAGCACGCAATCGGACAGCTCTTCCAGAACATCGCTGATCCAGGAAACCGTGGCGGTGGTGCCCATACGTTCGCTGATGCGGCTATAGCCTCGGATGTCGCAGAAGAGGATGGTGACCTCGGCGTCGCGGGCGCGCAAGAGATCGGGTTGCTCGGCCAGATTCCGCGCCAACTCCGGAGTGAAGAATTGTTCGAAGCGGACGCGCGCCGAGAGAGCAGCCTGCTCTTGCTCCAGGCGCGCGAGGCCGGCGGCCACGCAGGTGGCGAGTAGTTCCACGAGCAGCGCCTGCAGCCTGGTGATTGGGCCCGAAAAGATCGACTTGCTACCCTGGCGACGGTCGCCGTAAAGGGCCCCAATCACCTCTCCGCGGGAGTCCAGAACGGGGGCGGCGACCACCGCCGTGATGCCCAGCAAGCTGCCGCCGCCCTGGGCATGCAGATCCGGCGATTGCCAGAAAGTCTTCTTCTCCGCGCGCAGCCGCTGCAAGACCTGCCGGCTCGGCTCCCAATGGACGCTGCTGGGAGTTTGCGGTCCGATATGGACAGCTTCGACCTTCCAGTCGTCGCCATCGAGGAGCAACACCCGGCCGGAATCAAGCCCTACCAGTTCGACTCCGGCCTGGGCGGCCTTGCTCAGGAAGTCCGAGGAGCTGGCGGCGCTGTGCAGCAGGCCCAGCGTGGTTTGCAGCCAGCGCACCACTGCTTCGGCCTCGATGCCGGCGGTTGATGCGATCGAGAGCGACATGAACGCCGATCCTCGTGCCGCAAAGGACCCCGGAGCGAGGGTCATCTCGTCCAGGCTATGCAAGAGCTGCGGATCGGGTGCGGGGCCCTGGATTTGAATCGTCTTGGTGCCAAGCGTGAGCACCGTGGGAAGCGACAATTCGCAGAATGCTTTGGGTTTCAGGGCGGTGCCGTCAGCCAGGCGGACCGGCCGCTTGTCGCTGACGTTGGTGATCCGCACTTTGCGGTCGGCCAGCGGCTCCAGCCGGACATGCTTGCGGGAAACAATATCTTCCTGGAGGGGCGCAATCACGATCCGGGAGCTGCCGGAGTCCTTCGTCTGACGATAAACTTCTTCTTCGCGCGTGCTTTGCCGGCCCAGCTCGACGGGCCCGAGTGCTTCGACCGTGTGGACAAGCCGCTGATCTTCGAACACACGGATGGTTAGGGGGTCGCTCATGGCATGCCTTTCTTCGCCTCCACTGGCTGAAGGCTGCCCGGCATTTGGCAATTTGCAGAAACTTGACCGAAAGAACCGGGCTTGCGTGCAATACAATCCTTCAGCGGTTGAGTTTAGCAGACGCGAAGGATCGCCATCGAGGGAAAATGGGCATTTCCGGCTCAAGTCCCGCCGCCCCTGTTCTGGTTATTCCGCTCCCACGCAGAACTTCAGGATTATTTCTTGACACCCCTCCACATGCTGGCAGACTATACACGGCGCTCGTGTGATGTGCGCATGCTTGGAATGCGCCCTGGGGCAGGAACCTCTAGATTCGTCTCTTTCTCATGCTGCAACCTAACAATCTGACAGAGCGGTTCCGTCGCTTTCTTGCATTCTTGGTGGTTTCGGGCCTTTGCGCCTTCATTTGGCATGGCTGGCCGCGCTCCCCGCTGGCAGGCCAGCCTGGGGTGGCATCCAGCAACAATTCAGCGCAACTTGCAAACCTCCAGTGCCTGGGAGTTTCCTCGTGCGCGTCCACGGCCTGTCATTACGGCAGTGGTGCGCAGGGCGCTAAGGGTAGCGAATATACCACCTGGGCTACTCTTGACAAGCATTCCAGGGCTTACAACGTCCTCTTCGATGAGCTGTCGCGCACGATCCTGCGGAATTACAAACGACTGAACGCTGCCGAGGCACCACATCCTGAGAGAGAAGCTCTTTGCCTGCGCTGCCATGCACCCGATCAGCCGGGTCAGGTCCTGGGCGGGCCCTCCTTGATCGCTCAGACTGGCAGCGGACTCGACGGAGTTGGTTGCGAAAGCTGCCATGGCCCAGCCGAGCGCTGGCGTACCGCTCACTACTTGCCCGACTGGAGAGAGAAGAGCGCTACGGAAAAAGAAGCTCTGGGCATGCGTCCAACGAAGGACCTCGTCGCCCGGGCGAAGCTGTGCGCGGAATGCCACATCGGAACGGCGCAGCGCGAAGTCAATCATGACCTGATCGCCGCCGGCCACCCGCGTCTGAATTTTGAGTTTTCCGCCTATCTGGCCAATATGCCCAGCCACTGGTGCGAGCAAGGCGAGAACGCACGGGCTGATTTCCCGGCACGTAGCTGGGCCGTCGGCCAGGTGGTCTCCGCGCATGCCGCACTCGAGCTGCTGGAAGCGCGGGCACACTCCGCCCGCGACGCGAATACCCAAAAGGCGTGGCCTGAGTTTGCGGAATATGATTGCTTCGCTTGCCACCATGATTTACGCGATGACACCGAGCGGCAGAACAGCGTCTTCGGCAAGCGCGCACCCGGTTCGTACCCCTGGGGCACGTGGTACTACACGCTTCTTCCCGAAATCGCCCGCGAAAAGCCCGCTCCGGCGGCGGCCAAGATCGCGGATTCCCTGAAAGAACTCCAGGCTCTGATGGCCCGGCCTTATCCGGACCCGGTCGCGGTCGCAAACCTGGCGCGTGCCACGCAGGATCACTTGGATCAGTGGGCAAAGACAGCCTACGCTCCGCTTGGCCGGGCGTCGCTGGAAAGCCTGCTCTCCCGTTTCAGCCACGACAGATCCCGGAGCACCGTGGCGGATTGGGATGGTTGCACTCAACTATACCTGGCCATCGTGCCGCTCTACCAGGCTTCGCAAGGTCTGCGCGGGCTTCCTGAGAATCGAGACGTTCTTGCGGAGTTAGCCGGCCTGCGATCCCTGTTGCAGTTCGGCGCAGGTTTCAATAGTCCGGGGAACTTCCACCCGCAAGTATTCCGCAAGGAACTTGATAGACTTCAGAAGTTGGCCCCCCAATGAGGCTCCCGGATATGCGGCTTCGATTGTCCATAGCGCGATCATCGATCTTTGCGGCAGGACTTGTTGCGGTTGCGGGGCCACTCCTCTATTCCAACGGCCGCGCGCAACAACCCCAGGCCGGCAAGCCCGCACCGCCTGCCAGTACAGAAAAAGCCAAATACCTGGGCGCCGATGCTTGCCAGCTCTGCCATGAAACTGGTCCGCGCGGCAGGTTCAAGGACGATTTCGTACGACTCACTGAGTACAAGACTTGGAAAACGGACAAGCACTCGCAAGCTTACGCAAAACTGAATGAGGCACGCTCCAAGCAAATCGGCATGCTTTTGAAGATCGCTGACGTGACCAAGGATGATCGGTGCTTGAACTGTCATGCGGCCAACGTACCGCTAGACCTTCGCGTCGGCACGGAAGGGCAAGCATATCGCCTGGAGGATGGCGTCAGTTGCGATGCCTGTCACGGCCCTTCCTCGCTCTGGTTGACCCCGCACTTCACGGAGCCCGGCTGGCGCACGAAGCCGACCGCCGAGAAGCAGAAACTCGGGTTTTACGACGTCCGCGATCCCGTGGAGCGCTCGCAGCTGTGCCTATCGTGCCACGTCGGCAGCATGGCCGACGGAAAGGTGGTCACGCACGACATGTATGCAGCCGGCCACCCTCCCCTTCCCAGTATTGAAGTCGCGACGTTCAGCGACAGCATGCCGCGACACTGGCGCTACATGAAGGAGAAAGGCCCGAAGATCTGGGCTGCCTTTCATTACGATCCCAAGAAGGAACTGGAGCAAACGAGGTTGACTGTCCTCAGCGGCGTCGTTGCTCTGCGGGTTGCCGCGAACCTGCTGGCATCCCAGGCGCGGAAGGGCCGGCAGGAATCCGGTTGGCCCGAATTCGCCCAACTGGATTGCTACGCCTGTCACCATGATCTGAAAGTAGAAAGCTGGCGTCTGAAACGTGGTTACATGGGGATGCCGGGCCGGCCGCAGATGCGCTCTTGGCCTCTGGAGTTAGTGAAGCTGGGCATCCGCCTTGCCGGTGAAGAGCCAACGCGGGTGAAGCAGGCCGAAGACGCACTCACGATGGCTTTTTCCGCCCAGCCTTTCGGCGACCCAGAAAAGATTGCTGCTGCGGCCAGCGATTTGAGTGCCTGGTCGCAGCGACTTACTCAGAGACTTGGGGCGAGGCAGTACGATCAGCCAGCGGCGCGCAAGCTGCTTCGAGAGCTCTGCGCCATCGCCCAGGAAGGCGTTCTCGACTACGACTCTGCTCGTCAGGTCACCTGGGCTTTCAAAATCATCTATAGCGAGCTGGAGCCAAAAGCCAGGGACAAGGAAGTTCGGTCAATCCTCAAATCCCTGGATACAGAACTCAAGCTTGAACTTCCTTCCGGAACCGACAAGAGTATTCTCGGGGAATTGACTCAGGGACTAAAAACGATCAATCATTACGATCCCTATCGATTTCGAGCCCTGATCGAGGAGCTTTCGAGGCAACTTCCCCAAGATTAATTCTCGTGGTTGCATCTCTGCCTTTGCTGACCTGATAAGAGGCCGTACTTTGCTTCTATTTGATCCCGGAGACCGTTGGCGATTCCTGCACAAAGGCTGGGCCACATTCTTTCTTGTGGCGACCGCGGTCGCTATCGGTTTGCGCTGGTGGGTGGGCCGGGATGCAGCCGAGAGCCTCACCGGCGGCAGTCGCATTGGCTTGCTCTATGGCATCGGAGCGGCCGCGCTCATCGTCTTCACGGTTCTGCTGGCGGGGCTGCGCTGGGTGCCCAAGTGGTGGTGGATCGGCTCGCGCAAGTCATGGCTCAAGGCGCATATCTGGCTAGGTTTATTGAGCGGCGTCCTCGTCTATTGTCATACGGGCGGCCTCCATTGGGGCGGATTCCTGGAGAAGATCCTCTCCCTGATGTTCGCGCTCACCATTCTTACGGGTATCTTCGGCCTGGTCGTGCAGCAGATCCTCCCCGGTCGGATGGTCCTTCGCCTAGGCTGTGAAATCCCCTACGAACAAATTCCACACGTCTGCAAAAGGATGAGCGAGGAGGCAGATCTTTTGATCAAGGAAGCTTTGTCGAACTCCAAGCTCCCAGCGCGAACGGTGGAGCAGCTTCAGTCCTTTTACGAGACGGTGGTGCGCCTGTGCTTGGTTGACGGACAAACCAAGGCATTCTCGTATGCCGAACCTGGAAGCGTGGATTATGTTTTCGGGAAAGTGCTGACTCTGCCAGGAGTCGCCGCAGTGAACGGCGCGCTGGCAAAATTGCAAACGATGTGCACGGAGCGTCTCCTGCTGGCCGAGCAGGAAAGGCTGCAAGATTGGCTGCATGGCTGGCTTTACTTGCACGTGCCGTTTTCCGCGGCGCTCGTTGTGCTTGCCACGGTCCATGCGGTTATGGCGCTCCGCTATTGAAAGTTGTTATGCTCACTTCGCAGAAAGATCCCGAGTCTCCCTACCTGGGCCCGAAATCCCTGCCCAGATGGATCGAACTCGATTACTTCCGCCGCCTGCGGCCGTTGCGCGGTAGGCGCAAGTGGGTGACGCTGGCATTCTTCGGGCTAGCGGGCGTTCTGGCGGCATGGTCGCTGTTCCCTGGCAGCCACTGGTCTCACCAGGCCGGGCCCGTTTCCACGGCCCATGCCATGTTCAACGAAGACTGCACGAAATGCCACACGGCAGCGTTTGGGCCGCTTGCGCGCCTGGTTTCCAACGACGCTGGCATACGCTCGACGCCGGATGCCGCGTGCCTGCAATGCCACGACGGACCCATTCATCATGAGACGCAATTCCGCACGCCGAGCTGCGCCGAGTGCCACCGCGAGCATCGCGGCGTTCCCAGGTTGGCAAGGGTTGCCGACGGCCATTGCACTGCTTGCCACAAGGATTTGAAAAAGGATCATCCGCGCACGGAGTTTCGCAACGTCGCCGGTTTCAATGTCGACCATCCGGAATTCAAGCTCATCGAGCAACATGCGCAGGACCCTACCAAACTGAAATTCAATCATCGCCATCACATGGAACTCGACCTGCAGGTTCTCCGGGACAAGGGCGCCCAAGGGTTGGAGGGGTATGGTGAAAAATTGGCTTGCAACACCTGCCACAAGCCCGACGCCGACCAGCGCTACATGCTGCCCATCAATTACGAGCGCCACTGCGCCCAATGCCACGCCCTATGGGTTCCTGTCGTGGGCCGCTTCGAAGACAAGAGAGCGAGCGAAGCCGCGGCGGAATTCCGCCGCAAGCCTGCTCCTCATAAAGAACCCGAGACCATTCGCGCCGCGCTGCGCGAACGTTTCCTGCAGTTCGTGCGCGAGAACCCTGTCGTGAACGGTACACCGCCGACCGCGATTGCAAACCGCGGAATTCCCGGGCTGGCTGCGCCGGGTGTGACTGCGGAGCAATGGTTTTGGGTGAAAGGCCAGCTCCGGAACGCTGAAGATCTCCTCTTTACCGAGCATCAACTCGACCCAGCGGAGCAACTGCTCTGGCGCGGTGCCGGCGGCTGCCGTCATTGCCACCTGGAAACGCCCGGCGTGATCCGAAAGCCCGGCGAACTACCCAAGTATGAGGCGACGGGGATACCGACGGACTCCCCGCGACGCTGGTATGAACATAGCGTTTTCCGCCACCAGAGCCACGGTTTGCTCGCGTGCACGCAATGCCACGGCCAGGCGGCCAAAAGTGAGACCACGAGCGAGTTGCTCTTGCCCTCGATAGAGACTTGCAAGCGCTGCCATAATCCGCAAGTCGGCGCTCGCAGCGATTGCGCGGAGTGCCACCTCTACCACAACCGCAAAAAGGACCGCGGCCTGGATGGCAGTTTCACGATCGAGAAATGCTTGGGACAAGAAGGCGTAACGTCAAGCGCTTCTGCTCCATAGCAGCGCCTGGTTGAAGGATGCTCTCCTGCCCGGTTGCGGAGCTCCTGCCAGAGATGCTGATTTGCCAGTGACGATGCTCTTATGAAGGTATCCCAATGGCTCGCGTTAAAGTCAAACCGCCAGCACGTCTTGCTCGCCGGCCCGGCGATGAAGAATTGACGATCGAACAGCTCAAGCATGTTTCCTTATTCGCAAACCTGAGCAGGCCCGTGGAGCTGGAACAGTTTCCCGGCACGGCGCTCTTGCGCCGCTACGAAAAAGGCGAACAGATCTGTCGCCAAAATGATCCCGGTTGGACAGCCTTCTACATTCTGACGACGAAAGATCTCCTGGAGCTGCGGCAAAGTCAGCTCAAGGCGCTTGTCGGCCAGGGCGAGGTGGGCGGGCAACGGGCGCAGGAGCTTCAACAGGAGATAGCTAGCCTCCAGTCAGCAAGCGACCAAAAACTCCCAGCTTCCGACCGGCTCACGCCCGCGGCAAGCGTTCACCTGGCGGATCCAGCTAATCAGCAGGCGGGTCTGGGCCAATCACTGCGGCAAAGTTTCAGCGCGCTGCTGCAACGGTCCCCCGAGAAGCGCTCGAAGCAGCCGGGCACGCTGGTCGAGGGAGAGCTTTTCGGAGAAATGAGCTGTCTCTATCGAATTCCGCGCACGGCAACTGTCATGGCGGAAAGGGAATGTCATGTCCTCACATTTTTGCGCAACATTTTGGACAAGATGTACGCCAACAAGGCGTTCAAGGACCAGGTTGATTCGATCTATCGCCAGCGTGTCCTCGAGTTGTACCTGAATCAATTGCCCGTTTTCCGGGACCTGCCCCCGGAAGTTTTTCGCTCGCTGCGCGATCGCGTCGAGTTGCTGCCTCCACTCGAACCTGGAGACATTATTTGCGACGAACACGAGCGGCCCGACTGCATGTACATCATCCGCAGCGGATTCGTCAAGCTGATGAAGAACAGCTCCTACTTGCTCGGCGACGAATCGATCGCCGACTGGAAAGGGTTTTGCGCGAGTCTCCTTGCAGGCGAGCAAGAATCGTCGGGCCCGCGGCGCAAAATCTGGGAGCTTCTTTCCCAGGAGCCTGTCCGCGCGGTAATCCGCAAAGCGGCGCAGGGCGCCGTACCGACGGCGGATGAGAAGGCCCTGCTCCTTTATGGCTTGAACGATCTCCTGAAGCAGCCCAAGCTTCAGGCGCACGCTGAATTCAAGGAAGCAGTGCAATCCCCAGCGTTGAGCTCCTTGGGTAAACTACCGGCCGGCGGCAAGAAATGGTCGCAGCACCAACAGATCTGCGAATTCAATCGTCGGCTCCTCGGGACGTTTTTTCCCGAGCTGCTCCTCCCCCAAACGATGCCTGACCCTTCAGGCCGGATTCTCGACTATCTGGCCAGCGGCGACTACTTTGGCGAAACGGGAGTGCTGTGCAACACTCCGCGAAACGCCACATGCGTTGCGTACGTCCATCATGGTGAGGGCAAGGCGATTCACGGGCGCGTGGAGCTGGTGCGCATCAGCAAGGGATTATTCGACGAGATCAGGAATTCTTGTCCTCCCGCGGAGGAATCGGTGGCGCGGGTTGTGGAAGAGCGCAACCGCAGTCGAGAGTCGCTCATGAGCCTTCCCGTGTGGCAGGAGCACAACCTGGCGGCTCGCTCCGAACGCTTTGACGACCTGGGCCTGATCCAGGGCCAGAAGTTGATGCTCATCGACCTGGATCGATGCACGCGCTGCGACAAGTGTGTGGAGGCGTGCGTTCGCAGTCACCACAGCCATTGGTGGGACAAATTCTTGCCCAGTGATTGGGTCGAACCGTCGCGAGACAATCGCGGCAGGCTCTTCCTCGATGGACCGCGTTTCACTCATCATTCCGGCAGTACGACTCGCAATTATCTCGTGCCGAGCACTTGCCGACAGTGCCGCGACCCAATTTGCCTGGTCGGTTGCCCGGTGGGATCGATCCACAAGGGCGACAACGCCCAGATCGTCATCGAGGATTGGTGTATTGGCTGCAGCCGGTGCGCCGAGCAATGTCCCTACGGTTCGATCCAGATGCACGCGATTGGCATCGTGGAGAAAGGCGGCCGCGGTTGGACCTATGGTCCCAGTGGCTCCGGTCCCTGGCTCGATGCGGAGATGCCGTTCAAATTCAACCGCGAGCTGCGCGAGAAGCACCGGAACGTCAAGCAGATCTATCTCCGCAGAAGCTTTGAGCTGACTCCTGCACAGTCGCGCGCTAGCCGTTCGTATCGTTTGCAGCTCCTGTCGCTAGCGCCCCAGTTCACAGTGCAATTCAATGGCCACAAAGTTCTATCTCAAGGGGTCTCGGAGAAGGCACCGACCGGCAAGGAGATCGAGGCGCTCCTGGTGCTGGAAGCGGATGCCTCGACGGTGGAAGTTCTACCCGGCGAATTACCCCCGCAGCCGGCCGTTCGCGTCGGGCACAACCTGGTCGAGGCCACCGTAAGCCCCACCGCCAATCCCGACGACACGTTGCTCGATCTAGGCCTCTACGCCTTCTCCAAGCCGGTCGTTGACCCGAGCATGGTCGGCGAGTTCAGCCAGGAAGTGGTCACAAAAAAGGCAGTCGTCTGCGACATGTGCGGTTCCCAGTGGGGCCAGCAGCCTGCGTGCGTGAATGCCTGTCCGCATGATGCTGCCATGCGCGTCGACGCGCGCTCATTCTTTCAGTTGCATTAGAAGTTGGGCGCAAACCGCCGGCCCGAACCATTCTGCACGCCAAAGTAATAGTTGAGCTGGAAGAGAAACTCCCAATCGTAGGTGCGGTTGTCGCCGGTCTTCAAGGGAAACGCGAAGCCGGTGGCGAGGGTGGCCCGATCACCGATCACGAACGTGGTGCCGACCGTAAGGTCGAGAAGGTCGGTGCGATTTCGCAGATTGCCCGCGGTTGGATTGGGCTCGGGAATTGCCAGCGTGGGTGTCAGCTGCGTGCCGGGAAGCGTGATAATGTCCGCATTGTCAAGGGTTGTTGTGTAGTGAAGTTCTATCGTGGGTGCTACTGCGGTGAGCCAGGAGCTGCCGGGATTCCTAACCAGCCAGTAACCCACGCCCAGGTCTACCTGCATCAGGGTTTGATCGCGGATGCTCTCGCTCGTTGCCGTGGGCGTTAGCGTCAGATTGCCGGGCTCAGTGTTCAAGAGTGCTTGCTGGGAATAGCTGACCGTACTCTTGTTCACGGGAACGTCGAACTCCAGGAATCCTTGTGTAAAGAAACGATCATTAGGCGTGCTCAAGAACCCCACGTAAGGCGAGAGCGCCCAGGTGTTGTTGCTAATTCGAAATTGGCGAAGGCGTTCCAATTCCACATTGCTGTTGAAGCCGTCGCTTAGGAAATCGGTGACGGTTACCTTGGTGTCCTGAGCCGTGGGGATGCCGATGCCCAGGCCGGTGGAGATCGCCAGCGTGGACGTGCGGTAGAGCAGGCCTTTCAGGATGATCGCCATGTCGCCGAATTCGGTGTCGGAAGAGCCGAACGTATTTTGGGGCGTAGGAGTTGTCTGAATGACGTTGGTGGGAACGTCGCGGGTCGAATCCACGCCAATCCCTGTGACTTCGGCCGGACTGAAGCCCAGGTTGTTCGCCAGCGTGTTGCTGAAAGGCACACGCAGCTCTATCGAGGCCTGTCCATTGAAGAAGGTTTTCTCCCCGCCGAACGTGAATTCGTTGGTGTCGTAATTCTTGGTGGAGGCGATGCCCATGAAACGCGGACCGCTAGTTTGCGTAAGTCCCAGGGCCGGATCGAGGACCGACAGGCCGCTGTCGCCCGTGACCTTTGCCGAATTTGCGAAGAAGTTATAGCGGAAGTAGACACGGTCTTGCGGCAGCGGGCTGTTGTTGTCGCCGATCTTCATGTTGAAGATGACGTTGGAGGGCCCCATGCCGGTGAGGAGGACGGGGTTCTTGCAAGCGCACTCAAATTGGCTGGCAAAGGACAAGGAATTGCCCACGCCAAGAAGATTGCCGAGCATATTTGGCGCGGCAAGCGCGACAGTTTCTCCCGACGTCGCGACTGACTGTTCCGGTGTCAGGGAAGGCTCGAGAAGCGAGGGCTGCGTCGGAGCCTCCGGCGTAGCCGTCGTCGGCGTTTGCGGTTGTTGTGGCTGCTGCGGTTGCTGCGGAGGGATCGTCGGCGCCGGGAGGCAAGGGGGAGGCGGGCAACGCTGCCAGAACCACGGCCTCGACGTAGGGTCCTGCGCTCGCGCCGAAGAGATCGCCAGAATCAGAAACAGCAGAGTGCCCAGCGCCATGCCAAGGTGTGACCGTCTTATCGCTGGTAAGCGCATTTTCGCATCCTCGAGAGACCGAACCGGGACGTCAGGAAGCCTTTCGTTCTATTGATCGACGCCCCCTAAACTCGGGTAAAGGCGAATTTCCAGTAGCTTCAGATAGATCCGCACAAATGGGAAAGGGATAACATTCCTGGAGGACGGGGGAAACATCGGATGCGGATGACGCCGATCTCGTGTCTGGTTCGGGCTGATCCCTGTCATTCACGTTTTGTTTCGACCGCCAGCCCGCCTGAATTGCGCAGCCCAAGTTCTCTTGGGAGGCTTGCGCGGAATGGGCGATTCTTATTTGACTTTGCGGGCTGTACTGGATATCAATCTTGGACTGGCGCGCAAGCTCCCGTTATTCCCCAGAGGGAAACTGCGTTGACGCTGCCCTGCCCTGTTTGTCGATCTGAGACGAGGGAAACTGCCTACCGCAGGGGACGCTTCTGCTTACCTTGCCGCTGGTTGGACGACACCGGACACGCCTGCTTTTGCTTGGACGCAAAGGAATTGCCGTGAACAACCGTAGCCCCTTGAGATGGTTCGGACGCGGTTCATCAGCGAGTCGACCACGCGCGCCAGGAGCGCATCCCCAATCCAAGAGTTGGCTATATGTGGAGTTGCTGGAGACGCGGATTACGCCCGTGATCCCCGGCAGTCCCAACCAGAATTTCGTCAACCTGGTCTATCTGGACCTTCTCAGCCGGCCCCCGGATGCATCCGGCCTGGCTGGCTGGACAGGTCTGTTGAATCAAGGGGCCTCGCGGAATCAAGTTGCCGCGGACATCCAAAATAGCAACGAGTATCGCACCGACGAGATTGAAGACCTTTACCACAACCTTTTGGGTCGAAGCGCGGATCCGGTGGGCCTGACGAACGACCTGGCGATGCTTGCAGCCGGCGGCCCGATCGAGCAGATAGCGATTTCCATCTATACCTCGCCGGAGTTCTATCAGCTGAGCGGCAGCACGCCCGCCGGTTTCCTGAGGAGTTTGTATCAGGACCAGTTGGGCCGGAGCATCGATCCGTCGGGATTGATGGGGTGGGAGTGCGCCATCAGTAGCGGCGCGAGTCTGGCCGAAGTGGTTACTGCGATCTTCGCCGGCCCTGAAAACCTGCAAAGGCAGGTGCAGTTGCAGTATGGCAATCTCCTGCAACGAACGGCTGACCCGGTCGGTCTGACTCACTTTGTCGGCGTTGAGCAGCAGAGCGGGATCCTTGGTGTCATCAACGGTATCCTGGGCTCCGGCGAGTATTTCGGACGGGCGCAAGAGAACCCGCTCCTGGTTCCGAGCCCCACGACAACCACGCTCTTGTCCTCCGCCAATCCCTCGGCCCTGGACCAGTCTGTGACGTTCACGGCGACCATCAGCCCCAATGTTGCGGGAGGCTCGACGGCCACGGGCCCGGTCACGTTCATGGATGGGAACACCTTGCTGGGAACGACAAACCTGAATGCCGCGGGCAGCGCGACTTTCACGATTGCGACCCTGCCAGCGGGCCAGCATGCGATTACGGCCAGCTACGGCGGGGATGCCAACTTCACCGCCAGCGCGAGCGCTCCTCTGATTCAGACGGTTAACCAGCAAGCAACGATGACCACACTAACGGTGAGTCCGTCGCCAAGCGGAAACATGGCGATATTGACAGCTGACGTAAGTCCCAGTGTTGTAGGGCCGTTCGCGGCCACGGGATTGATTACCTTCTCGGTAGGGACCACGGTGCTTGGCAAGGTTTCGCTGCAAGGGGGAACGGCGCAACTCATGGTTTCTCCCTCCGTCGCGACCATGGGTGGACTGCTTGCGCGATACAGCGGCGACACGAACTTTGCACCGAGCGCAAACGCGCCATGATCCGGGACGCCTTGCTTCCGAACAGAATTGGCCTCCGCGACGGAATTCGATTCGTGGGCTGAGGGAGTGAACGAGAGAACGTGGTCTTCGCCCGTCTCTGCAGATCAACTCGCCGCGTCAGCGAGCACCCGAATTCTCTGTGAGCCCCCGGCTGCAAGAACGTTGGTTGTTTGCTTATTCAGCGCTTTCGACTGAAAACGAGCGATTTCATCTCTTCCGGTATGTACTCCTTCTGCAGCGAGTCCAGATAGCCTGCCGAACCTGCGACCGAGCCACGCAATTGGTCGGTGACTTCACTTAGTCGGGCCGCGTGGGGCATCACCTTTTCCAGGGCATCAAGGAGTTGTCCATTCCCCGGCACGTGAGCACTCCTCAACCAGGCGTAGCGCACAACGGCCATGTCGAGCTTGGCGTCGGGGTAGTTGTCTTCCCACTGCGCTACCTTGTCCTTCGCCGCGGGCGCCATTGTTTGGGCCTGTCGTCCAACGTCAAACATCAGCACGTGAGCGCCAGGAGTGTCGGCGAAATAATGTACAAGATCGTCACATGCGATCGAGGAGTATTGCAATTCCGCAGCCGCGGAGTGCACGCTTGTGAGAAAAAGATTGCCCTGCGCGCCGACAGCTTCGGTCCCCTGGTAGAAAAAGACGACGACATCGTTGCTGACCAGGCCGGCGTTATTGAGATGGCGAATGCGGCTCTGGATCTTGGCGATTTGCGTGTAGATGTATTCCGGGCGGGTGCTGTCGCCGACTTGTGGCCCATAAACATAAACCGGTTCGAAGACAGGCGTTTTCAGTTGGCCCTGCGCGCCGACCGTGGACTGGAACGCACGCAGGAAGTCCGCCTTCAAAAGTTCCTTGTCCCGGGCCTCGAGACTGATTACCAGCAAATGAAGCCGCTGTTCTCGTTCCGGCTCGATACAGTTCACCAGGCACTGCGAGCAGTCGTCTGCCTCTTCTGCTAGGTCGGGTAGCGCGAGTTCTATCCGATTGCCCTTGGCCTGGCTCAAGACGATGTTTGCCTCGAAGGCACGCGCGCGGCCATGTTCCCCCGGCAGCTGCAAGATCGCGGGGATCTGCTGGAAGCCGTTGACGTATACTCGCACGGTCCTGGTCTTGTTGAGGCGCTGGTCATCCGCCTCGTCCCAAAGGACCCGGCCCAGCAGGCGGGCGCGCCCGTGCTTCAACTCCGCGAAGACGCTTTTGCCGCCCGGCAACAAGCGGGGCTGCATGGGCGCAGCTCCCGGTTCCCTGGGGATAATGCTGTCTACCACCATCCGTACGGGCTTGTAGGGGAAATTCACGACCAGGGTGCTCGTTTGCTGGCCGCCAGCGCTGGTTGCTTCCACGCGCACATGATTGATATCGGGATCTAGGCTGATTTCCTGCTCTGCTGTAAGGCGGCACGTGCCATCGACATCAGGCTGCAGCCCTGCAACATCGATCGAAATCGGCTTATCTCCCTCTCGAATCAGCCGAACGCTTTTCACCGAGTTGGCGGACAGGACACGGAACCGCACCTTGAGTTTGGGCCCGCGTACCACGGCATTTTCGCGCGGCTCCAGGAAGACGATCTCCGGCGGAGGTAGCGTCCGCTTATAGGTGATGGCCGCGATTCCCGGCTCCAGACACTCCGCCTCTTGATTGCTCACCCAAAATCGGATCTCGCTCTCGCGCCCGTCGGGGTCGAGAGGCACGTCTTGCAGCTTCACCAGCCACATTCCCGCCTCCTGTTCTGGCTCGGATGTTGCTTGCACGGTGCGCTTCTGACCATTGACTTCCACTCGCATCGACGCCTGCAGCAGCGCCAGAGGCGATCGGACGTGCGCCCTGATCTCGGCGAACGCTTTGCTGCTTTCCGGTGGAGCTTGCATCTTTACAATCCGCGGCGGACGGACGTAGCGGACGCTGATTGTATTGGAGCTGGAAGTTCCCTCCCAAGTGTTGTTCAAACGCACCTGGATCCTGTTATCCCCCGGCTGAAGAGGCACCTTCGCGCTCAGCGTCTCTGCGCGTTCGTCGATGACGGGCGGCGCGGGCAATTCCTTGTCGTTCACGAAAATCAGCGCGCGAAAAGGACGCCGGTCGGCAGGCAGCCTCAGCCGGCCCTGAAGGGGAAGTTCCCCGGATTCCTTCTCTCCAACCTGTAGCGCTGCCGGTGCAACCAGCGTGACAACAGGCGTGAAGGGCTGGTAAAAGAAGGCGACCTCTCGTTCTGCTTCGTCGCTCGTAGCGGTCTTGGCCAGGAAACGCAGTTTCTGGGCACCGGGCTCGAGAGTTACTTCCATGCCAATCGTAGCCTTGCGCTTGTCGGGATCTTGAATAGGCAGCAGGGTAGCTGTTGAGGACCCCGCTTTCAGCCATTCTGCTTTAATCAACTCTTCCGTGGCTTCGATTTTCCCAGAGATCCTGATCTTCGGCGCGCGAACGAACACCGGTCTTCCCGGTTCAATGGCGATGCGCTGTCTGGCTGCATTCCCGTCGGGGGTCACTCCATCCAAAACGATAAGAGGAGGCCGGGCCCTGTTCACCAGGGTAATTTCCAGCGCGATCCGTCGCGTCTCTTCCTCTTCGAATGGATGCAGAGCGTTTTGGTTGACAGCCACCAACTCGACCAGGTTATTCCCCGGCTGCAAGCGAAGTTGCTGTTTAATGGCCACCTGTTGGTCCTGGCCGGCAGAATAGGTCCTTGAGTCGTCGAAGAGTATCTTGCCCGCGTGCGCATGACGAAGCTGGACCTTGAAATCTTCGGAGGCAGAACCTGGCAGTACGCTCGCTTGGAAGAGGAAGTTCGCATTGTTTACGACAAGACGCCTGGGTCCAGCGCGATTCACGCGCGGCGGCGGCGGTTGATAGCGCAGCACCAGTTCTTCGGAATACTCGTGCGGCCCTCCATCCGGCGTCAAGACCGTCACGCGGACCTTATGGATGCCGCGTTTCAGGCTTACCGGGACGGAGAATTCTCCCCCGACGGCTTTTACCGGGTCGAGTTTTTCTTCGGCCACGCCGTCGAGTTTCCAGCTTACGGACCGGAGCGTGTCAAGGGGTCGTCCCATGACGGTCAGTTTCAGTGTGACACTCGCATGGCGGACAAAAATCTCGCCCTGCTCATCGCGCTCGGCAAACTGGCCATCTTCTTCGATCAATAGTCCCAATCTGGGACGTGGCGGCGGAGCTGGTGGCGGCACGCGTTGCAGCTCACCTCGTACTACCAGATCTTTCAGAATCCCTTCCCGGTAATACTGTTTGCGATACTGATCCGCGAGCGCGAACCGTGTCGGCGCGCTTGCCTCGCCGGTGTTGAAATGCCAACCGAGATGGCGTTCCGCCTTCTGATCGCTGGACTCGTAGGGCCCGATCGGGTTCCAGCCTACCCATTTGCGGTCTTCAGCCTTGCCGTCGCGCGTAACGAAGAGGGAGAGCAATGGCTTTCGGTCGTCGATGCCTTGAGCGACGGCCAACGTAACGTCCCGCGCTCCCCCTGCCCCGCGCACGCGCAAAGTGATTGTCTTCCCCGGCTTTACAGCCGCGATGGCTTCGTAAAAGTCGCGAGCCAGCGTCAATGACCGGAGCTTGGTTCCCTCCACGGTTCCCTCGATCACGTCGTCCTTTGCCAGCTTACCTGAGGAGGGACTGTCGCCCTGGATCTGAGCGACCACCAGAACGCCGTTCGCCTCCTTCACCACCACTCCCGAAAGCATGCCCAGCTGGCCCAGGAGCTTTCCCAGGTTGGTCAAACTCCAGACGCAGATCGTTTGATCCTCGGCCGAGGAAACGAGGAGCCTGCCGTCAGCCGAGAACGCCAGGCAATAAATCCGGTCGGTGTGGGCCGTGTACTGGCGAAGTTTCTCGCCCGAGGCGGCATTATAAAGCCAGAGCATCGGCTGGCCGTCTTCGTGGTAGGCCAGTGCCAGGATTGGGACTTGCAGTGGAGCTTGCGGTGGCAGCAGGGCAAAATCGCTGATGACCTGCTTTTCCGTGAGTTCGATGCGCCGCACCAGGCGCTGGCCCTCGTAGATGGCTACGGCCGGCCGCGCGTTTCCTGCCTCCGTTGCCGCACGCCAATTGCCAAGTGCGGGAGCGGATGTGTTCCATCCTTGCTGTTCGGCCGTGAGCTGCCGTCTGGCGAAATCGAAAATCAAGTCGCCGGCAGCCGGTGCGTGTGGAGTGCTCCCGGGAGTTTTTGATATCGTCTCATTCAGCAGCAATCCGAGCTCCTTGCCTTGGGTAACGAATGAAGCAGAGCGCATCGTCGCACCCGTGCTGCGCAGTTTCTGAGGCTGCCCCGCGCGGTTGAGCAGATCCCGGATCGAGTAGACGATGATCTCGTGGTCCGCATTGCCGGCCACGGCGAGATGACGGCCGTGGGGAGCAGCGGCGAGCACCGGCTGTCTCGGGCTTCCCCTCCAGAGGACGGCATCCGCTTTCACGACGCCGAGGGCCGCCGGGTCCAGATCGAGCAGTTGTAGCCGGTATTCGTCCTGACGGTTCGGCATGCGCACGACTGCCGCCGCATGATCGAACTTGCCGTCGGCGTTTGCTGCCGCCAGGGCCAAGGCGCGCGGAAAGGCATCGATTTTCTGCGCCTGCTCCTGCTGAGGTGTATCGGCCTGAGGTGCTTGCCCCACAGGTACCTTCCACAGCTTTAGTTCTGCCTTGCCGTTACCGTAGCCGGCCGTGAGAAGCCTGTCGAGTCCGGGCACAAACGCCGCCGTGATGTTGTATTTGACGTCCTTCACCTTCCATGAGCGGTCGTCGCTTTTGTCGACGTCCCAGACCCGCAAAAATCCGTCATCCCAGGCAACGGCCACGCGCATCTGTTTCGGGTCGTCGCCCGTGTGCCAGCAGCTCAGTCCTGGACGCAGTTTCGTTTCTGGCAATCCCCAGAGGCCGTCGAGATAAGTCTCGCGCTCGACGTCCCACAACCGGACCGACCCTACGAACTTACTGGCATCCTTGTCCCACTCGCGGGCGGCCGACACGAGCATTAGACGTTTGCCCTGCCGATCCGGCGCAAACGTCATGGACAGCACTTCGCCCAGGTGGCCCCGGAGAAGGTGGACGGCCTGGGTCCTGGTGTTGAATACATAGATCATGCCCTGGTCCAGGCGCATTTCCGGGGTGAGAGCGCCTAGCGAGGGCAGTACCAGTCCGGGCTGGCGGAATCCGGCTTCGCCCCGGAACACACCCACGCCGGCCGCGGCAAGCCAGGTACCGTCGTCCGACAACGCGATGGCATTGATGGCCCCGCTCAGACCGGGGCCGAGCGGCACGCGATAGCTTGCGCGGTCCGCAACAAAATTGCCCTGGGCATCGAGTCGCCAGACGCGCACGACCTTGTCCCAGCCCGCGGCGTAGAGCCGAGTTCCATCTTGGCTGAAGGCCAGGCTAGTCACGAAGGCGGTCGGCCCGCCCGCTTCGAGGCGCAGTAGTGGTTCTTTCTCACCGGGTGGGATGACGGGAGCCTGCGCAAACGCGATCAGTCCTGTCAACCAAAGCCAGCAGAGTCCCAGGTAAACGAATAGTTTCAGCATATTTGGGGTTCAACTGGAGTCTTGCTCGATGCCTGCGAAAAACCTGACAGGAAAATTCCGCTGCAGAGAGATACCCATTCCTATAATACCCTGTGTGGTGCGCTGGCAGGATGCCAAAGAGTTGGAACGGGCATGGCGCGGACTCCGCAGATCCGATCCATACTAATCCGGCAAACTTACGCTTAGCGCCGGCCTATCCCGATTTGCCTCGCCGGAAAGGCGACCTATCCCGCAATTCCAGGGTAAATTATCATGGAGTATTCAACCACATGGCGGAAAGCCCCATGGATCCCTTTGCCACTGTAGGTCCCCAGGAGCCCGGCGAGGAAGAAGGACTGCACGAGCGCATTGCGCGACTCCTTCAATCTCTCGAAAAAGCGGGTTCCCGAAGTGAATCGGTCGAGTTGAGCGGCTTTTTGCCGGGCCTCACCCACCCGCAGTGGTTGATCGCCTTGCAGGAGATGGTAAAGGCCCATCTGGAGTTCCACTGGAAGTGCGGCCGGCCCGTTCGTCTTGAGGACTACCTAGTCAAGTACCCTGATCTCGGCACGGCAGCGACAGTACCCCCAGAACTAATTGCAGTCGAATACCGCATCCGCCGCCGTTGCGGCGACAATCCCAACTCCGCGGAATACCAAAATCGCTTCCCGGATCAGTTTACACGCTTCCTCCGCCTCATTCTCCAGGATGGTGCCACGCAGGAACTGGAGGGCTCGGACGGCCGTCTGCCGGAGAAGAACAAGCCGGCCTGGCCCGAGACGCGCATTGACGGCCTGGGGACGTCCGTCGGGGAAAGTTCTTCATCGGCCTGTCGCGCTACGACACCCGACTCTAGTGGGGCAAAATCGCCGCCTGTATTCAGCGATGTGCATATGCTGCCCGTCGGTGGCGGTTACCGGTTGCTAGGCCGCATAGGCTGTGGCAGCTTCGGCGACGTCTGGCGGGCGGAGGCCCCGGGCGGGGTGGAAGTCGCTATCAAATGCATCTATCGGGCAATCGACGAAGACAAAGGCAGCCGCGAGCTGAAATCGCTGGAGCTGATCAAAACTTTGCGGCACCCTTTCCTGCTGCAAACGCAGGCTTACTGGGTGCTGGACAACCGCCTCTACATCGCCATGGAACTGGCAGACGGCAGCCTGCGCGACCGCCTCGAAGAATGCTTGAACAAGGGAAAGCCCGGCATCGACCTTCCCGATCTGATCCGCTACTTCCGCGAGGCTGCCGAGGGGCTCGACTATCTGCACGAAAGCGACGTGCTCCACCGCGACGTCAAACCGGAAAACATCCTCCTCCTGCAAGGACATTCCAAGGTGGCCGACTTTGGCCTGGCCCGCGAGCAAGGCACCCAGGAGATCTTCAACGCCACTTCGTGCGGCACACCCGCTTACATGGCGCCGGAAACCTGGCGCGGCTCGGTCAGCCGGCTGAGCGATCAATACAGCTTGGCCCTGGCCTATGTCGAGCTGCGCCTGGGCCGCTATCCATTCAATTGCAACAGCCTTGCGGACTACATGTGCTCTCACATGGAGTCCGTGCCGGACCTCTCGATGCTCGACGACGGAGAGCGACAGGTCCTTCTCAAGGCCCTGAGCAAGGATCCCGCCCAGCGCTATCCCAGCTGCGTTACGTTCGTGCGCGCCCTGGAAGACGAGCTGGTGAAGGAACAGAAAGTAGATCGCCGCGATCTGTCGACCGCGCTGAGAAAGGCTCCGAGGCGTCTGCGCGCGGTCTTCGGCCTGCTGCTCGCTGCACTTGTCGTGGCCATCGTCGTCGGTGCCGTAGCGTATTTCAACAAGAAGGTAATCGCCGCCGGTTCATTTACACTGGAGGTGCCGGATGCTCTGGTGCTCGGCCCGAGCGACACCAAGCCCCTCAAGCTACACCTGCGACGCGATAAGTTCAAGGGGGCGGTGACCCTAACGTTTTCCGGCCTGCCGCCCAATGTCTTGATTCCGGATGCCAAGATCTCGCCGGACGAGGAGACGGTTCATCTCGACGTGACCAGCGCCAAAGGTGCCGCCGCTGGAATCAGCAAGGTGAAGGTCATCGCCGAGGGAGGCAATCAGCATCATGAAATAGCCTTCGATCTGACCGTGCTCTATCTGCCGCCCGACTATGCAAAGAGCGGCGAAGATCTGGTCGCTGACTCGACGGGCAGGTTCTATTACAAGAGGATCATGCGTGCCGACCGTGCAGACACTCTGCCTGTCGAATTCATCCTCATTCCCAAGCAGCGCAGCAAGGATCCGAACACGTTTTACATGATGGCGGACAAGGTCTGGGTTGGCCTGTTCCGCAAGTATGCGGACGCGCACGCTGCGATGATCACGCATTCGAACTGGAACCGCTACGCCGACAACCGCTTCCCGGCGCTGGGAGTCGGCGTGGAGGACGCCTATCGCTTCGCCTCCATGTGGCTGCATGGCGACTTGCCGACGACCGATCAATGGGACAAGGCATCGGGTCTCTGGGAAGAACCGCGCGGTGAGGGCCCCTATCAGGGCAAGTGGGAAGGGACTGCCAAGCTAGACATTGCGCTGAAAGAGCCGGTCAGGATTGCCACGGACAAGCACAACCGCAGTCCGTTTGGCTGCCGGGACATGGCGGCCAACGGACGGGAGTGGACGCGCAATTCTTCTTTCAACAAGCAGACCGTGCCGATCAGCGATCCAGGCAACTCAGTCATGATTTTCTTGCGCGGCGTCGGCTTTAACGAGTCGCATCCCCTACGCTATAGCGACATGGAAGACGAGGACAGGACCGCGAGTTATCCCTACCAAAAGGCCGCCCCGGACATCGGCTTCCGCGTCGTGATCGAACCCGAGTGACCGGTCTCATTCGCCACCGCAGTGCTCTCCAGCACACTTCTTGAAAGCGAGGAAGAGCGGGTCAATGGCCGCTATTTTCAATGCGATAGAGGTGAGTGTCCGTTCGCAAGTATATCGCCTGCCCCGCGAGCGCCGGCGAAGCCTGTACCCTGCCCTTCACCACGTTCCGTTCTAACAGGTCGAACTTGGCCCCTGGCTTCAGGACGCTGGTTTTGCCGTTCTCATCGCAGACATAGATGCGACCTTCGGCATAGACGGGCGAGGCACTAGCCGGGCCGCCCAGTCGCTGGCTCCACAATTCGCGGCCAGTGGCGGTTGCCCGTGCAGTGATGACGCCCATGTCGCTAACCGTGTAAAGAATATCGTCGATCAGGAGTGGCGACACATTCGCCGGCGCCTGCTTGGCCTCGCGCCACAATACGTGATCCTGCGTGACATCGCCCTCACCGTCGGCCCGGATCGCCCAAACCTCAGGCTTCATGTAGCCGGTACAAAGATAAACCACACCTCGGTCGAAGACCGGTCGCGGGACGTTGGAGAAGCCTTTGTAATCCACCCACCAGATTTCCTTGCCCGATATGGGATCGTACGCGCTCGCCCGGTCGGCCCCTACGCTGACGATTTCTTCGCGGCCGTGCACGCGAATTACCAGCGGTGTGGAGTACGCCTTGCGGAAATCGGCGTATGAGTTGCGCGCCCCGCTGCGCGGAGTTTTCCAGGCGACCCGGCCGGTGTGCTTGTCCAGAGCTGCGACGTACTGGACGTCAATCCCGTCACAGTTCAGGATCAGCAGATCGCCGCAAACTGCGGGCGAACTGCCCGGGCCTTCCTTGTGATCCAGCCGCAGCTCCTGATTGGTCCATAGAATCTTTCCCGTCGAGGTGTCGATGCAAGCGGTACCAAAGGTGCCGAAGTGAACATAGAGCCGGCCCGGCTCCAGGACCGGCGTGGGTGAGGCGTAGCTGTTCTTCCCATTGATGACGGGCGGCTTTGGTATCTGAAAAACTTCGATATTGTGGATGAGTTTACCGGTCTGTTGCTCCAGACCCAGGGCCCGCAAGGAGTGCCCATCATCGAGGGCGGTAGTCAGCCAGATCTGGCCGCTGCCAAGGACAGGCGACGACCAGCCACGGCCGGGAATGGGAACCTTCCAGCGAATATTGGTCGTTTCACTCCACTGTAGCGGCAGCCCTGTGGCTGAGGAATGCCCCTGGCCGTCCGGCCCACGAAACTGCGGCCAATCAGGCTGTGCAGGCGCTGGTAGGAATGGGAAGGCGAGAAGGAAGACGATCGGGATGCGCATGAAGTCCTCGAACGGAGTAGGACAAGCTGCCAGCTTGATGCCGCCAGCACCTTTAAGGCGAGCGGCAGGTAATAATCCCCCCTCGCCCCCGCTTCGGGGGAGAGGGGTCGGGGGTGAGGGGGACGAACGATCCCCGGCCAAGTCCCCTCACCCCCGACCCCTCTCCCCGGAGTACCGGGGCGAGGGGAGAACAAGCGCTGCCGCTCGCCTAAGTAATATGCGCTCCCTGCGTTTCCACGTACACCGCATAAATAGATTGGCTGGCTGCCATGTAAAGGCGGTTGCGTTTCGCGCCGCCGAAGCAGAGGTTGGCACAGATTTCCGGTAGCAGAATTTGGCCAATGCGGTCGCCGCCCGGCTCAAAAATCTGCACGCCGTCGTACCCGGCGCCCACCCAGCCGGACGCGGCCCAGATGTTCCCGTCCACATCAGCGCGGATGCCGTCGGCCAAGCCGGCCTTGCCGTTGAGGGCCATGGAAACGAACTCACGACCCTTCGCGATTTTGGTTCCGTCGATCACGTCGTAAACCCGAATGTTCCTGGGGGCCTTTTCATAGTGGGTCGCCCCAGTATCGACGATATACAGCTTCTTGTAGTCGGGCGAAAAGCAGAGACCGTTGGGCTTGAACATATCGTCGGTCGCGATTTCCATTTTGCCGGTCTTGCCGTCGATGCGGTATACGGCTTCCTTGAGATGCAGCTCCCCTTTGTGGCCTTCGTAGTTCATGAGACTGCCGTAACCCGGGTCGGTAAACCAGATGCCGCCGTCGGGATGCACGACGATGTCGTTAGGAGCGTTGAGCGGCTTGCCCTGCCACTTGTCGGCCAGCACGCTAACCGTACCGTTCTGTTCATAGCGCACCACCCGGCGGTTGCCGTGCTCGCAGGAAAGCTGCCGGCCTTCGAAGTCGAACGTATTGCCGTTGCTGTTGCCCGATGGATTGCGAAACACGCTGACGTGGCCGTCTTCCTCGAGCCGGCGCATCTGGATATCGTTGGGGATGTCGCTCCAGAGCAAGTAGCGCCCCACGCCGTTCCAGGCTGGCCCTTCAGCCCAAAGGAGTCCCGTGTATAGCCTCTGGATGGGCGTGTTGCCAATCTTGTATTTCTCGAACCGCTTGTCCAGCGCAATGATGTCGGGATCGGGGTAACGTGTTGGGCCAGTGCCTCTCCCAGAGTCCCCGCCGAGGGCTCTGGCCGTCATCGCCGAGGCGAGTGCGCCAGCGAGAAAGCCCCGGCGTCCCATGTGTGGAAAGATGTTTGAGTCATGCCCTGAGTTTGCGCCGCCGTCGTCTGCTTGCCTCCGGAGTTCCGTCATCGTCTTCGATGCAGTCATCAGCACTCCCGCCTTCCTATTTGAGTTAGGTTTCTCACCCCCCGGGTTCGTCCCACCGCTTCTCTGGCATTATCTCCGGCCCGACGACGAATGGCACCATCCAAATCCGAGTTCCGCCCTCTCTCGTTCCAAAGGGCTGATTTGCACGTTTTGCCAATCGAGCGGCGGCCACGGAAGCATATTCGGCGTGCAGTTAATACTGATACCAATAGGCCGTAGCCGCATTCGCCAGAATGCGGGTGAAACTGTGTAGCCCGCATGCTGGCGAATGCGGGTGAAACTGTGTAGCCCGCATGCTGGCGAATGCGGCTACGGGGCGATGTCTCGTGCTTGACCGCGCTCAGTCTAGTAAGGAGTGTAGCGAGGGCAGAATGGGAATGAAAATATGTCCGCCAGTGGGTGATGCAGTCACTTGCAGGCAGCGATGAGAGCTCCCATTAGCGGATTCTAGTCAAGAAATATATTTTCAGTTGACGCTCGGCTGCGGAATGCGGGGCGGGATGAGGCTCCGCCAAAGGTCTTCGACGGCAGTATCAAAGAGTAGCTGAGCGTCGGCAGGCACGACGGTCCAATCTCCGCCTGCCAATTCAGCTTCTAGTTGACCGGCGCCCCAACCCGCATAACCGGAAAAAACTCGAAAGCGAGGCGTTTTTGCAGGGAGCGCCTCGCCGACGCGGTCCAGACAGGCGGAATCGCCCATGAAGATTCCCGGTGCAATGCCGGGCGATCCCTGGTCGGGAGCATCTTCCAACCATTCGCGGTGGCCATGCAGCATGAGGAGCCCGTCGCTGGAACAGGGACCGCCCGCAAAGAGTTTGAAGGGTAGACCCTTTACCGATTTCGGACGATTGACGATGAGTCCAAGGGCGCCTTCCCTGGTGTGCTCCAGCAGCAGCACGACCGTTTGCCGGAAATTGGGATCGAGCAACGACGGACGGGCCACCAGGAATGAGCCGGACAGGAAAAGCACCACTGTTACCCCTTGTGCCCAGGTTCTTACTCATTCCCATCATACTACGCATTGCTCAAGTAATCGACTGGTCTGCCGCGCATCTTGCTGGAGAATCGACCGATCGTATCACGACTAAATGGCGTCTTCGCTACCATTGCATCCATGTGTAGGCGGCGTACACGTCCGGTGACGACGATGTTCGCAAGTCAGTTGCGCGCTAATCAGCGTGTCGTTCATCCACAGTCTTTCTTTTGCCGTGTCGGAGGAGAAACGAGAGAGCTGGTCGGGACCACGGTCTTCGCGAAATCCGCCTTGCATTCGGCTGTGGGAAGAGTACCCTCAAGGTCGGCCCTCCCTATGCCTTCGCTGGCCACACCATTTTCGGATCCTCAGGAGCTTCACTATGATCACGCCAAAAGGCGAGATGTCGCGCCGTGATTTCATCAAGGTGACCGGCGCTGCCGCAGCGCTACCGGTCATTATCCCCAGATCTGCTCTCGGGGACGCCAAGCGGCAGGCAGCCAGTGAGAGGATCACGTTGGGGTTCATCGGCGTTGGCAAGATGAACCGCGGCCATCTCGGCAATTTCCTGGAGATGAAGGACGTGCAAGTGCTGGCTGTCTGTGACGTCGATACAACCAGACGCGAGGCCGCCCGGAAAATGGTGGAGCAACGCTACGGCAAAGAATTGAAGGGCGGCCAACATAAGGGCTGCGCCGTATACGGCGACTTCCGCGAATTGCTGGCACGCAAGGATATCGACGCCGTGGTCATCGCCACACCGGACCACTGGCATACCATCCCCGTCCTGGAGGCCTGCAAGGCAAAGAAAGATATCTACTGCGAGAAGCCGCTTACGTTGACGATTCGCGAGGCAAAGGCAATGATCGATGCGGTGCGTAAGTACGGGCGCGTCTTCCAGACCGGCAGCCAGCAGCGTTCGGACAAGGAATTCCGGCTGAACTGCGAGCTGGTGCGCAGCGGACGCATCGGCAAGGTCAAGACCGTCAATGTAGATGTCGGCGGGCCGAGTCGCTGGTGCGACCTGCCGGAAGAAAAGCTCGAACCGGGGTTGAATTGGGACCGTTGGCTGGGACCGGCGCCCGTGCGCCCCTACAACTCGATCCTCAGCCCGCGCGGAGTCCACGACCATTTCCCGGCTTGGCGCAACTTTCGTGAATACTCCGGCGGCGGAATGACTGACTGGGGCGCTCACCATTTCGACATTGCCCAGTGGGGGCTTGGCATGGATGGCTCTGGTCCGGTCGAAATCATTCCCCCTGAAGATCCCAAGGCGACCAAGGGGCTCCGCTACGTCTATGCGAATGGCGTGGAGGTTGTCCACGGCCCAAGCGGCGGCGTGCAGTTCATCGGCACCGAAGGCGAGATCACGGTGAACCGCGGTCACCTCAGCAGCAAACCCGACAGCATTATCCAGCAGCCCCTGGGCGAGAAGGACGTGCACCTCTACCATTCGCCCGGGCATCAGCGCGATTGGTTGAACTGCATCCGCTCGCGCGAACGGCCCATTTGTGATGTGGAGATAGGGGCGCGCTCCGTGACGGTCTGCCACCTTGGCAATCTTGCTTATTGGAATCATCGCAAACTGCACTGGGACCCGAACCAGTGGCAATTCGTCGACGATGCGGCGGCCAATGAGTGGCTCGATCGCGAACGCCGGGATCCGTGGCAGTTGCCGGCGGTGTGATCCAAGCGATTCGCTTCACAGCCTCAAACGCTCTTTCGACGTTGATCGAGCATCAAGCTTCGCGCCATTCCGCCAGGGTTACCTCGTTGAGCAACGGCGCCCCGGCAAGATAGCGCTTGACGTTCTGCACACACAGGTCCCACATGCGGCCGGGAAAATCGGGACTCTTGTCCGCACCGGCGATGTGGGGCGTCAGAATGACGTTCGGGAACTGGCGTAGCGGATGATCCGCCGGCAAGGGATAGGCGAAATGCGTGTCAAGGGCCGCGCCGGCGATCCAGCCCTCGCGCAATGCCGCCAGTAGCGCTTGCTCCTGAATGATCGGGCCGCGTGCGGGGTTCAGCACGAACGCATGTGCCGGCAATGCACGCAGCTCTCTTTCGCCAATTAGCCCGGTCGTCTTCTGCGTGTGTGGTAGCGCCAGGATCAAGAAGTCCAATCCCGCAAGGAAACTTAATTCCTGTCCGAGTGTATAGACCCGATCGGGCAGAATGCCGTCCGGATCGCCCGTGCCGTTAAAAGTATACGCAGTGGATCGCGGCCCAACCGGCGAGCGTGACATGACGTGCACGGTCATACCAAACGCCTTGGCCAGGCGGGCCGTCTCTCTTCCAATACCGCCATAGCCCCACAGGCCCACCACCCTGCCCCGCACCTCCTGTTGAAACCGCGACGCGCGCTGCCAGTCCCCTCGCTCCTGCTGGCGAATCAGCTCGCGCAGATCACGCCTCAGGTTGATCATCATGGCGAGGTTCCATTCAGCGATGGCCGTGTCAAATACGCCGCGGGCGTTGCAAACGCGAATGGGCCTGTGGGCAAGGCCCAAATGACGGAGGTGCTCGTAGCCGACCGTGGAGATTTGCATGAATTCCAGGGAGTGCAGATCGTCAAAATTCAACGGCGGTGTCTTGCACACCAGGATGTGCTGTTCGCGTAGCAATTCTGCAGGCAGGGCGCGTGCCGCCTTGGCAATTTCTACCGTTTCCACCATTACGCCAGGTAGTGCCCGCAAGCGTTGTAATCCGGTTTGCTCTGTCGCGATGTCAATTAGGATTCGTTTCATGGCCAAAGAGTCCATTAGTTCCTTGTTTTCGTGTCAAGGAGAGAATTCGTGAGGTAGGTGAGCAAACAGATCGCGCGCCAGCAAGGCATAGCCGGCACTGAGCGGATGACTGGCGTCCGCATAAAGTTCACTGGGCAGCGTTGGCGGCGCCCAATGGGCAATCTTCTCGCGCTCCAGCAATGTTTCGATACCCTGCTTCAGTTCTCGGTAGGCGGGCAAGCTGTCGTCGCTCACCATGTGTTCGTTGAACGGCCCCACAAGAACGAATACTCGATTGCCCCGCTGCCTTAGAAGGTCCACTGCCTGCCGGAAGCACCGCCATTGAATGGATCCTTCGAGGTCGACCCAGGCAAAGCTCTGCTTCTTGATTCCTCTCCGAGTCCAAGGGATCGGTTCGTGCCGTTGCCGGTTGTCGGATGGAGGCAGCCCCCGGGCGACGTTTTCTAAAGGGTTGGCGTAGGGATGCTCCATGGTCCATGAAGGCACGTCAGTGCCGCCGAAGTAAGCTTGTTGGAGATGGTTGGTCCAACTGTTGAATGCTACGTGCTGTTCGACCACGATTCCCAGGCGTGCTGAAATCTGTTCCTTGTAGCAGGGAATGCTCGGCACGAACTGCGGCACTAGCCGGGGATGGTTGAAGGCAAACTCTTCTTTCACCTGCAAGTCATGCCTCGGTGAGCTCATCCACAAAAGGTTGCACTGGACAATGACGTTCTTCCCGGAGATCCCTTGCGCGTAATGTTCCACCAGCCCTGTCAGAGCCGCGGGATGGGCTCCGTCGAGGCCGAGATTGCCAAATTGCTCCTCACCTCTCTGCTCATCGAGATAATGGGACAGAGTTTGTTGCCGCGTAACGTACTGCCCCCAGACAACGGAGTCCCCGACCAGCACGGTGTCGTAGCGCTCGGCTGCGAGCCGGGAGAAGCGGTCGAACAGCCAGTAATCCTGGCTCTGGTCGTAGGGCATCCGGTAGTCCATTTCGAGATCAAACTTTTCTACCTGCTTCCACAAATGAGGGACGAAGAGGACCGTCAAGACGGCGAAGAGGCCGACGAGTATCCATTGCCGGCCCGACAAACGAACGCTGTTGGAAAGCGTTGTGATATCGGGATCGGTGATCGGATGGGCCCGGTTTTCGTGTTCGCTTTGTCCCACGCTCATCGGTTTATCTCCATTTCCTGCCGAGCAGCCAATTCTCAAAACTGGAAGTAGATAAATGCCTTGGTGCTCGGTTGGGCCACGATCGCCAGGTAAACGACCATCAGGAGAACGAGGCCCAGTCGCACCGGGGCAAGTTCCAGCAGCCGTTTCAAATGCGAATCACTCGTGTAGAGAAGCTGGTAAGCCCACACCGCCAGGATCAAGATCGCCATCAGGACTGGGAACTGGGGCGCGGCAAAGCCGGATGAAAAGATCCGGCTGATGATGAGCCAGGCGTCGTTCAGAGACTGAGCACGGAAGAAGATCCAGGTGAAGGTGACGAACGCGAAAACGAGGAGCTGCTTGACGATCTTCGGGACCGAGTGCCTGTAAAACGGGGTCCGCTCCAGTTGGCGCGTGACCAGCCGGCCTATGGCGTGCAGCGCTCCCCAGATAACGAAGGTCCAGGCGGCGCCGTGCCAGATGCCCGAGATCACCATGGTCAGGAACATGTTGCGATAGGTGTGGAGCAGGCCGTTCCGGTTGCCGCCCAGGGGGAAATAAACGTAGTCCTTGAACCAGGTGGAGAGGCTTATGTGCCAGCGCGCCCAGAAGTCGCCGAGGCCGACGGCGGCATAGGGATTGTTGAAGTTCAGCATCAGGTGAAAGCCCATGAGCCGAGCTACGCCGCGAGCCATGTCGGTGTAGCCGCTGAAGTCGCAGTAGATCTGCCAGGCGAAGGCGACGGTAGCCAGGATCAACGCAGGCGCCTGGAATTGCGCCGGCGCGTCGTAAACCTTGTCCACGTACTTGGACAGGTAATCAGCGATAGCGACCTTCTTGAAAAATCCGACGAGGAACAGGGACAGGCCGTCTGTAATGTCTGATTGCGTGATCTGTGGCCTGCCCTGGAGCTGAGGAAGGAGGTTTCGGGCCCTCTCGATCGGACCGGCCACAAGCTGGGGAAAGAAGGAGACGAACGTAAGAAAACGCACGAAACTGCGCTCGGTCTTGATGTTGCCGAAGTACGCGTCGATGGTGTAGCTCATCGACTGGAAGGTGTGAAAGGAAATGCCGATTGGCAGGATGACCTGCGTGAAGAATTTGTCCTCGCCGACGCCTACCAGCGCCAGCAATGCGTTCGGGTATTGGGCCGGGTCAGGCAGCCGGAACGAAAGCCCCAGGTGGGTGATGAAAGAGTTTAGATTTTCGGTGAGGAATCCGGAGTACTTGAAGTAGCCCAGGAAACCGAAATTGCTGACCAGACTGATAATCAGCCAGAGCTTTCTGGTCCTCTGGCTCCTTTCCATGAAAAGGACCATCAAGTAGTCGACTGCCGAGGTTCCGAACAGCAAGAGCAAGTAGTAGGGGTTCCACCACCCGTAGAACGTGTAGGAGGCGATCAACAACCACACGTTCATGAGCTGGTTGTTCTTGCGAACGAACAGATAGACGGGATAGACGATCAAGAAGAAAACGAAGAAGACCCAGGTGTGAAAAAGCATGGGCTGAAGTTTACTTGACAGGAGGGGTCGCGGGTGCCTTCCTCACGCAGCGAAAGCCAATCGCATCGCGCGCGAGGCATGCGTCGGAGAATCCTGGGTTTTCGCTGAGGCGATAGGCAGAGCGCAGGGCGTCGGCGCTCGATTTCCACGAGCCGCCGCGCAAGACGTATTCCTTGCCGTCGGCAGGTCCCTGCGGGTTGGCGGCGGGGCTGTTCTTGTAGTAGTCCTTATCGTAGGCGTCGTTGCACCATTCCGCCACGTTGCCGTACATGTCGAAAAGACCCCAGGGGTTCGGCTTCTTTTGCCCTGCGGGATGAGTCGTCTTCGAGGCGTTGTCCGCGAACCAGGCGTATGCGCCGAGGTTGCGGGAATCGCTGCCGAAGGAATAGTCCGTGCTGGTTCCGGCCCGGCAGGCATATTCCCATTCTGCTTCGGTGGGGAGTCGGTAGCCGTCCGCATGGAAGTCGCAGGCGCCGGTTTCTTCGTTGTAACAAGGCTGCAGGTCTTCAGCTCGCGAGCGGGCGTTGCAGTAGGAGGCCGCTTGCACCCAGGTGACCTGCTCCGCCGGCAGCGTCGGTCCTTTGAAATGCGAAGGACAGGGTATGCCCAGTTTTTCATAATCCGCTTGCGTCACTTCATATTTGTCCATCAGGAATGCATCGATGTTCACCCGGTGCGCTGCAGCCTCGTCTTCTTTGCCGTGCCGGCTGCCCATCTCGAAAGACCCTGCGGGAATGAGGACCATCTCGGCGCCGCCCTTTGTCGTGATTGTGGGCGGCGTATCCGCGGGCGCTGAGGAAACGCCGGGTTTCTCGCAGGACAAACCGGAAAACATTCCAAGCAGGAGTATGGCCACGAAAGTAGGAATCCTAGACTTACCTGTCATCGCCCGGCCTCCTCTTTCGTCACCACCCAACTTGGCTGCTTGTTTGATTTGCCGTCGCTCGTAAGCGCGACCCAAACGTTTTTCTGTGCCGCGTCGGCCACGCACACGTTCCAACCCGGTGCCTCGACGCCGGGAAACTCCGGGAGCAGGCCGCCCAGGCGCTTGCCACTGAATTTCGGGCCGGTGGTGTAGGTGATGTATTTGCCATCGGGCGACCAGGTGACATGGTACGTCTCGACAGGGTCCTTGCTCTCCACGATGTCGCGAATGTTGGTCGCCCGAGGAATCGCCGAGCTGAGATCCAGGTCGGCCAGGCCCGCGCAGAAATCGCCGTGACCCCAGGTGATCTTCTTGCCATCGGGGCTTATATTCGGCCTGCAACCGTCCAGCTTCAGATTGAAGACCTTGTCGCCGTTGGCCTCGATAGCAAGAATCGCGTGCGAAAAGCCCATGCCGCCGTGCACGGTAGCCACGAACCACTTGCCGTTCGGTGACCAATTGAGCGTATATAGGTGTTGCAGCTTCTTGTTGGGATGCGCGCGGGTTTGGCCGGATGCCAGGTTGTAAATGAAGAGACCCTTCGTGGCGAAATCGGAAAACGTGAACTTCTGGTACTCGCCCTTCATGTAGGCGATTTCGCTGCCGTCGGGGCTCCAGCAGGGCTCGCGGGCATTGTCAGCGACTTTGGTTCTTCTGGAACCGTCTTTATTGATGTAATAGACGTTGCGCACGCGAGTACTACCCTTGCCTTCGTCCGCGACGAAGCAAATCTTGCTGCCATCAGGCGAGGGTTTGGGGTAGAGTTCGTCGACATCCGGTGTATTCGTCAGGTTAATCGGATTCGACCCATCGGCGTTTACCAGGTAAAGCTCCCAGTTGCCGTCGCGGTTGGTCTCGTAGACGACCTTATGTGGGTAGGCGCGAAGCTTCTCCAGAAGCTTGTCGGTGTCTCCCTTTTTCTCCTCGGCTGGCGCGTCACCCACGAGAGCGACAACAATTATTAATCCAGCAACGGCCGCGGCGGTGAGCTGGGGCAGCCGATTGTTCTGCATCCTCATTTTTTTCTCCAGTTGCGTCCGAAACGGCAACGACAGCGGAACCTTCTTTATACTCTCCAGACCGCCCGCCAGATAGCAGTTCTCTCCTCCGCCTCCCGGCATTTTGAGTCACGTACCAAAGAGCGGGCATATCCCATTTTTATGAGGAGCGGCAGAAGATGACCGCGCTAGAGGCGTTCGTGAACGCTCGCTGCGTTCGCGAACGATCTCATCCCCCGATTGCCAGGGGCCATCCGCCTACACTTGTTCCTATTGATGGGTCAGCCAAGTTCTGCCCCAGACCATCGAGGGGCTGGATCTAACTCGGTTGGGCACCATCATGACGCCCGCCATGAGCCGCTTAGTTCTGGCCTTGCAACATGAACAAAAGATCACGTTTTCGACTCCAGCTTGGCTGGAATCTCAGCTTTACAACCAATCCGACGGCACGGGTTTTTTGGAATGCTGATCGTCTGTCGCACCTCGAGGCCGGTCCTGGCCGAGGGTCTTGCAGGTTCTTGGTCCGTGGGCTTGCGACCGGTGCCCGAAGATTTTCCTGCCTCCAATTCCACGCCACCAGTGCCTTATGATTCAGTCTATGAGTCGCATGCTTATTCTCTGCAATAATTTACGTCATGACAGCTATGGAAAGAATGTGATCGCCGCCGACATAATAGGCCGCTGGCTAACTGTTTATAAATACACTGATCCACAACCTTTTATCGATTCATATTGTTTAAAATACCCAGAATAAACTGATTGGGAAATTTGTAACGCCAGGATCTTTCCGGCCCATATCCAGTCTCTACAATGAGCCGTGGTGCCCACTGTCATTCCATAATGGGAGGATGTGATGAAGCTATTCGCCAAGATCGGTCTGGTCATCGTCAGCCTGGCTCTGATGTCGACCGCTGCACAGGCTCGCGGCTGCCGTGGCGGCCACCATGGTCATCAGGGTTGCCAGACGAGTTGCTGCAGTAGTTGCCAGACAACTTGCTGCACTACTTGCCAGACAACTTGCTGCAGCAGTTGCCAGACAAGCTGCGGCGGCCACCACCACCACGGCCGCCGCTAAGCCCCTTTCGGGCGAACATTCAAACCTGGGAGCTTCGCCAAGTCGCGAGGTTTCCAGGTTTTTTATTGGCCATCTATGGAGCAAATGTTCACTTGCATCTCCAGAATCCGACCTGTCGTTGTGCCTGAAAAAATCTTCCTCCGGCAACTGGCAATTGGTAGCGCCGTCCTCCATCTTGTTGTTGGCGCGTTCCGCAGCTGACTCCATTTCGATCCTGAAGCTCTCGCGAAAAGATCGCCATCTTCATCCCTCTGCGTGGTGCTGCGCGACGCAATTTCTGCGGTATGGCGACAAAGATACTCTTCTCTCTTTCGATGGATTTGATTGTCGGCTCCCAGAAGCACCGCCCGTGCGCGTTCTTGAACGCGATACCTCGTGGACAGCCTTTGCTCAATTAAGGCTAGCGATTGATCAGGTGGCGCTTTGTGTCGACGTGCCGACGCAGAAAAAATGCATTGAAACGGCTGGCACGCGTTATGCTTGTGGGTGACGTGGTCCGCCAATACCCTTGCGCCTCGAAAGGTGATGCCAATGAAACCTGTGTTGAGCAAGCTGTTCCTGGTGATTGTCGGATTTTTCGCCGGGTCGGCCGTCTGGGCGGATGACAGCGGCCCTGATCCCAAGGAAGTCAAGGCCGTTGTGGACAAGGCCGTGGCTTACCTGAAGAGCAGCCAGGGCGATGACGGCAGTTTTTCACCGAGGATCGCTGGGCCAGGTATTTCCGCGGTGGTGGCGGCCGGTCTGCTGCGCAACGGGTTTAGTCCCGAGGACCCTGTCGTTGCCAAGACCCTCGCTTATCTGGAGAAACGGGTCAAGAAGGACGGCGGCGTTTACGATAAAATGCTGGCGAACTATACGACGAGCGTGGCCGTCATGGCGTTCGCGGAGGCCAACAAGGACGGCAGGTACAACACGGTCATCAAGAACGCGACGCAGTTCCTGCGCACCATGCAGTTCGACGACAGCAAGGTCGAATCAGGCGATGCCAAGTACGGCGGCTCAGGCTACGACGGCAAGTCGCGGCCCGACATGTCCAACACGCACTACTTCCTGGAGGCACTCGAAACGGCCGGCGTCGCCAAGGACGACCCGGCCGTGAAGCGGGCCTTGGTCTTCGTCAGCCGTTGCCAGAACTTGCCCGGTGAGCATAACGACCAGGCGTTTGCCAAGAAAACGACCGAGGATGACAAAGGGGGTTTCGTCTATAACCCGCTCGATCCGGACAATAAGCGGGATAAGACACCCGAGGGCGGCCTGCGTTCGGCGGGCGCCATGACCTATTCCGGGCTGAAGAGCTTTCTGTTCGCCGGCTTGAGCAAGGACGACCCGCGCGTGCAGGGAGCCATTCACTGGATTCGCGCTCATTACTCTCTGAATGATAATCCAGGCATGGGCCAGGCGGGGCTGTATTATTACTATCAGACCTTTGCCAAGGCGCTGACCGCGCTTGGGGAAGAACCCTTTGCGGACGCCAAGGGCGTCAAGCACCAATGGCGGCGGGAACTGTTCGAGGCGCTCAAGAAGCGGCAGCGCCCTGATGGCAGTTTCTCGAACGCCGGTTCCCGCGCCTACGGCGAGTCCGACCCCAACCTGGCAACTGCGTTTGCTCTGTTGACGCTCAGCTACACCGCCCCGACAGCAAAGTAGCGCGTTAAGACTTGAAGCAAACGCATCGGAGCCTCCATGATCCGGCAGGTTTGGCCACCTTTCACGCGCGCTGCGGCTCGGCTAGTGAAATGCGAACCCATTTAATTATCGTTGCCCTTCCGCGCGTCGTTGTGGTCGTTTCCGTGGCCGACTGCGGGTCAAGAAAAAGAGATGCGTCCCCTTTTTCCTTCTCGATCGTTACCGTCGCGACGACTGGGGCGATGCACCCCGGCAGAATGTCTGTCGGAATCGAGAGAATAAACTGCTCACCCGGGACCAGGATCATGAAAACGATCGTGCCCACTATGTACGGGTAGTTTAGTGATGCCTTGATTAACCACATTGCAAGCGTTCCTTCTCATCAAAGCTGGCGGGAGTACCATGCCCCTGAGACACCTTTCCAAGCCTGCTTTTAGGTTGTTCGAGGTTCATGGCGGGAATAGCGTTAACGCAACGGGCGCCTCAACCGTGGAGTTGGGAGAAGATCGGCCACCGGACGATGCTCCATTCGCTGCTTTGGGTAGGCAGAGGACAGGAATCTTCTCGGCCAACTCGGTCTGCCAATTCGGAGGTACGCGTGCGAACCGCTGCCACCATGCGGAGCCCTTGAGTAGCTCGACGATGGCGAGCTGGCAGCGACGCCAGCGGGCCACGCTCGCCAGCGCGGCCCATATTCTCCATCCCGCGAATAGATCACAATCCACGTTCCAACCAAAGCCTGCCAAGACGCTTCGCCCCAGTTCCTGACGCGCTCGGCCTACCCGCTCCGAGCGTGCGAGCGTCAATAAGATGGGAACAGATCGGAGCCGAGAACAGATTTCCGCTGCCTGGGCGAGAAAAGCCGCGTTGAGTTTTTCACCTTGGTCGACCAGCAGCACGCGCGCCGGTGGTTCCCAAATACTCGGATACATAAGCACGGCTGGTCTGCCGCGCTGTGTGGCCTCCTGGAGAAGTTGTCTTTTCTGTGCTTGCGTCAATCCCTTGCCAACCAGCACGAGATCACAGAGCTCCGTACGGGCGAACAGTTCGCCCCTGGCGTGCGTTGTTTCTTCAATGATTTCCCGGGGAATCTGGTGTAGCGGCAGAGAAAAACGCCGGCCCCAATCCTGCGCCAACGATGGCACGCTGCCCTGCGGACTCTGGTCATCCGGGATGACAAGCAAGCGGCGAAAAATGGCTCCACTCCTCTCATGTGCAGAACGAAACGCCAAGGGGCTTGCGCCGTAGAGCCTGTGCGAATAACGGGGTATTATTTCGACTGCTACAGGTCCTGTCATGTTCCTTGCGCAAGCCTTAAAGCAGCCCATCCTTAGCCTTTTGCAGAAAATCGACGAAATTATCCGCGACGATTTCGCCGTCTTCTTCCCAACCGAAGACCACCACAGGGCATTCTTTCGCAGAATTCATACGGGAAGTGTCGAGATAGTACGCGTAGTCTCCAACATCCTCCATAAACTTCAAGTAGTGGCTCGGGAGTGAGCGTTGGTCCAACTGGTTCATCATGACTACGTCCCCCCACAACTGGCCGCGGGGGAGTCCATAAAGATCGTAGTAATGCACTGTGCCGGCTCCATAGCGGCGAAGGAAAGCACGGTAACTGGAGGGGAAGCTCAACCCCAGCTCCTTTTCCGCCGCGCGAATCTCTTCTTCTGAAACCGGACCCGTGAATTCTTGTGGAGTTCCACACCAAGTTTTTCCGAGTTCCCTGATTGCCACAGTCAGCGCGGCATCATTCTCCATTAGCACTCCTCCTGACCGCCGGTTGGTATAACAGAAGGACTAGCGCGCAGCTTTCTTACCAGCTGGCCGTTTTTCGTGGGTTCTGGAATGGGCAAGCCAACCGATGGCTTTTGAACGCGAGCCCAAACTTCTCCTCGGAAGAAGCGAACCACCCTTGGCGCAGTCAGGCCGACACAGACTTGATTTCCATTGATTGCCAGAATCTTCAAGCTGATCCCGAGGTCTGGAACTAGCACCTCCTCACCGGGTCTGCGGGTCAACACCAACATGGGGGAGCCTCCTTAAAGCATCTAATGATGAAGGCCACAGCCGGATGCCGGCTGTGGTTGCGTCGTAACGGCCTCCCCCGTCCGAGACGGCCAACTGCCGCACTGTTCCGTTCTTAGAACTAGCTACGTCATCTTCCCTGGAAACCTATGGGCCATGGACTCAGGCACCGCACGTTTCCAGCAGCAGCAGGGAATGATGCGTCGGTAAATCAACCGAGAAAAGGTTTAGCACGTATCGTGCCGGAACTCCGAACGGCCTCAGGCCATTTATTTAAATTATTGCTGATCAAGGACTTGTGGGCATGCCGAGTCAGTAAGAAAGGTCGATAACGCGAGCGAGCGATTCTAAGGGCATGGCGCGCATTTCATCACGGCGAGCAAAAACTACTCGTACAACCCCCTAGCCGCTGATCCGGCCAGCAGCCGAACTCCGCCATCCAGAGCTCGCATTCTTGACGTCGGGATCTGGAGGTCCCGATCCACCGCGGCACCAAGAGCGACCCCTGCAGAAAGCAGGGTGAGACAGGCACGGACTCACAAATGGGGCCCAACCCGGCTCAATAGTGCGCGCAATGCAGAGCAGTTGCGCCGCTGCCAGACCAGCGACAAATTACATAAGTAGTTAGAGCAATGGCTGCCTCTGGGAAAAGACGCAGGGGCACCAGCCGAGAACGATAAGCCGGTGATGATCGCTGGGTTCGCCAAGTGCATGGAGAATCACAAGGAGAAGTCTGTCCTGGTTCTCGAAGGCACAGCGGCGGGCGGCATCCGCCGAATAATGGATCTGCCGAGTATAGAATAACGGCACACGCATGAATGCGGCCAGCGCCTGGTAAGCCTACAAGAGCAGCTACACACGTGCCCTTTGCTCGGCGTTGCCAGGCGCACACTTCATTTAGGAGGGCTGGCCAGTGGTCGGCGGATTGCTCCATGGCGGAGAAAAAATCGTTCGGGCCCTGCGATGCCGACAGCAACCTGGGTCAGCGAGTGTCTCTGCGCGAGGAAGTTAATCTACAACGGCACCGCCAAAACCACCTACCCGAAATCAAGTGAATGGCCCAAGCGCGCATCATGCCCGCCGAAGATCGCGTCCAGGGCGTCGACGCGCCGAACACCAGGCGAAAGGCTACCGTCCATCAGGTAATTGGGGTAGCTGTGGCTATTGACATCGCCAAACCCGGCGAGGTGGCCCATCTCGTGGAGCACAACTGTTTCGAGGTCCATGTGTCCCGACGCGGGCTCACCGGGGATAGCGACGAGTGCTCCGCTGGCGTTTCTTACGAATTCCTGATTGGACAGAGATGCTGGATCGACGAACCAGCCATAGCCCTCCGCATTGGCGTCGATCACAACCGTGTGAACCCGGGCGAAAGTGTAGCCTAACAGAGGCTGGGGCAGCCAACCTACTTCGTAGTTGACAGATTCCAGCCGCGTCACAAGGGCAGGACTGATGCCCGCCTGCTCGAGCAAGGCCAGCGCCGCCGCAACCATCGACTGGAGCTGTTGATTGGTGAGCTGCTCCGTCACGAGAGGAGCGTCGATCGAATTGCTAAGTGCTTGGTCGGTCAACTCTCCTTGCGAAGCGAATGGTTGGTGGAGTTGGGCCCGCACGTTTCTCAACTCGGCACGCGCAGAAGCGAGGGCGTCACCATGCCGTGCGCCGGCGCCAGCGTCGGCATGCGGCCCCGAGTGCGTCAATCCGGCATGCGAAAGCAGGCCGCCGCCCATATACATACCGCCGCCTTGGCCGCGTCCGCCCACTCCGCGCATGCCGCCGTTGGCGTGTCCATTTTCCGGAGCCGCAGCGCGAAGAGAACCGCTGCCGCCACCACCGCCGCTGCCGCCACCGGTCCCACCACCGCCACCAGTCCCGCCACCGCCGCTGCTCTCGCCGGTCCCACCACCGCCCCCGGTCCCGCCAGTGCCGCCTGTTCCACCTGTTCCGCCGGTAGTCCCACCGCCACCGCCAGTCGGGCCAATGGTAGGACCGGTGCCAAATCCGAACGCAGTAGACCCGCATAGCGGTATAAACGGGATAGGCGGCTGCGGGAAAGGCGGCCGCACAAGGGACGGATTGGTTGCGATGGTGGCGTTGAACTCCTCAGCACCTGGGAGACTAGCGCTGAAGCGATCCGTGCTGACGATAAACTCGTGGGCAGCGGCGTTCGGGTCGGATCCGGTCGCTGCGAACGCCTGGAGATCGTCGAAGTACTCGTTCGAACCGACGATTCTGGCGATGACATTCAAATCCCCCTCACCTTGTTGAAGGGCTGCCGTCCAGGAAGCAAGTCCAGCGCTGTCGGGAAGCCGGCCGAGTGTTAACTGGTAGATACTAGTGATCTCATCTTGCTCTCCTTCGGTACTGCGCATGATCCGCGCGACAGTCGTGGCACGGCCGACGGGATTGTTCACCGTGACGGTGGGCCAGTACGCCAAACCTGTCGGATCGACGCTGCGACCTAATTCAGCCTTGTAGACTGCATTGAGGAAGGAGTCCATGGTCCCGCCATTGTCGTTGTAAAATTCATCGGAACCGAGGATAAGCGCTTTGACGTCTTCCAAGGTACTGCCCTGCCGCACTGCCTCCACCCAGGAATTGAGGCCGCCGATGTCCGCGGTCCGGCCCAGGAAGTCCTGATAGTAGATTTGCACCGCTCGGCCCGTAAATTCGTCGCTCCTTTCGATGCCGAGGGCGACCTGCGCCCGGTTCTCGCCCGCATTTAGCAAGCTCACCCAAGCCGCAAGCCCGGCGGGATCGGCGGCCCGTCCGAGAAACCCTTGATACAAACTGCTCACGTACACTTCGTTGGCCGGGACGGCTGGCACTATCCGATCTTCGAGAGATTCGAGATGCAACGGCGCTCGAAGCGTCGAGGCCAGGTCTTTCTTGGTTTCCAGGGAGGGCAAGTGAAGCCAGGTTTGAATTCGATTTTTGGCCATGGGACGAACCTTGACGTGGTTTGACACAGCACCATCGTTCGGCGGTCACTCCTTTCCGCTTTGTGAACGACCGGTGCAATGTCGAGCTACCTTTGAGCACCACCCCACGTCGACTTCCGTTCCGACGGACACGCTGAGGAATTCCTGGCCTAGGAACTAGGTCATCTTTGGAAGTGCATAAAACATGCCAATGGCTTCGAGTTGCAGAATTGGAGCCTCACGACGCAGGCTTGGGCGATCTTGGTTAATGGTTATGGGGGTTTTTTCGCCGCGCGGTTAATTACTGTCCATCTGGAGTCGGTCGCAGCCGTTCGAAAAGCTGGCCAAGGGTCGACTCATAGTTCTTCCACCTGGCTACGGAGCGGGTGTAGACTGGCTCGCGAACTTGAGTGACGCTCGCGGTACGGATGGGCCGGGATGTCTGATGGAACGCCAGGCACGAGGCCTCCCACTCCAGGCCGCACCAGGCAACCACGCGGCGGGCCACGGTTTCAAGATTGGCGACGGTCTCCTCGTAGTCCACTTCGAGCAGAGACGCTGGGAGCAATGCGCGCCAGTGCGCCATCAGGCGAAGGTAGTCCTGGAAGCGCGCGGCAATATGATCCCTGTCCGCAGCCCAGCGGATGTTTCGGAAGTTCGTCATCCAGCACGAAACGGCCACATCGCGCAAGTCACGCCGGCAATGGATGAACTTGGCCTGGGGGAACAAAGTGTACAACCAGCCGAGAAACAGGTAGTTGTCGGGCATCTTATCCACGACACGATTAGCCTTGGGGGCCAATTCCTGGAGTCGGGCGAGGTGCCAGTGGCTCAGTTGCTGGACGGCCGACCGGCCGACGCAAGCGAGGCCTTCGATGGCCGTGGCGGCCCCAACTGTCATCGCAGGCAGCGTTTCAAAACCCTCGCGGGCACAGTTCAGCTCGCCGGCACCGTGTACCTGCGAATGGCTGGCCAGGATTTGTTCAGTCAGCGTGGTGCCGGAGCGCGGCAAGCCGACGATGAAGACCGGCAACTCGGTTGCCAACCCGAAGCCGCGCACTCGTGCGAAGAACTCTGGAGTGAAGGCGCCGATCAGGGAGTTGACTTGTTCAGTGTGTGCCTGGGGATCGTAGGACTTGCCCTGCTTCTTCCACAGCTTGCTGCATAGGGCATTCCCCTCCTGAAGGTGTTCGGCCGCCTCCGCATAGGAGCCCATGCCATCGAGAACATGAGCGATCCCGAAATGAAGTGCCAGGCGCTTGGCCAAGGCCATCTGGGGACGGGCGAGCAAGCGCTGTATGGCCTGCAGGTCCTCTGCAGGCAAGCGACCCCGGAGCATTGTAGCCAACAGAGAGTAGGCGCCGGCATGATCCGGATCGCGCCGAAGCGCAGCGCGGAATGCGGCCAGTGCCTCGTCGAATGAACCAAGCTCCTCCAGGATGTTGCCGAGGTTGCAGTACCCGGTGGCGAAATCGGGCTTGAGACGGAGCACCTCACGGTACTCGGCCACCGCCTCCGGGAATTTGCCCAGCTCGTGCAGGACGTAGCCGAGCCCGTTGTGTGCCTCCGCGTATTGCGGATCCAGTTCCAGCGCCGCGCGGTAGAGGGCGACTGCTCCTTGGAAGTCTTCCCGCTCCTCATAGGCGCTGGCCAAGTTGCAATTGATCCGCGGCGATCTGGGGTCGCGTTGCAAGGCCCTCTCATACCAGGCGATGGCTTCCGGTAGGTTGCCCTCCTCTTGCAAGGCCTGTCCCATGTTGCCGTAGCTCAGGGCCAGGTCGGGATTCAGCCTCAGTGCCTCCGCATAACAACTCTTGGCCTCGGCAAGTTCTCCCGAGTCCCGCAGGACGTTTCCAAGGTTGTTATGGGCTTCGGGCAAATCCGGCCGCAGGCGGACTGCTTCCCTGCAATGGAATATTGCTTGTTCCCTTTCATAGCGCTCCAACAGCAACTGACCCAGGTTGCTGTGGGCCTCAGCCAGACCTTGATCGAGTTGCACAGCAGCGCGAAAGGAGTTGATCGCCGCCTGCGCGTCGCCCTGGAGTCGGAGCGCGTTGCCAAGGTTGTTGTGGATCATGGCAACACCTGGCCCATGGCGCAGCGCTGCCTGGAAATGCGGGATCGCCTCGGCCGTATTCCCCTGGGCCAGCAAAGTCAGTCCGAGATTGTTGGAGGCTTCGACGGAGTCCGGCTGCAAAACCAATGCGGCTTGGCAGCATCCGAGCGCCTGCTCCAAATGACCCGTGGCCCGATAGGCCTCCGCCAGGTCCGAATAGTAAGAAGCAACTCCGGGCTCGACCGCGATCGCCTTCCCGATCAACTGACAAGCCTGCAAGTGATCGCCTTGCTGGTGGGCCACGAGGCCAAGGAGGTGGAGCGCATCAGCGTGCCGGGGCTGGCAGGCGAGGATGGCTCTGTAAATCTTCGCAGCCTCATCGAGACGCCCATTGACGTGATGTTCGACAGCGCTTGCAAAGTCAATTTGCATCTTCGGTCATCGATCTTTTGGGGCCGCACCGATGCGCTCAGAGGCGCAACGATCAGCGAGGGCGCACGATCATGCGCTGCACCTGGAAACCGCACAGCCAGCCCCGGAGGACAACATATCCCGAATCGATTACATGAAGCTAACGGTTACGGCATCCCCGGCATGGATCGACACGTGCGTCGCGTCCGGGTGACAGCGTGGTCGCCGACCCGCCACTGCGGACGCACTTCGTAAGTATACTCGCGATCCGGTTGCAATATTGGAGGTCGAAAAGGGTTCGGGAGTCTTTTCTGCCAGACTCCTTTTGTATTCGCGAGGCAGCGGCTGCCTTTTTTCTGAAGCCATTTCCATCGTCGGCGTTTATCTTGCCGACGGGGCGAGAGTTTGGGCACATATCTCCTCGGCTGCGGTTCCTCATGCGCCTTGCCGGAGCTACAATAGTTGCGTTGGATCGCCGGCAGTCGGGATCTGTGCGATCCCCTGGCGATCCGTGGCCTCGGTCAGCCGAGCGCGGAACTGCTACGGCGGCTTCTGAATATTGAACGTGGTTTGATGGGCTGGTTCGCAGCGGGAGAGAAAGCAATGACGTGCAAGGGCGGGGAGTTTGCCTCGCTAACGCTTCGGGCTAATAGGGTTGGGAATCGTGGTGGAGCGGCAGGTGGTCGCCTAATGCGTACTTGGGGGCGGTTTTTCGCCGTACTTTCGGCGCACTTTTGGCGCACTTTACATAGTGGAGCTGGCAGCTTCGGCTACCTCCTTCGCCCGTGAGCGGAGGATTTGCTGGGCAGATGCGGACGAAATCGATCGCCTCACACGTCTAAGAGACACACCAAAGAACTGGTGAGATCTACCACTACCGGCGGAAATCACTTCGCCACGGACTCCCTTATCAGACTGAACTACTTCCAGGAGGAGCGCAAATGCGATGTGAACCTGGCCGCCCAAGCGAGTACCATTGTATTTTGGACAATTTCTGCGCTTCAGAATCCATCAAACGCTCAGGCCGTACACTGCGGCGAAGGAGGGCATTATGACTGAACATCGGCTGAGGTAAGGGCAGCAGCCGCCCATGCCAGCCTGCCGACCACGAGCGTGTACCTGCATGTGGCGGTGGATGATGACGGGGAGGTGGGGAAGCTGTTCGCGTTTGGACGTTAGCGCCGTTCGCAGCCTCGTCGATGCCGATGATCAGAGGAGCGGACTAAAATGAGCACTTTGCCGACCTCGGCGCAATGTGTGATCCAGTTATACGACCGTGATGCGCTTCAGTAGCTGCAGGGGCGGTTTCTCTGGGGACCGCGCTGGGCACTTGCTCGCCAGATCACTTAAGAATAGAAGGAAGCCGGCCCACTTCTTTTCTTGATCACTTCCAGGCACAAGTCATGAATCGATTGGACTCCAGGGACTCTTGGCACCATCGAAGTAAACCGAATTCTTTTCTATTTTTTCGGGTGCGGCTGGGACGTCCGGTCGCGTGCTTCGAGACCTTTGATCAGTGACTTCAGATCGCTGCGTTGGAGGAGGACTGCCGAGTCCGGGTGCGACCGAAGCATCGCGAGATCCGTGAAGCCTTGGGAAATAGCCAGTCGGAGGTCGGCGGCAGCAAGATCGAGGTCAAGCTCGCGGACGAGCTTGGCGCGCTCGGAAATGGGAGTCTTGCCAAAGCCGATCAGGGTGGCCCGTGTCCCCTCTTTGAGGGCCAGGGCGGCGAGTTCGGCCGCTGGTCGCCCCTTCCACAACGCCGAGCGCTGCGCGTCAATTGGGACGGCATCGGCTGATTTGCCAATGGCCCGGTCGATGCGGGCCAACTGCCAAAGTGCCTCGCTAAGCCGCTCGCGATCCTCTTGCTTGGCCTTCGCGGCGGACCCCAGCGGCGTCAAGAGATCAAGGGCGCGCGCGAGCACGGGGAGCGCGGCTTCCGGCTTTTGCTCCTCGGCGAGTGCCACGGCCTCGTCAGTCAGAGCCGTCCCGAGCCGGCCGGAAATCGCGGCATCACTGGAGTGCGTTGCCGCAAGCTGTTCGAGCAATTCGCGCGCCTGAGTGAGTGACTCGCGCGCTGCGCCCCCGCGGCCGGCGTGGCGCTGGACGGCGGCGAGCTTGGACAACGCCTGGGAGAGTTCGAGCGCATATTCCCGGTTCTCCGGACGGGCAAGGTGGAGATCCTTGCGGAGCCGGAGTGCCCTCAGGTAATGTGGAAATCCCTCGTCAACCTGGCCCAAATCAACGTACTGCTCGCCCAGGTTCTCGATGTGATTACTCAGATAGCCCCTGTAATCGCTGATATCCTTCGATGCGGGCACGGCCCGTTCCTGCCCGGCCACGGCTCGTTCCTGCTCGGCCACGGCCCGCCGAAACGCGGGGATCGCCTTGGGGTTATCCCGCGCCCAGTCGTAAAGACAACCCAACAAATTCCAGCTCAGCCCTAGCTCGCCGTGGTAGAGTGCCTGATCTGGCTGCGACTGAACAAGCCTGTCGTAGATGTTGATCGATTGGTGAACCGAAGAAATTGCCTTGTCGTCCTGGTGCATGGAATGCTGGAGTTCGGCGAACTCCCGATAGTTCGTCCCGAGCTTTTGTTGGAAACGGGTTACCGAGGGGTGAGTGGCAACCAGCGCCGACCAGTGGTGGAGGGATTGTTCGGACGAGCGCAGGGCCTGTTCTTTCTGACCCAGTGTCGACTGGATCGAGGCCATGTTGGAATAGCTGAGCGCCAGCCAGTTGAGGATCTGGACCGGTTTGGGCCCATGCTGGACTTGCTTGAGCAGGGACTGGCAGATCTCCTGCACCTCCTGGAACGCCCGGAGCGCGGCTGGATAGTCGAGCCTCTTGTAAAATACGTAACCCAGCTCGTTGATGATCTCAGCCCGGCTTCTCTGATAGCCGATATCATTGGGAAATCGTTCGATCAATTGCTGACGGATTGCCTTGGCCTTCTGCAGCATCGCCAGAGCTTGGTCGGGGGAGTCGAGCCTCGCATGGTTGACCCCGATTTCCGCCAAGCAATCGGCCAGATTCGCTTGGAGACGCGCCACCTGGGGGCGCCGCGCCGCCAGCGGCTCCAGGATCGCCTGGGCCTGGGAGAGCGAACTCAAGGCGCCTTCGTAGTCGCCGGCTCTTTCCTCCAGATTGCCGATCTCGAATTGGCAAGCGGCCACGTGGCCTTGTAGTTCGTCATTCTCGGGCTCGTTGGCGGCAAGTCGTTCCCAGATGGCCTGGGCCGAGCGGAACGACTCGATCGCCTCGCGCGGCGATGAGATTTCCTGGGTGATCTTGCCGACGCGGAAGTGAGCATTGGCCAGCTCCTGCTGAAGCCGAGGGTCCTGGCCACGCTGGCTCACAAATTGCTGATAGTACTTGAGCGCGCTTTGGAGCAATTCCTGGCGCAGGTTGCGAACATCGACCGAGTCCTGCTCCTTCAGCAAGGTATTTTCACTGACGCTCGTCAGGTAATTGTCCACGGCTTTCTGAGCCATGCTGAAGTTTTGCTCCGCCTCGCGGCGGGCCTCGGCTTCGCTTCGCCTCGAACCCTCGATGACCACGGCGGCAACGGTCGCGGCCAAGCAGACGCAGATCAGCGCGGCGACGGCGGCATAGGTCCAGGTGCGGTGCTTGCGGAACCAGCGCCCCAGCCGCTCGAGCCGACGCTCCCGATACGCTGTCACCGACTCGTCGGCCAGTACGTGTTTGACGTCCTCAAGCAGCTCCTTAGCCGACGCATACCGGTCCGCCGGCCGTTTCGCCAGCGCCTTGAGGCACACCGCCTGCAGCGCACGCGGGACAGAAGGCACCGCCGCCCGCGGCGGCTCCGGCGGCTCGTGGATCACCCGCTGCAGCACCGCTGTCGTGTCCGAACCGTCGAACGGCGGCCGCCCGGCCAGCAGCTCGTACAGCACCGCCCCCAGACCATACACGTCGGTGCGGACGTCGAGGAGATCCAGCCGACCCTCCGCCTGCTCCGGTGCCATGTACGCCGGCGTTCCCAGCACCTGCCCGGCAATCGACCGGCTGTCGGCGTCTCCGTCTGCCTCCAGGGCCACCGGGGCAGCATCGCCCTCCACCTCGCCGACCACCTTGGCCAGGCCCCAGTCCAGCACGATCACCTCGCCGTAGTCGCCCAGCACGACGTTCTGCGGTTTCAGGTCGCGGTGCAGGACGCCGCGGCTGTGGGCGTAGGCGACCGCGTGGCACACACCCATGAAGGCCGTTAACAACTCGCGCAGCTCCAGCGGCCCAGCCTCCCCGCGCGCCCTCCGGTCGTGGTACACCCGCGCGGCCTGGGCCAGGGTCTGGCCGCGAACGAAACGCATGGTGTAGAAGGGGGCCTGGTCGTCCGGTCGCCGCCCGACCTCATAGACGGGGACAATGCCAGGGTGCTCCAACTGCCCGGTGATCTGCGCCTCCTTGAGGAAGCGGGCCCACACCGCGGGCTGCTTGGCCCGCTCGGGCCGTAGCTCCTTTAATGCTACGTCGCGGCCGAGGCTGGCGTCGCGAGCCAGCCAAACCCGGCCGATGCCGCCGGTGGCATGCAGGCGCGAGAGCGTGTAGCGCTCCCGGCTCTCGGGGACGTAATCGGCGGTAGCGAGCAATACGTGGCCCTGAGGCGGAGGCGTAGGGCCGGCCAGGGACTCGCGGACAACGGGGTCGTTCAGGCCAGCTAGCGACTGACGTACTTCGTCAGTGGTTAGCTCGGCCAGGCTGGCTTTGGCGTTCCCGCCGTGCTTGGCCAGCTTGCGTTGGAGCAGCTTGTCCACGTCGGCGCGGTCGACCGGGGAAAGCCAGCCGCGCTCGACGAGGAGGTCCGCCAGCGGCGTCTCCTTGCGCCCAGCCCAGGCGGAGCAGGCCTCGGCGAACTGTCCAGGGCTCAGGAGGTCGGCCTGGAGAGCCAGCACCCCGAAGAGTAGGTTACGGTCCGTGTCCATGCAGCCATCTCCCAGGCCAGCGCGTGCCACGATGTGGGCGGCCGACTTCTCCGCGTTCCCTGGCCTCCCCCGCCGACCATATTATCAGGCCAGGCGAGGGCCGATTCAACCGAGGCCGCAGGGGAGTCGATCCTTGCGCGGGCGGAAGGGCATTCTAGCGTTCTTGTTAATTTGGTTGATATCGGGTTGAAATTGCGTAACCAGTCAGCGACCGTGCGGTGCGCCCACGTTCGCCGTTCTCGCCCAGCACCTTGGCGGCCGCGTCAAGGGCGCTGCTCTTCTTCTCCTTGGGCGGCTTCGGCTCCTTCTTCGCCTTCTTGGCGCCCTCGGGCTTGGGTGCCTTGCTCTTCGTGCCTTTGCCCTTCGGCGAGGCTTCTGCGCCACTGATTCCGCGGGCATGGGCGAGGCCTTTCCGCCTTTGGCCGCTTTGCCGACCACTTGCACTTCCTCGTGCGGGGCAAACCGAGCGTGCTCCACCTCTCCGGCTTCGTTCCGCAGGGCGACTTCGAACTTGCCGGCGTCCGCGCCATCCCCGACCTTTGTTGCATCGCAGATGGTTCTCGGGCCGTCGAACCCAGGAATTAGGACGATGTCTCCCAGGCTCAGGTCCGTAATCTTCCTCGAGCTGCCCGTCGCCTTCTCGACCTCGGCGTTCTTGGCCTTTTCGGTGTGGGCCGAATCCTTCGCTGTCTTCTTGCTTGCCATGATGCGTTGTCCTTTCTCGGTAGCTGTCGTGTGCCGCATCGCGCCAATCGCGATGCAACAGGGACAGTCACTTACCTCGCGGGCGGGAGGACAGCAAGCGAATGTGGTTGAGAATTGCAGGTCTTTCGGAAAGTTCTCTCAGCGGCGCATCCACTCTGATAAAATGACGCTGATTCGTCAGTGCTCTCTGCCGTGCGCCAACGCAGCAGCAAAGAGCCTATCGAGAATGGTTAACGCGATTGCATTCTGCCCGGCTTGGGGGCTTCATGCGGACTACATGGAACACGGCGATCCCTTTCCCAGGAGGCTCCCGGAACATTGAATCCTATCGATCTAATAAGGCGTGATCTTGGCGCGGACTGGGAGCGGCTCTGGCGAGGTCGAGCTCGGGCGGTCAGCGTTCGCCTGGAGGAAACACTATCGGTGTTTTCCGGCTATAAGATCTATGTCGTGATGGGCGACACTCACCAGTTTGACTTTCCGTGCCTGCCCAATGGATCGATGGCCTACTACGCCGCGAACGGAGCGAAAGCCGTCCGATTAACGCGTACTGGCAAGGAAATCCAAAGCATCCTCGCGGAGGAGTGGCCTTCGTTCGCGCAATCAAACCCGGTTTGTCTAGCCTCTCTGCTCCTTCGGTTTCTTGACGGAGACGTCCGGACTTCCCATCACGTTCTAGCCAATGCCGACGATCTTCGCGCCATGTGTCTGCGCCCCGCGACGTACCGTTTGAACGAGGAAGCCCTGGCCAAGGCTTTGCCCGATGTGGGGGTGACTTCCTCTTTCCTGGAGGGAAGCCAGGTTGTCATCCGAGCAATTACTCTCCTTGGCTGGAGGCATGACAAAAGGAATCTCGGCATTGAAATTCTGACGATCCACGAGAATGGCCAGGTCGCCATGGCCGAGCGGCAGGTTCTTGCGAAGAAAATTTTCGACAAAGTGCCGGCTCTTAGGTACTAAGGTTGCTGCAGTCGTGTTTGCAATCTTGGCCCTTTTCGCGAAGGAACCCACTTGTGTCAAACTGGGTCCCATCTTCGGCCAGACTTATCCTGTTGGGCAAAGATCTCTTGGGCCACAAGGCACCAAGAATGTAATTAAGCTAGTCACTTCTTTTCCAGCTCAGCCATGACCGCCTGGAAATCCTTCCGTCCGCGAAGGGAGTCGAGATCGGTGTCTTTTTTCATGTGCGCTGCATCTTTGTATCCCTCGGCAACGGCCTGGCGAAGCAGAGCCACGGCGCGCTTGGCGTAGGCCTGGCTTGTTTCTTTGCGTTTGCTTTCCGTCAGCTTGGGGTCCTTCTGGGCCAGCGGCACGCACCCGGCCAGAACGCAAGCGGCGTTGTAGGCATCGATGGCCGCTTGCAAATGGATTTTCATCCATTCCTCGACGCCTGCGGCACAGGCGGCGTGATCTCCCTGGGCTGCCAGAACCACAGCCCGAACAACGCAATTAGTGCTGAAAAACTGCCGGTACATGGGATTGCGTGGATTGGCCTTCAGAGCTGCCTGATGGTGCGGAAGAGCTTCTTCCAGGAGGCGACGAGCGCCTTCCAAGTCCTTGCGATCGTGAAGCAAGATTGCTAGATTCACGAGCGAACCAGCCACTGCGTTTTGGTAGTCTGGCACGGAGGGGAAATCGGCGGCCAATTGCTTCTGAACGGCAATGGCGTCGTGGTAGGCTGTCTCCGCCTCCCTGGACCGACCCGTGTAGCTGAGCAGGCGGCCCAGGTTATAGTGGGTCGTTGCCAGGAAATCGCGGTACTCGGGCACAGTAGGGAAGTCTGCGACCAATTGTTTGTCGATGGCGATCGCGTCCCGGAAGGCCGTCTCCGCTTCCTTGGGCCGACCCGTGCCCGCGAGCAGATTGCCCAGGCCATTGTGGCTGGCCGCCAGATTTTGGCGGTACGCGGGCACTGTGGGGAATTCTGCGGCCAGCTGTTTTCGGATGGCAATGGCATCGCGGTGGGCTTTCTCCGCTCCTTTGGGCCGACCCATGTCCGCCAGCAGATTGCCCAGGTTACTGTGGCTCCCTGCCAACTCCTGGCGATACTCGGTAACGGCGGGGAAGTCTGCAGCCAGTTGTTTCTGGATGGCGAGCGCCTCGCGATGGGCCGTCTCCGCTTCCCTGGGCCGACCCGTGTGCGCGAGCAGAATGCCCAGGTTATTGTGGCTCCTCGCCAGGTCCTGTCGGTATTCGATGACGGTGGGAAAGTCTGCGGCCAACTGCTGCTGGATGGCGAGGGCGTCGCGGTAGGTCGTCTCCGCTTCCTTGGGCCGACCCGTGTCCGCCAGCAGTGCGCCCAAATTAGTGTAGCTCGCCGCCAGGTCCTTGCGGTACGCCGGCGCGGCGGGGAAGTCCGCGGCCAGTTGTTTCTTAATTGCGAGGGCGTCGCGGTAGGCCGTCTCCGCTTCCTTGGGCCGACCCGTGCTTGCCAGCAGATGGCCCAGGATATTCTGGCTCGCCGCCAGGTCCTTGCGGTACGCCGGCACGGCGGGGAAGTCCGCGGCCAGTTGTTTCTTAATTGCGAGGGCGTCGCGGCAGGCCGTCTCCGCGTCGGCCAGTTGACCCAGCTTGTAACGAATCCGAGCCACGCGAATATGCCCGGAGGCTCGCAGTGCCCGTGCTTCGGGCGTGTCGCCCAGCTCATGCGTGAACTGCTCGTAAAACTTCAGTACCTTCCGCAAGAAACTTCTTTCCGTGTCCCCGAGCACCGGCTGCTTGGCAAACACGTTTTCGACCACCTCGTCTGTCAGGATGTTCAGGGCCTGCCGTGCCTGAGTCTTTGCAGCGGTCTCCGCGTGCAGCGCTTCTTGCGTTCTTGCTTGCTCCTGTTGCACCTGCTCCAAAGCTTCCGCCGTATGGTGCTGCTCCGTTTGCAGGGCGATCAAACCTGCAACGAGACCGCCGATGCCCAAGAGCACCAGTGCCGCGAAACCGGCTGCCGCCAGCACCGGCCCACGATTTCGCCGCACGAACTTGCGAATCCGGTAGCGCGCCGACGGCGGACCCGCCAGCACCGGCTCCTCATGCAGGTAACGGAGAACATCCAGCGCCAGGCCGTTGGCAGTCTCGTAGCGTCTGGCACGCTCCTTTTCCAGGCATTTCATGATGATCCAGTCGAGATCGCCCTGCATCAGGCGTGTCAGGCGCTTGGGTTCTAGCTTGCGCTGTGCCGCGATGCTCGGCAGCTCTTCCGAGCTGGATAGTTTCGTGCTCGGCTTGGCCGGTTCCACCTCGCGGATGATGCGGAGCATTTCGGTAAAAACGGCGCTGCGCAATTGCTTGCTCGTAAACGGGGGGCTGCCGGTGAGCAGTTCATAAAGGACCACGCCCAGCGCATAGATGTCGGCACGCGTGTCGATGTCGAGGTTATTCAGCTCAGCCTGCTCCGGCGCCATATATTCCAGCGTGCCGACCATTTGCCCGACTTCCGTGAACACCGTCCCCTCGGTCAACTTTTGGCCCGTCGCCTTGGCAACGCCGAAGTCGATGACCTTGGGAACTGGCTTGCCGTCGTAGAGGGCAATAATGAGGTTACTGGGCTTCAAATCGCGGTGAATGATGCCCTTCTGGTGAGCGTGTTGGACGGCATGGCAAACCGGGATGAACAGCTCCAGTCGTTCTCGCGGCGTCAGGCGTTCGTGGTCGCAGAACTTGGTGATCGGGATACCCTTCACCAGCTCCATGACGAAGTAGGGCAAGCCGTTTTGGGTGGTGCCCGCATCGAGTACTCTGGCGATGTTGGGATGATCCATCAGCGCCAGTGCCTGCCGTTCCTGCTCGAAGCGGGCAATGACGTGCGCCGAGTCCATGCCTGCCTTGATGATTTTCAGGGCGACCCGGCGTTTGACCGGAATCTCCTGTTCGGCCACGTAGACCGCCCCCATGCCGCCTTCGCCCAGCTTTTGCAGGAGTTTGTATGGGCCAATGAGCGATCCGGGGCCAAAGGTCACAGGGGGTTCGTCGGTCGTCTCGGCCTCAACTTTCTCTGGGGTTGTGGCAGGCGTAGGGATCGCTTCCGCGGCGGGCTGATTGAGAAAGCTTGCGGGGTTGTCGTGGGCATGAAGCAGGGCCTCCACGCGCTGCCT
>Ga0208565_1000167_pt1 | contig 54713 bp, 49 predicted proteins | sample Sb_taG_7_FD_187706 | JGI IMG/M metagenome (GOLD analysis project Ga0208565, IMG submission 187706) | Peat soil microbial communities from Weissenstadt, Germany - Sb_50d_2_FS metaG (SPAdes) (version 2) | ecosystem: Environmental > Terrestrial > Soil > Wetlands > Peat | place: Germany... | reverse complement strand
CTGCGCGCCGCCCAGGCGAGCGGAGCGGGGCAAGCGCCGAACGTGGGCCCGGCCTCACCTTCACCGTCACCCCGCGTGAAGTGCGCACTTAGGGCCAGAGGTCCCGACATCCGGGGCCGGTCGGCCGGGCGCCAGCCCGGCGGTACAGCCGGGTCCAGGTGGGCCAGGGTAACCCTTAACTGCCATCAGTGAGCTGTCTCGCGCCTCGTTGGCCGGAACGTATGCCACGGCAACCAGGCAGAATCGCCGGGGCCTTCGCCGAACTGACCGGCTCGCTTGGGTCCGATCCCGGTCGAGCCGTCGCATGGGTATCGTCACCAATCCGCGGGTGATTCCCGCCCGCGTCCCAAGGTTCGGGCGTATCACGCAAGGCAGAGCGCTGCCACAGGCCTTACCTGAGGATCAGCCCCACAGTGAGTGATCTCAGAGCAGGCGCAGGTCGACTGCTCGCTCGATGGCCTGCGAGCGCGACGTCACCCCGAGCTTCTGGTAGATCGACCGCAGATGGGTCTTGACCGTGTTATACGAGATGTAGAGAGTGGCGGCGATCTGCAGGTAGGTGCTGGTCGGCAGGAGCTTGAGGACGCGCAGCTCGGCGGCGGTCAGCGGCTCGACAAGCCCGCGGCTGGACCGGTGGGCGTCCGGCTGCGCGGCCCGCACCTCGAGCGCCGCAGCGACCAGCTGCTCGGTGAACGGGTCTGGTTGCAGCTGCGTCGAATGCTCGACCAGGTAGCTGGTCACCTGCGGAGCGGTCGTGACGACTGTGTTGAGGAACCCGTCGCGGCGGGCTATACCAACCACCCCGGCCTGGCCCCGGCCAGCTACAAGCCCCTGCCAGGATAGGCGGCAGTAGCGGGATACGGCGTAACGTCAACCGGCGGGTGATCACTTCGACTGACGAGTTCCTCGATGCCAGTCCAACTGGGGGGATCCTGCCGATTCTGATGCGACCGGGCGCCATCCACGCCGAACTGATATGCGCCCATTTGGGCCCCCTCGTGGCCGATGTCGTTTACTGCTCCCTCCCGCTCGCACTTCGCGGCGAGACGGTTGCTGATCGCGTCTGGCTGGTGGCGCCGACGAACCGGACTGGCAGCGGGCAGCTGAATGGCGAACCACTAACACCGGGGAACCTGCTTGCCTTCGGAGGTTCGGCCGAGGTGGCGGGCGCGAGTGGAGCACCCTTTCAGTGCGGGATGCTATCTATCGCCCCGGGCGCACTCGAACGGATAGCGACCGCACTTGGTGTCAAATCGCACCCTCCCGGTGAAGGCGAGTTCCGTGTCGTTTCAGTCGTTGACCGGGGCCGCCTGAGCAGGGCCTTCGATCTCCTCTCGCAAACCGTCAGTCACGACGAAGACGCAGCGTTGACAAAGCGCGAAGCCGGCGCGATTGAACGGGCCTTTCTCGAGATCGCGGTGCGCTCGCTCGCCGGCGATTCGAGTCGCAGCCCGCCGTATCAATCTGCTCGCCTCACGAGCGCAAGGATCGTTCGTACCTGCGAGGACTACGCCAGGAAATGGCGGTACCAGGACGTGACACTCGCCGGCCTCTGCGAAGCGTCAGGCGTGTCAGAGCGGCGAGTCCGCTCCGCCTTCTACGAGTGCTATCAGATGTCGCCCACCGCCTACCTGCGTGTCGTCGCGCTCAACGCGGTACGGCGCGAACTCGTCGAAGGACCCCGCCTGCGCGATGCCGTTAGCCGTGCCGCGACGGATTGGGGTTTCTGGCATCTCAGTCGCTTCGCTGCCCAATATCGGGGCGCTATTCGGCGAGTCACCCAGACACACCCTCAGCCATCGAACGGATCGACCCCAAGCAGCCGCAAACTGAGCTCTGAGGTCGGGGAGGTATTGATTCCGCTACATGGGCACCCGCCCGGCTCGCCGGGCCTCGAGCCCGAGCCCCGCTCCTGTGCGCGAGTGTGAGCCTGCCCTACGGGGACGGACTACTCCGTGTTGGTGCCGGACATCAGGGGGAAAGGCAGTCATGAGAGGGCTCCGGCGACGGGCTTCGGCCGCCGGGTGTCCGTAGAGCTCCTGAGATTGTTCAGTCGTCGATCTCCTTCCAGACCGCCTGCTCGTCGTGCTCCTCCCAGTCGGCGCCTGGCAGTGCGATGGCCCAGCTCGTCCATGTCCCGGCCGGGCGAGCCGGGGCGGTCCTCACCCTGGCACGGACGGACATGCCGGGCGTGAGCTCCACGGGCGAGCGTAGCGGGGCCGTCGTCATCCCCCAGTGCGTCGGCGGATCGCCGGGTCCCACCGAGAGCGAGATGCCGGGCGCGAGCTGGGCGCTGAACCACAGTGCGAGCGCGTTCGCCGTTCCGTAGTCGCGGACGGGGAGCACCGTCTCGGCTTCGTGCGGCGCCTGCGCCCGCTGAACCGGGATCAGGTTCGCGTCGGTCGTCCACAGCCGGGCCGCATCGGAGCGCTTGTCCCGCGCCGCGAGGTGACGGAAGGTGCCGGAATAGAAGATCTCGTTGACGGTCTTCTCGAGGAGGTCGTCGAACCTGAGGCCGTACGGGTTGTCCCGCAGGAACTCCACCATCTCCGCGAAGTAGCGGTCGTGCACCAGCGCGGCCCACGCCGTGACCAGGCGGGGGATCATGACCCCGCCCGGCTTGAGCCAGCGATCACGGGCGACGATGACCGGAACGAGCATCCCTTCGTCGATCCCGAACCCGCCGAGCCACTCCGAGACGATCACATCGACACGTTCCGGCAGCTCGATGTCGGTGACGTCGCCGTGGATCACCTGGACGATCTCCGCGACCCCGTTCGCGGCGGCAAGCTCCCGTGCCAGGACGGCGGCCGACGTCCGCTCCACCGCGTAGACGCGCGCCGCACCCGCCCGCGCCGCGAACACACTCAGGATGCCGCTTCCGGCACCGACGTCCAGGACGATGTCGCCGGGGCGCACCACCGAGTCGATCGCACGCCGGAAGGCCTCGGTGCGAACCCGGTCGCAGATCATCGTCCGGTGTACCTCGAACTCCGCGTACATCGGGTCCGGAGGGTTCCTGATCGGCGTCCGCACGCCAGCATCGTAGCCCCGCTGGGAGACTGGCGTTCTCGCGGGCGCCAATGCCCGCCTAGAGGGCGCGGACCGGTCAGGAATTACGCGTGGATGCAGTTCCAGGCCGGGATCGGTGGATGACGGCGGGTGTGGCGCCCGGGCAGCCGGGGTTGCCGACGGGACAGCGGCGTCTTGCGTGGACCCGGGCGGGCGAGAGGCCAGCCTGGCCGGTGTTGCGCCGGGAACCTCATCGGCTGTTCCAAGAGGAGATGTCCGCCGCCTCGGCGGCGCCACCGCCTTCGCTGCCATCCGCTCCTGCCTGCAGACATCAGCCAGACACTGGGCGGGACCCTACTCGCCGTCTTCCACCAGCTCTTCGCCCAAGGACCTTGAATGCCACCGCACCGTCGGCGGGACCTGAACGCTCACGCCCATCCCTTGGCACCGAGAACAAACGAACCCTCCCGCCAGGCGCCAGGCCTCAACCCTGCGGGTGCGATCACTGGCCTCCCGGCGCTGGGCCGGATGGGCGCGCGTAGTGAGCCGGGCTGCCTGGTCACTGGGCTGAGGGTCATTTGCCTCACCCGTGCTGGGTGATGCCGGTGATCTGCCGCCAGGCCTAGGCTGACCTGGTACTGGGCGCAGGACCGGCAGCGGAACCTCGGCCGGACGGAAGGGAAGGAGTCCTCCATGGGTTTCAGGCGACGAGTAAGGCGGCGGGCGCTCGTTGTCGGAGCGGTGGGCGGAGCGGCGGTTGCTCACCACGCGGCCACGAGGGCCGGGGACCAGCAGGACTACGACCAGGGGCCTGCCGACGACCAAGCGCCTGCCGACGACCAGGCGCAATATGCGCCCCCTCCGGCGGACCCGGCCGACGAGATCGAACACCTCGCACAGTTGCACGCCTCGGGCGCGCTCTCAGACGAAGAGTTCACGGCGGCCAAGGCGAAAATACTCGGGACCTGAACGCATGCCGGATGGCCAGAAGATGTTGAACAGATCGATTCCCGGCAGGAACCCGGCAGGAACAGGGGGCTGACATGAGTGGATCGCGCAAAGAGGTACTGGCGGACGCGATCAAGGCCGAGGCCGGTGCCGCATCGGTCGATCTGAAGACCCTGTTCACTGATGACGTCGTCGGCTGGTCGCCGTACGCCACCGTGTCAGGGCTGACAGCGCTCGCTGCCCTCTCGGCCCTCCGTGAAGAAGCGTTCTCCGACGTCGTGATCACGTTCCGGGGACTGGACGAAGTGGGCAACAAGGCGTTCGCCGAATGGCTCGTCGACGCCGATCACACGGGGCCGCTCGTGCTCGGCGAGGATAGCGTGCTGGAAGCAACGGGACGGCACGTCCAGTTGCCCGGCGTCACCGTGGCCGACTTCCGCGAGGGGAAGATCCGGTCGTTCCGGACATACTTCGACGACATCTCGCTGATCGAGCAGATCGTCGGTGCCTGACGAGCCGGCCGCTGCGGAGTTCCACGTCGAGGACCATCCGGATCCGCTCGACATCGAAGTCCTCGAAACGCAGATCCGTCGTGAGGCGTCCGCCGCCATGGGACTCGGCGGCGAAGTCGACCTGGCGATCTTCGTGCGCGACGCTGGCAGGGTCGTAGCCGGCATCAGCGGGTGGACCTGGGGCGACTGCTGCGAACTGCAGAGCCTGTGGGTGGAGCCGAGTCTGCGTGGGCGCGGCCTCGCTACGCGGCTCCTCGCCGCCGCCGAAGCCGAGGCGGCGGCGCGCGGGTGCTCGCAGACCGTCCACTTCACCTACGCCTTCCAGGCCCGGGCTCTCTATGAGCGGAATGGCTACGAACTGGTGGGTTGCGTCGAGGACTTTCCATCAGGAACGGACGTCCTTTGGTACCACAAGCGCCTGAAAGGTCGCGCGGATAGGCACTGAGCAGATAGGCACTGAATAGAGCCCCTTGTGCCCTTAGGGACAGTCTCAGTCGTCGGCGTGACTGTCGGCGCCCCGCTGCTGGCCCAGCCACTCCGCGTAGGACCTGGATTCATCGGGGCGGGGTTCCACGCTGCCGGGCAGGGCGTGGGCGAACACGAGCGCGGCGGTGGCCTGGAGTTCGCTGCGGAGCAGGCCGGCGGGGCCGGTCGCCTCGAAGCCCAGGGTCCACCAGTCCTGGCCGCGGGTGCGGACCTCGGTGAGTTCCACCTCGCACTGCGGCTCGCTGCCTGGCCCCGGGCCGCGTGCCGCGACCGGCCCGGCGGCCAACGGGAACCGGCTGATGCGCCGTCTCTTGCGTACCGACTGCCAGCCGGCCGGGCCGATGCTGTCGGGGCGGAGCGGGCTAAAGGGAAAGGACCACTTCTGCCAGGACTGCATGCGGCCGCGGGCGCGGCCCGGCACCTCGAGGATTCCCGGGCTGCCGCGGTACACCTTCACCTCTAGTGCCGAGCCCCCGCGGACCTTTACCGACAGCCCCCGCAACTGCGGATTCAGGAGGTAGGTGTCCTCGCGTGACTGCGTCTCGGCCGGCTGGTCTCCCGGTCGACTCGCCCGCTTGACGGCAGCCAGCGGCAACGCGACCAGGCCCAGGCAGCGGCCCGGCCGGCCACCACCACGGCGCGAAGGGCTGATTACACGGCAGGCCGCGCAGCAAGATCGATGGCCTCGTCGTGCTGGTCGATCCGTATGCCCGGGCCTTGCCAGAGGCGGTTGAGCTCGCGCTGCAGCCGAACGCAGAGCACAGGCCAGATGAGGACCAGCCAGGCAATGTGGCGGGGGACCGGCCGCTCGAGCCCGGTTGACGCCTGCGCTTCCCGCACGTAGCGCGGAGCGCGGGACAGCACGATCAGCGCCGGCAGGCCGTAAAGAACGACGCCAGGGCCCGCCGCGAGTGCCTGGGCCGCGGGGTGCATGCCGCGCAGGTGGTTAACGTCATACGCACGACCCAACTCGCGAAGGTCGCGTGTGGTCGACCACCACAGCCACCATATGATCAGGCACGTGTAAGGGAGCATCAGGCTCAGCCAGCCGATCAGCAGTGGTGACCGGCACCGCACCGGCTTGGAACGCCAGGGGACGCTGACATCGTCCCCGAACAGCCAGGCGGAGCGAGGACGGCCATTGCGTGCTCGCCAGGCCGCCGCCAGCCAGGCGAGCCGGATGGCGGCGGGCGTGATATAGAAGAGCAGCACGAAACCTGCCAGTATGAGCACGACCGGGAGGCCCGCGGCCAGGCCGGTGCTGATGGCAACGAAGTAAACCCACAAGGAACACAAGGAAATCCAGCAGATCGGTATCGGTAGTGATACCAGCAGGTCGAGCGGCGGCTCGCGGGGCACGCGGGCGCCCAGCTTCGCAAAGGTCTCCTGCTCCAGGTCGTAGACGCCGGTGGACCGCGTCATGCTCCATGAGGCCGGGGTCGTGCGCAGCTTGCTGTCTGCATGCGGGTACAGGTTGAGCAGCAGCCGCTTGAGGCGGAACGCGCATGCCACTGGCCACAGGATCAGGTACAAAGACAGGCTCACCAGCCCGGCCGCGGCGGCGAGCACGGCCGGGGAAGCCTTGAACAGGGCATCGAGCACAAGGCCGGCCGAACTAGATGGCAGCTGCAGCGCGCCCAGCGCGCTGCCGAGCAGTTGATTGATGTTCGACATCGCGCCCAGCGCTCTGTCGAGCAGCTGATTGGTGATCGCCGAAAACGAGATCCAATTGATGTTCGCCGGCGACGGGACACTGGCGCCGACGCGATTCTGGTTAAGGTGCAGCAGCAAAGTTGCCAGGACATGCGCTACGACGAGCGCTGCGACGGCGAGCGCGCCGATCCGCAGGACCCTCGACCTGGACGGGAGCGACGCGCGGAATTCAGTGACGGCATCAAGGGCATCGGCCTCGTCGGACCCGGCGATGCCGAGCGCCGACCGGCGACGGAATATCCGCTCAGCCCCAGTCAGCACGCGATCGATGTGCCACAGCGTCAGCGAGCGAAGCATCCACGAAATGCGGGGAAGGCGAATCGGGGTGCTCGGCCGCGACCACCAGTGCCACCTCGTGGCAACCATCGGGGTCACCGGCAGGCCGTCAAGGACGTCCAGCGTGCTGGCGTAAGCCGCGAGCAGCCGCCGGACGGCTGCGGTAGCTCCTGCTATAACCTGCGCGTCGAGAGTGCCCTCCGCCGCCTGGACGACGGCCCATCCAGGACCCGCGCCATGCACCGATTCCCCGGGCCCGGAGCCGGGTGCCATCACCGGCAGGTCGCCGTCCGCGGCTACGGTCGTGCGGCTGCTGGCTGAGCACTCTGTACTAGTCACCGCGCACCTCCCGCGTCATCCGTCTGCCAGTACAGAGGAGCGGCCGAGTACAGCAGATACACACAGATTTGACGGCAGTCGCAAGCCCGGTCCAGGCGTCATCGAGTTGGCGCCTAGACCAAGGCGGTTAACATGACCGAGGACATCCGCCGAGCCTGGACCCGTCCGGCACCCCCCCGGCCATCGCGGGCCCGGACCTGTGCTCGTCCGGTCAGATGAGTACCCCAGAACCGTTTTACCGTCAATGAGCAGTATCCGGCTGATAGGCGCTAGCGTGTCAGAAGTTGCGGACCGCACGGCGGGCAGGGGCTGGCGTAACCCGCGGCGGAGCTTCATCATTGTCTTGTGCCTGCGCTCGACGTGGGCGCAATTGAGGGGGCCGGCAGCGACCGACGGAGGCGCTGCATGCTGATTTTTCCGAGCCCTGAGTGGGTGGCTGCCTGGGTTGAGCTCGCGAATTCGGATCAGGCGTTCCGTTCGGCCGGCGTCGGGTGGGATGGTGTGGTCGGCGGCGTGATCGAGGCAGATGAGGCGGCCGGCGTTGGCGAGGACCTGTACCTGCGTCTGGTCGGCCGGGACGGGTGCTGGTATGAGAACACTCTGGCTGCGGACGCTGGACTGGTGGATGGATCGGTTTTCACGATCTGCGGCCCGTATTCGGCATGGAAATCGGTGATCTGCCAGCAGTTGCACCCAGTTAGGGGCGTGGTGCAGGGACGGCTACGGCTCCGCGGTCGGCTGTCCAGTTTCCTGCGCTGGAGCCGTGCCATGGTGATCATGACAGAGCTGGCAGGGCGCCTGGACACCGCATTTGCCGACGAGCAGCGATGAAGCCCGGCCTGTCAGTTCGCTCTGGGACCGGTGCCGGGAGCGGTAGGGTCTGGGCGCCGGCGATCTCGGCGGGCCTAGTCTCAGGCGGCGGCCATCTGGGCGGTATCGTCGTGGCCTTCCAGCATGGGACCGGAGCCGCCTGTCCCCCCGCCTCCGGCCGGCTCTGTCCGGCGAGAACCGCGGCGGCGCCCGCGAAAACCGCATCGCCGTGGTGACCGGCGCGCTCAGCGGGGCTCCCGCGCCGACGACCCAGTATGCGCGCAGCGGTGATCTTAACATTGCCTACCAGGTCTTCGGGGCCGGTCCGCCCGCTGTCGTGCTCGTGCCCGGCTTCATCTCGCACGTGGAGTTCGCGTGGCACGAGCCACTGCTGGCGCGTTTTCTCCGCAAGCTGTCTGCGTTCACCCGCGTGGTCGCATTTGATAAGCGCGGCATGGGATTGTCCGACCGGGATCCGCGCCGGGAAACGCCGTCGCTAGCGGAACGCATGGATGACATCGCTGCGGTGATGGATGCGGCTGGTTGTCCGCGGGCGGCGCTGCTGGCATGGTCGGAGGGCGGCCCGGCGAGCCTGCTGTTCGCCCGGTACGCGCCTGAGCGGGTGGCTGCGCTGATGCTAGTCGGCACGACCGCCCGGTTCACCGCCGGAGAGGACTTCCCCGAGGGCATCCCGCGCGACATGCTCGAATTGTTCATTGACACCATGCGCGAGGACTGGGGGACTGGCGTCGGTTTCGAGCTGTACGCGCCCGGTATGGCCGACGATGCGCGAATGCGGTCGTGGTGGGCTTCCTATCAGCGGTTCGCGTCCAGTCCCGGGGCCGTCGCGGCGTCGCTGCGGATGCACTTGGACGTCGACGTGCGCCATGTGCTGCCGGACATCGCGGTGCCGACGCTGATCATGCACCGCACTTACGACATGCTGGTGCCGGTGGAGTGCGCCCGATCCACCGCCGCACGGATCCCCGGCGCCCAGTACGTCGAGCAGCCGGGTGAGGATCACATGTACTGGCTAGGGGACCAGGATGGCACCCTGTCGGCGATGAGGAACTTCCTGGCAGGGACGCCTGAGGGGGCGCCGATCGCGGCCTTGCGGCAGTCCCGCCGCCGGCCAGCCGCGGGCTGGGAGAGCCTGACTGAGGCCGAAATGGACGTCGTCCGCCTGGTCACGGCAGGCATGACCAACCGGCAGATCGCCGCACGGCTGTACCTCTCGCCCCGGACCATCCAGACTCATGTCAGCCACATCATGCGCAAGCTGGGTATAGCTCGCCGATCCGAGATCGCCGCGGAAACGTCCCGTCGCCAGCGCTGACAGTTCTGCCTATCTTGCCGGGATATCCGCAAAAAGGCGGATGTTACGCCCGCTCCCGCGATCCCATCCTGTATGCGGGAGCCAGGGCGGATCCGACCGCCCGGCACGACGGGGGATGCCGCCATGTACCCAACCAGGACTCTTCTCTGCAGACAGCCGGTTCCTCAAGATCATGTGATCGAGGGTGGCACCGCATCTGCCGTTGGCTCGTCGGCGTGACCGACCCGGTGGTCACCGACCTGGTGGCCCGCGCCAGGAACGGCGAGGCGCAGGCGTGGGACGCGCTGGTGGAACGGTACGCCCCGCTGATCTGGTCCATCTGCCGCAGGCACCGGCTGGGCGGCGCCGACACCGACGACGTCGGCCAGAGCGTCTGGCTGCACCTAGTGGACCACCTGGGCGAAGTCCGCGATCCGGCCGCGCTTCCCGGGTGGCTGGCCACCACGACCCGGCGGGAATGCCTCCGGGTCCTGCGCGCCGCGCGGGGACCGCAGAACGCCTGGTATGTGCTGGACGCCGAGAACATCCCGGACGAGCGGAGCGGGACGGCAGAGCAGGAGCTGCTCGCGGCCGAGCGCCACGCCGCGCTGCGCGAGGCGTTCATGGACCTGCCGCCATCCGGCCAGCAGCTGATCGCCATCCTCATCCAGGACCCGCCAGTGCCGTACGCCGAGATCAGCGCCAGGCTGGGCATCCCGGTCGGTAGCATCGGGCCGATCCGCGGCCGCTGCCTGGACAAGCTGCGCCGCCACCCGGCCATCGCCGCGCTGATCAACGCCGAAGCCGGGACCGCGCAACGTCAGATGCACGGCGCGGCCGTGGCGACGCGATGACGATCAGCAAGACTTCCCGTGCCTGCCCGGACAGGCGACCCGGCGGTCAGGAGGCTGCGACGGCCGGATAGTGGAGATGGGCGGCCCTGGTGGCGAAGCGCTTGCGGTAGGTGGTGGCACTGAGCCCGTAGTGGGCCTTGAAGCGGCGGGCGAAGCTGCTCTGGTCCGGCCAGCCGACGGCCCGGCCGATGCTGGTGATCGGCTCGTCGGAGTGCAGGAGCAGGACGGCCGCGTGCTCGGCGCGGAGCTGGGCCAGGTAGGCCATGGGCGGCAGCCCGGTGGCGGCCTTGAACAGCCGTACCAGGTAACCAGGGGCGAGGTGCAGCTCGGCGGCCAGGCCAGTCAGCGTCCAGGCGCGGGCGATGTCGGCTTCGAGCAGGCGCATCGCCTGCACGACCGCAGGATGCGCCAACGCGGGCTCGCCGGGCCGTGCCCCGCTGGCCTGCGCGACGGCCCGGCCGAGCTCGCCGAACAGGAGCACCAGGCGGCCGACGATGTCGGGCCGGTGCAGCGCGGGCGGGCGGTGCCGCAACGCGGCCAGCGCGCTGAGGTGAGTAAGGCAATCGCTGACGGCGGCTTTCCCGGGGACATCAGCCAGGCTGACATCACGGCCCGGGTGGTGCACTCCGATATCGCGGCGGCCGGCGAGTTCGAGTCCGGCAAGCCCTGGCTGAACCGGCTGTTCGCCAACATCGACTGGGGCCAGCGGGGCAACTTCATCAGCGTGCCGACCGACTGCCCGCAGCGGGACGAGCGGCTCGGCTGGCTCGGCGACGCCCAGGTCTTCGCCCGCACCGCCTGCTACAACCGGGACGTCGCGGCCTTCTTCGGCAAGTGGCTGGACGACGTGGCCGACGCCCAGCTCGGCTCCGGCGCCTTCACCGACATCGCCCCGGTGCTTAACCTCCGCGGGGCCGGGGCGCCAGCCTGGGCCGACGCCGGAGTGATCGTGCCGTGGACGGTGTGGAAGATGTACGGGGACACCGGGATCCTGCACCGGTACTTCACCGCCATGACGCGGTGGATGGACTTCCTGGAGCGGGCCAACCCCGACTACCTGCGGACCCGGGAACTAGGGAACAGCTACAACGACTGGCTGGCACCGGGCGGTAACGACGACACCCCGCACGAGCTGCTCGCGACCGCCTACTGGGCGTACGACGCCGCGCTGATGGCGGACATCGCCGAGGCGACCGGCCGGCCGGACGACGCCGCCGGGTACCGGACGCTGTGGGCCAAGATCCGTTCGGCGTTCGCGGACGCGTTCGTGGGCAGCGACGGCCATATCGCCTCGCGCACCCAGACCGCGTACGTACTCGGCCTGCACATGAACCTTGTCCCCGAGGAGGTCCGCCAGTGCGCCGCCGATCACCTGGTCGAGGCGATCCGGCGCGCGGACTGGCACCTGACCACGGGGTTCGCCGGCGTCGGCTACCTGCTTCCGGTGCTGAGCGGCACCGGCCATGTCGACGTCGCGTACCGGCTGCTCGAGCAGGAGTCCATGCCGTCCTGGCGGTACATGGTCGAGGCGGGCGCGACCACGATCTGGGAGCGGTGGGATGGCTGGACCAGCCAGCACGGTTTCCAGTCCCCCTGGATGAACTCCTTCAACCATTACTCGCTCGGCTCGGTCGGCGAGTGGCTCTACCGGTTCCTGCTGGGCATCGACCAGGCACCTGGCACCGCCGGCTTCGGCCAGCTGCTGCTCCGGCCGCACCCCGGCGGATCGCTGAGCTGGGCCCGCGGCTCCTACCGGTCCGTCCGGGGGCCGGTCAGCACCGGCTGGAGGAGAGCCGGCGACCGGTTCACATTCCGGGTCGAGCTTCCGCCCAACGTCACGGCCAGCGTCCGCATCCCCAGCGGCCAGGCCGCCGAGGTCCGCGACGCCAGGGGCAACCCGCCCGCGTCGGTCGCCAGCTTCCCGGGGGCCCCGGATGCCCAGGAGGCTGTCTTCCGCGTCGGCTCGGGAGTCCACGAGTTCTCCGGCCCCGCGATGACCGATTCCGGCTCTTCCCGGTGAGGGCGGAGGCCTCGGAACGTCGGTCCACCCCCAATGACTACTTTGACTTTTTGGATTTCTTACGTTCCAGTTCCAAGGGGGGGGTCGACACTGTAGTGGTCGTTATCCAGGTACACGGTGATTTCTCCGGTTCCAGGTCCCCCTTCCAGCGGCCAGACGGGCAGATCCTCGGAGCCTTGCTGACAGATTACGATGGTGGTGTCCAGGACTGACGCTATGATCCGCGGCACCAAGTCCCCTTCATCGCCAGCCCAGTTGCCGTTCCTGGATACGCAATCGAGGAGGTCGTTGATTTCAACCACGTTCTCCGCGGCGTAGTTGGCGACAGTGTCCAAGTGAGACAGGATGTACTCCGTCACCCTCCGGCGCAAATCAGCGGATGCCGCGGCCAACCCGGGCTCGGGTACGCCGCGGGCTTGGTTGACGGCGTGGTAGAGGCAGTTGCCGTCGATCGGAGTCCCTCCAACCCGTCGGCCAAGTATTTGGCTAAGGTCCCACATGAACTTGTATTTGGCTGGGGCGAGCGCTGCCGCGTGCAGGACAAAGGGTATGTGCTCCGGCCTGACGCCCACTCCGAGCCCCGAGAACGGGGTCATGGTGAATGCGCTGAATATGGCGCTGCTCGTGGTGTTTTGTTCGGTGCTGCCTAGCTGGCCCTGGTACTCTTTGGGGAAAGACCATGGGACTAGGGATTGGTCGTGAAGGCCTTTTAGGCGGGGATCCGTGAACGGCGGATTGTAGGGTTTTCCTTGTTGGCTTCGGTCCGCGTCGCCCGCAAGTTTCAACTTCTTTCTGTATTTACTCAGGCTGAGTCCATGCTTGCCCTTCTTGGTTTCCGCGAGTCGGTCAGCTATGGGAGTGAGTACGTCGTGGCTCTGCAAAATCCGGCCCGTTTCCAGGAACTCATAGGCGAGGCGGGACAAGTCGGTGACGATGCTTCCTTCGATGAAGTCGGCCAGGAACCCCTGATCCCGCATGGGGTGACGCAGGTTTTGCCCTTCGACATCGATCTGGGCCTGCACGTCAGCCTTTCCCAGCTCTAGGGTCGGCCAACCCATTTCCGGCTCCTCTTCGCCGAGATCCATTGCCGGGTCATCTTCCAGGAACGGCTCCGGCGGCTGCCACTGGTCCGGAACCGGAACCTCATCCGGGGCTTTGTTGTACTCCTTTATAAAGAACTGTTCGAGTTCGGAGGCGTAGCGGGCGTGGACCATCTTGCCGAGCTGGGTGAACTCGGCGGCGCCTTCCCCAAAGGCGATATCTTCCGAGAGAAGCGGAAGCAGGGCATCGATGTACAGGTTAGGTTCGGGGGCGTAGGGCAACAGTGGATGCAGCAGCGCTAGATTCTGCCGGGCCTTCATGTCCAATGTGATGGCCGACCCGAACTCTTCGAGGAACTGATCGCGCTTCGCCGGGTTCGTCAGCTTGTCCGGCACCTTCTTGCGGTTCCTCTTGAACCGGGCGATGGTGTCCGCCACCAAGGTTTCGGTCTGGGCTTGGTCGACGCGGTAGCCGCCGATCATCAGGAGAGGTCGTATAGGCGGTAGCGGCTCCCAGTCGAATTGTCCGCCTCCGGATTCCGCGCTTCCGGATTCCTCCATCCCAGATCCCTCCATCCCGGATCCCTCGCTTCTGGATTCCTCTATCCCGGATCCCTCGCTTCCGGACGCAGTCCGTTCCTCGAAAAAATTGAAGACGTGGACCCCGCTTCTCACTGCGCGCGAGCCAGCGTCGAAATCCTGCACCGCGATGTACGGGTGCAGGTTCTGAGCGACGAAAGCCTGCGTGAGCTGGCGGGTCTCTGGGCTGTGCATCACTGCGTTGCGCATCCGTCCGAAGGGGAACTTCTTCCCGGTGAAGGTGGACTGGACAATGGCGACGGGATAAGGCAAGCGGGCGATCAGCCGACCTGCCAGGCCTGCTGCCCTCTCCAGCTCGGCCGCTTTCGCTGCGGGTGCGTTTATCCCAAGTACCACGGCGATACGACCTTTGAAGCCGGTGAGCCCTTTCAGCATGCCTTCGAGCACGCGAGGGATCGACTCCACCTCGCTAAAGGGCAGGATGGTATTGACAATGAAGGCGATCGGGGCCTTTCTCTCGACTATCTCGGGGTAGGTGTCTTCTGACACTTCGGCCTGCTGCTCGATCAATCTGGTGAACGCCTTGTTCGCGGGCATGCGTTGCACCCAAGGCGTCGGCGCCGCGGCGGGGCCGGCGCCCGGGCTGGAGAAACTGAACGGAACATTGATGGCCGGTTGGTCAGCTAGCCGTTGCGTGCCGAGCGCGACTGAGGCCTGGCCGGCCCCTCGACTCTCGCGAAGGGCGCGCTCGGCGGTGGCTTCGGCGGCGCGCTCGAACTGATCGGACGGATCGCTGAGTCTCAGTCCGGACCCGTGGTCTGTGCCACCGACAGGTCCTTGCCGCTGCTGGATGACATGGGTCAGCTCATGTGCGAGGGTGCGCCGATCCGCCGCGCCGGGCCCGATCACGACATGGTTCCCCACGGTGTAAGCGCGGGCACCGAGCATGGCCGCCGAGGCCGCGGCCACGTCGTCGGTGTGGACGCGGACCTGGGAGAAATCCGCGCCGAGCCGGGCCTCCATCTCCTCCCTGAGCGGCGCGGCGACGGGCTGGCCGGGGCTGCCGAGCATGTGGTCCACGGCGGTGCGGTGGACCGCCGCGGGCATCCGCGCGATGCCAGCGTCGGCTGCGGTGCGCTGCGGCGGGCGTGGCGTACGGCCTGGAGCGTACGTCTTATCCGGCTGCTCATGCACGTACATGGCACCTCCCGGTCGGCTGCCACGGAACACGGCGACCAGAATGCCAGGCAATCGTCTGCGCAGCCGGTTGCCCTGGTTTATTCATCGGGCTCGTCAACAGAAGGTCAACACCCGTGACGACCGGACTGGCTCGCGATGGACGGGCACCCTGCGATACCGGCACATCGTGTGACATAGTAATCACCGTAGCCGGGTAAAACATGGATGTCGACATGGCATCTTGTGACTCGGCGGCCAGCGACAGAATGCAGCAATACTGGGCTAAGCAATACTGGGCTACAGGAAGCTAAGGCATAGAATTCCCAATGGTTAGACTCCTCCGCAGAGCCAAATCCCAGCAAATCTTTACGAGATACCACAGACTGTAATCGGCGATGGCCCTTCTAACAACCAGACAACGGCGCCGTGGTGCCAGTGACAAAGCCACGTGACGCTCGCTGAGCCCGCCGGGGGTGGATGCGATGCGGGAAACGGTCGACAGGGTTTACCGGCCGATGGGATAGGCCGCCGCGAGCATCCGGGTTACCCTGTGAGAAACGCCTGTTGGCCCGGTGTCCGGTGTGGAGGAGGCGGGTAGCGCATGCCGCCGTTCGTTACCTCGGGAGCTATGCTGCGCTGCACGATGGGCGCGTCGCCCGCCGCTCTGGTCGTGCCCGATCCGATTGCCGTGGCCACCACGCCGATCGCGACGGAAGTGAATACCATTCCGATGGCGAACATTCCCCCGTTCGGCATGTGCATGAGCCTTGGCAATCCTGAGGTCGCGGCGGCGACGGCCGCCGCGGAGGGGGTGCTGACCCCTCAGCCGTGCGTGCCCGCCACCGGCGCGCCGTGGAACCAGGCGGCGCTGACCGCCCGGGCGGGCGGCTTGCCCTGTGTCCTGGTCACGTCGATGTGCCAGTGCGACTGGGGCGGAGTCATCACCGTCGTCGATCCCGAGCAGGTGCAGGACTCGGGCACTTAGCCGGAGTCAGCGGACGAGCCAGGGGAAGTGGACGAGCCGGGGCCAGGGGAAGTGGACGAGCCGGGGCCAGGGGAAGTGGACGCCGGCCCGGACTCCAGGCGCAGCTGGACGTCGCCGACGGTGATCACGTCGCCCCCTGCGAGCGCGGTGGGAAAGCTGATGCCCGCTCCGTTGACCATGGTGCCGTTGGTGGAGCGCAGATCTTCGATGACCACCTGATCACCTTGTCTGCGCAAGAGGGCATGGTGGTGGGACACCTGAGGGTTCCGCAGCCAGATCGCCGAGTCCTCCTCCCGGCCGAGGATCAGCTCGCCGGGGCCCAGGTCGAAGACCTCCCCCGCCTGCGGTCCGCTGATCACGACTAGCCGCGGAGAGGCCCGGAGCACGGCCAGCGGCTGCGTCACGGCCGAGCCGGCCGGCGACACCACGGACGTGGCGGGGAGCGGCCGCTGCTGAGGCCGGCCGGTCAGCCGGGTCTGTGCGGCCCGGCGCTTGCGCTGCTGGTGCTCGAAGAAGGCTCGCCCTTCCAGGCCGGCCGGGGCCACGTCAGACCTGACCGGCGGAGGCCTGACCGGCGGAGGCCTGACCGGCGGCGGCCTGACCGGCGGAGGCCTGGCTGTCCGGCCAGGCCAGGTGGGTGAACAGGGTGCGCATGTCGGTCACGGTCGACCCGGTGCCGACGACCGCCAGCGGGGCGAGGAAACGAGTGGGGCCATGCGGCGCGACGGCCTGCGGGTAAGGCCCGCCCGGCCACAGCAGGCGGCCGGTGGCGGTACGGGCCGGGATCAGCCAGTAGTCGCCGCGCTGGTAGGCCGCGCCGTTGGCCAGGAAGCGGATCTGCGCCCCGTCCTCGAGGTCCAGCCAGCCATCCCCGTCATGGGCCGCCGACTCCGTGATCGGAATGCCGTTCCCGTCGCCAGGACCCGAGGCGGGCTGGTCCCAGCGGCGCAGGAACGGGTGCAGGGACAGATCGGGCTGTACCGAGCCGCGCAGGGTGACGAGCTTGTCCGTCCGGTTGATGGCCGACACAGGCAGCAGGGACGCGGGCGTCCCCAGCGGGGCCCAGGTGTCGTCGATCAGCTCGACCCAGTCCCCGGTTTCCAGGCTGCGCTCATCGCGGCCCAGCGATGCGAGGGTCACGGTTGTTGTCACCTGATCGGATGGCTGCGTCTCACTTTCGCCGATGGCCGTGATACGGAATTCGGCCGAACCATTGTCCCGCGACCACTTGAAGGTCGGCGCCGGGCTGCCGCCCGCCGTCCCGCCGGCGTGCACTTCGACCCGGTACAGCTGGTTCTCCACGCCCAGATAGCCCGACGTGGCCGGGACGATCGTCGACTCGCTGGTCTCGGTGTCCGGCTCGGCGCGCGCGGCCAGCAGCGGACGCGGGAGCTGGCCGGAGTTGAACTCTTCGTAGGAAGTGGACACGTACTCCGGAGTAAGGTCGGCCGCGCTCACGTCCTTGACGGGCGTCCCGCCCGGAGCCGGGCTCGGAAGGACCGTGCTGAGCTGGGGGATCCAGGCCACCTGGGAGCGCACGGTGGTGTCCGGGGTATTGGGGCCGAGGGCCGGCTCGAGCAGCTCAGGATCGGCCACCGCACTGACCGAACGTTCCCAGACGAACAGCTGGACCACGAACGGAGGAGCCGGCAGCGGGCCGGCGCCGGGCACCAGGCTGCCGTACGTCACCGGGGGAGCGCCGGTGCCTTCCGGCTGGGGCAGGCCGCAGCGCAAGCCGTACACGTAATAGTGCCCCGGGCTGAAGGTCAGGTCACCCCCCGCGAACTGGACGCCGAAACCGGCCCGGGTGACGTGCCCGCCGAACGGGCCGATGAAGTCGATGGCCAGGGTCCGCAGCCAGTGCAGGAGGATGGCCGTCTGCTCGTTGGCGTCCGCGTCGAGCTGCACCCGGCCCTGCTGCGACCATACTGCGCTGAAGTTCTTGGCGGGCGAGAAGGTCATCCGGGAAAAGTCTCCGTACATCATCTCTCCTAGGTAGCGAAGACCGCGTCGATGTCCATCCCCACCGGCGCGTAGGCGTCCAGGCCGGCCCGCAGCTGCGCCGCCCGGTAGGCGAGCCACCACTCGTGATAGCTGCCGAGTTCGCCTTCGTCGCGGGCTCCCCGGGTCAGCTCGGCTGCGGCGGTGCCGGCCAGGCGGCCGTAGGCGGGCGCGCCGAACCGCACGCTGTCGAAACGCGGCGTGACCCTGGCGGCCTCACGGCGGCGCATCTCGTCGCGTTCGGCCGCCGGGATGAGGCCGCGGGCCACCGCGTCGTCGACCTCGGCGAGCACGCCGTCGGGCTGGCATGAGGAGCGGCGCGGCGTCCTGGAGTCCTCGGGCAGGGAGCAGAACCGCACCCGCCCGACCTGGCGGCGGGCGCTGTCCATCCGCCCGGTGACGATGCTGTCGGATACCTCGCCGACCTCGCGGATGTCGAGGCCGCCCAGGACGGTGACGCGGCTCAGCGACAGGTTCACCCAGGCGGGCCGGCCCTCGGCTCCCTCGACGGCGGTCCCGTCGCCGGTGCCCGCGTCGAGGATGGAGTCGGTCACCGATAGCGGGACAGGGTCGAAGCCGGTCTCCGGGCTGACCGCCTGGATCCGGCCGGTCACAGAGAACTCGATGCTGACCGCGCACGGCATCGCCTCGATCAGCATGCTGACCGGGGCGTTCGCCCGGCGGCTCGCGGCCGCGGGGACCAGGGTGCAGTGCCGGAACGTGACGGTGCCGAGATGCCCGGCGAGCAGGACGGGATGCCGGGCGACCCAGATCCCGTCGAAGGTGACGTCAGGCGGCCCGGCCGGGGCCCGGGCCGGCGGGCTCTCCGGGCCGGATGAGGCGTCGGGCGCGGCATCGGCGGCGGCCGTGCTGTCCGGTGGTTCCGCCGCCGCCGGGCGGCGGACGCCGCCCGGCCCACGACGGGGCCGGGCGCGCCGTCCGGGCGATGCGGTCTCGTCCCGCAGCCCGGTGACGCGCAGGGGCTCGGGGCGGTCGGTGTCCTCCACCTTGGGGATCAGCACCGGCCGGTGGCCGTCGGAGGACCGGATCTCCAGGGTCTCGCCGGGCCGCAGTTCGAAGTGCAGGCGCTCGGAGTAGACCCCGTCGTCGGCGATCTCGATGGTGGCCTGGGCGCCCGCCTGGCCGCTGGCCCGGTCCGTGCGCCAGGCCGCGAAGGCCTCACCGACGCCGTGGTAGGCACCCTCGCCGACCGAGCGCACCAGGTAGTGCGCGGTGGCGGCGGGGGACAGCGAGCGATGGTACTGGCCTCCGCCGAGCCCGCCGACGGTGAGCCGCCGGTAGCTGACGTGGACGCCGTCCTCGGGGACGTCCCGGACCGGGAAGGCGATCCGCCCGAGCACCGGGTCCACGCCGACCTGGCGCGGGTCGAGGTCGTACCGCCAGTGCGTCAGGTCGGTCACGACGATGTCCGCCCGGTCGACGGCCTCGCGGCCGCGGTAGACGCACAAGCTCCGCGCTTCGCCGTAGTAGTCCTCAAGCCGGCGTTCCAGGGCTAGCCGGGTGATGGGGGCGGGGACGTCGAGGTTCCCGGCCGGCGGCTGGCCGGCCGCCCGCGGCACGGGATCGACGCACAGCTGCGTATCGCGTCCCAGGGCGTCGAAGGTGAAATGGTTCTCGTCGTTCAGGCACTCCGCCGGCGCGCGTTCGGCGCCGTCCGCGACGAGCCGCCAGGCGGTCAGGCCGATGGACGGCAGGTTGTGGGTGCCCCGGGTGCGGTGCGAGCAGATCCGCCGGACATCCGCGGTCTCGGTGGCGGACGAGAACGGGGTGCCGAAGTCCGCCAGGGCACTCGCATCCCCGATCGGCATCGTGCCGGCCAGGCGGAATTCAGGCCACCGAACGGATTGGGTTCCCGCCACCCTCCAGGCGTATTCGACCGCCCGGCACGGCCAGCCGGCCGTGTCCGCGGCATACCGCTCGATGGCCGCCAAGGTGCCTTTGGCGCGTCGGTCGCGGATAGCGTTGGCGACCAGGCTGCGCCGGGTGACGGCGTCCACGGGGTCGAGGGCGCCGGTGGCCGAGACCGTGATGGCCGGGCCGAGGGAGACCTCCACCAGGTCGGCGAAGTAGGGGATGAGCCAGTCCTGGCACGTCTCGATGAACCAGTCGTCGTACATCCGGGCAATGTCCGCCTCGAGCACCGCGATCTGGTCGCCGATCACTCCGAGCAGGGCGCGCAGCGGGCCGCCCACCTGGGTGTCGCGGAGCTGGTCGAAGGCGGGCAGGAGGGCGTAGAGCCGGTCGTCGGCCATCAGGTCATCTCCTGCTGCAGGACGAGGGTATCGGGCATGGCGTCGGACAGGAAGGCGACCGCGGCCGCCGGCGGCCCGCTCCCGGCCTGCGCCGCGGCCGGCAGCGGGAGGCGGCCGTCGGCCGGCGGCGGCGGGAGGTTGCCCGTCTTGGCCTGGATCTCGCTGGCTGTCGCGGTCGACGGGATCAGCGTGATGGCCGTGACGGTGAAGGACAAGACGCCGGCGACGGAGTGCGCGATCGCGGTGATGTCGCTGAGGATGACGTCCTCGCCGAGCTGGCGGCGCGGGTAGCCGAATGCGGCGAACAGCGCGCTCTGCAGCGCGGCCGAGACGTCGGGCCAGGCGTAGGCGGGGTCGCGGCGGACCCGGGCCGCCAGCACGATGAGGTAGAGCGTGGCCGGCACGACCAGGACGGGCGCGTCCGGATGGCCGGCCACGGCCAGCGCGCCGGCCAGGTCGGTGCACAGGGCGCCGGCCGGGTCGAGGGCGACGGGATCGACGCCGGCCACGGTCACGACGACCACCTCGCCGCGGCCGTCGGTGCCGGCCACCGCCGTGGCCTTCCCCACCCCGGCCCAGGACCGGACCAGGTCGGCGGCGTCGTCCACCGAGACCAGGCGGCCCAGGCAGGCGAGGCCGACGGACGCGCCGGCCCGCAGGTCGCCGGGACCGTCCCCGTCGGAGCCGCCCGAGCCCGGCAGCGGGTTGTCCACCCCGGCCACCGCTAGCGGGCGGCTGAGGAGCTGGGTGACCTGGTGGGCGCGCACGTTGCCTGCGCTGCCCTGCCCCGCCCGGTAGGTGGCCACCACGCTGCTGGTCCCGGTCGGCAGCGGGCCGCTCAGCTCGATCGTGGTCCGGCCCTGGCTGTCGATGCCGGTCAGGTAGCTCTCGGCTGGCGTGTCCGCGTCGAGGCGGGTCACCGGAGTCCAGGTACGCCCTCCGACCGTGAGCGTGAGCGAGGAGACCCACCCGGCGGCCGTGGAGCTGGGATCGGCGAGGACCGGTGCCTGGGACAGGGTGAAGGTCGGATGGGGGTCGCCGGGAGCCGCCCCGGCCAGCGGCTCGGTCACGGTCGTCCCCTGATGGGCGGGCACCACGTTCCCGTAGACCTGGACCGAGGCGAGGTCGTAGCTATAAGTCAGCGCGGCGGCCAGCTGCAGGATGGTGTGCGGCGTGTCGGCGACGGGATCGGTCTGCTGGGTGACGCCCGCGACCATGGCGGCCTCGCCGGCCGGGATGCTGGCGCCGCCGGGCAGGTCGGTTCGCGTTCCGGTCACCAGGATCAGGTGCCCGGCCTCGATGCCCGGGTAGAGCCCGTCGAGCTCGATGGCGCTGCCGCTGAGCGGGCCGGGCAGCGCCACCGGGAGCAGGGTGAGATCGGCGGCCTGGGCGCGGACGCTCAGCGGGCGGATCGCCGACAGCCAGCGTGTGCCCGGATCGACCCAGTTCTGGCTAAGGGTCAGCTCGGTCACCGTCCCGCTCATCCCGTACCGGGACGCGGCCACCGTCGAGACGTTCGTCACCTGGGCGACGAGCGGGTAGGAAACCTGGCCCCGGGCCGGGCTCGCGGACTCGATGACCACCCAGCTGAACGGGACGATGCCGGGGTAGGTCGTGTCGAGATCCAGCACGGTGGGATTGGCTACCGGCAGCGCCTCGGCGACCGAGATGCTGAGGAGATTGCCGGGGTCCGGCCCCACGACGGTGACGACCTGGTTGCCCGCGCTGAAGCGGTTCACGGGCGAGCCAGGCACCCAGACCACCTCGCTGCCGTCGTCGAAGGTCAGGGTGATCGCTCCGCTGGCGGCCGCCACGACCAGGGTCATGTCACGCAGCCCCGGCTGGGTCGCCGTGAAGCTGAAGGTGACCGGGGTGAGCCCCGCTCCGGCGGGAACCGTCGCCCCGGCGGTGGTATGGGACACCGTGACGCTGCCGGTACTGCCGACGGTATTGGGCACGGACAGCGTCTCCAGCGTGATGGCGGCCTGGCCGAAGGCGCCGGCCGGTCCGGTAACCGACACCTGAGCGGTGGTAGGCATGACACCGTTGTCCCAGGTCAGCTGGACGCCGAGGGTTTGGACATCGCCGATCGGCCACTCTTCGCTGCCGACCTGCTGGCCCCTGTTGTTAAAGACCGGGCGGGGTGGCATGCGGACACCGAAGGGCATGGCCTGGGCCCGCAGGGCCTGTGCCGAGGTTACTTGCGGCAGGCCGATCGCCGTCCTGCCGAGGGCCTTGTACAGCGTGGCGGAGAGCGCCGGGTCGAGCGCGGCCACCAGCCGGGGCAGCGCGTCGGAATCCGGCGCGAACACGTCGCCCGGGCTGCGGTTGAGCGCCGCGGCGGACGAGGGCGGCGGGGCGGGCTGCCTGCGCAGGGCCGGCAGGAGGGCGTCCAGGGCGCTGGTGACGGGCGGGGCCTCGCTCGCGGGGTACGGTGCCGCCGCGTCGGGCGGGACGGCCGGGACGGCTGAGGTGGGCGGGGCGGCGGCCGGGACGGGCGAGGTGGGCGGGGCGGCTGGCGCGGCGGGCGGCGGTCCTTGCAGCGTCACCGAGGTAACCTGCCGGGCCATGTCCACGCTGACCAACTGCACCACGACCGGCGCGGGCGGCGTGCCGCCGCCGAGGCCAAGCAGGATCACCGTGTTAGCGGCCAGGCCGGTCGTCACACCCTGGAAGGCCAGGGTGGTGAGGTCCGCGGTGCCTTCCGTGGGCAGGGTGACCGGGCCGGTGGTCCGCACCGGGAGGGTGTTCCAGCTCGGCCTGGCCACGAGTTCCGTCGTGGTCTCGAAGGTCTGCGGCAGCTCGCCCGTTCCCGGCACCGACTGGGCCAGCAGGCCCGCGGGGAGGACCACCGCGATGTCGGCGGGGTCCGGCTGGAGGCGGTAGGCCAGCCAGACCGAGGCGGCCAGGCCCGGCCGCGGGCGGTAGCCGGTCAGCTGCGCGATGGCGAGCAGCGAGCCCGGCTGGGTCGCGGTCCGCAGGAAGCCTTCGTTGGCGATGCGCTCCTGGTAGAAGGCGATGACGTCGGCCACCGTGGCCCACGCGTCGAGCAGGGCCACGGTGGGATCGCTGAGGGCCAGCGTGCGCAGGCCGAACGGCTGGCCGTCCGCGAGCTCGGCCGAGGCCAGGCCGGCCAGCAGCTGGGCGAGGAACTGGCTGCGGTCACCGGGGCGGTAGGGCAGCGCGGGCTGGCCCGGGGACGGGGTGACGGGTACGAGGTCGCTCATCGGCCTCCCCTCAGGTTGACGGTGGCATAGCCGTGCTCGGGCGCGAGCGGGTCGTTGTCCAGGCGGGCGATCTCCTGGTCCCGCAGCCGCAGCCGCTCGGGCATCCGGGGCGGAGCCGGCCTGCCGGGGGGCGCCAGGAAGCCGAAGCGGGTGAGCACGACCGCCTCGACGCCGGGCAGGTCCTGGACGGCGGCGACGATCGGGCTGGCGTACACGGGCTGGCCGAAGCCCAGCCGTTCCGGGCTGAACAGGCCCGGCGTGCCGTCGGCCTGGCGTCCGCTGCTGAGCAGCGCGGCCAGGGCCGCGAGCACGTGGGCGCGCACCACGTCGGCTCCGACGTCGACGTTGAGGCCGATCACGAGCGGCCGGTAGCGTGGCGGCCGCACCCACAGGTCCTGGCCGACGCGCCGGGCCGGCCACAGCGCCTCGTGCACGGCGGCCAGCAGCTCCTGGCCAGGGTCCTCACCCGCGTCCGGCTGGACGGTCACGTCCGCCAGGTACCGCCGCCCGGTCCAGCGCAGCACGGTGGCCGCCCGGCGCACCCCGGTGACCTGCTCCGCGAGCGCGGTGTAATCGGCGGCGACCAGGGCACGCGGCTGGCCGACCAGGAAGGCGCCGGGCACGGCCGCCTTGGCGGCGCCGACGCTCTCCGGGTCGGTGCCGCCGGTCGCGGGCAGCGGGTTTCGCACGCCCTGCACCACCGGCGCGGCGGCGGCGGCGGCCGCCGGCGTCAGGGCGATGATCGCGTTGATCGCCCCGGCGGGCAGGTTGCCCGCCGACCCCTGACCCACCTGGTAGCTCGCGGTAACCGGGCCGGCCGGCTGATCGCCCGGGCTGAACCGCAGGCGGGCCCGCCCGTCGTCGTCGACCTCCACCATGACCTGCCGCGATCCCGGCATGCTCCCGACCACCTCGCGTACGGTTGTCCACGGGCCGCCCGCCGAGGCGTCGACCGGGGCCAGTTGCAGCAGCGGCCGGCTCCGGCGGGGATCCTGACTGGTCGCCTCGGCGCTCGGCCCCCAGGTGGCGGGCTCGTGCAGGCTGAGCGGCCGGGCCAGGTCGTGGCCCCAGTCGTCGGCCACTTCCCCGAGCAGCACCGGCTCGAGCGGCCCGCTCGCCCGGGCCAGGGCGGCCAGCACGGCCAGCCGGCGGACCCGGGGAGCGAGCAGCCGCTCGGCGTCCGCGAGCAGCCGGCGCAGGCCCTCGGCCTCCCGTTCGGCCGCCTCAGGACCGCCTCCGGCCAGGCCGAACTCGACCAGCACGCCCTCGCCGAGCAGCCGCCGGAGCTGGGCGCGGCGCTGCTCGCCGAGAACCTCGCCGTGCTCGGCCGCGCGCCGCCACTCTTCCACCTGCTCGCGCCAGGCGTCCGGCAGCCGACGCAGCAGCCGCGCCTGGTGCCGGGCCACGGCGGCGGGCTCCGGGTAGGGGCAGGCCCAGCCGAGCTGAGGCCGGCTCAGCACGGCGGTCCCGGCGGGCAGCACCTCCGATACCGCGGCTCCGTCCCCGACCAGGACGGTGTTGCCGCGCGCCACGGCGCACGCCACGCTCCCGCCGTCCGGGACCGCGGCGCTGACCTGGAGCTCGAACGGCAGGGCCTCGGCCTCTGACCAGGTGACCTCGAGCAGGGGCTGGTCGTACAGGCGGTCGACCGACCGGTGCACGGCGGTGAGGCGGACCGGGTGACGCTGCACCGGGTCCGGCGACCCGGTCCCGCCCCGGCCGGTGATCGCCTCGAGGACCACCACGTCCCCGGGCTGCAGGCTCAGCGCCCTGGGCCCGGACTCGCCGTGGTCGGTGTCGTCGGTCCACTCGTCGGCCAGCACCGCCGTCGTCGCCCCGGCCCGCAGCCAGCTGTCCCGCTCGCCCCATGACCACAGTGCCACCTCGTTGTGCGCAGGGCTGACCGTGACCTGCGGGCCGGGCCCGGCCGGGCCATGGCCGGCCGTCCCGGCGCCGGCCGCCGGCGGCGCGCCGTGCCAGGCGCGGACCGGGGTGTACACGCGCAGGCCGCCCGGCGCGAGCGATCCGGGGTCGCTGCCGGGCAGCACCGGCGCGGCCCCGGCCGGCAGGCCGGGCACCGCGGCGAACGCGAGGTCGCGCAGCGGCAGCCGGGCCGTGTCGCTCACGGTCAGGCACACCCAGGCGCGCGCCTGGCAGCCCTCGCCGAGCAGGTAGTCCACCAGCCGGGCGTGCCGTCGCACCGAGATGCGCTGCCGCGCCGTGGCCAGGTACGCCTCGGTGGCGACGGCGTCCTGGTAGTAGCTCAGGTCGTCGCCGACGTAGGCGAGCATCTCGATCAGGGTGATCCCGATGTCGGCGGCGTGGGTCTCGGTCCAGGCCGGCATGGTCTGCGCCATCCGGTCCAGGATGAGCTGCCGCAGGCCCTCGTAGTCGCGGGCGAGGTAGGAGGCCTGCGCGGGACCGGCGCCGGCCGCGGCGGCCGGACCGGCACCGGGCCCCCGGACCGGCACGTCCAGGTCGAAGGTGAATCCAGCCTGGGCGAAGCGCGGGTCGAGGCCCTGCAACGGGGCCCAGCGGGGGAGCCCGCCCGCGGCGCGCTCGACCAGCCGGAGCGTGTAGATCCCGGGCCCGCCGGGCCCGGTGAGCGTGACCAGCAGCCGGTCTTCCAGGCGCGGATCGTTCTCGGTGCCGCGCCGGACGCTCGTCGCGCTCACCGCGGCGGCGCCGCGCGGGCCCTCGATGCGGATGTTGGCCGGGTTCACGTTCCGGGGCGCGTGCTCAAGGAACGTCAGGATCAGCCGGTTCCCGCCGCGGTCCACCTCGATCGTGTCGAGGCCGTTGCCGTGTCGGCGCCGGATCTCCTCGCGGCGCGCTCCGCCGCCGACGATCAGATCGCCCCACCGGGTCCGGCCGCTCGTCATGCCGCTCACCCGGCCGGTACCGAGAACGTCTGGGTGGCCGCCGCCCCGGTGGCCAGCACCAGGTAGCTCAGCACGACCTGCAGCGTGCCCGCGGCCCAGGTGACGTCGACGGACTGAATCTTCACCACGTCGCTGAGCTCTTGCTGGACCGCCGCCGACGCGGTGATCGAGAGCGCGGCGGCCACCTCCGGCGATCCCGGGCTGAAGACCAGGTCGAGCAGCCCGCACCCGAAGGTCGGGCGGTTCACCCGCTCTCCTGGCCGGGTGAAAAGCAGCTGTTCGAGCATCTGCGCGATATGGTCGTCGGCCGACGCCGCGGTCGCCGTGGTGCCCTGCGGGCTGAGCTGGTACGGGAACGCGATATCCATGTCAGCCCACCACGAACTCCTCGCCGTTGACGGTGAGTTGGCCCGTCTCGATCGAGATCCGCGGCGCGGTGATGGTGATGCCGGCCGGATTGAAGCTGATGGATACGTCGCCTCCGTCCGCGTATATGGTCACGTTGGCGCCGGGGGACAGATCCGGGGTGTCCGAAATCCCGACGCCGGCGCTCTCGGTCGCCAGCGTGATGGCGGGGATCGGAGTCGCCGAGGCGCTCTGGCCCAGCTGGCCGAGGGTGAATTCGGTGGTCCAGAAGCACCCGACCCAGATCGGCTGCTGCGGATCGCCTTGCTCGAACTCGACCCAGACGCTCGCGCGCACCGGCGGCACGAAGACCGTGCCCATTCCCGGCCCGGCCATCGGCACGCAGGGCAGCGCCCACGTGCTGAGCATGTTCCCCAGGACGTCGGGCACCAGCACCATGAGCCGGGCTTGCCCGAGCGGATCGACGTTCTCCATCACCGTTCCGCGGTACTTGCCGAAGAAGCGCCTGCGCACCTCGGGCCGGGGGTCCTGGGACACCGGGTCCTGGTAGGGGAGGAGGGCCGACTGGTAGCCGGACTCGGCGGGATCAGGGATCATGGTGTCGTCCTCCGGTGGTCACGGTGAGGCGGGCAGGGCAGCGATCCGGCCGGTGTTCCCGGCGGCCGGGAGCACCGGGGCGGGCAGCGACGGGCCCGGCGGGCTGACGGTGATGCCCACCCCGCCCGGCAGGCCCGGCGGCGCCGCCGCCGCCGCGGCGAACCCGCCGAGTTGCTGCACGACCGTGGACAGCGGGCTGGTCCCGCTCGCGATCAGCCTGTTACGGCTGAGCGTGAACCCCTGCTTGTAGGAACCGCGCTTGATGGTGTGGCTGGTGCTTTCGACGAAGTACTGGCCGTCGTAGGTGACGCCTGCCCCGCGTACCTCGACGAGGGTGCGCGCCGGCAGGATCGCCCCGTAGCGCATGACGTCGAGGCTGCCGCTGCCGGAGATGACGTTGGCGGTGGCGGCCGCCCGGGCCAGGGCCAGGCCCGCCGCCTGGACCGGGGTGTACTTGGCCAGCCCGGACATGGGCTTGATCTGCAGCGGCAGCGGTTCCTTCTGGCCGAGCGGCGGGCTGATCGGGTTGGTGTCAGGCACCGGGACGGGGACGGTGACGCCATCTGCCAGGATCCAGACCACCCACTGGGTCTTGGCGAACCCGTCGAAGGAGAACTGCAGCGACTCGACGTTGCTCGCCCCGTCCCAGTCGATGGCGATCGGCGGCGGCGTGGGCAGGAAGGGGATGGATGTGCGCAGCATCGGCCCCCAGTAGGCCAGGTTCATGCCGGGCAGCGGCCCCGGCTGGATGAAGAAGACGTAGCCGGCTTCGGCCGCCAGGGCCTGGATGTAGTCGAGATCGGTGCCCTCCTGGAGGGGGATCTCCTCCACCGGGTTGGGCACGTCCATCAGGACGCTGGGCATCACGACCGGGACGATCCCGTACAGCGGGATGTACTTCGCGACGGCGAGGGCCACCCGGGCCGGGGCGGGCATGCACGGGTAGGGGAAGCCGCTCAGGTCCACCAGGTCGAGCATCCGGGTCAGGTCCTCGCCCTTGACCGAAAGGACCGACTGGCCTGGCTCGTCGGCGGGCACCATCTCCTGGAGCGTGATGACGCCGTCCATCAGGACGTGGACCGTGCCCGCCAGGGTGGCCACCAGGATCACTCTGGCCGGCGGGTCGAAGTACCCCGACGGCAGCAGGTCGGTGAGCAGCGGCGACCCCTTGCTGACCGCGAACGTCAGGTCGAAGCCGCTGGTGCCGGTCGCGCTGATGTTCACCGACGCCGAGACCAGCGACTCGATGACCGGCCGCGCCACCGGCTCCGGCTTGACCGGCCCCATCAGCAGGCTGAGCGTGAGGTCACTGGGCACTGGGCACGCCCGCGGGCAGCGGAATGGCGATGGTCAGGCCGGGCTGGTTGAGGTCGCTCGGCCGGCTGACCGGGTTGGCGTCGGCCAGCAGCCAGGACAGCTCGGGGTCGCCAAGCTGCGTGTAGGCGATCACGTCCACCCGGTCACCCGGCCGTACCTGGTAGGTCCGCAGCGTCGCGAGCTGGCCTATCCGGGGCAGGAACCGGCGCAGCAGGTAAGGCACCTGACTGCCGTCCGGCGCGGTCCAGGTGGCGGTGCCGACGGCGGCGTAACGGCTGGGCGAGCTCATCTCACGCTCCTCCCTCGCGGGTCATGGCATCCGCTCAAGACCCAGCGGGCTGACGTCAGTGCCCGCCACCAGGGCGGCCAGCGCCTCGGTTGTCCGGCGGTACCCGACGTAGAGCGTGAAGCCCGGGTGGGTGCTGGGCAGGTCGAGAGTGGTCAGCACCTTGAGTTCCAGGCTGACCTTGGCGCGGATCGGCCGGAGCTGCGGGTCGAACGCCTCCTCGGTGATCGACAGGCTGCCGACCAGGACCGGGACCACCCGCTTGCTGCCCCAGACCAGCACGGCCAGCGGGGCCTGGACCGGGGCGATCTCGAGTGTGCCCTGGTCGAACAGGGCGTCGGTGGCCAGCAGCTGATCGGCGGACGGCGTGATGAGCGCCTCGAGCGAGGCCAGCGCGGGCAGCAGGCCGTTCTCCACGACCGCCGCGCTGGCCGGGTCGCCGGGCTGGCCGAGCTGCTGGGTCGCGTCGAGCTCGGCCTCCAGCGTGATCGTCTCGTGGGCCGGGCCGGCGAGCCTGAGTACCTCGAGGCGGTCGCCGGGTTCGGCGGTCATCCCCCGGGGCTGCAGCGTCCGGGTCACGGTATCCGGGTTGTACTGGAACACGATGACATCGACGATGGCGCCGCTGGCCGGGTCGAGCTGGACGAGGCCGCCGCGTACCAGCCTGGGTCCCACGGGGGAGCTCACCGCGTGGCCCTCGGCGAGACCGGGACCGGCGGGCCGAACGTGCCTGCGGGCAGCGCCGCCAGCAGCTCCCGGGCGATGCGGTGGCCGAGCGCGAAGCCCGCCCGAGCGTCCCCGGCGGGCTGGATCGCCGCCGGGCGCGGACCGCGGCGGCCGGCCGCGCGCTGGCGCAGCAGCCGGGTGAGCTCTTGCTCAAGCGTGACGGCGAGCTGCTCGCGTTCCCGGCGGGTCAGCGCCGCGCCCTCCACCGTTACCTGGTCAATGTGCACGCTGATGTTCATGGTGTTCCCTTCCCCGGCACTAGGAAGTCGGCGTCGCGGACCGGAAGCCGGAGCTTGCGGAATTCGGTCCGCGCCATCTCCAAGACCAGCTCGGTGGTGACCGGAGTCTGCCGCCCGGCCGCGCAGAACGCCGCGTTGAGCGCGATGTTGCGGATCATCCCGCCGGTCGCGGCCAGCTTGGTCAGCTGGCCGAGATCGAGATCGCCGACGGGCGTGCGGGCCGGGAACGCGCGCTGCCAGAGCAGCGCGCGTTCGTGCGGCGGGGGGAACGGGAAATGGACGACAAACCGAAGCCGGCGCAAGAAGGCCTGGTCGAGAGCCTGCCGCCGGTTCGTGGTCAGGATGGCTACGCCCCGGTAGTCCTCCATACGCTGCAACAGGTAGTTGACCTCGATGTTGGCGTACCGGTCATGGCTGTCCTTGACCTCGCTGCGCTGCCCGAACAGCGCGTCGGCCTCGTCGAAGAGCAGCATGCAGCCGCCCTCGTCCGCGGCGTCGAAGACCCGGCGCAGGTTGCGCTCGGTCTCGCCGATGTACTTGCTCACCACGCCGGACAGGTCAACCCGGTACAGCGTCAGCCCGAGCTCGCCGGCGATGACCTCGGCGGCGAGCGACTTGCCCGTGCCTGACTGGCCGGCGAACAGCGCGGTGATGCCGCTTCCCCTGGTGATGTTCTCGGCGAACCCCCAGTGCCGCAGCACCGTGACCCGGCCCCGGACCTGGTCGACGAGGTGCCGCAGCAAGGTGGCCTCGCTGTCGGGCAGGATCAGGTCATCCCACGTGGCCGTGGCTTCCTGCCGCTTGGCCAGGGATTCGAGCCGCGGCCGGGTGTGCGCCTGGCAGGCCTTCCGCAGCGCGCCTGTGTCGCCGCCGCGCCGCCGGGCGTGCCGGCTGACCTGCCGGATGGTGGCCTGGTTGAGGTCGAATTCGGCGGACAGCCGCCCGCTCACGGCGGTCAGCTCTTCGGCCGGCTCGATGAGGCCGGCCAGCTCCTCAGCCCACAGTTCCTCCTGTTCGGCCTGGTCGGGCCGCTGGCCGTCGACCAGGCAGTAGGTACGACCCGGCACCAGCAGCGGTTCGCGGCAGCCGACGAGGACCGCGCCGGTCAGGTCCCGCAGGATGTCGGGCAGGGACGTGGCCTCATCGGCCCGCGCTTCGCCGATGTCGACGTACAGAGCGAGCGGCAGCAGTATTGTCTCTCGCTGCCACAGCCGGATGAGGTCGGCCAGATCCGGTCCGTGCCGCGGCAGCCGGTCCGTGGCCAGCTCGTAGAGCAGCAGGCCCCTCCGGGCGGCCATGGCCCACGCCAGCCCCTGGCGGACGACCGGATCGGGCCCGAGGATCTCGACGAGCGGCAGGCTGGCCGCCGGGTGCGGATCGGCCCAGGCCAGGAGGCCGTCCAGGATGGCGGCCTGCTGGCTGGGCGTCAGCGGCCCGAGCAAGTCCCCGGCCGGGCGGAGCATGTGAGCCAGGCGGCTGTCGAGCTGGTTGAGCCCCTTGATGTAGTTGACGATCCGCTCGTCGGCTCGCAGCGCGCTGGCCACCAGCGGCTGTGCGGCCTCCTGGTATACCTCGACCAGCCGCCAGTACCGGAGCGGCCGGTACGGGGACAGGGCGTCCCACGCGGGGTCGGGCAGGATGCTGAGCGCCAGGCCGAAGGTCGGCCGTCCCGCGGCCCGCCCGGCGCCGCTGCCCGCCCAGGCGGCGGCGATGCCCGGATCGAACTCGGCGGCCGCGCACAGTAGCAGAACGGACAGTTCGAAGCGCGACATGCCGAGCTGGTCGCCGAGCAGTTCGAGGGCCGGGCCGGGTTCTGGCTCCGCGGCCTCGGACCCGCCCCGGCCGCCGTCCGGCCAGAGCGCCTGCTCCGGCCCGCCCGGCTCACCCGCCCCGCCGCCGGCCAGGCGGCCGCGGAGCCAGGCGAGGCCGGCGGCCAGGTAGGCGTTGTTCCGCTCTTCCCACTCCGCCTCTGCCGTCATGACAGCACCAGGCTCTGGTTCGGGTCGTAGCTGGTCAGGCCGGGCACCACCGGGATGCTGTCCTGGCCGTCCACGCGCAGCCGCACGACGTAGGAGCCGGCGGTGAACCCCTGCAGGGCGAAGGACAGCGACGAGCGCGACTCGGTGCCGGTCGCCGGCGGTCCGGTGACCAGCTGCTCGTTCAGGACCAGCTGGACCGTCTGGGTGGCCAGGACCGGCGGTGAGCAGGTGACAAGGACGGTCGCCGCGCCGTCGGTGAGCGTCGCGGAGAGGGGCGCCGTGTTGGTGAGCACCGGTACGAGCGCCAGCGGAACAGAGTTGCTCGCCAGCGTGCTCCCGTCGGCGGCCGTCAGCCGGGTGCTGACGGCCGCGATGCCAGCCGGCAACGGCGGGTCGGCCGGCAGCTGGACGGTGACGGCCTGGTCCGCGGCCGCGGTCGCGGCCAGCAGTTGCGGTTCGCCGAGAGCATGACCGGAAACCTGAACCTGGGTTACCCCGGCCAGGCCCCGGCCGGTCAGCGTGATGGTGTCGCCGGGGCGGGCGCCGGGCAGCCCTCCGGGGGGCAGGGCCGCCTGGAGGAATGGCGCCGTCCCGGGGGCTGCGAACGGCCCGCGGTCGCCGGCGGACCGGCCCAGAACCGGCAGGGGCGCGGTGACCGGCTGGGAGTTATCGATCAGGACCACTGCGGCGTCGTAACTCACCGAGATGCGGTACCCGGTGCTGAACGTGCTCCACAGCCGGGATATCTCGTCCATCGGTATGGGATGCGGGGTGATCCGGACCCGGTCGGGCTGAGACTCCAGGCCCGTTCCGCTCAGTGCCTGCGTGATGGCGGTGGCGGAAAGCACGGGCTGGTCGTTGAGCACCTGCATGCCGACGCCGAGCAACTGGTGGGCCAGGACCTCGTCGTCGTCCTCGCCGTAAGCGGTCATCAGGTAGGACAGCACGAGCGGCAGCGGGGGCTGGCTGAGCTCGCCGGGGCGGGCGGGCGGCAGATCCTGGTTACGCCAGGCCGCGTCGATGGAGGTCCGGTAGAGGAAGAGGTTGAGCTGGTTGCCCGTGACCCCGCTCTGGCGCGCCTGGTCAGGCGCCTTCGTGGTGACGATGGTGCCGGACAGGGTGGCGTCGCCCGACAGCGCCTGGAACAGCATGTTCCGTAGCGTGGCGGTGACCGCCGCGATGGCCCGGTTCGTGCTCAACCGACCCTCCCCGCCGCCCTGGCCCGCAGGTAATCCTCGAGCCGGCGTGGCCGCGGTCGCGTGGCCCGGCGGCTCCCCTGAGCGGTCGGGCGGAGGTCCGGCCTGGCAGGCCCGGGCGGTCCGACCCGGACGTCGACCCGTCCAATGGTGACCGTTACTTGGTCAGCCTGGCCGCTGCCCGGCATCAATCCGGCCAGTCCGGGACTTCCGGTGCGGACCTGGGGCGCCGTCCCGTCGCCGGAGAGCTCCGGCGGCCGCGCCGGGAACGCGGCCGCGAAGGAGGGCCGGGAATCCTGCTCACCCGTCGCGGCCCGGGCTGACCGCGGGCTCGGGTATGTGGCCCGGCTCCGCGCGTCGGCGCTGGTCCGGCGCTCCGGGTCGCCCGGCTGCGGGGCCGCTGCGGTGCTGGTTTCCGCTTCGGCCGGCCGCGCTGCCGCGGGCTGGTCTCCCGCGTCGTCCGGCTGCGGGGCCGCTGCGGTGCTGGTTTCCGCTTCGGCCGGCCGCGCTGCCGCGGGCTGGTCTCCCGCCTCATCCGCCGAGCGGCGGCGCCGGCCCGGCTGCGGCGGACGGACCTGGCCGGTGCTCTCGCGCGCGGCCGCATCGCCCGCCGTGGCCCCGCGGCCCTGGCTCGTGGCGTTCTGGCTCCGCGGGACGCTCGCCGTCGGCCGTGGCGGCCACGTCTGCCGTGCTGGACTATGTCCGGGATTCCCGTGCCGGTGCGGCCGAGGTCCGGGGGCGGCTCGGCTGGCCAGCCGGCCCGGTGACGGCCCAGCCGGCCGCTCCGGCAGGCCGGGTGCCGGATCCGGCGCTGAAGGCCGCGGCAGGCCGGGTGCCGGATCCGCCGGAACGGGCCGCTGGCGGGCAGACCCGGCCGCCCATGGTCCGGCCCCGGCGCGCCGGGGCTCGCCGGGTACCGGGGCTTCGGCCCCGGACCGCGGCGGCGGGGGAGCGGCTTCTGCGGAGCGTTCCCATGTCGGCTCGGCTTCGGGCGGCACGGGCTCGAACCGCGAGCGAGCCCGCACGCGCAGCGACGGCTGGCCTTCGCCGAGCCGCCGCACGCGGTCCACGTAGGCGGTCATCCGTAGCACGATTCGAGGTAGAAGCGGCGCCGGTACGGGCTCATCTCGAGGATGTCCCGCTCGGCCCAGCCGTACGCGGAGGCGAGCTGGTGCACCTCGGCCATGCGCCGCTCGGCCCACATGGTCAGCTCCGTCCACAGGATCGAGCGGATGTCGATGGTCTCCGGCCACTGCGCCCCGCAAGGGCACGCGACCCGGGCGCTGACGTCGGCGCCCGGGTCGCTGGCCGCCAGGGCGTCGGCGACGCGCTCGGCGACCGGCAGCGGCAGGGCCGCCGCCGTGTCGGGGGCGTGCGGCCCCTTGATCTCCTCGACGCAGCGGTCGAGCAGGTCGGCGACGTCGGCGCCGGGGCCGATGGCCGCCAGCGCCCGCAGGTCGCTGTTGGTGGGCACGCGGCACCGGATGCTCAGGCCGTCAGAGTCCACCGTGACGTGGCGCACGGGCACGGTGGGCGGGGCGGGCACGACGGCCGAGGCGGGGATGAGGACCTCGACCAGCTCGCCGCAGGCCGTGCAGGTCGCCACCAGGTCGAAGTCGGGCCCGAACAGGAAGCTGCGCAGGTCGAACAGGAGCAGATCGCACATGCCCACTGGCATGTCCGCGGGATCGCAGCCGTCCTGGCCCAGCTGCAGCGACCGGAGCAGGGCGGGAGCCTGGTCCACGGCGGGCTCGCCCATCCCCTCTTCCCATGCGGTCATCAGCGCCGCGGTGCTCACTGCCCGCATGCCGGTCAGCTGCTCGGGTCGTTGAAGCTCGGATCGGTCGGCTGGACGATGGTCTGGTCACGCACCCAGCCCTCGTTCTCCAGCTTGATCTGCTGGATGGCCACGGCGTTGGCGTTGGCGTCCAATTCGGGCAGCGGCTGGTACTCCGATACCCAGCACCGGAACACCTGGTAGGAAATGACCTTCTGGCCGGCCTCGTTGAACATGTCGATGATGATGTTCTTGCGGAAGTCGGCCAGCGAGACCTCCTGATCGGCGTTGTTCGCCTGGGCGTTGTTGTAGTCCCAGACCTTGTTGGCCCACTGCTCGAAGTCGGTGTCGTGCGTCACGCCCCTTTCGAGGGTTATGGGATCGTATTCGGTGCGGCCCGGGGATTTCCGGCTCGTGCTCTCGTCGCCGCCATCCCGGAACTTCACCACCTCGGTGGTGCGCTTGAGCGCGCTGACCTTGCTCACGCCCGCCACGTAAGCGCTGCTGCCTTCGAATTTCACCCGGAACTTGAAGTTCTTGTACGGGTCGATCCGGCTGCCTTGGAACGGGGCCATCTCGCTCTCCTCAGCTCAGCTGGCCGACCAGCTGCTCGATCTGGATGATCACGAACTCGGCGGGGTACAGCGGCAGGAAACCGACCAGTATGTTCAAGATGCCCTGGTCGATGCTGCTTTGCGGGTTATTGGTGGCGTCGCACTGGACCAGGTAGGCCTGGCTCGGCGTGGTGGCGCCGAACGCTCCCTGCTTGAACAGCCCGTTCATGAACGCGCCGACGTTGAGCCGGATGGCAGACCACAATGGCTCGGCGTTGGGCTCGAACACGGCCCACTGGGTGCCGCGCCTGATGGATTCCTCGATGTAGAGCGCCGTGCGGCGGACCGGGATGTATTTCCACTGTGAGGCCAGCTGGTCGGCTCCCGCCACCGTCCTGGCCCCCCACGACACCGGCCCGATCAGCGGGAGGTTGCGCAGGCAGTTGACGGCAATCGGGTTGAGCACCCCGCTCTCCCCGTCATCGATGTGAACCGCCAGGTCGCTGATGCCGGCGATGGCGGCCGCCGTGCCTGCTGGCGCCTTCCAGACCCCGCGGGCGTCATCCGTACTGGCCCACACGCCGGCCACGGCACCGCACGGACCCAGTTGCATGGTCGTGTTGCCGACCGGATCAGGAAATTCCAGGTTGGGGTAGTAGACCGCCGCGTTGGCCGTGTCGGAGCCGGTGATACTGGGCGAGTTGACCACCGTCTCGAAGCTCAGCGGCGGCGCCGCCTCCGACCACGCCGACGGCGGGTCGACGATCAGCATGGCCCGCTGCTGGGCGCAGAACGCGGCCGCCTCGCTGAGCGTCGCGGCCGAATAAGTGCTGTCCGAGGCCGCCGGCAGGCAGAGCATGTTGAAGATGTCGGCCTTGACCAGCGCGTAGATACCTGTCTTGGCGCTCTGGTCGCCGGGCACGGCCAGCTTGCTCAGGGCCACGTCGACGCCGCGGCTACCTCCAGCGGGCACGGTCTCCGGCGCCGGCGCGGCGCCTCCGCCGGATGCGGCTTCTCCGCCGGATGCGGTCCCTCCGCCGGATGCGGTCCCTCCGCCGGATGCGGCGCCTCCGCCGGATGCGGCGCCTCCGCCGGATGCGGCCGCCGCAGCGGCCGGCGCCTCGTACGCGCCGGCCTCGGGCGCGGCGGTAAGCCCGCTGCTGGGATCGACGTTCATCAGCGCCGACGCGGCCAGGGCGGTCCTGATTCCGAGCGGGCCTGCGCCGAGACTCAACCCCTGATAGCTCTCGGTCGTGTTGCTTCTCGGATCGGTAATGGTGAGGTTGAACGTGTCCGGGTTGAGCAAATGGCTCGTGTCGACGGTCACCGTCAGCGCGTTGCCCCAGGTGCCGGGCGATGTGGCGACCAGGATGACATCCGCCGAGATGGCGATCTTGGCCGGGACGGCGCTTCCGTCGGCGGCCCCGGCCCGTACGATCTGGGCCGCGTTACCGCCGTTCAGGAAGAACAGGAACGCCGCATAGCTCATCGGGCTGGCGGGATCGAGGCCGCCGAACTGGCGCTGGTAGTCAGCCCAGCCATTGACCTGCACGGGCGAATCGCATGGCCCGCGGCTGGCGTACCCGACGAACGCGGCGACCGATGTCGGGACCCCGACGATGGTGTGGACGGAACTCGGCAGCTCTTCGATGTAGACGCCGGGATAAGTCGGGGTTACCATGCCCTATCTCCTCGCACGAGCATTAGTCGACTGACTACGCGGCCAGGCGGCCGCGTAGGCGCATAGCGGGGGTGTCGCCGGTGGCCGTGCCGTCGGCGCCGAAGCGAACGGTCGCGTTCGTGCCTGTGCCGTTAGCCCGGATCGTCAAAGTCCCCCTCTGCCGTAAATTCGGAGTCCCGCCGCCCCCGGACGAAGCGGGCTTCTGACCTGCCGCGAGCGGCTGGGCATAACGTGCGCGGGCCCATGCGCCATTGGGCGATTCTCGGATGTGGGTGTCACCGGCTCGTAACGGCTTTGTCACCGGCGCGCCCGGGTCGTGGTGTATCTGGGATTCCAGCGATTATTGTGACTGAAGTAGCGGAATACAAAATTGTCTGCTGCGTGTGAGCTGGGTGACTTGCCCGGTCGGAACCTCCGGGCTCCGCGGCACCGGTAACGCGCTCGTGACGGCCGACCGCCATGGTGGGACGATGGATAGTAAGCCGCCCGAGGTTCTCATCTTGCGGGCGTGGCTCGAGCTTGTCGGCCGCCCCAGGCTCCGCATTCGCATTGTGGCCGTCCGGCCAGGTCAGCCCGAGCAGCAAGTACTCACGAGCACCTCGGTAAACAAGGCGTGCGACGCGGTACGCGACTGGCTCGCCAGCCTTGAACCGCAAAATCCTGAGGAGGCGGTGATACCACCGTGACGCGCAAGAGGCGCAGCGGGCCTAAATAACCGGGATAGAGGGCTTGATTCGGCGCTGAGCTGAGCCGAAAATGCGAATTAGGCAGGCTGTGGAGGGCCATCGTAGAGGACCTGCTTATGACCGGCATCAATGGTGTGCCCGGTCAGCCGTCGGGTGCGGGGGGCTTCTCTCACGCGGTCCGTACGGAACCGGGTGAAGCCGGGCGCAATCAGCCGATGAGGCTGACCCTGCTCGGCGGATTTGGTTTGCTGAAAGGCGCGGAAGAGGTCGTCCTGCCGCTCAGCGCGCAGCGGCTCGTCGCGCTGCTCGCCCTGCGGGGTCGGCCGCTCAGCCGAGCCTATATGGCCGGGGTGCTCTGGACGGAATACTCGGTCAAGCGCTCCATGGCCGTTCTCCGGACTGCCTTGTGGCGCGCCAACCACGCCGGCGTTACGGTCATATCGACGCTCGGGATGCGCCTGCATCTCGCCGCCGGGGTCGAGGTTGACGTGCGGACGCTGCTGGAGGGTGGCGGCGCCGCCCCAGGTGACCCTGCCCGTGCTGCGGACGTAATCGCCAGGTCGTCATGGCTCGATCTGTCGCTGGACCTGCTGCCCGACTGGTACGACGACTGGCTGATAGATGACCGGGAGAGCGTTCGCCAGCTGCGGTTGCACGCACTGGAGAACCTGGCCGGCGGCCTCAGCCGGCAGGGCCGTCATGCGGAGGCGATCCAGGCCGCGCTGGCCGCCGTACGGCTGGAGCCGCTGCGTGAGACCGCGCATGCCGCGCTGATCAAGGCACATCTGGCCGAGGGTAATCGGTCGGAGGCGCTGCGCCAGTTCTGCCGCTGCCGGGAATTGCTGGCCGCCGAGCTCGGTGTCGCTCCCTCGGAGGCCATCTGGCAGCTGTTCTCCCACTCGTCGGCGCCTCGCGAGACCGGGCTGTTCCGCTGACGCATGGCCGAGGGCCGCATCAGGCCTGGGCAGCGGGCTTCAACACGGTCAATGGGCGTTGCCGGCCGGTTTGCTGGTGACGTCGCGGTGACAGCGCTTGCGTACGGTTGGCGGGAGTGAGGCTCTGCCGCAGATCTGAGCAGGCGCGGGCGTCAGGTCGTCTCTGCGCCCCCGACGAAGGTAGGTATGTCGCTCATGGGTTCGGTCGTCAGGGAAGGATTGGCGCGCAGGCCGCCGGTGCCTGGCCATGGGGCTACCAGGGAGCTTCAGCGCTCCGCCGTGCACGACGTGCTGGACAGCCAGGGCCAGCCGCTGGCCGCGTCTGTCCAGGAGGAGATGCAGGACCGCCTCGGCGCGGACTTCTCCGGCGTCCGCGTCCACGCCGACGCGGCCGCGCGCGCCTCCGCCGCCGAACTCGGCGCCCGTGCCTACACCTCCGGCAGCCACGTCGTCATCGGCGACGGCGGCGCGGACATGCACACCCTGGCTCACGAACTCGCCCACGTTATCCAGCAACGCCAGGGCCCCGTCGCGGGCACCGACCAGGGCGACGGTGTGAAGGTTTCCGATCCCTCCGACCGATTCGAGCGGGCAGCGGCGGCGGCTGCGACGCAGGCAATGTCGGGATCCCTGTCGGCGCGAGGCGCCGTCCCCGCCCAGCTAGCGCTGCCGCTGGCCCCGCGGGCGACCGGAGGCGGGCGACCGGTCGTGGTCCAGAGACATTCGTCGTTCGAGCACATGCTGCTCGGCGACGCCAGGCCGGCCGATCTCGGCCAGGTCATAACCGGCATTGGCGATCCTAAGATGCTGTGCCATGCTCTGCTGCAGGAGCTGGAGCGGATCGCGCGATGGGCCAAAGAGCCAGGGGTCGACTGGACGCAGGAAGCGAAAAAATGGCAGGTCGGCGCGGTCCTGCTGAAAGGCAGCAAGCTAGCCCTCACCTACGGGGAAATAAACACGTTGCCGGACTACTTCAGCAATCCTCAGGATCTCGACAGGCTGCCCCCTGAGCGGGTCGTGCCCATCGTACAGTTCATGCGACACCACACCTTCGACAAGATCGTGGAGTGGTACCTAAAGTACGGCGGGGAAAAGCACGATATCCCCAAGGCGGTGTTCCCCCACGAGGCCGAGATGGGCGCTATCGACCGCGGGCTGGAAGGTGCGGCTCACGGGGCGGGCGAGACCGCGATGTTGAAGCGCCTGACCATGGATCGGGACACCGAAAACTACGGGGCGGTGCTCGCCCGCAACGCCTGCCACTTCGCGCCCTACAGCTGGGAGCGGTGGGAGGCGCTGCACGTCGAGGCCCGCCACTTGGCGGAGCTGAGCGCCGGAAAGGCGTCGGCCCCGCCGCATGGCGACCGGCCGATGTCCATGCGGCCTGAGCAGGGGGACTCGTCGCAGGAGTTGGCCCGCAAGGCGTATCTGACCAATGGGTTCGCCGACCACTTCCTCCAGGACTCCTTCGCGGCCGGGCATCTGGTGAACAAGACCAAGATCATGGCGTGGTTCGCCCGCTGGCTAGCCGGGGCCCAGTCCGATACCCTCGGCCTCGCTGCCATCACCAAGTTCCTCGACCACCTCAGCGCAGAAGAGCGCAGCAGACTTTTCTCCGAGCAGATGTACCCCTCGTCGAAGACCAACCCCCGAGGGCGCTCCCATGGGACCACCCCGGGGGGGTCGATAGGCTCGTCGTCCGCGCTGGGGGAGTCGACCGATCCTCAGACCGCCCAGGAGCAGCCCAACTACCAGGCCCGGGTCAAGGCGTCAGGGGTGCCCCAGCATCTCTACGAGCTGTACCTCGCCTTCATGAGCAGCAGCGTGGTCCAGCAAGCCAGCAACGCCGTGCACGATACCCTCAACGTCAAGTCTCTGAGGGTCGGGTCGCCCAAGCGCCACAACTACCAGGTCTGGGGCGACGATACCCTGCTGACTGGAGGCTGGGGGGCGTTCGCGACCGCCGAAGCGGCCAAGCTATCGCGCGAGTCCATCTTCGGGATCATCGACAACCGCCCCAAGGCAGTGACCAGCGTAGAGGAGATTCGCCAATACTTCCCGACCGAGGTCGAGTTCGAAGCCACCATAGGCAAAGGCGAAGCCATGGAACATTTCAGCTATTCCGGGTCGCTGCTGGGGTGGATGCAAGATGGCGGCCAATTCCACCAGTACTGCAGGAAGGAACTCTTCCCCCAGGCTCATTACGTGATACTCAACAACAAGTTCCTTAAGGAGTACTTCATCAAGGGCTTCTCGCAAGATGTCAAACCGTCTCACACGTGGAAGCTGTTCGGCATGCAAGAAGAGCCTGAAGGTTAGCCCTGACCTACACCGGGTTGATGGCTGGCGCTGAGCGCCAGCACGCAAAACCGGCCCCGGGATCACGCCTGGCAGACCCCTGTTCTGGCTGCTCCTGGAGCCGTAGAGTGCTGTCATGCCGGTGCGGTCGATGCCCAAAGGCGCGCTGCGGACGGTCCGGATCCCGCCGGGCGGCTTCACGCCCGCGCTCGGGTCGCTGACCTGGGAGCTTGCGGTGCCTGCGGGGCTGCACCCGACGCCTGGCAGTGCGTTCTGGCAGGCCGGGCACGTCACCGCCCTGGTGCCGTTGGGTGCCGGGGACCTGCTGGTCGGTTCTCATTCCGGCGGGGTCTGGCACCTGCGGCCCGACCCTTCCGACACGACCCGCTGGGACGCGCTGCCGCTGAGCGACGACTGGGACAACCCGGATATCAGCGCCCTGGCCGTCGAGAGCGGCGACCACGTGTACGCCGGGTGCTTCGCGCGCCCGCAGAGCGACGTGCGGCTGTATGAGGCGCTGCCGGGTACCGGTGGCACGGTCTGGCAGCCGGTTGGCACAACCCTGCCGACCGGTGTCGACTTCGGCACTGTCTACGCGCTCGCGATCACCAACGGCCAGCTGGTATGCGCCACAACTGCCGGCCTGTGGTTCACCGCGATACCGCCGGAACGCACGCCGGCCGGATCCCGCCGCTACCGCTGGACCCAGGCGAGCTGGCCGACCGGGCAGAACCCGGGCGGGCTGTCCGGGCTGGCTATCGCCGCCGATGGCTCGGTGGTCGCCTCCAGCCTGGCCGGCGGCACGATCTGGACCGGGCAGTTCCGGACCATCCCGCTGCCGGGCCCGCTCCAGCCGACCCTGCTAACCTCCCTGGCCATGTCGCAGGCGTCCACTCCCGCCGTGGCCGCGGCGGCACGGTCGTCGCTGGCCGGCTGCGCGGCCGATCCGCGGCGGATGTACGCGGTCATCGGGCACACCTCCACCGGCAAGGGCGACAACCTCGACGGCACCGTCGCGGCGGTCTGGACCTCCGCCGACGGCGGCCGCACCTGGGCGTCGGTGGCGGGCACGGTCACGGCCCACAACGGCGCCGCGATCAGCCCGGTGCCCCTGGTCGAGTCCGGGGAGGCCGGCGGGCAGGGCGGGGACTGGAACAACTGCATCGGCGTGTCCGCCACCGATCCGGCCACCGTCGCGATCGGGTGGCAGAACGGCATGTTCATCTCGCAGGACGCCACCGCCACCGACGGGTCGGCGAGCTGGAGCCAGTACGACAGCCCGCCGGTGCACCACGACCTTCACGTGCTGGTCTTCGAGACGCGCTCGGCGGCACCCGGCCGGCTGTACGCCGGCTCGGACGGCGGGCTGATCTCCACCGACGACCTCGGGAAGAGCTACCTGGACGGCTACAGCGCGGCGCTGACCGACCTGCAGTTCGAGAGCCTTCCGGAACGCGAGTTCTACGGCCTGACCTCGGCAAGCCCGACGGTGGCCGGGCTGCTGGCCGGCGGGTTGCAGGACAACGGGGTGGTGTGGGCGATCGCCGGGCAGGCCGGGCAGTGGGAGGAGATCGTGCCCGGCGACGGGGCCGGCACCGCGGTCCTGGCCGACGGCTCGCTGCTCACCTGCTCGCTAGGCGATGGCGACGGCAACGCGGTACACCTGTGGCACTGGGACGGCGGCCAGTTCACGGGCAACGTGAAGGTGCCCAGGTTCGGCCCGTTCGGCCCGGAACGGCCGACTGACCCAAACGGCCTGCAGGACCCGGCGCTGGCGGCGGTCCCGCCGGTCTTCCAGCATGGCGGGCGGACGCTGTGCGCGGTCGGCGGCAACGGCCAGGAACCCAACGTGGTCTGGGGCCTGTTCCGCAACCAGGACGGTTCGGTGCCGCAGTGGGAGCGGCTGGCGACGCTGGAGGCCGACCACGCGCTGTGGAGTTTCGCCTCCGCCGACGGCACCACCATCTACGCCGGCGTCCAGCAGCTGGCCAACAAGCAATTCCATACCTACGTACACCGTATCGACCTGACCGCCACTCCGCCCGCGATCACCCAGCTGCCCGACCCGCCGCCGCTGGTGCCCGGCGGCGATGACAGTAACAACAGCCCCATCATCAGCAGGCTGGCGGTGCACCCCAGCGGCACGCTGCTGGCCTGCTACAACACCGTGACCGGCGGGCAGCTACTGGGTTACGACGCGGCAACCGGCTGGAGCCAGCTGACGAGTGGTAGCACTGTCCCGCCGCAGGACAACGTCTTCGGGCTGGACGTCGATGACTTCGGCGGCATCTATATCGCCACCGACGCCGGCGTCTTCTTCAGCCCCGCGATCGGCGGAACCTGGGCCCCCGCCTCGGCCGGGCTGCCGAAGCGGCCGCACTCGTCCCACCTGTTCTTCGCCCGCACGCCCGCCGTCGACGGTATCGGCCTGTACCTGTCGACCTTCGGGCGCTCGGTGTGGCAGGCGCACTGGCCTGCTCCTCCGCTGCCGCAGGCCGGCCAGGGGTGGGGCTGGAACGACCTGGTCGGCAACCTCGCCGACGGGCAGCTCTTCCAGCTCGGCCCGGGCGGGCTGCACCCGGTTCCCGGGCCTGGCGGCGACCCCGCCACCCAGCTCGCCGCCGGCTACGCGGAGCTCTTCACCGTCATCAGCGACACCGCCAGCAGCGTCCGCGCCGCCATCGGGGCATCCACCGCGAACGCTGACGTGGCGGCGCAGATCATCATCAACCAGGTACACGCCGGGGTCGACCGGCTCTGCCAGGCCGCCGCCGTGCTCACCGAGGCCACTGGCCCGGGCGCGCCCGCCAGCATCGTGACCGCGACACGGGTCGGCCTGGCCAGCCAGTACGTCACGCAGGCAGCCGCCTCGCTCAGGCAGGCCGTGACGGCGCTGCCGGCGGGCATGTCCGGCACCGGGTTGACTGAGGCCACCGCCGCGCTGGCCGATCACGTCACCGCGATGAACACCCTCGCCGCCGCCATCTCCCGGGGACAGGCCGGCTGAGGCAAGACCGCCGGAGATGCGGCTTACGACTTGGTCATGAACGTCGCCTCCGGACAACTCGACACGGCAGACGACATCGCCGCCGTCCTTCAGGACGCTACCGAGCCCCGACGCTTCACTGCTGAGTGAGCACCTAGTCGAGGACACGGCCGAACTGCTCCGGCAGTGCCATGAACCCACCGTCGTCACCGGTGATCGGCGATCTGCTCGGCGAGGAAAGCACGCTCGGCTTCGTTGGCGGCTAGGTCGAACGCCTGCCTGTAGGAGTCGGCAGCCTCGCCGGTACGGCCGATTCGGCTGAGCAGGTCGGCTTTGACCGCGGGTAGGTAGTGTTATCCCGATAGACGTCCGTCTCGTTCGAGCTTCTCGACTTCAGCGAGCGCAGCCTCCGGTCCGGAGACCATCGCCAGTGGCACGGCGCGATTCAGCGCCACGACTGGTGACGGCCACACCTCCAGCAGTTTGTCGTACAGGGCAACGATCTGCGGCCAGTCAGTCTGGTCGTAGGTTGACGCCTCGGCATAGAGCGATGCGATCGCGGCTTGCAGCACGTACCGCCCGGGCGGGCCGGCGCGCAGGCAGTCGACGATCATGTCGCAGGCGTCGGCAAGCGCGGACCGGTCCCATAGCGACCGGTCCTGTTCCTTGAGTCGTACCAGCCGGCCGTCGGCGTCAACGCGGGTCGCGCGCCGCGCATCGGTAACCAGCAGCAGCGCATACAGCCCGCGCACCTCGGTATCGTCGGGCATCAGCTCGCGCAGCATCCGGGCCAGGTGCATGGCCCGGTCCACCAGTTCGGCGCGCACCAGTGATGCGCCCGAAGGGATGCCGCCCCTGACCCAGGCCTCCAGGGCCGCGGCGTACGCCTCCTGCACGCACTCCTCGGCAAGATCCAGATCCCGCGCGACGCGCACCGTCGCGGCGAGCACCCTGGCCCACTCGCGACGATGCGTGTCCGCGATCGCAGCCTTGACGGTCGCAACGTCTGTCACGTCGTCGTCTGCTCCTCCCGCTTCACGAAGCTGCTGTGGACCGGCCGGACCTCGACACCGCCGCCGTCGGCGACCACAGGGTTGAGACGGGCAATGGCCAGGGCCGCATCGAGGTCGGGCGCCTCGATCACGTAGAAGCCGGCGATGACTTCCTTGGAATCCACGAACGGGCCATCCGTAATGGTGTCACCGCGGATCGACGTCGCCATGTCCCTGGGCGTCAGGGCGTACGCCATGATCATCGAACCGCCCTGGGCCAGCTCGTCCGAGTGCCGGTCGCAGGACTCGGTGTCCTCAGGCGTCGCGTCAGGGGCGTGAGCAGAGTCGTGGGCGTAGATCAGGACCGCGTACTGAGCCATGACAGCTCTCCCTTCAAGCTCGTCGCTTGCTTCGTACACCTCTACGTCGGACGGATCGCGCGAAATCGACAGGCCTGCGGCGAAATAACTGACGCCGATCTCGTCAGCGAGCCTCGTGGCGGGCGGCCGGACCCGGTGTGGACATGGAGTACTAAAAGGGGCGAGACTCACCCGGGGGTTCATCTCGCTTCGAGGCTAGCTAAAGCATGGCTCTCGCTGTTGGTTCGCCTGTATAGGCTTGCTCGATCGCCATCAGCAGGCGTTCGAGCACACACTCCAGGCGTTCGAGTACCCACACCAGGCGACCGCAGTCCATCGCGTCGTCGCACTTCTAATCCGCTCTCACCTCACTAACCGCCGGAACGCCGTTAATGAACACACCCCGACCCGGCCGCAGGGTGTCGTGTCGGTTATGCCGGGCCTTGAGAAATCGGGCACATCGGTGTGGTTACACGTTTACGAGGCCTGGATTGTCTACGCTGATGCATCACAGATCAGCCGGAGGAACGGAGCAAGCATGGCCCAGAAGGTGCAAACCCTCTTCGTCGATGACCTCGATGGCAGCGAGGCTGACGGTACCGTCCGCTTCGGGCTAGACGGCACCGACTATGAGATCGACCTGAACGCCGCTCATGCCCAGGAATTGCGGGACGCACTGGCACACTACGTGAGCGCTGCCCGCCGAGCCAGAGGCGGTGCCCGGCAGCCAGCCCGCACCGGACGCAGAGCGTCGGCGAATGGGCTGAACACCACCGAGGTCCGCGAGTGGGCCAAGGCGCAAGGCATCGATGTCAAAGACCGCGGCCGGGTACCTGCCGAACTGGTGGTCAAGTTCAAGGCCGCGACCGGAAAGTAGGATCCGGGACGTTCCGCTAGGCCCAATCGTAATGTCGCGCGATGCCGATGTGATCTGCTCGGCGGACATGGACGCGAACGTCCCATTGAAATTCTTTCTGCCGAACGGACTGCGGTGCTTCTCCCAGGTCCGCTCTCGTGCCAGGCGGCAGCGGCCGACCTGCTGGGCTTCTTCGTCATCAGCGGCGACGGCGATCGCCGCTGAGGTCGATCGGTTTACCGGCCAGCAGGAAGGCCCCCGGTCACGATCGCGCCGGCCCCGGTCACGTCTTCAGCGGTCGTCCAGTGTCATGGCCACACCGAAAGTGACGCCGCCCTGGCTGTCCGCGATCTTCTGCCGGGCCCTGGGGGAACCGGTCCATGATCTTCCGGGATCCGGCCGGTAACCTCGTCAACGTCTTCTCCCGGGAAGGCGGCCGCTAGCGCAGCGGGCCGGCCGGGAGCGAACGCGCGTCAGCTGGCTTGCGCTCGCCGGCCTGGGTTACCCCGTGGCCTCTTGTGCGCGATGACCACGCCGTTCTCGAATATCTCACCGCCCCAGACGCCCCACGGCTCGCGGCGTTCGACCGCGCCCGCCAGGCACGGCCCGCGCAGCGGGCACGTCCCGCACGATGCCTTGGCTAGCTCGAGATCGGCAGGCCGATCGGAGAACCACAGCCGCGCGTTCTCTCTGCACGGCAGCGGATCGCCCAGGTCAGCGGCTCGTCTGGCCAGCGTGGCCAGCGAGATGCTCGTCATTCGCTTCACCCCCGTGAGGCGGATAACCGGATTCCCCGTAAAAACCCGGATATCTAAGTCTGCACTAGCGCCGTCCCGCTCGCATCCGCCGTACGGCTGATATCCCGTCCGTCAAGAATCGAATACGCCGAGGCAACAGCTAGGCGCTGAGCGCCTCGGCTGGTTCCGCGCAGGCCCGGACGATCTCCTCCAGGGACAGGCCGAGCGCGGCGGCCAGGGCCGCCACGGTGAAGAAGGCGGGGGTGGCGATGCGGCCGGTCTCGATCTTGCGCAGCGTTTCCGCGGGAACGCCGGACACGGCGGCGATCTCGGCCATGCTGCGCGGCCCGCGCGCCTCGCGCAGCAGCATGCCGAGCCGTTCCCCGCGGGCGTGTTCCAGGTGGGTGAGTGGCGGTCGGACCATACCGTGATAGTAATACCGGTATAGTTATACCGCAAAGGGAGGTGCTGAGCCGTGGTCGAGATCAAGACAGCAGGAGAGATCCAGGCGATGCGTGCCGCCGGGCAGGTGGTCGCGCAGATCCTCGCGGCCGTCAAGGACCAGGCGAAGGCCGGGATGCGGCTGACCGAACTGGACGAGATCGCCCGGGACGTGCTGGCCGGGGCCGGCGCCGTATCGCCGTTCCTCGGCTATCAGCCTGGCTTCGCCCCGGCGCCGTTCCCGGCGGCCATCTGCACCTCCGTCAACGACGCCGCGCTGCACGGCATCCCCGGCCGGTACCGGCTCGCCGAGGGTGACTTGCTCAGCGTGGACAGCGGCGCCACCCTTGACGGGTGGGCGGCCGATGCCGCGATCTCCTTCACGATCGGGCCCCCGGGACCGCCCGACGCGCGCCTGATCGCCACCGCCGGCGCGGCGCTTAGCGCGGGCATCGCCGCGGCGGTCCCCGGCGCGCGGATCGGGGACATCTCCGCGGCGATCGGCGCCGCCGGGCGCGCGGCGGGCTACGGGATCTGCACCGACTTCGGCGGTCACGGCATCGGCCGGGCCATGCACGAGGATCCCCACATCCCCAACGAAGGAGCGCCCAGGCGCGGCCGGCGGCTCGCCCCCGGGCTGGTCATCGCGATCGAGCCGTGGTTCCTGGCCGGTGGCAAGGACGTCTATCGGATCGACGACGACGGCTGGACGATCCGCAGCGGCGACGGCAGCCGGGCGGCTCACGTCGAGCACACGGTGGCCGTCACCGAGGACGGCCCGCAGGTCCTGACGGTGCCCTGACCGTTCCTAGTCACCTAGCAAGAGCGAGTCCTGCCTAGTGGGCGGTCCCGAACGGTCTTGGGCCGCCTGGTCGCCTGCCGTGGTCCTTCGGGGCTTTCCGGTCTTAGTGCCTGGCGGCTGCCGTGGGTCCGTCCGGGTGGCGGGTCTCCTGGTTTCGGTCCCGGTCTTCGGGTGGGTCTCGGAGCGTGCCTGGGTTGACTTAGCCCTTTGGGGCGCAGCCGCATCCTCTGGTGCGGGTAGGTTCCCTGACGCACGCCGGCGAGCCCGCAGGCCGAGTCCGCGTCTGCCGATCACGAACGCTGCCGCGTGGTGGCCGGTGAGGTTGGGGTGGTGCTGTTGCATGGGGGCGAGCCAGTGCTGCGCTCCCCAGCAGTCAACAGGTGTACGCGGGATCCACGACGATCACGTGCAGGCCCGCGTTGCAGGCCATGTGGGTGAGCCGGTCACGGAACCGGGCGGTCGGGATACCGGCGACCTGGTGCCGGAACGCCCGGCCCCGGCGTCCCCGTGAGGGCCGGTTGCCGGTGCGTTCGCGCCCGTGGTGGCGGGCGTCATCGAAGTTGAGGTTCTCGATCACGATGGCGCTGGCCCGGTGCTCGCGGGCGGTGGTGAGGATGCTGGTGATCGCGGCCCGCAGCCGCCCGTCCCTGGTGCTCGACGGCAGGCCCGCCAGTGGCAGGTCGATGGTGTGCGGGATACCGGCCTGGTTGCCATCCGGGGCCAGTACCGCCACTGCGAGGTGCCCGGCGTTCACGTCCACCGCGACGACGGTGCCCTGCCGGGCCTGCGCCAGCGTGATGGGCCCGGTCGGCGGTGTCTTCCACGATGCGTCGAGGTACCAGCGCCCCCGTGCGGGGTCCAGGGAGATGTCATAGCGGACGGCCCCGGTCGCGGCCTGCGCGGCAACATCGCCGCCCCGGTAGGTGAACCCGACCGGGCAGGACAGCCGGTAACGCCCGCCGGGCCGGTTGGCCAGCCGCGCCAGCGGGGTGGGGAGCCTGATCTCCAGCCAGTTCTGGTGCGGGTTCCAGCGGATCGTCTCGTTGCCCCAGGTCTTGCCCTTCTCCCCGTCGGCGGTTAGGAACAGCCGGGACGCGGCCCATAGTTCGCGCCACCGGGTTTCGGTGAGACCGGCATCTGCGAGGTTGTTCCGCTTGCGCAGCAACGCTTTCCCGCCCCGGCACACGCTCATCCGCCCGGTGTCCAGCTGCTGTCCGACTTCGGCCAGCCTGGTGCGGAACGTCTGGACGCGGATGGTCTTGGCGTGCCGTTCGGCGGTGGTCGGGTACCCGCGCAGCCGCCCGGCCCGCTTCCCCGCCGTCACCGCCAGCCGGGTCTCGATCCGCTTGATGCGGGCCAGCAGGCAGCGGCGTTCGGCCAGCAGGTTGCGGTGGGCGAGCTGGTAGGCGTCCTCGCTCGTGCGGGTCAGCGCCCCGGCCCAGCGGGACGACGACTTCGCGGTCAGTTGCTGCTTACGCACCTGCCGCGATCGCGCCCGCTGCTTCGCGTCGAGCCGGCCTTCCGCGCACCGGGCTGCCAGGTCGGCCGACGCCAGCGAACCCAGGTACCCGCCCACCTCGCGCAGTACGGCAGCGTCGATGCCGGACACCCGCAGCCGGGTCCGTACCCGCGTGCCTGCCGACGGCGCGACCACGAACGGCCCGGCGATCTCCCGCAGCGCACTCACACCGCGCCGCCGGAGGCCTGGAGCTTCACGGCCCTGGGTCCGATGTCCTGCTGGGCGCAGCCCAGCGCCTTCAACGCCCGGTTCCGCGCCGACCGGCGCCCGTAGAGCCTGGCGCAGAACCAGGTCAGCACCTCCGCCATGTCGCGCACCAGATCATCGGTCACTTCGGAGTCGTCGAGTACCACCAGGCGGCGGTTGTGCGCGGACAGGGCAGCCTCTGCCAGTTCGGTGTTCATCCGCCCGAGCCGGTCCCGGTGCTCCACCACCACGACGGTCACCGCCGGGTCCGAGAGCAGCCTGCGCACCTTGGCCCGTGACCCGCTCACCCCGGACCCGACCTCGGCCTCCACCCGCACCACCGGCAGCCCGGCTTCCGCCGCCCAGGCGGACAGCCGTGCCACCTGCCCGTCCAGGCCGGACTTCTGGTCGTGCGAGGACACCCGCGCGTACAGGCCAGCGCCCTCGGTTTGCCGGGCCGCTCCGGCGGCGGTCTGCGGGGACACCAGGATGAGGCGCCCGGCCTTCTGTACCGGGACCGGCAGCGTTCCCTCCCGGTACCAGCGGTACGCGGTCTGCACATGGATGCCCTGCGCATGCGCCCACTCGGTCAGATTCACACGTCCAATTCTACTGTCTCGAACGTACGTACGCTAGCTAATACACGCCCTAACTGGAGCAGCTGCAACCCCTTCACGCCGGCCAGGCGGGAACCGCCTGAACCTGCGGCCGTCATGGCAGGTCGCGGCGCCCGCATACGATAACCGGATGCGGTGGGGGACATCGCGGCCGGCCTCCGGGCGCGAACTGGCATCTCGGCCGCTGCTGCCCGGGCCGCTCCGCCTGGCGGCGGCCGCGCTGCTGGCCGCCTGCGTGGCGGTGACAGCGGTGCTCGGGGTCCGTAGTCTCGGCAGCGCGCTGCCCCAATGGCTGGATTCGGCGTTCGACCCACGGATCCAGTCCGCCCTGGGCCGGTTCCCTTCGCTGCTCAACGTGCTGCCTGATCTCGGCACGCTGGGGCCGGTGACGCTGATGACCCTGGCCCTGGTCCTGGCGTGCCTCGCCAGCCATAGATGGACCGGAGCCGCCCTGGCGGCCGTCGCCGTGCCCGGCGCCACCGGCCTCACCGAGTACGTGCTCAAGCCCTCCCTCGGAGTAGCGATCGGGCAGTCCTTCCCCAGCGGACATGCCACCAGCATGTTCGCGCTCGCGGCCAGCTGCGCGGTCCTGCTCGTCGATCCGCCGCGCCGCCAGGTGCCGCGGGCCGCCCGGTTGCTGCTGGTCGTCATGGCCCTGCTGCTCGCGGCCGCGGTCGCCGCGGCGATGGTCGCCATCGGCGCGCATCAGTTCACCGACGCGGTGGGGGGAGCCGCGGTCGGCACCGCGGTCGTCCTGGCCTGCGCGCTCACGCTTGACCTGGCGGCCAGCCGGCTGCCGCGAGGACCAGCGGCGCCACCTCTTCCTGGCGGGTGATCAGCGGCGGGGCGCCCGGCCGGATGCCGGGACCGGCGGCGGCCGCCCACGCGGTGGTGACCTCAGGCTCGCGGCCGCCGTGCCCGCCCGCGTCGAGGTGCCCGTGGTCGGTGATCACCACGATCGTCCAGTTCTCCCGCTGGTAGGACCGGCGGGACAGGACCGTGCCCACCAGCCTCCCGACCCGCTGGTCGGCGGCCCGGGCGGCCGTCCGGTAGGCGCCCCCCGCGCCGGTCACGTGGCCGGTGATGTCGACGCCGCCCAGGTAGACGAACGACACCCGGGGAGCGTCTTCGGCCAGGATGGCCATGGCGAGCCGGGTGGTGGCCTCGTCGGCGGCATCCCAGGTCGCCAGGCTGGTCTGGCCGGCCCCAGCCTGGCCAGTACTGTCCCAGGCCAGGCTGGTCTCGGGCACGGCGACGAACTCCCGCCTGCTGGCCTCGGCGAACAGCGGACCGCCGTCTTCGGGCAGCGCCAGCGGCGGCCATCCGCTGACCGCGAGCAGGGTGGGCAGCCCCGCCCGGGTGGCCATGGTCACGAAGTCGGGGTGATCGGCCAGCCGGTGACCGGTCAGGTCGTTACCGGTGATGGCGTGCCCGGCCACCCCGGTGCCGGTGGCGATCGTCGCCCAGCACGGGCCGGACCAGGTCGGCGTCGTCTCCCCGACGGGGACCGGGGCCAGGAAGCCGTCCTGGCCGAGCGCCCAGATCGACGGTGTGCTGTCCGGGCCCAGCAGGTCGAACCGGACTCCGTCTACCCCAACGACCAGCACGTGCCCGGTTCCCTTCACCGGGACAGCTGCCCGGCGATCAGGCCCAGGCCGTCACTCGACCCGGTGATGAAGACGCGAGACAAGGGACCCCCTCCGGTGTCCCGGCCCGGCCGGACATAAGGTCGGGCCAGAAGGGAGCAACGGATGTCATCCTCGCCGGAGTCGCAGCACCTTGACAACCATCACCGGAACACGCTGCACCAGATCTTCCAGCACCCGACGAGCCGCAACATCGAGTGGCACGCGGTGACGTCGCTGCTTGAGGCGGTCGGCACGGTCACCGTGCATCACGACGGCAAGGTCACCGTCACGGTCGGGTCCGAGAAAGCGATCTTCGACCCGCCAGCGGGTAAGGACATCGATGCCCAGATGGTGGTCGACCTCCGCCGCATGCTGACCAAGGCCGGGTACGGCCCGTCCTAAGCCTCTCGCCTCAGCCGCCCGGACTCGTCCCATGGCACCGCGGTCAGAACGTGTGCGTGGTAGCGCCGAATGGATCACCTTTGGCGTGAGCGTGGATCTTGGTTGGCGTTACGGTGAACACGAGGCTCGGAAAGTCGTTCATGCTGAGGTTGCGGAAGCCGCCGTCGTGCACCGAGAGCTGCCAGCGTCCGTCCCATTTAGTAGCCCACACGTCGGCGAGGCGCTTGAGCGTGTCTTTATCGGTGACCCGGACGGCGTCGCCCTCGACCACGACGTCCAGCCCCTGGTCCCAGCGGTTGCAGCCGGTGGTCAGGACGACGTGCGGGTTGGCGCGCATGTTGGCGAACTTCTGCTCTCCGGCGCCGGTATGGAAGTGGATGGCCCCGTCGGACCACACGGCGACGACCGGGGTGACGTGGGGCCGGCCGTCGGCCCGGACCGTGGAGATCCAGAACAGCTCGGCGGTTTCGAGCACTCTGCGGGTCTCGTCCCACCCGGTGGCGGCCGCGTCCTCGTCGCTGTACCGCCGGTCAAGGGCGGTGACTGGGGTGTTCATGGGTTCTTCCTTCCCGTCGTGGCTAACGCAGTCCGTGACTGCCTGCAACGTGCCGCAGGTGTGCGTCGAGCCGGTCGAAGCTGGCGTCCCAGAACTGCCGGTACCGCTCCATCCAGTCGGCCGCCTCTTTCAGCGGCGCCGCTTCCAGCGTGCTCGACCGCCATTGGCCGGAACGGCTGCGGGAGATCAGCCCGGCCCGCTCCAGCACCTTCAGGTGCCGGGATATAGCCGGCAGGCTGATGGCGAACGGCTCAGCCAGCTCGGTCACGGTGGCATCCCCGTTCGCGAGCCGCGACAGGATTTCCCGCCGCGTCGGGTCCGCCAGCGCCCCGAAGATCATGCTCAGCTGATCTGCTGCCTTCACGCTTAACCACCTTGTTAATTAACAGATAGGTTAAGTACTGGGCGGCAGCGTGTCAAGCCGGCCGGCCGGGAAGTCCGGCGAATTCGCGGGCGGCAAGCGGGCGGAAATTGCCTGAACCTACAATCAGTGAGACCGGCTGCGCCGAGCCTGCTTCGATACTTCGGCGCCTGATGAACGGGTCGGCTGCATAAACGGGCCGGCCGGGACGCGCGGAGGCTGAGCGTGAGGCGAGTGGTCGTAATCAGGCACCACGGCGTGGATTCGGCCGGTTTCATCGGCGAAGCGTTCGAGGCACGCGGCGCGGCGCTGGCCGTTCACCTGTTTCCCGATGACGGCCCGCTGCCCGCGCTCGAGGGCGTCGACCATGTGGTGGTGCTCGGTGCGGTCAGTTCGGTCAACGATCCCGACTCCTGGATCGCCGAGGAACTGGCCTGGCTGCGCGCGGCGGACTCCGGTGGCGTGCCGCTGCTCGGCATCTGCTTCGGCGCTCAGGCGCTCTGTGCCGCGCTGGGCGGGCGGGTGGAGGCCATGGAACGCAAGGAGATCGGCTGGACGCTGGTCGAATCGGCAGATCACGAGCTGGTCCCGGCCGGGCCCTGGCTGGAGTTCCACGGCGATCGGTGCCTGCCGCCCGCGGCTGCGGCGGTGCTGGCCCGCAACGATGCCGGGGTGCAGGCGTTCCGGCTCGGCAGGCACCTCGCGTTCCAGTTCCATCCCGAGGTTGACGGCCCGCAGCTCAAGCGCTGGCTGGACGCGGGCGGAGACACAGATGCCGAACGGCTGGGGCTCGACCCCGGTCAGTTCCTGGCCGACACCATCCGCGAAGAGCCAGCCGCGCGGGAGCGGGCCTACCGCCTAGTCGATGCGGCGCTCGGTATCTCCGCAGCGGGCGTCTCCGCAGCGGGCGTCTCCTCGACGGGCGTCTCCTCGACGGGCGTCTCCTACGGGACGTGACAATCGAGGACATCGCCGGACACGGCGTGTTCTGGCGGAATTGCCTGCCGTTACGATAACGCTTCATGTCATCCGAACTCGCTGCCTGGCTGCGCCGGCAGCGCGAGGACCGCGGCTGGACGAGGTCCGAGATGGCCCGCCAGCTCATCAAGGCCGCCAGGGCCGCGGGCGACACGTCCGTGCCCAGCGCCGACAACATCAGCCACAACATCTACCGCTGGGAACGTGGCGCCGTGGCTCCCGCCGAGCGCTACAAGCTCTACTA
>Ga0208565_1000164_pt1 | contig 55408 bp, 44 predicted proteins | sample Sb_taG_7_FD_187706 | JGI IMG/M metagenome (GOLD analysis project Ga0208565, IMG submission 187706) | Peat soil microbial communities from Weissenstadt, Germany - Sb_50d_2_FS metaG (SPAdes) (version 2) | ecosystem: Environmental > Terrestrial > Soil > Wetlands > Peat | place: Germany... | reverse complement strand
GAGGGTTATTCACGGGGTCGGGCACAAATTAGATAATTGCCGATCTGCGGCGTGTCGCAATGAAAGGCGGTCCGTTTCTCGAAAGAATTGGGTTACCACACTCAATCCAACAGAAACGAACCGCCGACATGTATCATACCACTGGATTCTCCAAGGACGAGATCGTCGACTTGTGCGCCACGGTGAGCACCGTCGAGCTGGAACCCGGGATTAATCATTGGCCGCCTGTTCTCGGGCTGTTCAAGTCGGTGGTAGCGACCCTGACGTACTTGCGCAGGAATCACGTTCAGGCGGAACTCGCGGAATACTTCGGGGTCTCGCAGCCTACGATCAGCCGGGCCATTACGGGATTGACGCCGATCGTCGCGCACATGCTGGCCGATCACGTGCCCGTGGCGGAGGACCTTGATCGGGGCACGCAGTACATCATCGACGGCACCCTGCTCCCGTGCTGGTCATGGCATGATCACCCCGAGCTGTACTCCGGCAAGCACAAGACCACCGGAATGAATGCCCAGGTCGTCTGCGATCTCTACGGAGCGCTGAAGTGGGTCTCGGACCCGGTGAACGGGAATCGCCACGACTCGGCCGCGCTTGAGATTTCCGGCGTGCTGCACGGACTCGATCCCGCGGACTGGATCGGCGACAAGGGCTATATCGGGAACGGCATGCTGACGCCCATCAGGAAACCTCAGTTCCGCGACCTTCTCGACTGGGAAAAGGAATTCAACAAGCAGGTCAACAAGATCCGCTACCTGATCGAGAGGGCCATCGCCAATCTGAAGACCTGGCGAATCCTCCACGTGGACTACCGGCGGCCGCTCGCGAGCTTCGCCGAAACGATCTCCGCTGTCATTGCCCTGGAATTCTACAGGATCGGCTGTGAATAACCCTCAAGGTTACGAACCGGTCGCTATCTTCTTATCGAGAAATGGTCACAGAGATCATCGATCGCCGGAGAGGTAACGGGCCCCTGGAGATTAGCTCGGGCTATGCCATGCTGTCCACTCGATGGATCAATCCATGCGACTGCATTGTCTCATGGAATCAGCTCGCGGTCCGTCGCTACGACCACAGCTCGTGCTTGATCGTCTCGATCAGCTCCCGCGAACGCGCCGGATCGAGCGCCTCGCTGACCAACCGCTCGAACGCAAGTCGGTACTGGTAAGTCTCGGCCTCGTCCTCGACGTACAGCGCACTTCTGCCAAGCTGTTCGATGTAGACGACGTCAGAGGCCGGACCGATACCGGGAACGGCAGGAAACTGCATCAGCGCGAAGCCGCCGCCACCCCCAACTGGATGGGTGTCTGCTAGCCGCAGCACGTGCAGCGCGACGTTCGGCAGCGCTGCTACCTTGATCAAGTGCTCGAGTTGATCGCGCATGACCTGGCGGTCGCCAAGCCGCCGCATCAGCACCGATTCGTCTAGTACGAACGTGACGCTGGTCGGGCCGTCACCGCCCAGGATGCGCTGACGCCGCAGTCGGGCCTGGATCCGGCGAGTGATCTCCCCTGGTGGATCCGTTGGTGCTCCCATGGTGCCGGTCACCGCCCTGGCATAACCCTCGGTCTGCAACAGGCCATTGACCAGCTCGGGACTCCACCACATGATCTTCTCGGCCTCTGACTCCAGCACGATGTAAGCGGCATACCACGGAGGCAGGACGTCGGTATACGCCTCCCACCAGCCCTTGCGCCGAGGCTCACGGGTCAGCGCGAGCAACTCGTCACGGTGCTCTGGTGGCACGCCGTAGACATCAAGCAGTTTGCCGAGGTCGGCAGATTTGACACCGGTCCGGTATGTCTCAATCCGGCTGATCTTGGAAGCGGACCACTGCAGAGTATCGGCGACTTCTTCGCCGGTCAGGCCCAGCTCCTCGCGCAGTCGGCGCAGCTCCGCGGCGAGTCGGCGGCGGCGAACTGAAGGGCCGCCATGATCGGGCATCTGGTCGACCTCCTTCGTTGCCGAATGCGCACCCGCTGGCCGAGCCAATCAGCGACAGCCTAGAGCCTCCCTCAGAGCGGGGGGTGACGAAATCATAAAGATTTGACGCGATAACTGCACTGCATCTTGCAGATTTCGGGTAAGTGCCCACACTGAGAATCAAGGAGGGGAGGAGGTGAGGGTATGGAGTTCCTGGAGATCATCTGCTGGGCAAGCTCTGGCGTCGCGGTGAGCTGCTGGCTGATCATCAAGCGGGCCAATGCCGAGATCGACCGGATCAGGGTCCAGGCGCAGCAGGAAGTCAGCTACGCCAGGGCCGAAGCGGCACGAGCGCGGATCAGGGCCGCTCAGTTCAAGCTGGAGATCGACGCCTGGAAGGCGGGTCACGCTCAGGGCAGACACGATGTGATCAGCGCATTGCCGCTACTGGCGGCCAGGCACGAGCCAGCAAACCATGACCCGGCAACCTGCGGCTGCCAGCCAGCCGCCCAGATGGGAAACGGCGCTTAGCAGGTGAGCTTGCTTAGCAGGCGAGTCTGCTAAGCGTTGAACTCGCCCTAAGCGTTGAACTCGCCGGCCTGGACGCCGGACACGAAGTCGCGCCACTCGGCCGAGGTAAACCTCAGAACCGGTCCGCCAGAGTCCTTGCTGTCCCGCACAGCGAAGTCACCGCCAGGAAGCTGAGCGACCTGGACACAGGTGCCATATGCGTTGCACGGGGTACTCGTGCGCCAGACCGCGCGGGAGTATTCGTGCTGAGCGTCCCCGGCAGGCACGTCGCCAAGGGAGAGCCGTCCGCTCATAGTTGTCAGCCTTCTCACGCGATCCGGCTATCAGCAGCATCCCGCCGCAAAGCCGAATCAGATCGCCAGTAAGTTTGGAGTGTCTCGGCTTCCGATCACTGGCGCCATCTCCCCGTTGAGACTGAGCCGCCACAGTGATCAGGTAGGCCACCTAGTGCACCAGAAGCACCGCACCAGACCCACCCGATAGTAGCTCGACAGGTCTGGCGTGTCTACCTCGCCGAGCCAAAATCTTCAAATCTTTACGCTTACATTACTCCTTCGCAACCGCACTGGCGCCCGCGAGCCGTTATGAATCAATGGCATGATCAGCCGGTGCTGGCCCGCCAGCCTGCGGGATCGACACCGCCGGGGACCGGTGCCGCCGGGTCGTAAGGCGTGCGGGTGTAGATGAACGAGCCGATGTCGAGCGCCGTGGCCATGCCGTCCTTGCCGCGAACCGGGACCAGCGGCTCCCCGGCCTGATAGCCGTCGATGCCGTGCCAGCGGCCGTCGGCGTCCTGGCGGAACCGCATCGCCCGCCCGTCCTCGCCCTCGCGCTGAAGTTCCAGGGTGTCGCCGGCCAGCTGAAGGGTGTACTGAGCCGGCCCCCAGTACCAGGTGCCGAGCAGGCCAAGCAGGTCGTCGCTGACCTGCGCCGGTGTCCACGCCGGCGGGCAGCGGGGTTCGCGGTCGGCCAGGATGGCGAGCAGGTCGGAGCTGAGCGTCCGGCCGAATCCGGTGGTCGAGTTGGCGGCCGCGATTGCCGTGTCGGCGCCCGGGCCATCGGTGATCTGCAGGATCGCGACGAACCCGGGCATCGAGCCGGTGTGACCGTAGTACCTGATGCCGCTGGAGTTCCATAGCTGCAGCCCGAGCCCGTAGCCGGCCGACCACGCCGCGCCGGGCTGCTCGGCGATGACGATCGGCTCGCGCATCTCGGCCAGTGTGGTGCTGGCGATCAGCCCGGCGGAGTCACCGGCTAGGAACCTGCCCCACCTGGCCAGGTCAGCGACCGTGGTCCACAGCTGCCCGGCCGGCGCCATTGCCCCGGCGTCGTGCTCGGGCTCGGTGAGCAGCACGTCCGCGTGCGGGTGCACCGCGTAGCCGGTGGCATGCGGCGGCTGCGGCCTGGTCGTGGTGCGGCGCATCTCCAGCGGCGCGAGCAGTTCGTCGGCGACGACCTCGTGCCACGGTCGGCCAGCCAGGGCGGCGATCAGGGCGCCGAGCAGGCCGTAGCCCACGTTCGAGTAGTGGTGCCGCCGGCCGGGCCGGAATCTGGCGGCGTCCTCGCCAAGCGAGGACGCCGCCAGATCGCCGAGCGACGATCCTGGCGTCCGCTCCCACCAGGGACCCGCGGTCTCGGCCCGCAGCCCGGCCGAGTGCGAGAGCAGCTGACCGATGGTCATCGGCGCGGCCGCGCCGACGTCGAGATAGCTGCCGATCGGATCGGACAGGCTCAGCCGGCCGGCGTCCCGAAGCCGGAGCACGGCCACGGCCACGAAGGACTTGGTGATCGAGCCGGCCCGGTACTGGGTGTCGGAGTCGGGCCGCTGCCCGCCGACCTGGCCGCCTCCGGCCGACCAGACCAGCTCGCCGTCGCGGGCCAGCCCGGCCGCCACCGACGGCAGTCGCTGCTCGGCCTGATCCTGGGCCAGCCGCACATCCAGCAGTCGCCGCGTTCGCTCTTCGATCATGCTTGCCTACGCTATCGGCTTCGCCAGGCGCAGGCTGACGACGGCCCGGGCGAGGTCATGCGCCGTGCTGCCGCGCGCACATAGTCAGCTCAGACACTAAGCTGCCGGTGTGGGCTCGCGCGGTTCACCGGGCCCAGTGAAAGGATTCCCGTTGCCGTTCTCGGTCCCAGACAGCGATATCGTTTCAGCCATTGACGCGCCGCCTACCCCGGTCGCGCTGCCCGCTCCCGGCGGGCATTCCCTGCTCCTGCTGGACTATCAGGCCCATCCTCCGATTGCGATGCGGGCCAGGCCGCATCTGGCGCTGGCCGGCTTGCGGCTGGACCCGGTCGGCGGCCGCAGGAAGCGGGGTCGCAGGTTCACCGGGCTTTCCGTGCTCAGGGTCAGTGATGGCAGCCAGACAGCGCTCAAGCTGCCTCCGGACGCCCAGGTCAGCGTGCCCGTCTGGGCGCCGGACGGCGAGCGGTTCGCGTTCACGATCGATGAGCCTGACGGCATCGGGGTGTGGGTGGGCGACGCGCGGACCGCGACGGTGGCGCAGCTTCAGGGTCTGCGAGTGCGCGATGTGCTTGGTGCCGAGCCGCCGATGCTCGGCGGCACGGTCAGCTGGTCCAGGGACGGCCAGTCGCTCCTCGCACTCGGCGCGCCGGCCGCTGCCGGGTCAGGCCGCGCGGCGCCGACCGGGCTACCTGGCGTGACCGGGCGATCTGGGTCGGCGCAGACCGGCTCGCCCGAGCCGACCGAGCCGACCGAGCCGACCGAGCCGACCGAGCCGACCGAGCCGACCGAGCCGACCGAGCCGATCGAGCCGCGGATCGAGGAGACGTCAGGCAAGCAGTCGCAGATGGCAACCTTCCAGAACCTGCTCCGCACCAAGGCCGATGAGGACAGGTTCGAGGAACTGGCGACGACGATCCCGCTGCGGGTGGATCCGGCGACTGGCGCGACGGTCGAGCTGGGGCCAGCCGGCCTGTACCAGCTGCTCGAGGAGTCCCCGGATGGGCAGTTCCTGCTGGTGCATCGGCTGCAGCGGCCATTCTCGTTCCGGGTGCCCTACGGTTACTTCGCCAGGCGGACCGAGGTCTGGACGGCGGCCGGAACGCTGGTCAGGGTGGTCGCCGACCTGCCGGTCAGTGACGAGGTGCCGCGGATGGGGGTGCCCGTCGGCCCACGGCGGATCTCCTGGGATGAGCGGGCACCGGCCAGGCTGATCTGGACGGAGGCACTCGACGGCGGCGACCCGGTCGCTCCGGCCAAGCATCGGGACGCGATCATGTGCCTGGCCGCGCCATTCGACCTGGAGCCGGCGCTGGCGTTCAAGGTTGCGCATCGCTGCCTCGGCTGGATGCACCTGGATGCTCCGGATAACCTGCTGCTCACCGAGCACGACCGGGACCGGCGGTGGCTGGCTTCCTGGCAATGCGACCTGTCCGCGCCGGAGCGGAACCGGATCGTCTTCGAACTTGCCGAGGACGATGCCTACGGCGACCCGGGCTCGCCGCTCATCTGGGTGCATCCGGACGGCAGCAAAACGGCACTCCAGGATGGCGCGGCCATTTACCTGCGGGGCGGCGGCTCGACCCCGGATGGGGACCGCCCGTTCCTTGACCTGCGCGACCTGGCAACGGGGGAGACGACCAGGCTGTTCCAGAGCCAGCCGGATGCCTATCAGGCGCCGGTCTGCTTCGCCGAAGGCACCAGGGAACAGCTGGTGATCTGGCACGAGAGCCCGACCGAGCCGCCCAACCTGCGGGTCGTCGCGATCGGCGATGGCCACACCCGGGCGCTGACCGGCTGGCCCGATCGGCATCCGCAGCTCACCGGGATGGAGAAGCGGCTGGTCGTGACCGATCGCGGTGACGGGGTACTACTGTCCGGGTTGCTGCACCTGCCCCCCGGCTACGACCCCGAGCGCGATGGCAGGCTGCCGCTCGTGTTGTGGGCGTATCCGCAGGACTTCGGCAACGCCGATACGGCCGGTCAGGTACGCGGCAGCAGCCAGCGGTTCACCCGGCTGACGGCCGCCGACCCAGCCTGGTTCGTGTTGCGCGGGTTCGCCGTGCTGGCGGATGCCACCATGCCGGTGGTCGGCGACCCCGAGACCAAGAATGACACCTACATCAAGCAGATCAGCTCGGCCGCGGCAGCGCATATCCGCGGGCTCACCGAACTCGGCGTGGTCGACCCGACCCGGGTGGCCGTGGCCGGCCACAGCTACGGCGCCTTCATGACGGCGAACCTGCTGGCGCATACGGACCTCTTCGCCGCCGGGATCGCCCGCAGCGGCGCCTACAACCGCACCCTGACGCCGTTCGGCTTCCAGACCGAGCGGCGCAGCTTCTGGGAAGCGCCCTGGGTCTACGACCAGGTCTCGCCGTTCCGTTACGCGGACCAGATCAGCGCGCCGATCCTGCTCGTGCACGGAGCCGACGACGCCAACTCCGGCACCTTCCCGGTCCAGTCGGAGCGGCTGTTCCAGGCGATCCAGGGCTCCGGCGGGACGGCTCGGCTGGTGATCTTGCCGCACGAGGACCACAGCTACCTCGCGCGCGAGTCGGTGCTGCACGTGCTCGCTGAGCAGATTGCCTGGCTGCAGCGCTGGATGGGCAGGCCAGATGATGGCCGGGCAGTGCCAGCAGAGCAGACGGCTGGGCTGGGCGAGTCGGGCGAGGAGATGCCTGGGCCTGGCGGGGAGATGCCTGGGCCTGGCGGGGAGACGCCTGGGCCTGGCGGGGAGACGCCTGGGCCTGGCGGGGAGACGCCTGGGCCTGGCGGGGAGACGCCTGGGCCTGGCGAGGCGGCCGAGGAGTCGGCGCCGCTCGCCGGGCCGGCCTGACGCGTCAGACCGCGGATTCTCAGTCCGGCCAGCCGACCCGGTGTGGTGACCGCCTGCGCAGGTCGTCGCGGATCATCCGGCCGAGCTTGCGAGTCTCTCTGCGATTGATCATGGCGCCAGCCACAGCCCCGGTGAGCAGCGGCCCGAGTGAGAAGATGCTGCGGCCGGCCCGTGCGGCCAGTCGCCGTTGCAGCTGCCGCCCGAGCGGAGAGCCGGCCGCGAGCACCAGGCCGCCAGGCGCCAGGGCGACGCCCCGGCGCTGCGCCCACGCGCCCACGTACGAGGTCATCCGGTCGATAACCCCGCCCGGGGCCCGCATCCCGTAAACCTCATGCAGCTCAGCGACGAGCTTGATCTCGATGCCGACCACCGACAGGGTCTCGGTCGCGATCTCCGCGCCCGCCGCGGGGAGGAACGGCAGCACCGCCCAGGCACCGACCGCGGCACCGACCGCCGCAGAAGCCCGTGCCGCGCCATCGATCAGCGCGTCAGCCAATTCCTCTGGGGAGCGGCCTGGGAACTGAGCGCGCAGCACAGCGAGGTCCCGAACCGGCAGCCGGGGCGCCATGGCGATGACCTGTCCGCTCAGCCAGCGGCTGCCCGAGGCAACGCCTCGCCTGGTGACGTGCGCGCCGCGCCGGGCCGCGCTGCCCAGCACGCCACCGAGCTGTCGCACGCCCCTGGCACGCTCCGCTCGTCCGGCCAGCCGCCTCCGGCTCAGCAGCCGGCCACGCGGTCTGCGCCGGTCCGCAAGCTCGACAGCCTCGGAGACCGCCTCAAGCGCAGCCTCGGCGACCTTGTCCGGCTCGTTACCCGTCGGCTCCATAGCACCGAGGTATCACACCAGCGGCCAGCGCACGTGCCTGACCCGGTGTTTGCGGCGGGATCCCGAAAGCTATCGGATGCATAACGATGGGCAGCACCGGCTCGTGCCCGCGGCAGAAATCAGGTGCTCGCCGAGGTGAGGGACCCGACGCTGGCGGCTGTCGTGCATCAGGACGCGAACTGCTGTGCGGCGCTTGAGTAGTCGAATAGCTCCGATTTGGCGAACCAGACGTCGATCTCCCGCTCGGCTTCCTCCGTATTGCCGGACGCATGCACCAGATTGGCCACCGGCAGGTGGTGAGCGTTGGCGTAGGCCCTGCTCATGTTCGCGAAGTCGCCGCGGATGGTGCCAGGCGCGGCCTCATCGGGGTAGGTCGAGCCGACCAGCTTGCGCACGCAGGCCACCGCGCCGACGCCTTCGAGCACAATCGCGATGACCGGGCCTGACTGCATGAATCGGGCCATCAGCCGATAAACGTCAGCTCCGAACCGCTCCTCGAGATCGAAGTAGTGCAGCCTGGTGAGATCGGCGTCCATCCACACCATCTTGGCGGCGACGATCTTGAGCAGGGCGTCATCGAACCGCGCCAGCACCCGCCCGGTCAGGCCGCGGGCCACAGCGTCCGGCTTGACCAGGACCAGGGTCCGCTGGATGCTGCCGCTGCCGTCGCTCATTACTGATCCTCCCGCCGAAGTTGTCGCCGGACAGCCTAACCGGGCAGTTGTCGGCTCCGTTGCCGGGACTGTGCTGGATGGACCGCAGGGAGCGCCGCATTGACGCTGGCAGGGAACCCGCCGGATCGCGGACCGGAATCCTGCGGGCCGCGGCAGGAAACCCTCCGAACCGCGCGGTCGTTGTCCTGGTGATGCACTACGACCTGAAATAACGGACCGCGTGGCCCGGTCCGGTCTCCGATGTCCTGCCGCACACGGCGCTGGTGGATAGGCTGCTAACTGGTCGCAATGCGAGCACAGTGGTACAGCGTAGAGCCGCCGACCCGGCCGGTGGAACAGCGCGGCTCGTGACCTGGGTCTGGTGTGGGCAGTGATGTGGCAAGTGAAGTGAAGGGGCAGATGGGAAGGCTCGATCTGTGGGTTCCGCTGCTGAGTGCTCGGGTACTTACCGAGGACCGAGCCTGCGGCGGCTACCCTGGCCCTGGCTGCTCGCTGGCGACCGGGATACTGGAAGCCACACAAGGAGGCGCCCGGCCGTGACGCGTCTTTCGCGCGCTCGGGCCGGGCCGCCCGGGCCGTCGCATGAAGTGACCGCCCTGGGTTCAGGTCCAGCTGCCGGTCAGCACTGGCCTGCCGAGTCCGGCAGCCTGGTCCGCACGCGACGAGGGAGACTTGGGTGGCTCGACCAGTAGCACCTGGCCGACAGGTGCAGCTGATGCCGGGCGGACCGGTGCGCCGCCGGCCGCCGCGACGGCACGGTGGCCCCGTGCTGCGCGTCGTGCTTGCGCTGGTCGCGACCTTTGTCTTCGTCACTGGCTGGTCGCTGGGTCACGCGCTCACCGTGCCCGGCGGCGGTACCGTTGCCGAGCGGATCGCCGAGTGGGCCCGCGACCACGACATGGGTCCGCTGGTCACCTTCGGTGAGTGGCTGAGCTACAACCCGCCGAAGAAGGGCGGCAACCCGAATGTGTCCTTCAACAAGCTGGGCGGGCAGCTGGTGCAGAAGAAGCACTACCACGGACTCGAGCCGATCATCCCGGCCAATATCGGCTCGCCCGCTGGCAGGCCGCTGCCAGACGAGGGTGTCTGGAAGGTGGTCGGCTGGGTCAAGGGTGTCCCTGCGGTCCTTAAGACCTACGTGCGGGAGAGCAGGATCTACTCGTCCTACTACGCGGGCATCGTCTCGATGGACCAGCGGCTGCTCAAGTTCAGCCTGCGGCCCGGGTCGGAAGACCCCGGCTACGGCAACTGGGGTGCTCCGATGTACCTCCCGCAGGGCGAGCGCACCGGCCTGACTGCGACCTTCAACAGCGGCTTCCGGATCGCCTCGTCGGGTGGCGGCTTCTACCTCAACGGCCACTATGACGGCTCGCTGGTCAGGGGCGCGGCTTCCGAGGTCTACTACCGCAACGGCGAGCTGCGAATCGGGTCCTGGGGCTACGGCAGCCTGCACATGGGGCCGCAAGTCGCAGCCGTCCGGCAGAATCTCAACCTCATCATCAGGGATGGCCAGATCCCGGCATCGGTCAACAGCGATGTCGTTTCCACCTGGGGAGCGACACTCGGCGGCGGCTACTACGTCTGGCGGTCCGGCATCGGCATCACCTCCGATGGCAGGATCATCTTCGTCTACGGGCCGGCGCTGAACGCGCAGACGCTGGCCAGCCTGCTCCGCCGGGCAGGCGCGGTGACTGCGATGGAGCTCGACATCAACCCGGACTGGACATCGTTCATGTACTACCTGCCGAAAAACCATCCGGCCGACCCGACACCGGTTAACCTGCTGAACAATCAGCTTCAACCGGCCGACAGGTACTACAGCACCTCCAACCGAGACTTCACGGCGGTCTACGCCCGATGACAGTTCCTACCCCAGCGGCGCAACTTGCTGAGCCGCAGAATGGCAGTTCAGCGCGCATCGCCGCGCCGGTCCGCTGGCTCAAGGCGGTCCTGCAGACCACCCGCCCGCGGCAGTGGCCGAAGAACCTGCTCGTCTTCGCAGCGCCGCTGGCTGGTGACACGGTCGGCCGCCGTGACGGGTTCTGGTACGCCCTGGTCGCGGCGGCCGCGTTTGTCGCCGCGTCCTCCGCGGTCTACCTGATCAACGATGTGGTCGACGCCGAGCGGGACCGGGGCCACCCCTATAAGAGATTCCGTCCGGTGGCGGCCGGCCTGCTGCCTGTGCGGCATGCGGTGGCGCTCGCTGCCGGCCTGGTGCTGACCGCGCTGGGCGCTGGCTTCGCGATCAGCGAGCCATTGCTCGCGGCGACGATCGCCGCTTATCTGATCATTTCCTTCCTGTACTCGGCCGGTCTCAAGCACGTGCCCTTCGTGGAACTCGCCTGCGTCGCCTCCGGCTTCGTGCTGCGGGTCGTTGGCGGTGCCGCTGCGACGCATGTTCCGCCATCCGGCTGGTTCCTGCTGGTCTGCAGCCTGGGTGCGCTGATGGTCGCGCTGGCCAAGCGGTACACGGAGCTGACGGTGCTCGGCACGGACGCGGCCACGCACCGGCCGGCCATGCGCGGATACTCAGCTCAGGCACTGCGGCTGGCTCAGCGCGCCGTTTCGGTGATCATGGTTGCCTCCTACCTGCTCTGGGCCTTCTACCAGCCGCAGTCGGGATCCCGGACTTGGCATCTGGTCAGCTCGATCCCGCTGGCCGCGGCGCTGGCCCGGTTCGACCGGCTGACCGCGCGCGCCACAAGCAAGCCGGTCGAGGATCTTATCGCGCGTGATCCGCTGATGGTCTGCTGCGAGCTAGCCTGGCTGGTGCTGTTCGCGCTTGGACTGTAGGCCCGCTGTCCGTGCTGACGGAGCACCAGCTGGCCGGAGCACCAGCTGACTGACCGGACCCGCCGCAGGCAAAGGGAGCTGTGAATGTTCGACAATCTAGGCAGGCCCGCTCGGATCCTGCTGCTAGGCGGCACCAGCGAGATCGGCCTGGCGATCCTGGCGGCGCTGCGGATGCCGAGCGACAGCGAGATCCTGCTGGCCGGGCGAGACGAGCAGCGGCTGGCGGCGGCGGGCAAGGAACTGCCCTACCCGTGCACGCCGGTGATCTTCGACGCGCTGGCTACGCAGTCCCATCATGAGCTGATCGAGCAGGTCTTCGCCGGCGGCCCGGTCGATCTGGCGATCGCGGCGACGGGCGTGCTCATGGCCCAGCAGGAACTCGACCGCGACCCCGCTCTGGCGGCGCGCATGATCGACACCAACTTCACCAGTCACGTGACCACCTTGCTCGCGGTGGCGTCGAAGATGCGGGCGCAGCGGCGCGGCACGATCGTGGTGCTGTCGTCGATCGCCGCGATCCGGCCGCGGAAGGCCAACTTCGTCTACGGCGCGGCCAAGGCGGGCCAGGACGCCTTTGCCCGCGGCCTGACCGATGCCCTGGCCGACAGTGGCGTGCGGGTCCTGCTGGTCCGGCCCGGTTTCGTGACGGGGCGGATGACCGCAGGCATGAGCGCGGCTCCGCTGTCATCGACGCCCGCACAGGTGGGGGCCGCTGTCGCCGAGGCGCTTGAGGGCCGCTCGACGCAGCTGTGGATCCCGCGCAGTCTCGGTGCCGCCGCCGCTGTCCTGCGTCTGGTACCCCGGCCGCTGTGGCGCCGGATGCGCCGTTAGCTGCCAGGCCGGGAATCTCGGGTGCGGAAATTCGGGCGATTCGTACCTGCCGGATTCCGGAGCAATCACGGGTAATCGCGAGACCATGATCCAGATCGGTCTTTCGGCCAACATCAGGCGGTAACCACCTATTGCCTGTCATCCCGTCGTAATGTTTGTGATGTCAAACAGAGCTAGCGGAGCGGTGCCCACTTCACTGATCAGGCGGTCATGATCGATCAGAATGTCAGGTGGCAGCCCGGTGGCACCGGGTCGCTGCCTGACGCCGCCTGGCCGATCTGCTCGGGCCGGGTGCCCGCCCTCGCCGACTTCTTCAGCCCGCGGCCGGAAACCGGCTACGGGATTGACGCGAATCCTGTCCTTGTCGAACCGGCCGGGCGGCCTGGCGGCGAGTACCAGGCGATGACCATCCTGGTCGGCCCAGGTGGTTACGGCAAGACTCAGCTGGCCGCCGCCGTGCTGCAAGGGCACTGGCGATCACGAATTTCTGACCTGCAGGTATGGATCAACGCGGCCAGCCGGTCGGCCATTTTGGTCGGCTACGCTCAGGCGGCCAGCGACATCGGTCTGGCAGATCGCGGCGCCCTGCCAGAAGCGGCCGCGATGCGATTCCTGGACTGGCTGGTCCGTACCGATCGCCGCTGGCTCGTCGTCCTTGACGACGTGCTGGATCCGGCCACGGTTCGCGGGCTCTGGCCGGTGGGTGCCGCCGGGCAGGCGCTGGTCACCTGCCGTCCCTCGGCCGACCTTTCCGAGCTGGCTGAACGCGGCGCACGGACCTGCCCGATCGGGGAGTTCAGCCGGCGCGAGGCGCTGGCCTACCTGACCGCCCGGCTGTACGACAACTCGGACCAGCGGGTCCAGGCGCTCGATCTCGCCGCCGATCTCGGCTATATGCCGCTAGCACTCGCGCTGGCGACGGCCACGATGGCGGGTACCACGCTGACCTGCCGCGAATATCGGCTCAGATTCGCCGGCCGCAGGCAGGAACTGGTCGGCCGGGCTGCGGACGCTTCAGTGTCGCCGGCCGAGGTGGTGTGGTCGCTGGCACTCGACCGGGCCGATCAGCGGCCGCCGGCCGGAGCGGCCCGGCCGGTTCTTGCCCTGGCCGCCGTCCTTGACCCGGCCGGACTTCCTGCCCAGGTGCTGATCAGCCGGGCCGCGTGCGGCTACCTCTCGGGTCGCGGCAATGGGGCGGCAGCCGATCCGAAGCATGCCTGGGCCGGCCTGGGCAACCTCGTCCAGTCCGGCTTGGTGAAGATCGATCAGGCGACCGTGGCTGGCTTGGTGGCCGTTCACCCGGTCGTGCAGGCAGCGGTCCGCAGGCTGGTTCCCGCTGTGGTGCTGAGTGAGGCGGCGCGGGCGGCGGCTGACGCCCTGCTTGAGGTCTGGCCGCTGCTCGAAGCCGAGCCTGCGCTGGCCCAGGCGCTGCGCGATTGCACCGGCCGGCTCCGCGAAATCGCCGGAGATGCGCTGTGGACACCGGAGCCGCATCCCGTCCTGATCAGGGCAGGTACCAGTCTGAGCGACGCCGGGCTGGCACCGTCGGCAATCGCGTACTGGCAGTCGCTGCTCAACTCGAGCGGGCGGATGCTCGGCGCCGGTCATGCTCAGACCCTGGCGTTCCGTGATCTCCTCGCAGCGGCCTGCGAGGCGGCCGGGCAGCTTGACGACGCGATCGACCTGTACCTGATCAGCGTCGCGGAGCGTGAGCAGGCGCAGGGCCCCGATCATCCCGACACGCTCACCACGCGCACGTCCCTGGCGCGGGTCTACCGGGCCACTGGAATGCTCGAAGCGGCGATCGACGTGTATGAGCGGGCGCTGTCCGACCGGGAGTGGGTGCTTGGCACCGAACACCCAGACACCCTGGCAGCCCGCAGCCAGCTGGCCAGCACCTACCATCTGGCCGGCCAGCTGGACAGCGCGATCGCGCTCTATCAGAGCAACCTGGCCGAATGGGAACGGGTATTCGGGCCCGATCACCGCGAGTCCCTGGCCGAATGCGCCAACCTCGGCCGCGTCTACCAATCGGCTGGGCGACTCGACGAAGCCATCGCCATCTTCCGCCGGGTCCACTCGGTCCGGGAGAAGACCCTCGGCGCGAATCATCCTGACACTCTGACGGCATGCGGCCACCTCGCTTACGCCTACCGCACGGCGGGACGGATGAAGGAGGCCATCCCCTGCTACCGGCAGACGCTGGCCGGCCGGGAGGCCGTACTCGGCCCCGATCATCTCGACACCCTGACCGCACTAGCCAACCTGGCGTCGTGCTATCACTCGGCACACCGGATGAAGGAGGCGATCCCGCTTTACGAGCGCTTGCTCGCCGACCGGGAGCGGCTCCAGGGTTCTGATCATCCGGATACCCTGACCGCGCGCGGCAACCTGGCCGGGGGATATCACTCCGCCGGGCGGCTGGCAGACGCGATGCCGGTCTATGAGCAAACGCTTGCGGATTTCGAGCGAGTGCTTGGCTCTGATCACCCGGATACCCTGACCTCGCGCGGAAACCTGGCGCACGCTTACTACATGGCCAGGCGGCATAGTGATGCGATCGCCACCTTTGAGCGGACGCTGGCCGACTGCGAGCGGGTGCTCGGCCCGGACCATCCGCTGACCCAGACAATTCGTGATAATCTCGACGCGGCAACCCGCTAAGGCATTGCACCGCTGCTAAACCTGCTGACCGGTGTGGTGTTTGCCACATTGTGTTGTCTGCGCAGGTCAGGCACTGTAAATTGAGCATTTCTGGCAACCTCAGCCGGTAATAAAGGTAAACTCTTTACTTGGCTATTGGTATTTTATTAACTCAATTGCAGTATTGGCGCACCGGCCGCGGGAATGATCATCGACGGCCGGACTGGCGCCTGCCTGGCGCCCCGAGCCGCGCCGGCGAACCCGTTTGAGGTAAGGAGGCGCTTCGCTGTGAGCACCATAGGCTCGACCCTCACCAGGACTAAACAGGTGTCCATGGGGGCACGGCAGTTGCACATCGCGATGGTCGCACCGCCGTACTTCGATGTTCCGCCTGCGGCCTACGGCGGGATCGAGGTCGTGGTCGCCGACTTGGTCGACGCGCTGGTAGCCCGAGGTCACGAGGTGACCCTGATCGGTGCGGGCCAGCACGCCACCAGAGCTCAGCGGTTCATCACTACCTATGACGTCGGGCCCGCGGACCAGCTCGGCGAGCCGATGCCCGAGATGGTGCACACGGCGAAGGTCGCGAGCATCCTGGACACCCTGAACGTCGATGTGATCCACGATCACACGATGGCCGGGCCGCTGATGGCGCGCGGCAGGCTAACGCCGACGGTGGTGACAGCGCATGGGCCGGTGCGCGGCGATCCTGGCGAGTACTACCGCGCACTCGGCGGCACCGTCCAGCTGATCGCCATTTCCAAGGCCCAGCGGTCATGCGCGCCCGACCTTCCCTGGGCAGCGACAGTGCACAACGCGATCCGCGCAGACACGTTCCCGTTCCGCGTCCAGAAGGACGACTACGCGCTGTTCCTCGGCCGGTTCCACCCGGAAAAGGCACCGCACCTGGCGATCGACGCGGCCAGGGCCGCCGGGATGCGGATCATTCTGGCCGGCAAGTGCTCTGAGCCGATCGAGCGGGCGTATTTCTCGCGGGAGATCGAGCCCAGGGTCGGCACTGACGTGACCATCTTCGGGGTGGCCGATGCGGTGGCCAAGCGCGAGTTGCTGTCGCGGGCGGCCTGCCTGCTGTTCCCGATCTGCTGGGAAGAGCCGTTTGGCCTGGTCGTGATCGAAGCCATGGTCTGCGGAACGCCGGTGGTGGCGCTCCGCCGGGGCGCGGTGCCCGAGCTGATCGTGCACGGCAGGACCGGGATCATCGTCGACACGCCTGCCGAAATGGCCGATGCCATTCCGCAGGCACTCCTGCTGGACCCGGCAGCATGCCGCAGGCACGTCGAGTCAGGCTTCACCGTTGATGTGATGGCAGCGGGATACGAAGCCGTCTACCGGCGGACGCTGGCTACCGTCCCCGAGCCATGGCTGGTCCAGGGCCAGGCTCCCGCGGTGAGCTGACCATCTGCTGCCTCTGACCTGGCTCGCTTAGTCGTGGTCCGGCTCGCAGCTGGTTCTCACGCCTGATCCGGCTTGCGCCTGGTTCGCTTAGTCGTGGTCCGGCTCGCAGCTGGTTCTCACGCCTGATCCGGCTCGCGGCTAAGCTTGCCGAGCGTGGCGGCACGTGGCACTCGCGCGACGGATCTGCTGACCAGGCTCGGTATCCCGTACACCGTGCGGAGCTGCGGCGGCGGAGCCAGCGCGCGTGACGGCGGCAGCAGACGTGGTGGCCGTGCTCTGGCTGGCAACCGCCGACGCGCCGCCAACTGTAGTGAGCAGCATCACACCCGCCAGCGCGGCGATCGTGGCGCGCATCTTCATTAACACGGCATGCCTCCTTTGGCATCGTGGGCAACCGCCCGAGCACCCAGGCATGATTGCTCCGGCTCGTCCCCTGTTACCTGTTACGACTCAGGAAGGATGCCGAAGGTTTTGCTATGTGCTCGGAAATGCGAACGTAAGGACTGGCGGGATTGTCCCCGGATCTGGCCGCATGACCGGACGCGGCAACAACTGGGTGGTGGCCGCCATCGTGGTCCGGCTGCCGTTCTGTACCCGCCCGGTTGCCCGGCCGACGCACAATGGCCGCCCAGCGACCCGTCGGCGGCGGGTCTGGTTGGGCTAGGTCGGCGCCAGTTCGGCGGTTGCCGGTACGGTCGGGCCGATCCGGCCGACCGGCAAACGGCGGCTGATGGCGAGCGCCGTCACTCCGCCGGCAGCCGCAATGGCTACGGCGATCGTGACTCCTGAGGACAGCGTCCAGCCGGCGCGTCCAGCCAGCGCGATGGCCGCGCCGCCGATCCCGATGCCCATCGCGGTGCCGAGCACGTCGGCCAGGTTAAGCGAGGCGGACGCCCAACCTTCCCGGCCGGGCGGTGCCTCCCGCAGCATCATCAGCGTGATCGGGGAGTAGCAGAGCCCCATCCCGAGCCCGGCCACGGTCCAGGCGGCCAGTCCCTCGGCGACCGGGACATCGGTGCGGATCATCACGACCAGCCCGGCCATCGCGGTCAAGATGATCGTCAGGCCGATCCTTACCAGGCGGCGCCCCTCGAAGCGGGAGTTCAGCCTGGCCTGGATCCAGGCGCCGGCCGTCCAGGCGAGGGTGGATCCGGTGACGGCGAGGCCAGCAAGCACCGGGCTGCGATGGCGTACCAGCGTGATCGACAGTGTGACGAACGCGTCGGACCCGAAGAACATAAAGGTCAGCAGGCCTCGGCTGAGGATGGTCGCGGGCAGCCCATACCGCGCGGAGAACGCCCCAGCTGGCAGCAGGCGCCGCAGCACCGGCAGCCCGATCGCGCCGCCGGCCACGATGAGCCCGATTCCGGCCAGACCGCCACCAGAGCCTGCTGCCAGAGTTAGGCCGCCAAGGATCAGTCCGGCCGCCACCGCGACTGCGATGCCGTCCACGATCCGGTGTCCCTGCTCGGCCGGCTTCGCAGGTCGGCCAAGGCGCACCAGGGCGGGGATCGCGAACGGCCCGGTCACGGCCACAAATGGCAGCAGCCCGAGAAAGACCCAGCGCCAGCCGAACAAATGCGCCACCTCGGCGCTGACAGCGGGCCCGGCTAGGCCAGGGACCACCCAGGCGGTGGACAGGATGGCCATCATCCTGGCTCTGAGGTTCTCCGGCAGGGTCCGCCCGATGGCGACGTAGGCCACGGCCGGGATCGCTCCCGCACCTAGTCCTTGCAGCGCCCGGCCGGCCACCAGCAGCAGCATGGTCGGCGCCAGACCGGCCACGGTCAGCCCGGCGCAGAACAGCACCAGCCCAGCCACGTACGGCAAGGCCGGACCGCGCCGGTCGGCCTCCCGCCCGGCGGCGACGATGCCGATCACCGTCCCCAGCATGAAGGCACTGAACACGAATCCGTACAGGTTCAGCCCGTGCAGCTCGCGGGCGACCACCGGCATGACTGTGACGACCGCCAGCGCCTCGGCGGCGACGAAGGTGATCGTCAGCACCAGTCCGGTGGTGAGCGCTCGCCGGTCCGGAGCCCACAGCCCGCCGGTCGACGGACCCTCGCCGGCCGGACCGATCGCAGCGCCGCTCACAGTGCCGCTCGCAGGACTGATTGCTGGTTCAGGCGGCATAGCACCTGAGCATAGAAGTTAAGCCGCGCTTGAAGTCAACCCGGAAGTCGCGACCGGGAGCCGCAACCGGCCGGGTGGTGGGTCAGTGCGAACCTCAGCGTGCGTAGACGGCTCTCGCGAGGGTGGCTAAGTTGACACCGAGCAGACCGCGCCGCGATCGGCACCGGAGACCAGCGCTGCGTACTTGGCCAGCGCACCGCTGGTGTAGTTCGGTGCAGGACGCTTCCAGCCCGCCCGGCGGTTGGCCAGCTCGGACTCGGGCACCAGCAGGTCAAGACGCCGCTCGCCGATGTCGAGCACGATCCGGTCGCCGTCTTCGACCAGCGCGATCGGTCCGCCGTCGAAGGCTTCCGGCGCGGCATGCGCGATGCACGCTCCGAAGGTCGCGCCGGAGAACCGGCCGTCGGTCACCAGCACCACGTCCTTGCCGAGCCCGGCACCCTTGATCGCGGCTGTCACGGCTAGCATCTCGCGCATGCCTGGTCCGCCCTTCGGACCCTCGTAGCGGATCACTAGCACATCGCCCCTGGCGACCCGCCCGTCGGTGATCGCGGCGAAACAGTCTTCCTCGCGCTCGAACACCCGGGCCGGGCCTTCAAATCTGAGCGCTTCAAGACCGGGAACCTTGACCACGGCACCCTGCGGCGCCAGGCTGCCGCGCAGCACGGCCAGCCCGCCCTCGCGGCCGATCGGATCGGAGACCGGCCGTACCACATTGCCGTCCGGGGCGTCGGCCTCGGCGACGTTCTCGGCCAGCGTGCGCCCGTTCACCGCGATCGCGTCGCCGTCGATCAGCCCGGCGGACAGCAGCTCGCGGAGCACCACGGGAAGGCCGCCGACCTGGTCGAGTTCGCTCATCACGAACCGCCCGGCCGGCCGCATTGACGCGATGTGCGGCGTTCGGCGGCTGACCACATCGAAGTCGTCAAGGGTCAGTTCCACCTGCGCCTCGGCGGCGATGGCCAGCAGGTGCAAGATCGCGTTGGTGGAACCTGCCGTCGCCATCACCACGGCCGCCGCGTTGAGGAACGCAGTTCTGGTCAGGATGTCGCGTGGACGCAGCCCGGCCGCCAGGGCATGCACCGCGGCCTCGCCGGTGGCGCGGGCGAGGCCAGTTCGCTCGGCGGTGACCGCCGGCGGGGTAGCCGAACCGGGCAGCGCCATGCCAAGAGCCTCGGCACAGGCCGACATGGTGTTGGCGGTGTACATGCCGGCGCAGGACCCGGCGCCCGGGCAGGCCGCGCGCTCGACCGCAAGCAGATCGCGGTCGGACATCTCGCCGGCTGACTGCGCCCCGACCGCCTCGAAGACGTCCTGGATGGTGACCGACCGGCCGAGTGCGTGCCCGGGCAGGATCGTCCCGCCGTACAGGAACGCGGCAGGCACGTTCAGCCTGGCGCAGGCCATCAGCATGCCGGGCAGCGACTTGTCGCAGCCGGCGATGGCGACCAGCGCGTCGAACCGCTCGGCGTGCACCATCAGCTCCACCGAGTCGGCGATCACTTCCCGGCTGACCAGGGACGCCTTCATGCCTTCGTGTCCCATCGCGATGCCGTCGGACACCGCGATGGTGCCGAACTCAAGCGGGACGGCCCCCGCCTGCCGCACGCCCTCCTTGGCCGCCACGGCGAGTGAGTTCAGGTGCAGGTTGCAGGGGGTGACCTCGTTCCACGAGGAGGCGACGGCGACCTGAGGCAGCAGCAGATCGTCCTCGCTCAGGCCGACCGCGCGCAGCATGGCGCGTTGCGGAGCTCGGGCCGGTCCGGTGGTCAGCGGGCCGCTGCGCGGCCGTGGCAGGTTCGTCATCTCTTCAAATCCTCCTAAGCGAAACGGATACTTCGTGGTCATCCGGCGCCGTGCTGCTGGACCGGATCGCGACCGGTCGCCGGGCGGCGATGGTGCTCGGTCTCGCACCGGCCGCCCTAAGCACCGGCCGGAACCAGCGCTTCGGCGCCTGCCCTGAGCAAGCCGTAGCTGACGCCGTCGGCCAGCGCCTCCCAGGACGCAGTCACGATGTCGTCGGACACGCCGACCGTGGTCCACTCGCCCAGGTGGTCGGCGGAGGTCAGCATCACCCGAGTGACGGCGCTGGTCGCGGCCCGCCCGTCCAGAATGCGCACCTTGTAGTCGACCAGGTGGATGTCGGCAAGCTCCGGATACAGGTCGGCCAGTGCGTTGCGCAAGGCCTGGTCCAGCGCGTGCACCGGCCCGACCCCCTCGCCGACCGCCACGACCCGCTGTTCACCGAGCAGCAGCCGGACGATCGCCTCACTGCGGTCCTGCGTATCGGCCCGCTCGATCACCACTCGATAGCCCTCGAGTGAGAAGAAGGCCGGCCTGCGCCCGGTCACCTTGCGGACCAGCAGTTCGAAGGATGCGTCGGCCGCCTCGAACGCGTAACCCCGGTGCTCGGCGGCCTTGATCTCGTCGAGTACAGCCGTGGCGAGCTCCGGGTCGGCAGACAGGTCGAGGCCGAGCTCGGCAGCCTTGGCTATGACGTTGCTGCGCCCGGCCAGCTCACTGACCAGCACGTGCGCCTGGTTGCCCACCGCGGCCGGGTCCACGTGCGAGTAGGCGTCCGGCCGCCGGGCGATGGCTGAGGCGTGCAGGCCGGCCTTGGTAGCAAAGGCTGAGGAGCCCACGTATGGCTGGCGCGCGTCGAAGGGTAGGTTCGCCAATTCGGCGATCTGGTGCGCGGTCGAAGCGAGTGCTGCGAGGCGGCCTGGCGGCAGCAGCTCGTGGTCCCGCTTCAGCTCCAGCCCGGCGATCACGGCGAACAAGTCGGCGTTGCCGCACCGCTCGCCGTAGCCATTGGCTGCGCCCTGCACGTGGGTCGCGCCGCTGCCGACAGCGACGAGCGAGTTGGCCACCGCGCAGGCTGAGTCGTTGTGGCAGTGCACGCCGATCCTGACCGGGAACCGGCTAACGACGTGGCGCACGACGCGGACAATATCGTCGGGGAGAGTGCCGCCATTGGTGTCGCAGAGCGCCAGTGTGTCGGCTCCGGCCTGCACCGCGGCGGCGAGCACGGCCTGAGCGTAGCCGGAATCGGCGGTGTAGCCGTCGAAGAAGTGCTCGGCGTCGAAGACCACCCGGCGGCCCTCGCGGACGAAGAACCGCACCGAGTCCGCCACCATGGCCAGGTTCTCCTCGCGGGTGGTGCGCAGCGCCTCGTCAACGTGCAGCGTCCAGGCCTTGCCGACCAGGGTCACGATCGGCGTGTTCGCGGCCAGCAGCACCGCCAGGTCCGGGTCGCCGTCCGCGCCTCGGTTCGGCCGCCTCGTGGCGCCGAAAGCGGCCAGGCTCGCGTGCCGCCACGGCAGCTCGCCGGCGCGGGCGAAGAACTCGGCGTCCTTGGGGTTAGATCCCGGCCAGCCGCCCTCGACTACGTCCACGCCAAGTGAGTCGAGCGCCGCGGCGACCCGCAGCTTGTCCTCTACGGTGAGGTCAAGACCGACCTGCTGGGAACCGTCGCGCAGGGTGGTGTCGTAGATCTCGACCTGCGTCCCAGCCGGGCGGGCGGTAGGCTCGTCGGCGCCGGCTGGATTCGTTAGGTCGGCAGCATAGGCCGGGCGGGCGGCACGCCCGTCGGCGCCGGCTGGCTGCGCAACGCCTTGCGCCGCAGGCATGCCGTCCGCACCGGCAGTGTTGACCGGGGGGACAGCTCGGTTCGGGCTGGACTCGCTGCTATTGCCGGGCTGGGCAGTGGTCATACCCCCACCCCGGCATTCGTCAGATGCGCAGCCAAGGCGTCGGACCAGGCGGCGGTGGTCGAGCGGCCGCCGGTGGCGAGGACGGCGTCGACTGCGGCGTCTAGGTCGGCGGCTGCGGCTGGTTCGCCCAGGTGGTCGAGCATCAGCGCGGCGGAGAGAACTGCTCCGGCTGGGTTGGCGCGGCCGGTACCGGCGATGTCCGGAGCCGAGCCGTGCACCGGCTCGAAGACCGACGGGCCGGTCCCGTCCGGATTGAGGTTGCCGCTCGGGGCGAGCCCGAGCCCGCCAGTCAGTGCGGCCGCGAGGTCGCTGAGGATGTCGCCGAACAGGTTGTCCGTGACGATCACATCGAACCGGCCGGGATCGTCGACCAGGTACAGGCAGGCGGCGTCGACGTGGGCGTAGTCGAGTGTCACGCCATATTCGGCGGCTACTTCCTCAGACACCCGGCGCCACAGGTCACCGGCGTTCACCAGCACGTTGGTTTTGTGCACCAGGGTGAGCCTGCCACTGCGGCGGGCCGCCAGGGCGGCCGCGTATCGGACGCACCGCTCGACGCCTGCCCGGGTGTTCAGCGATTCTTCGGTCGCGGTCTCGAACGAGGTGCCGCGATGCACGGTGCCACCAGCGCCGGCGTACAGGCCCTCGGTGTTCTCGCGCACCACCACGGCATCGAGCCCAACGTCAGTGCCGCGCCAGGCGGCCTCGTGATGCCCAGCTTCGGTCTCATGGTGCCCGGTGACTTCGTGGTGCCCGGCGGCTTCGTGGTGCCCCGCCTCGTGCTGACGCACATTGGCTGGCCGGGCCTCGTGCTGGCCGTGCTCGCAGTGACTGGCGCTGTGCCGGGAGACCACGCCAGGCCGGAGCCTGGCCGGCCGCAGGTTGACATAGAGGTCAAGCTCGGCCCGCAGCCGCAGCAGCAGGCCCCGCTCAAGCACGCCGGGCGGGACCGACGGGCTGCCGACCGCGCCGAGCAGAACGGCGTCGGTCTTGCGCAGCTCGTTGAGCACATCGTCAGGCAGCACCTCGCCGGTGCGCAGGTAGTACTCGGCGCCGAGCGGGCAGGGCCGCCAGTCGACAGTGAACCCGTGCCGCTTGCCTGCCAGGTCGATCAGGTCGCGGGCGACCCCGGTCACCTCGGGCCCGATCCCGTCTCCTGGCAGGTGGGCGATGACGTATCCGCGTACGTGATCTCCCATCAGCTTGCGTCCTCACGGTCGGTCGGGGCATCAAGCCAGCTCATCATCCGGCGCAGCGGACGTCCGACCCGCTCGATCTCGCTGTCAGCGGCGGCCTTGCGAAGCTGCTCGAAGTTCGGTCGCCCGGCGTCGTCCTCGGCGATCCATTCCCTGGCGAAGTCGCCGGACCGGATGTCGGCCAGGATCTTGGCCATCGCCTGCCGGGTCGGCTCGGAGATCACCTTCGGTCCGCGGGTGAGATCGCCGTATTCGGCGGTGTCGCTGACCGAGTAGCGCATCCAGCTCAGCCCGCCTTCCTGCATCAGGTCGACGATCAGCTTGAGCTCGTGCAGGCACTCGAAGTACGCGACCTCGGGTTGGTAGCCGGCCGCGACCAGAGTCTCGAACCCGGCGTTGACTAGTTCGGTGACGCCGCCGCAGAGCACCGCTTGCTCACCGAATAGGTCGCTCTCGGTCTCCTCCTGGAACGTCGTGACCAGCGCCCCCGCCTTGGTCCCCCCGATCGCCTTGGCATAAGACCTGGCCAGATCCCACGCCTTGCCCGTCGCGTCCTGGGCCACGGCCACAAGCACCGGAGTGCCCTGACCCGCCTCGTACTGCCGCCGCACCAGATGCCCAGGCGCCTTCGGCGCCACCATGGCGACATCGACATCAGCAGGCGGCGTCACATACCCGAAGTGAATGTTGAACCCGTGCGCGAAGAACAGCGCGTCCCCGGCCTTCAGATTCGGCCCGATCGCCTCCGCATACAGATGCCGCTGCCCGGTATCCGGAGTGAGCACCATAACCAGATCAGCCCACTCGCACACTTCAGCCGGAGAGCCCACCGTCAGCCCGGCCGCCTGCGCCGCAGCCCGCGACTTCGATCCTTCGGGCAGCCCCACCCGCACATCGCACCCAGAGTCGCGCAAGCTCAGCGCGTGCGCATGCCCCTGCGACCCATAACCCAGCACCGCGATCTTCCGCGACTGAATCAGCCCGAGATCCGCCTCGTCGTCGTAATAAACAGTAGCCATCGCAGTGTCCTTTCTTGTTCTGCCTTGCTCTCTTGATGTCTGGGTGGATCTCGACCCTGGTCTGGGTCAAGGTGATCCGGCCGATGCCGTTCAGGCACGGCCCGCATCACCTAGGCACAGACCGCCTGTCGTGCCAGGTCTGACATGTCGTCGGTAATTGTCTGGCTGCCGCGGCCGATGGCGATCTGGCCAGTTCGGACCAACTCGCAGGTGCCGTGCGGCTCGAGCAGGGCGATTAGCGAGTCGAGCTTGCCCGGCGCGCAGACCGCTTCTAGCACCAGCGTCTGCGGGCCGAGGTCGACCACGTTCGCGCGGAACGCGGCGGCTACGTCGAGCAGCTCCGCTCGCCGGACCGGGTCGACCCTGACCTTGATCAGCGCCAGCTCGCGCTCGACCGCCGCGTCTTCGGCCAGCTCCTCGACCTTGAGCACCCGGACCAGCTTTTCCAGCTGCTTGTGCACCTGGTCGACCGGCGTGGAGGCGCCATCGACGACGATCGTCATCCGGCTGACCCTGGCGTCGGCGGTCGGGCCGACCGACAGCGACGAGATGTTGAACGCCCGGCGCGAGAACAGCCCGGCGACGTGGGCGAGCACGCCTGGCTTGTTCTCGACCAGGACCGACAGGGTGTGGGTGCTCATCGGGCGATCACCTCTCTGCGGACCGCCGCCTGCTGCTCGGCCGCGGTGAACTCGGGTCCGAGCACGATGTCGTCGTTGGCTCGACCGGCCGGCACCATCGGGAACACGCCCTCGGCGTCATGGGTCCTGAAGTCCACCACCGCGGGGACGCCGGTTACGGCAAGTGCCTTTTCCAGCACGGCATCCACCTCGTCGGCCTGCTCGCAGCGCAGCCCGACGCAGCCGTAGGCCTCGGCGAGCTTGACGTAGTCGGGAATCGCCGTGCCCAGGTGCACCTCGGAGTAGCGCTCGTCGTAGAACAGCTCCTGCCACTGCCTGACCATGCCGAGGAAGCCGTTGTTGAAGATCAGCACCTTGATCGGCAGGCCTTCGATCGCGCAGGTGGCCAGCTCCTGCGCGGTCATCTGGAAGCAGCCGTCGCCATCGATCGCGACCACGAGCTCGCCTGGCCGGCCCATCTGCGCGCCCATCGCGGCCGGCACGGCGAATCCCATGGTGCCGAGGCCGCCGGAGTTGATCCAGCTGCGCGGCTTGGTGAAGGTGTAGTGCTGGGCCGCATGCATCTGGTGCTGACCGACTCCGGCCACCACGACGGCGTCCCCGCCGGTCAGCTCAGACAGCCGCTCGACGACATGCTGCGGCTTCAGCGGCCCGTCGGCCTCCTGGGTGTAACGCAGCGGGAAGCTGCGCCGCCAGCCCGCTGTCAGCTCGACCCAGTCGGCGGTGTCCGTCGGGCCTTCGCTGGCGACCAGCTCGCACATCGCCTCGGCGAACTCGGCCAGCGCGACGCGCAGGTCACCGATGACGGCGACGTCCGCGGCGCGGTTCTTGCCAATCTCGGCCGGGTCGATGTCGAAGTGCACCACCTTCGCCCTGGGCGCGAAGTCGGCGAGCCGCCCGGTGACCCGGTCATCGAACCTGGCCCCGAGCGCGACCACCAGGTCTGCCTCCTGGAGCGCGGTGACCGCCGCGTACATGCCATGCATGCCTGGCATGCCAAGAGCCAGCGGGTGGCTGTCCGGGAAGGCGCCGCGGGCCATCAGCGTGGTGACCACCGGTGAGCGGGAGAGTTCAGCCAAGGTGGCGAGTGCCTCATGCGAGTCTGACTTGATCACGCCACCGCCGACGTACAAGATGGGCCGCTTCGCCTGATGCAGCAGCCGCGCAGCCGCGGCGATCCGCTCGGTGTCGGGCGGGCCGGGCACCCGGTAGCCGGGCAGGTCAAGCACCGGCGGCCAGGACCAGGTGAACTGAGCCTGCAGGATGTCTTTGGGCAGGTCGACCAGGACCGGTCCTGGCCGGCCGGTGGAGGCGATATGGAATGCCTCGGCGATCGCGGCGGGGATGCGTTCGGGGTCGGTGACGAGTTCGTTGTGCTTGGTGACCGGCCCCGTGATTCCCGTTATATCTGATTCTTGGAAAGCGTCCGTGCCGATCATCGCGGTCGGGACCTGACCAGTGATCGCGACCATGGGGACCGAATCCATGTAGGCGTCGGCCAGGGCGGTTACCAGGTTGGTTGCCCCCGGGCCGCTGGTGGCCAGGCAGACGCCGACCCGCCCGGTGGCCCAGGCGTAGCCCTCGGCCGCGTGCCCGGCACCCTGCTCATGCCGGACGAGTACGTGCCGCAGCGACGACGACCGCAGCGGATCGTAGGCCGGCAGGATCGCGCCGCCGGGCAGGCCGAAGACGACATCGACGCCCTGGCACTCCAGGCTGCGCACGAGGGCCTGGGCTCCGGTCACTTCCACGGGATGCTCCTTCACTGATCTAACGGGGGACGCAGGGGTGATCGCGCTGGCGAAACAAAAAACCTCCTGGCCGAACCGGCCTAGGAGGAGTAGCGCGAGCCTGTCAGCAGGCTCGCGCTACGTGATAAGGATTACTCGGAACTGGCTGCTCGTGATCACCGTGATCTCCGCCTACCTGGTCGTCTGTGCTTGCTCGCTGATCTGCTTGCAGATCTTGTGGACCGTGGGAGGCGACGCTGCCCGCCACCTCCCACCCTAGGGCACGTCACGCCCTGGCGTGCACACTGGGGCTAGCTGACGGCAGCCAGTCCGGCCGTCTGGCCTCGAAGGCGCTGATCGCGTCGGCCTGCCGCAGCGTGATGCCGATGTCGTCGAGACCTTCAAGCAGCCGCCAGCGGGCATAGTCCGGGAGCGCGAACGGCGCCGCCAGCCCGGCTGAAGGTACCGATACGGTGCGGCTGGCCACATCTACTACGACCGGGGCGACCGGGTCGGCGTCGAGGACCGCGACCAGTCGCGCGACGGTCTCCTCGTCGGCCTGCGCCGTCACCAGGCCGGCCCCGATGCTGTTGCCGCGGAAGATGTCGGCGAAGCTCGGCGCGATCACTGCCTCGAAGCCGAAGTCCTGCAGCGCCCACACGGCGTGCTCACGCGAGGATCCGCAGCCGAAGTTGGCCCCGGCGACCAGGATCTTCGCCTCGCTTGCCCCCGGCTGATTGAGCGCGAAAGCGGGGTCGGAGCGCCAGGCGCCGAACAGCCCAGGGCCGAATCCGGAGCGCTCTACCCGCTTGAGCCACGCCGCCGGGATGATCTGGTCGGTGTCGATGTCCGCGCGGTAGATGGCGACCGCGCGACCCTCGATCCGGCTCACTGTCCGCATCTGGCGTTCTCCTTCGATCTGGCTAGCGCTGGTGATCGGTCGCGGTGGCCGGCGGTCACAGGTCGCCCGGCATCGCGAACCGGCCTGCTATCGCGGTCGCCGCGGCGATGGCAGGAGAGACCAGGTGGGTGCGCCCGCCCGGGCCTTGGCGTCCTTCGAAGTTGCGGTTGCTGGTGGACGCACAGCGTTCCAGCGGGGCAAGGATGTCGCCGTTCATCCCCAGGCACATCGAGCAGCCAGCCGACCGCCATTCGAACCCGGCCTCGGTGAAGTACTTGTCCAGGTCCTCGGCCTCGGCCTCGGCCTTGACCCGGGCCGAGCCTGGCACCACCATGGCCCGCACCCCCGGGTGCACCCGGCGGCCGCGGATCACCTCAGCCGCGGCGCGCAGGTCTTCGAGCCGTCCGTTGGTGCACGATCCGATGAAGACCGTGTCGATTCCGATCTCCCTGATCGGCGTGCCTGGTTGCAGACCCATGTAGTCGAGCGCGCGCTGGGCCGACTGCTGCGCCGCGGCCGTGCCGAACGAGCCAGGGTCGGGCACCACGTCGTCGATGGTGACCGACTGAGCCGGGGTCGTGCCCCAGGTGACGGCGGGCCTTAGCGCCGAGGCGTCGATGACGATCTCGCGGTCGAAGACCGCGTTGCCGTCGGTGACCAGGCCGCGCCAGTCGTCAAGCGCCCGCTCCCAGTCCTTGCCCTTGGGACTGTGCCTTCGGCCTTCGAGGTAGCCGAAGGTGGTGTCATCAGGACCGATCATCCCGGCCCTGGCCCCACCCTCGATCGACATGTTGCAGACGGTCATCCGGCCGGCCATCGACAGGGCGCGGATGGCCGGCCCCCGGTACTCGATCACCGAGCCGGCCCCGCCGCCGGTGCCGAGCGCCCGGATGATGCCGAGCACCAGATCCTTGGCGGTCAGGTCGGGGCCGGGTTCGCCGTCCACGGTGACCGCCATCGCGGCCGGCTTGGCCTGGCGCAGCGTCTGCGTCGCCAGCACGTGCTCGACCTCGGTGGTCCCGATGCCGAACGCCAGCGCGCCGAACGCGCCATGGGTAGAGGTGTGGCTGTCGCCGCAGACCACGGTCATGCCCGGCTGGGTGAGTCCCAGTTGCGGGCCGATCACGTGCACGATGCCCTGCTCGATGCTGCCGAGCGGATGCAGCGTGATGCCGTGGGTCTCGCAGTTCTTGCGCAGCCTGGCGATCTGCTCGGCGGCCAGCGGGTCGGTGATCGGACCGTCTGGGTTCACCGTCGGCACGTCGTGATCCATGGTGGCCACCGTCAGATCGGGGCGCCGCACCGGCCGGCCAGCCAGTTCGAGGCCCTCGAATGCTTGCGGCGATGTCACCTCATGCACCAGGTGCAAGTCGATGTAGAGCAGCGGCGGCTCGTTCGCCGGGCTCGCTACCAGGTGGCGATCCCATACCTTGTCGAAGAGCCGGCCGCTCATGCTGCGGGCTCCGTCCTGGTGTCCGCGGCTCTCCTAGTGTCCGCGGCGCGGCACGGCGCCGAGCGGGTGGTCCGGAGCATCAACTGCTTGGTCTGCTGCCGCATGGCCGCGGCCTAGGAGTCGCTGGTCGTGCGGGCGTCCCCGCCGTTGTCCCGCCGGTCCAGGGCAACCTGCACCGCCTGCAGGGCGTGGGCGGCGGAGTCCGCGCTATCGGCGGGTTGCACCTGGGAATAGGTTTCTGGCTTCATCACACTCTCCTGTCGCTGCGCACGTGAGCTTTCTGGCCGCCAGGCGTTCCAGCTGGATGTGAGCCGATGCCGCAAGATCTTCCGGTGGCGTGGGATCGGTCGATCCCCGGTCGGCGGGAGTCTTGCTCCTGATCTGGAGCCCAGGCGGCCCGGGAGAAGAATCCACCGGGCCTAGCGCGATCTGGTCGCGGAACCTAGGGGCACACGGCCAGCACCTCATCCCCGTAGCGGGTTGCTGGCCTGCCTGATCAGGTCCCGCTACGGCTGCTAAGAATGAGTACGAAGCGCCGCATGATGTGACCACTGTACCGGACGCCGCTGATCAGGCGCGCGGGGGGTCAGATCGAGCTCGCGGACGTCAGATCAGGCCGAGGCGCCGGCCACGGGAGATCGCCTGGCGCCGGGTAGTCACCCCGAGCTTGCGGTAGACCGAGCGCAGGTGGGTTTTGACGGTGTTGATAGACAGGAACAGCGCCTCGGCGATCTCCTGATTGGTCATGTGCGACGGCAGGAACCGCAATACGGCCAGCTCGCTCCCGGTCAGCGGGATCGACGCCATGGCCGGCTGGTCGGCTGGACGGGCCGGGCAGGTGTCGAAACGCTGCAGGATCCTGGCCGCAAAGGCAGCACCTGGGCTGGCCGGCCTGATCAGGACCGTCAGCGCTGACCTGGCCGCCGGTCCGCCGTCCAGGAAGGGTCGGTAGGCCCCGTGCTGCTCGGCTAGGGCGAGCGCGCGGGTGAGTTGCTCGGCTGCCGGTTCAGCCTGGCCGAGCCTGCGGTGCGCGATCGAGGCCGTAACCAGTGCGCAGATCTGGTCGTGCAGGGTGATCTGGCTGGCGGTGCCGTCCAGGCACGATCCGGCGGCGGCCAATGCGCCCTTGCTGTCGCCGTCGGCAATCAGCACCTTGGCCTGGGCGAGCAGCAGGTCGGCCCGGTTGAAGCTCTGCTCCTGGCCGACTCGGGCCAGGGCGATCCTGGCCTCGCACGGGTCGCCGCCTCGCAGCGCGATGTCCGCCTCGAGCGCGGCCAGGGCCGGATCGAGTGTGCCAGTGGCGGCCGGCTCGGGGCTCGCGGCTGGCTCGAGGCACCGGTATCGCAGCTGGGTGGCCAGCGTGCGGGCGGCGGCCAGGTCGCCTTCGCTCAAAGCCAGCCGCGCCCGAGCCGCGCCGGACAGCCAGCCGATGAGCTGGTCGGTGATCCGGTTGGCGATCAGGCCGGCGTCGCGACGGCGGGTGCCGGCCGGTGTGGCCGGTCCGGCGGGTCCGGCGGATGCGGCCGGTCCGGCGGGTCCGGTGGATGCGGCCGGTCCGGCGGGTCCGGTGGATGCGGCCGGTCCGGCAGGTGCGGCCGGTCCGCTCGTCGGCCGTGCGGCCGGATGGTCTCCCTGGTCCTGCCGTCCTGGAACGGGACCAGCGTCGACCTGGTCGAGCAGCTGGCGCGCGCCTGCCAGGTCATCCATTGCCCAGCTCAGCTGCGCCGCGGCGAGGTCGGCGAGTCGCGGAAGTGCCGGATCACCCAGCTCGCCAGCCGCTGCCCGCAGCTCGCCGATCAGCTCACTGGCCGCGGTCAGGTCGCCATGGAGTGCCTCGGCAACAGCCTGCCAGCCGCTGGCTCGGGCTGAGAACTCGCGGCGGCCGGCGGTCAGGCAGCGGCCGGCCTGGCTGAGAGCGTCGCGGGCCTCTGCTACGCGGCAGCTAGCCAGCTGCGCGACACCGAGCGCGTACCACAACAGGCCGAGTGCCTGATGATCGGCGGCGCTGCTGGCCGAGGTCGCTGCTTGCCCGGCCAGCGTGCGGCTCTGCTCGATCAGATCCACGACCGCAGGAGCGCAGGCCGACCCTGGCCCGACGGCGTTCATCAGCCGCATCGCCTGCAGCCATGGTGCGATCGTCCGGCGCTGACCCGTGGCGCAGCGGCTCAGCGCGCGGAAGGCATGGTCCAGATGCTGCGCAGCGGCGCCGGAGTCGCCGACCCGCAGCCGAGCCGCGGCAAGGCTTGCCGCGAGTGCCGCATCGTTCGTACGTCGGCTGGCCGGGAACAGGTCAAGCAGTGGTTCCAGCTCGGCCGCCGGGCCGGGCAGCAAGAGCGTGGGACCGACGTCGGTAAGGACCCGGGCGGCGAAATCCCAGTCACCACCTTGAGCCGCATGGCGGATCGCCTCGGCTGGACAGCCATGCGCGGCATGCCACCGGGCCGCACGGCGGGCTAGCAGCGGGACTTCGTCTGGAAGCTCGCGGCGGAGCTGGGCGCGGAGCAAGTCGAGCAGCAGTGGGTGGTACCGGTACTCGGTGCTCTCCCCGCCAGCGCCTGCCGCTGCGGCGGCCGTCGCGGCAGAACCCGGCTGCCCGCTGAGGTCGGCCGTCGCGGTGAGGTCAGCCGCTGCGATGTTCTCCCGGCATAGCTGATCAAGGATCGCCGCTCCGCCGCTCTCACCGGTAAGCGAGTCAGCGAGATCGCCGCATACTCGGTCGACGACGCTGGTGCGCAGCAGGAACACCCGCCGCCAGGCCGGCTGGGTGGCAAGGATCTCATCCCAGAGGTAATCCGCGACGGCAGGCTCGTCGCCGGTGATGGCGGAGATCGGGCCGGCCGGCCGATCCGGCCCGGTGCGCAGCGTGGCCAGCCTGAGCCCGGTCATCCAGCCCTGGGTGCGGGTGAGCAGCTCATCGCGCTCGGCGGCGGTGACGTCGATGCCGAGCATGCTGAAATAGCCATCGGCCTCTTCCGCGGTGCAGGCCAGCTCGGCGGCGCCGATCTCGGCCAGCTCGCCGCCGACCCGGAGCCTGGCGACCGGGAGCCCGGCCGGGTAGCGCCCGCACAGCAGCAGCCGCAGCGTCGGCGGTCCGTGCCTGACCAGGAAATCGAGTCCCGGCAGTGCCTCGCTGTCGGCCAGTTCCTGGATGTCGTCGAGGACCAGGGTCACCGGCGTGGTGAGCCGCTCGGCGGCCTCCACCAGCCGGAGCGAAAACACATCTGCCGGAGCATCCTGCAGGTCGCCGACCAGGTCGTCAGGCACGGCCGGAGCGCTGGCCAGTGCGGCAAGGACATGCGCCCAGAGCCGATCAGGCGCCCGGTCGGCCGGGTCGAGACTGAGCCAGGCGATCCGCCCGGCGGCGGATGCGGCCATCGCCCAGGCGGCGCAGGCCACTGTCTTGCCTGCGCCGGCTGGCCCGCAGACCAGCGTGACCCGCTGCTCAGCTGCCCGCCGGAGCAGTTCGGTCACTCGTGGCCTGCCAAGCACATTGACGCTCGGCTGCGGTACCCGCAGCTTGTCGCCGACTAGCCGCGGCGCAATCAGGTCGTCATTGACTGGGCGCGGTCGGCCGTACGGTCGGTACCGGACGGCCGGCCCGATGATCGTGCTCGCCATTTATCCCCCGACGGGCGCAGCCGGCACGTCGGGTCGATCCGTCAGGCCCCATCCCGACGGGCGAACGTGCAGCGCATAGCCCGGTAGCGACCGTACCCGCCGGATGCCGGTACCAACCGCGCATCCCGGACGGCCGCTAAAGCGGGCCGCGAATTAGTTCGATTCCGCGAGGGCCTCCCTGAGCTTGTGGCGCGTTCGCTTTGTTGCATGTTCGCCAGGCAGCCGCCTGCTACTGGTCACCGCCAGCATCTGCCAGGTCGCCTCGTGCGGTCATCACCCACCGGGAGTGAAACGGCCTGGTCGGCCGGACCCGCTACCAAGATCACCCGGCCGGGATGAGGTATCGGATCCATGTGGCGGCGATGGTGTGGCCATGAGCGTGATATCAACTGAGAAGTCTTCGGCCAGGAAGTCGGCGCGGGCGGTCAAGGTACCGGCGCGGGCGGTCAAGGTACCCAGGCAGGCTACCAAGCACGCCGAGGAATCCCTGGCCAAGACGTCGCGGCGGTACCACCTGGAAACCGACATCCGGCAGATGACGCCGGCCGAGCGGGCCGCCCATGGCAAGGCGATTCGCAGCCAGGTGTCACGGCAGAGCCATGCCGAATTCGAACCCTCGGCGACCCGCCCTAGCCCGCTGGATCTGCTCAGGCAGCAGTCGGACGGCCGACTCACCGACCTGGTGCCGATCAGATACGGCCGGATGCTGGAATCGCCGTTCTCCTACTACCGCGGCGCCGCGCTGCCCATGGCAGCGGACCTGTCCACCACGCCAGTGACCGGGCTGGCCGTGCAGGCCTGCGGCGACGCGCATCTGAGCAACTTCGGGATCTTCGGATCGGCCGAGCGCCGCCTGATCTTCGACATCAACGACTTCGACGAGACGCTGCCCGGCCCGTGGGAGTGGGACATCAAGCGACTCGCCGCGAGCCTGGAGATAGCGGGCAGGGACAACGGGTTCAGCAAGCGCGAGCGGGCCGGGATCGTCCAGGCTTGCGCCAGGCGCTACCGGGCGGCTATGCGCAACTTCGCCGGCCAGTCGAATCTGGGTGTCTGGTACGCCAGCGCCGATACCGATCTGCTGCAGGAGCAGCTCAGGAGCAGGCTCAAGCAGAGCCAGCGTCGGCGTCTGGCCAAGGGCCTCGCCAAGGCCAGGACCAGGGACAGCATGCAGGCGCTTGAGAAGCTGACCAGGATCGTGGACGGCAGGCCGCAGATCGTCGCCGACCCGCCGCTGGTGATCCCGCTGTCCAGCCTGCTGCCGCAGGACATCGACCGCGCCAACGTCAGGACGGAACTGCTCCATCTGCTTGACCGCTACAAGCGGACGCTCTCCGGTGACCGCAGGTACCTGCTCGACCAGTACGGGTACGAGGTGGGTGACATCGCTCGCAAGGTGGTGGGGGTCGGCAGCGTGGGAACCCGCTGCTGGATCATGCTGATGCTCGGCCGGGACGAGTCCGATCCGCTCTTCCTGCAGATGAAGGAAGCCGGCCCGTCGGTCCTCAGCCAGTTCTGCGGTGCCAGCAAGTTCGAGAACCAGGGCCAGCGGGTGGTCGAGGGTCAGCGGCTGATGCAGGCCACCAGCGACATCTTCCTGGGCTGGCAGCGAATGGCGGCCACGCTGGACGGCGTGACCAGGGACTTCTACGTCCGCCAGCTGCGGGACTGGAAGTTCTCGCTAGATACCCAGGCCATGGTGCCGGCCGGCATGTCGGAGTACGGCGAGGTGTGCGGCTGGACGCTGGCCCGGGCGCACGCCAGATCCGGGGACCGGATCGCGATCGCCGCTTACCTCGGGAACTCGGACGCCTTCGACCTGGCGATCGCTGAGTTCGCCGCTGCCTACGCGGACCAGAACGAGCGCGACTATGCCGCTCTGGACGAGGCGGCGAAGTCCGGGCTGATTCTCGCCCAGCGCGGGGTGTGAGGCAGGCCCGCGCGGTCGGGAACGTCACCCAGCGAAGGTGATGCCGGGGGCGGTCAGCCGCTGTCTAATTTCACGAAATGATCACCGCACCATCCAACCGGGAGGTTCTCCATGCCCACAGCCACGCCTGTGCTTGACACGCTGGTCGACATCACAGCCGCATCGGCCGAGCACAGCAGCCTGAGGCCGCGCGAGCTGATGCTCGCCAGGATTGCCGCACTAGTGGCCGTCGACGCGCCGCCCGCGTCCTATCTCGCCAATGCCGGCCTGGTCGCCGACAGCGGCGTCACCAGGGACGACGTGCAGGGTGTCCTGATCGCGATCGCACCGGTCATCGGCACGGCGAGAGTCGTGTCGGCCGGCAGCAACCTGCTTGAGGCCCTCGGCCTCGCGATCGCGGTCGCCGAGGAGGACAGCGACATCTGAGGTCAGCTCAGCTCGTTCTCGTGGGTCGTATCCCGCTGAATCTGGCGGGATACGACCCACGATCATGAATGAAAGCCGGAGACCAGCCGGGGGGGCCGGGGCCGGCAGCTAGGGTCAAGGCGTGACTCGGCTGGTCGGAAGCGGCACGGCGTACTCTGTGGCCGTGTGCTCACATGACCTGGTCCTGCTGCACGGGCAGCCGGGACGAGGCGCGGACTGGGAGCAAGTGCTGGCCAGGCTGCCGGCCGGACTGCGTGCGCTGGCGCTGGACCGGCCTGGCTACGGCTCCAGCCGACGCCAGGCGGGGGGCTTCGCCGAGAATGCCCGTGCTGTTCTCGACGAGCTAGATAGCCGCGGTATCGAGCGTGCCGTACTGGTCGGGCACTCCTACGGCGGCGGGGTAGCGCTGGCGGTAGCGGTGCAGGCGCCGGAGCGAGTCGAGGCGCTCATCTTGCTGGCCACGGTAGGCCCGGGCTGCCTCAACGGCTGGGACCGGCTGCTCGCCGCTCCCGGTGCCGGAAGTGTCTGCTCGCTGTTCGCCTGGCAGCTGACGCCCTGGTTCGCCCGCGCCAGGCTGCGCCGGATGGCGCGCCGCCGCGGCCCGGAGTTCGCTCCTCAGCAGCACGTCAACTGGTACGTCTGGGGACACGCAAGCAGCGAGCACTTCCCGCTGTGGCGCTCGTTCCTCACCGAGCAACGAGCCCTGGTGGACGAGGCCGACGAACTTGCCCAGATCGCTCCCTCGGTCCGGGTGCCGGTGTTGCTGATCGCTGATCCGCAGGACAAGCTGGTGCCGATCGACACCGCGAGGCGCCTCGAGCGATTGCTGCCGGACGCCCGGCTGCAGCTGGTCGAAAGGCTGGGCCATCATCTGCCGATGCGCGGCGCTGACCAGGTCGCGCAGGCCATTGTCGCGGTCTTGGCCAGGCTTGATTCTGGCGCCGCATCGACCGTGACTGACGATGTCGGCCCCCGCTTACGAACCTCCCGTGGCACGGGGCTGAGCGCAATCCCTGGCTGATGCAGCACTCGCGAGGGGCGACGCGGCACATCCGTGGCCAAGGCAGGACCACAGCCCGAGCCGTGCTTGGATCAGCTTGCGGCCCTGGTCCGCTGATACCGGGCCGGCCGGGTCTGGGTGATCACAATGGGCGTGCCGGACGTTGCGACCTGCCTGACCGCGTCGTGGCCGGGCTGCACTCGATGGCTGGTGGAGACGACCCCGGCCGCCTGGTGCATCCGACCGATCTCGCCGAGCTGGCCAGGCTCCACCAGGGCCACCACCGTACCGGTGGCGCCGGCCCTCGCGGTTCGGCCGGAGCGGTGCAGGTAGTCCTTGTGGTCATTGGGCGGGTCGAAATGCACGACAAGGCCGATGTCGTCGACGTGGATGCCGCGGGCCGCTACATCGGTCGCTACCAGGACGCGGGGCTGGCCAGCCGCGAATGCGGCAAGCGCACGCTGCCGCTGGTTCTGGTTCAGGTTGCCGTGGATGGCGGCCGCATCGACTCCGGCCCGGTTGAGCTGCCTTGACAGCCGGTCCGCACCGTGCTTGGTTCGCACGAAGATCAGGGTGCGCCCATCCCGGCCGCCGATCTCGGCCGCGATCGCGACCTTGTCGCTGGCGGGCAGCACGAAGACGCGGTGCTCCGCATCGCCGGCCGTGCTGGCCGGCCGGACTGCGTGCACGGCTGGATCGCTGAGATAGCGGTTCACTAGCTGGTCGACACCGCGGTCCAGCGTCGCCGAGAACAGCATCCGCTGGCCGCCGGTCGGCGTCGCATCCAGAATGCGGGTGACCGCCGGCAGGAAGCCGAGATCAGCCATGTGATCCGCCTCGTCAAGCACGGTGATCTCGATGTCATCGAGCGTGCAGGCTCCTCGGTCGAGCAGATCGATCAGCCGTCCTGGCGTGGCCACCACGATGTCGACGCCACGGCGCAGCCGGTCGATCTGCCTGCTCAGCGCGACACCGCCGTAGACGGTCAGCACGCTCAGCCGCAGCGACCGGCCTAGCGGGACGAGCACCTCGGCGACCTGCACAGCGAGTTCCCTGGTCGGGACGAGCACCAGCCCGTGCGGTGCCTTCTGGCTGCGGCGGGCCGAGCTGACGGCCAGCCTGGCCAGCATCGGCAGGCCGAAGGCCAGCGTCTTGCCCGATCCGGTCTGAGCCCGGCCGAGGACATCGCGGCCGGTCAGCGCGTCCGGCAGAGCCCGGGCTTGGATCGCGAACGGCTCGCGGATGCCGCGGCTGGCCAACTCGTCGACCAGCGGCCTGGGCAGGCCAAGCCCGCTGAACGTCCTGGTCGCGGGCTGCGGCGCATCGAGAGCGGCCTGCAGGGCCCGGTCCAGGCTGTGCGCGCTGGCGGAGCCAGCCACGACGGTCCTGGCGGACCGGTTCGGGCTGCGGGGCGGTCTGGGTCGCCGGTCAGCGGCTGCCCCGCGGCCGAAGCGGTCGGCGCTGGCCGAATTGCGGCGCCGGTGATCGGCCGCGCGAGCGCGGCCGGAATTCGAGGACAAGGAGGAACTCCAGCTGTTGGTTTCGGGGCCGCGTCATGCTCAGAGATGTCGACGACAGCGGCGGAACCGGAGTTCACCGAGAAGCGGACTGCTCACGCAAGCGACCGCGCGGACGACTTGCCCGCGAAAGTAGCGACATTTCGCCGCCGTACTAGCAGACCCGATCAGCAGTAGCTGAAAGGCCAGCCTGCGGCATCACTAGCCGCATTCAGCCGGTCTGGCGACCGGAATTTCGTTCCGCCTAACGCAATGATCTTGCGGTCATTTCCGCCAGGCGCTTGAAACATGCCGCAGCGGCCGTGCGGCCGGATGGCCGCACGGCCCCAGGCGGACTAGAGCGGACGGACCTGCTCGGCCTGCGGGCCCTTGGCCCCCTGACCGGCGGTGAACTCGACCCGCTGGTTCTCTTCCAGGTTACGGAACCCATCGGCCAGGATGGCCGAGTGGTGAACGAAGACGTCGGCGGTGCCGTCGTCCGGTGCGATGAAGCCGTACCCCTTGCTGGAGTTGAACCACTTCACGGTGCCCTGAGGCATGTACTTACTCCTATATGAGCGATCTTCGGGATCCACGACAATGGTTCCCGGGTTGCTGCGACCGCCTGCCCAATCCGAAGGCTCGGCTCTGGGTGTCCAGGACGCCCGCTGTCTAGTTTCGCAGGCGTGTGACACGTGCACGAATCTTCGACTTCAACCACTACCATCTAACACCATGGGGCGGCCCGATGTTCCACGACCGGCCGACAAACTCGGATCTCGGTTGCCAGCCGGAACCGCCGTCGGGGCGCGCAGCGGGTCATCGCGGCTGGCGGGCCGTGGTTTGCTTGCCGCTCAGAGCTTGGTCAGCTTGCTGTACGGCGCCGTGATCCTGGCCTGCAGCGGACCGAAGTCGACAAGCACGGCGACGTCCTGCTCGACGCCGATGACCACGCCGAGGCCGTACTTGTCATGCGTCACCTGATCATGCAGTTCATACTGCTCAAGCGGCGGCGCAGCAGGCGGCGGGTTGAACGGGCTGCCGGGAAGGTAGCGCCGGGTAGCGGCGCGGGCTGGTTTCATTACCCCCAGTATGCGTCATCCGGGGGGGCGGCGTGGTCTGCACCGTGATGGTAAGGCGAGAAGTTCTCAGTTCGGCACCGACCTAGCCGAGTCGCTCCGTGTACATCGCGTCCACCCGGTAACGGATCCCGACGGTCGCCTTGCCTCGGGTATCCGGATGCTCCTGCAGGACCGCCCTGATCTCCGCAAGCACGTCCGCCTGGCTGGCTGGCGGCAGGACGGCAACGTGACTGACGCTGCGCATCCGGTCGATGACGTCATCATGCGTGGCATGGTGGACGTGAAAGAAGATCGCTTCCGTGAACGGGGACCAGATCTCGCCTCCGGCGAGATCACGCTCGCTCCAGCGGTGGGCCGCCGAGCCGCCGGTGCCGTCGTGATGGTCGCGCCATGGCGCGTGCTTCTCCACCCGGTCCATTACCGACCAGACCTGATCCACCCATTCGACACTGCGATCGCGCGCGTTCCAGATCAGGCCAAGGCGTCCGCCGATCCGGATCACCCGGCCGAGCTCGGCCATCGCCCGGTCGGCGTCGAACCAGTGGAACGCCTGGGCCACCACAGCGGCGTCGATCGAGTCGGCGGCGAACGGGAGTGCCTCGGCGACCGCGGCGAGCAGCGGCACGTCGGGCAGCCGGCGCCGCAGCTGCTCGCGCATGGCGGCCACCGGCTCGACGGCGATCAGAGTCGAGCCGGCGTCGGCGATCGCAGCGGTGAGCTTGCCTGTCCCGGCGGCCAGGTCGACGACGCGCCGGCCGGGCCGGATTCCGAGCGCCTCGGAGAGCCAGGCAACCGCGTCGGGCGGGTACGACGGCCTGGCCCGGTCATATGCCTGCGCCTCGGCCTCGAAGCCGCGAGCCGCGACATCATGCACCCTGGTCATTGCCCTGCTCTCGGATGGTCGGATCGCCGGCGATCTGCTGTCGATCAGTTGATGCCCGGAGCGATCACCGAGTCGAAGGCGCTGAGCACCGCGGGATCCCCAGCGCGGTCGATCGTCGCGGCCTGCGGACGGTGCCAGAGCCAGCAATCCAGGTCGGCGGCGCTGCCGGTGATGGTCGCAGCGGCCTGGCTGCTTGGGTCGCGGTCAGCGATGTCAATTCCCGGCTGGTCATAGCCGGTCCGGTCGGCCGGGTCGGTGCCGACGAACTGTCCAAGCGTGACGAACCAGGAGTCCGCCGTGTCAGCGGCCAGGATCCGAAGCACCTGCCCCGGGTAGGGGGTGAAGCTGCCCCACTCAGGGACTCCGCCGTACATGATCCGCAGCGCCTCATCGACGCCGTCAGCGCTGAGATCCGGATCCAGTGGGGTGCGGTTACCGGCGGTGAGCTCGGCATCGACCCGGTGAATCAGTGCCTCATGCGCCTGGCGGCGGCGGATGAAGCCGACGGTACGGTCGTCCGCCCACGTCCAGGCCGGTGCCTCGGGCGCCGTCGCGGCCAGTATCTGGCCGAGATCTCGGCTAGCCGTCGCATAGAACGCCAGCAGATTGGCGCGGCTGGCCGGCCGCGCTGGTTTGAGCGCCTCAGCCTGCTCGCCGGACAGTCCCTCGCGCACCACCGTGCTCCAGAACCACTGCACTTCGCCGAGATGCCAGAGCAGGTCGTCCGCGGTCCAGTCCGGGCATGGCGGTACCGGCGCATCCGGTGCGGTCGTGCTCATTACCTCGGCAAAACGGGCAGACTCGCGTGCCAGGTACGCGAGGTAGTCCAGCTCGCCAGCGTTCTGCAGGGTCACGATCTGCTCCCAGCGTGGGGTGGGCCGCCAAGTACGCTCCAGGCTACGACGTCGGCGCCGGCCGCCGAGGTTGTCATGACACATCGATATCTGTCAATATAGACGAATGCCGAAGCCGCTGATAATGCTGAGCCCAGCGGAGACAGTCGCGTGCTGCTCGCCGCTGTCGCGCGAACCACTCTCTGCTGAGCGGGCGGAGCAGATCGCCCCGCTGCTGAAGGCGCTGGCGGATCCGGTCCGGCTCAGGCTGATGTCACTGGTGGCCTCGCACGCCGACGGCGAGGCCTGCGTCTGCGATCTGAGCGGCGCGTTCGACCTGTCGCAGCCGACGATCAGCCATCACCTGAAGGTGCTGCACGACAGCGGCCTGCTCGACCGGGAGAAGCGCGGCGTGTGGGTCTACTACCGAGCAAGGACGTCCGCACTGGCCAGCCTGGGCGCGCTGATTGGCGACCAAGCGCCGTGAGCCAGGCCCGTGAGCCCGGCGCCGCGAGCCGCCCCGTGAGCCGGGCCAGTGAGCCGGGCCAGTGAGCCACGCACGGTGAGCGACGTATCCAGCAGGCGGCCCGCTGTCCTCTTTGTCTGCGTCCATAACGCGGGCCGCTCCCAGATGGCGGCCGGCTGGCTGATCCACCTCGCAGGCGGCCAGATCGAGGTGCGGTCGGCAGGCTCGGAGCCGGCCGAGCAGATCAACCCGGTCGCGATCGAGGCTATGCGTGAGGTCGGGATCGACCTCACGGCCGGGCGGCCTAAGATTCTTAGCGTTGACGCCGTTCGCGATTCCGACGTCGTGATCACGATGGGCTGCGGCGACACCTGTCCGGTCTTCCCCGGCATCCGGTATGCGGACTGGCAGGTGCCCGATCCGGCCGGCCAGGGCATCGACGCGGTCCGCGGCATCCGCGATGACATCCGCGGCCGGGTCCTGGCCCTGATCGCCGAGCTACTGCCCGACTTGACCTGAAGGACCCCTGTTGACGCAGATCGACCCCGCGCTTGCCGTCATCGACGACATCGACCTGGTGCTGATCGAGCCGATGGCGGCCGAGCATGCTCCGCAGGTACTGGCGATCTATCAGGCCGGTATCGACGAGGGCAACGCGACATTCGAGATCAGCGCGCCAGCCTGGAAGGAGTTCAGCGCGGCCAGACTGCCGGATCACCGCTATGTGGCCGTCAGCGGGGCGACCGTGCTTGGCTGGGTGGCAATCTCCGCCGTGTCCAGCCGGTGCGCCTACGCCGGCGTGGTCGAGCACTCCGTCTACGTCCACCCGGGGACACGCGGCCGGGGAGTCGGCCGGCTCTTGCTTGACGCGCTGATCGCCTCCACCGAAGCCGCGGGAATCTGGACGATCCAGTCCGGGATCTTCCCGGAGAACGCGGCCAGCATCGCACTGCACGACGCAGCCGGGTTCCGGATCGTGGGCACGCGCGAGCGCATCGGCCGCCAGCATGGCCGGTGGCGCGACATCTTGCTGATGGAGCGCCGCAGCCCCGCGATCTGACCCGCGGCGTCCCGGTCGAAACTGACCGCAGGCGTGCAGATACCGTCATTACCTATGTCCCGACCCGCTGCCTCGAGCAAGCAGCGCAAGCGACCGACATGATCGGCAGATAATGCAGTAGCGGCGGCCTGGGGTTGGGCCAGGCGATCGCGGGCACGCGAGAGACAACGAGCGGGGCACCGTTGGCCTTAGGGAGCGGTTGGCTTTTAGGGAGCGGCACGTTGACGCGGATGAACCGGTGGGCCATCCTGGCCGGCTACGGCCTGCTTGCCGCTTGTTCGCAGCTGCTCTGGCTGTCGTACGCGCCGATCACCACCCAGGTCCACCGGGTGATGGACGTCTCGTCCGGGGCGGTGGGCGACCTGGCTGCCATCTTCCCGCTGATGTACGTCATCCTGGCGCTGCCCTGCGGCCGCTGGCTGGATGTCAGCTTCGAGCGGGCGCTTGGCCTCGGGGCGATCCTGACCGGCGCCGGCAGTCTGGTTCGGCTGGTCAGCCCCAACTCGTTCGTCTGGGCGATGGCCGGGCAGTTCGTGATCGCGGCCGGTCAGCCGCTGGTACTCAACTCGATCACGAAGATGGCGGCGCGGTACTTTCCGCAGCAGGAGCGGACCGCGGCCATCTCGATCGGCAGCGTGTCGCTCTACCTGGGCATTCTGCTGGCAGCGCTGACCGCTCAGCCGCTGTTCAACGCGGGCGGGCTCCGGCTGATGCTTGGCGTCCAGGGCGCGCTCGCCGTCCTGGCGGCGGTCTGGGTATTGCTCGCGCTCCGCACGCCCGCGGCGTTCCCAGGTGATCCATCCGTCGCCGTGACGCTGGGCTGGCTCAGGCGCGACCGGTTCATCTGGGTGCTGGCCGGCCTGCTCTTCGTCGGGATGGGCATCTTCAACGCGGTCGCGACCTGGCTCGATTCGATACTCGGCCACTTCGGCCACGGCGGCGCCAGCGGCTACCTGATCGCGATCCTGACGGTGGCCGGCATCATCGGCGCCGCCGTTCTGCCCCAGGCCGCGGCGAACCGGGACCGCCGCCGCGCCATGCTGCAGGTCACCGTGGGCGTGACGGCCGTCGCGTTCCTGGCGATCGCGGCCGTGCACGGGGTGATCTTCATCGGGATCGTGCTCGGCATCGAGGGTTTCGTGCTGCTTGCCGCCCTGCCCGTGGCGCTCGACTGGTCCGAGCTGCACAGCGGGCCGGAACGGGCCGGAGCCGCGGTCGGGTTCCTGCTGCTTGCCGGAAACCTCGGTGGGGTAATCCTGGTCCTGGTAGTCCAGGCCGTGATCGGCAGTCCGTACCTGTCACTCGGTGCTCTTTCGGTGGTCGCAGTGGCCGGGCTCGCCTTGTCCACCAGGCTTCCGGCCCGTGTCGCCGCCACGGCAGGCCATAAGGGAGGGTGACATGACGGACCCCACCGAGCTGATGAGCAGCCTGGAGCGGCAGCTCAAGCCGTATCGCGGCAGGTTCCCCTCGTTCGCCGAGATGCCGGTCGAAGGCCTGCCAAGGACCGAGGTGGCCGAGCTGGTCGAGCAGCTGGCGCGGACCGAGGAATCACGCTGGCGGGACGGATACGCCTCCGGTGCCGTCTATCACGGCGACCCCGAGCATGTCGCGTTCCTGAACCGGATCTACGCGGCGCAGTCGCAGAGCAATCCGCTGCACCCTGACCTGTGGCCGAGCTCGACCAAGTTCGAAGCCGAGCTGGTTTCGATGACGGCGCACATGCTCGGCTCCGCGCACGCCGCGCCGGAGGCGCCGATCGTGGGCGCGGTCAGCTCCGGCGGGACCGAGAGCATCATGCTGGCGATGCGGGCCTACCGGGATTACGCCAGGGCGCGCCGGGGGATCGACCGGCCGGAGATCGTCGCCCCGGTCACCGCGCACGCCGCGTTCGACAAGGCCGCCAGGTACTTCGACATGCCGCTGATCAGCGTGCCGGTGGACGACGGTTACCAGGCCGACGTCGACGCCCTCGCCGCGGCGGTGACCGACCGGACCGCGGTCATCGTCGGCTCGGCACCGTCATTCCCGCACGGCGTGATCGACCCGATCCCGCAGATCGCCGCGCTGGCGGCCGAGCGCGGGATCGGCTGCCATGTCGACGGCTGCCTGGGCGGGTTCATCCTGCCGTGGGCGGAGCGGCTCGGCTATCCGGTGCCGCCCTTCGACTTCCGGCTGCCGGGAGTGACGTCGATGTCGGCGGATACCCATAAGTACGGTTATGCGGCTAAGGGCTCGTCGGTCGTGCTGTATCGCGGGGCGGAACTGCGGCAGTTCCAGTTCTACAAGGCCGCTGACTGGCCTGGCGGCCTGTACCTGTCTCCGACCTTCGCGGGCAGCCGGCCCGGGGCCCTGTCGGCCACCGCCTGGGCGGCGATGGTGTCGATCGGCGAGGACGGTTACCTCGACGCGGCCCGGCGGATCCTGCAGGCCGGCTCGGTAGTCCGCGAGGGCGTCGCGGCGATTCCTGGCCTGCGGGTGCTCGGTGACCCGCTCTGGGTGATCGCGTTCGCCGCTGACCCCGGCGACCCGGCCGGTCCTGCTGTCCCGGCGGCGGCCGGGCCGGATCAGCCGGCCGGTGCGCAGATCGACGTGTTCCAGGTGATGGAGGACATGGGCCACCGCGGCTGGAGCCTGAACGGCCTGCAGCGCCCGGCCGCCGTCCACATCGCGATCACGCTCCGGCACACCCTGCCTGGCGTGGCCGAGCGGTTCCTCGCTGACCTGCGGGCGTCGGTCGATGAGGTCAGGGCCAACCCGGATGTGCGTACCGGTCTCGCCCCGGTGTACGGGATGGCCGGCACCCTGCCCGAGGAGGCGGTCCGCGACCTGCTCGGCGTCTACCTTGACCTGATGTTCGAGGTGTAACCGTGGACCGGCACATCCTGGCCATCGACCTGGGGACTTCGGCGCTGAAGGTGGCTCTGGTGTCGACGGCCGGCGACGTGGTCGCTGCCGAGCAGGAGACCTGCCAGGTCGACCTGCTGCCAGGCGGTGGCGCCGAGCAGGACCCGGAGGGATGGTGGGACCTGATCACCCGGGCATCGTCCCGGCTGGCGGCCCGCGGCGTCGTCCCGCCCGATTCGATCGCGGCAGTCTGCTGCACCGCGCAGTGGTCGGGGACCGTGCCGGTGGCAGCCGACGGCAGCCCGGTGCGCAACGCGATCATCTGGATGGACTCGCGGGGTGCGGCCTATGCCCGGTCCATCACCAGCGGGCCGGTCCGGGTGCAGGGCTACGGCGTCGACAAGCTGGCTCGCTGGATCAGGATTTCGGCCGGGCTGCCCACCCGCAGCGGCAAGGATCCGGTCGCGCACATCGGCTGGCTCAAGACCGCCGAGCCGGACGCCTACCGGCGCACGCAGCTGTTCCTTGAGCCGAAGGACTGGCTGAACCTGCGCCTGACGGGCCGAGCGGCGGCCTCCTATGACTCGATCGCGCTGCACTGGGTGACCGACAACCGGCACCCGGACCGGATCGACTACGACCCGGTGCTGCTCCGGCTGGCCGGGCTTGACCGCGCCAAGCTGCCCGAGCTGATGGCCGCGACCGACATCCTGGGACCGGTACTGGCAGGCCAGGCCGCGGCCCTGGGCATCCCAGCCGGAATACCGGTTGTGGTCGGCACGCCGGACCTGCAGTCGGCCGCGATCGGCTCCGGGGCCACCCGCGATTTCCAGGCCCACCTGTACGTCGGCACATCGTCCTGGCTGACCTGCCATGTGCCGTTCAAGAAGACAGATCTGCTGCGAAACATAGCCTCGTTGCCAGCCGCCATCCCGGGCCGCTACTTCGTCGCCGATGAGCAAGAGACCGCCGGCGCTGCGCTGACCTTCCTGCGGGACCGGCTGCTGTTCCCGGCCGGCGACGCCCCGGCCGACGCCTACCGGCAGTTCGACGCGATGGCGGCGGAATCTCCGCCGGGCAGCGGCGGCCTGATCTTCACGCCCTGGCTTTACGGCGAGCGGACCCCTGTCGAGGACCATTTCATTCGCGGCGGATTCCACAACCTGTCACTGTCGGCCGGCCGCAACGACCTGGTGCGCGCGGTACTCGAAGGCGTAGCGCTGAACGCGAGGTGGCTGCTGCAGGCGGTGGAGCGATTCACCAAATGCCGGCTTGAGCCGATCAGGTTCATCGGCGGCGGCGCGCGCTCCGACGTGTGGTGCCAGATCTTCGCCGACGTCCTTGACCGGACCATCGAGCAGGTCGCCGACCCGGTGAACGCCAACGCGCGGGGCGCGGCGATGCTGGCCGCCGTGGCACTCGGCGAGTTGGACTTCTTCTCGGTTCCCGGCCGGGTCAAGGTGGCACGGACCTACCGCCCGCAACCGGTGAACGCAGACCTTTACGCCATGCTGTTCGCCGAGTTCGTAGGCCTCTACAAGCGGAACCGCAAGGCGCACGCCCGGCTGAATCGCGACCGCGCCGCAGACTGACCGTCGGCCGCTGGGCATCACCGCACCTGTTCAGGCTAGCGTCAGGCGTGCACACCGTGATCACCCGCCACCGCCCGCTCCTGCCGGAGGCCACCTTTACCGACGAAGCCCGCCGATGTTAGCCTTGATCAGCCAAGGGGCGGGGGCGGCAGGTCAGCGCTTGTAGGGAGCCTCTTGTGGAAATTCGTTACGGCCTTGTGAGTTCTGATTCGCACGCGAACCTGCATAAGGACGCATTCCTTGAGCGAATGTCGGCCGTAGCTTGGGGAGACCGGATTCCGCAGGTCCGTGAGGTGGAGCAGGACGGCTCGCTGGTGGAGCGCTGGGTCGTCCATGGCAAGCCGGTGAGCCGCAGGGGAGTCGCCAACTGCGCCGCGGCCATGGGCGACCCGCTGCGGCGAACCTATCCGCAGCGGTGGGAAGAGGTGCCGCCGACGGTCTACGACCCGGCGAAGCGGCTGCAGGCCCTGGACGCCGATCGCGTCGACGGCGAGGTGCTCTTCTTCAACGACCCGGTCGACAGCGCGACTCTGCCCTTTCAGGGCGAACCCGAGTTTGAGCTGGCGTGCGTCCGTGCGTACAACGACGCGCTCGCGCAGTGGCGCCAGGTCAGCGACCGCTACATCCCGCTGGCGCTGATTCCCTACCGCAGCGGCGTTGACGCCGCCGTGGCCGAAGTGCGCCGCGCGGCCGGGATCGGCCATTTAGGAATCGTCATGGTGGCCGAGCCCAGCATGACCATGCCGGGGCTGCCCCACTTCAACGACCCGCGCTGGGACCCGCTCTGGGCCATCTGCCAGGAGCTAGACATCCCGATCAACTGGCACGCCCACGCCGGCATCCGGCTGCTGCCCGAACGCTGGCAGGGCCACCAGGCACTGCGCCGCACCGCCGCATTCTCCGTCCAGCCGCAGTTCGTCGCGAACTTCGCGCTGTCGGGGGTGGCCGACCGGTTCCCCCGGCTGAAGCTGATCTGCGCCGAGACCGGCGTCGGCTGGCTGCACCACGTCATCCAGGCCTGCGACCAGGTGTGGGAGCGGAACCGGCTGTGGACCGAGGGCGTGTGGACCCGCCCGAGCGATGTGGTACGGCGTCAGGTGTGGGCCAACTTCTGGTACGAGAGGGCGGGCGTCGCTGGCCGGGCGTCGCTGGGCAGCCACCTCATGTGGGCCTCCGACTACCCGCACGGCACCTCCACCTACCCCGACTCGTGGCAGTTGGTGGACGCCGTGCTCGACGGCGTGGACCCGGACAGCCGGGCCGGCCTGCTCTATCGCAACGCCCTTTCGGTCTACAACCTCGGGCCTGAGGGCTTCGCAGCCGATGGCGGCGGCCAGGCCGCAACGCGGACGGGAGACCAGGCGTGTCGGTGACGCTTGGCGGCGTTGAGTACCGCTTCGCGTCGGTTGACGACCACGTGGTTGAGCACCCCTCGGTGTGGACCGACCGCATGTCGAAGACCAGGTGGGGCGACCGGGTGCCGCACGTGGCGGAGTCAGACGGCCGGCAGGTCTGGGTGATCGACGGCCAGGCGACGGCGATCACGGAGGTCTCCGCGCTCGGCGCGGTGCTGCCGGATCCAGGTGCGGCGCCGCGCCGCTTCGAGGAGATCCCGCCGGCGGCCATCGACCCGTGCGCGCGCCTGCGCGCGATGGACACCGCCGGCGTGGACGCCAGCGTGCTCTACCCGTCGGTCGCGGGCACCGCCGGGCAGACTTTTGGCCGGATCACCGATCCGGAGCTGGAACTGGCGTGCGTGCGCGCCTACAACGACTGGCTCATCGACGAGTGGGCGGCTGCCAGCCCCCGGTTCGTGCCGCAGTGCCTTGTCCCCCTCTACCCGGTGGAGGCCGCCGTCGCCGAGCTTGAGCGGGCGGCCGGGCGAGGGCACCGGGGGCTAGTGTTCCCGGCGCTGCCGATGTTCCTGCGCGACGTCCCGGAGATCAGCGACGAGCGCTTCGGCCGCCTCTGGGACGCGTGCGCGTCGCTCGGCATGCCGGTCGCGCTGCATTGCGGGTGCACGCCGCAGATCCAGGCGCCCGCCTACCGTGGGTTCACGCCCAGGGTCGCCGCGGCACTCGACGCGGTTAACCGCCCGTTCAGCTCCGCGCTGGTGCTCGCCAACGTGCTGCTGTCCCAGATGCTGGTGCCGCACCCGCGGCTGCATATGCTCTTCCCCGAGAACTCGGTGGGCTGGGGCGTGTTCACCCTGGAGACGATGGACTACCTGGTCCGGGTCGACCGGCTGAACGTCGACACATACCGGCTCCTGCCGTCGGAGGTGTTCAGGCGGCAGTGCTATTTCGTCGGCGGCTTCGAGCAGTTCCCGTCCTCGGCGGGCGACTGCCTGCCGGCCAGCCGGGTGGTGTGGGCGACAGCCTTCCCCTCCGCCATCTCGCCGTGGCCGGACCTGGCGGGCGCACTTGAGAAGAGCCTGGCCGGCGTGGCGGAAGCCGACCGCCGCCAGATCCTGGCCGGCAACGCCGCCAGCCTTTACCAACTCGGCGAGATCATGCACTGGACCACCGGAACGGGCCCGTCGTAAGCGAAGAGGGAGGCGACAACGCGGTGCTGCTGATCGACAACGCCGTCGTCGAGAACGTGCTCACCATGCAGGCGTGCATCGAGTCGCAGGAGGCGGCTTTCCGGGGGCTGCTGACCGGTGACGCCATCAACCGGCCGAGATTCGACTGCTACGTCCCCACCGGCCGACCGGGTGCGTTCTACCGCTCCGGGAACATGGAGGGGGCGATCGCGAGCGAGGGGATCTACGCGATCAGGCTGAAGTCCGATGTGATTAGCTGGCCGCGCGACGAGCAAGGGCTGTGGACCGAGGATAAATACTGCGTGCGGCCGGGGACCTATTGCGGCCTGGTGTTCCTGTTCAGCACCAGGGACGGCGAGCCGCTCGCGATCATGAATGACGGCCACATCCAGCACATGCGGGTGGGCGGGGGCGCGGGAATCGGCGCCAAGCACCTCGCCCGGCAGGACGCCACCAGCGTCGGCATGCTCGGCTCGGGCGGGATGGCCAAGGTGTACCTTGAGGCGTTCTGCGCTGTTCGCCCCATCCGCGAGGCGCGCGTCTACAGCCCGACCGCGAGCCACCGCGCGGAGTTCGCCGAGCTGATGTCGGCCAAGCTGGGCATCGCCGTCCGGGCCGTCGGCTCGCCACGCGACGCCGTCGCCGACGCCGACATCGTAGCCACGTGCACGGACTCGATGGAGCCGACGCTCCGAGCCGAATGGATCGAGCCGGGTCAGCACATCACCAACGTGGGTCCCAGCGAGATCGCAAAAGAGGTATTCTTCCGCGCCGACGTGCGGCTCAAGCAGGGGATTTCTGGCTGGCCACCGGGCCTGGAGACGATGGACCGGATCATGGTTGGCCGCGGTCACAGCCCCCTCGCCCTGGTCGCGGGATCGGCGCAGGAGACGCAGCAGCTTCCATCGGCTGACGCCCACCCGCTGGGCTACGACATGAAGCTGCCGACGTTCACCGACTTCCTGCGCGGCGAAGCGCCCGGCCGGGCGAGCGAGGAGCAGGTCACGTTCTGGCACAACATCGGCAACCACGGGCTGCAATTCGCGGCCGTGGGCGGCTGGGTCTACCGGCGGGCACAGCAGCTCGGCCTTGGCCGGGAGCTTCCCGTCGAATGGTTCCTGCAAGACATCAAGAACTGACGCCGCCGGAAAGGCGGGCGGTGCGGCGCAAAGCGCATAGGAGGTCACGGGCACAATGGCCGGCGGCGACACACGCGGGAGCTTCATGCTCGACGATTACCAGGAGAGCCCCTACCAGAAATGGGTGCAGGAGCAGGGCATCCCGGTGATCGAAGGCATGTCAGTCGACGACCTTAATGCCGTTGAGCTCGCCCCGTGGAAAATGACTGGCGGGAACGCGGCCTTCATTCACCTGGCGGGCGCCGAGTTCACCAACAACGGCTACGTCGGCGAGATCCCGCCCGGCGCAGCGCTGAAGCCCTGCAAGCACCTGTATGAGGAGTTCATCTTCGTGCTCAGCGGCCGGGGGGCTGCCTCGGTGTGGATCGACCCCGCGCGCAAGCGCTCGTTCGAATGGCAGGCGAGAAGCCTGTTCGCGATCCCGCTCAACGCCTCCTACCAGCTTTTCAACACCTCGGGCTCGGAACCGGCCCGCTATTATGCGGTCACCACCGCGCCGCTCATGCTCGACCTGCTGCACAACCGGCGGTTCATCTTCGACAACGACTTCGTCTTCGACGACCGGTTCCCACCGGACGACGACTATTTCAGCCCGAAGGGCGTGGCCCATACAGGGCGCATCTGGGAGACCAACTTCGTGCCCGATGTGGCGAACTTCCAATTGCAGGACTGGGCGGAGCGGGGCGCCGGCGGGCTGAACGCCTTCTTCGAGATCGCTGACAGCACCATGTGCGCGAGCGTGTCCGAGTTCGGGGTCGGCCGGTACAAGAAGGCCCACCGGCACGGGCCCGGCGCGCACATCGTGTTGCTATCCGGGCGCGGCTACAGCCTCATGTGGCGGGACAACCAGCCCCCCATCCGGGTTGACTGGCAGGTCGGCTCGGTCTTCGCGCCGCCCGATATGTGGTTCCACCAGCACTTCAACACCGGCCCCGAGCCAGCGCGCTACATGCCATTGCGCTGGGGGAGCGCGAAGTACCACCTTTTCAAGTACCTGGGCATCACCAAGGACGTGAAAGAGGGCGGCGACCAGATCGAGTACGAGGACGAGGATCCGCAGATCCGGCGCATGTTCGAGGCCGAGCTCGCGAAGGCGGGCATCGCGTGCCGGATGCCGCCGCCCGCGCGCACGTGAGACCTGCCGTCCAGGGCGCGCAGGCGCCTAACGGCGGCGGGGCGGCGGCCAATGGAGCGCCTGCGCCTGCCCGGGGCGCTGCCGCGCCCGCCCCGCCCGCCCCGCCCGCGTGGTGGGAGGCGCTCTGGCGCGCGGAGAACGTCGAGTTCACCACCGTCGGCATCGACATCGGCTCAGCGACCTCGCACCTGCAATTCTCCCGGGTGCGGCTACAGCGCTGTGGCCGCGGCCTCTCCAGTCGCTTCGCCGTGGTCGACCGCAGCGCGCTGTACCGCTCGCCGGTCATTTTCACGCCGTATCTCACCGACGGCAGCATCGACTCCGCCGCCCTCGGCCGGTTCGCCGAAAGCGAGCGGGCGGCGGCGGGCCTCGCGCCCCGGCAGGTCGACTCCGGCGCAGTCATCCTCACCGGCGAGGCCGCGGCGAGCCAGAACGCACGGCCGCTGGCGGTCGCGCTGGCCGAGCACGCCGGTGTGTTCGTGTGCGCGACCGCAGGCCATCACCTGGAAGCGAAGCTGGCGGCGCATGGGTCGGGCGCGGCGGCACTGTCGGCGAAAACCGGCCAGGTCGTCGCGCACCTGGACATCGGAGGCGGGACGACCAAGCTCGCCCTGCTACGGGGCGGACGGGTGCTGGCCACCGCCGCGGTCGCCGTCGGCGGTCGGCTGCTCGTATTCGACCGCAGTGGCCGGCTGGCGTGGGTGAGCGAGGCCGGGGCGCGCCTGGCGCGCGCGGTCGGCGTAGAGCCCGCCCCGGGGCGTGCGGTCACCGCCGCGGGGCGCGGCCGCATCGCCGCGGAAATGGCCCGCCTGCTGGTATCCCTGTTGGAAGACGACATTCCCGCCCGGTATCGGCCGCTGCTGTTGACCGAACGGATGACGGCCGGGCTAGTGCCGGAAATCGTGACCTTTTCCGGGGGCGTCGCCGAGTACCTGTACGGGCGGGCCAGAGCGGACCACGGCGACCTTGGCGCCGCGCTCGCGGAGGCGATTCGCGACGTGATGGCGCCTGGGCGGCTGCCCTGGCCGCCGCCCGACCCAGGGGAGGGCATCCGCGCCACGGTGATCGGCGCCTCGCAATTCTCGGTCGAGGTCTCCGGGAACACCATTTCCGTGCCGGACCCCGCCAGGCTGCCGCTGCGCGACGTGCCCGTGGCGGTGCCCAGCGTCGACCTCACGGGTGATGTCGACGCGTTGGCCGTCGCCAGGCAGGTCGGCGCCGAGTGGCGCCGCCTCGGGGGCGGCGCCAGCCAGGGGCCGGTGGCGCTCGCCTTCCGGTGGGGCGGCGACCCGAGCCACCAGCGCCTCCGCGCCCTCGCCGAGGGCATCCGCGCGGGCACGGGCACCCGCGCGGGCACGGGCACCCGCGCGGCTGGCGTGCATGCCCCGCCCCCGGTCGTCGTGCTGGTCGACGGCGACGTGGGCCGTGGGCTCGGCCGGATCCTGCTGGAGGAACTGGACACGGACCGGTTCATCTGCCTCGACGGCGTGGAGGTCGCGGAGTTTGACTACGTCGACGTCGGCAGCATCGCCCAGCCCGCCGGGGTCGTTCCGCTCGTGGTGAAGTCACTGCTGTTCGGGGGGTAGCCGATGGCCGCCGTGCACGCCGCGCCCGGGCGGCGAGGTCCGCCACCGGCGGCTCGACGACGCCGGCGATCTCGCCGCGGGCGCAGCGCCAACGGGCGGGGAGCTCGGCCACGCGGGCCAGGAACGGCGACGACGGCGGCCTCCGCGCACTCGGGGGCGGTTGCGGTCATCGAGCCGGGCCCGGCTGTCCCGCGGCCGGGCCGCCCCGCCCGGTGCCGGGGGAGGGGGGCAGCGGCTCGGTGTCCGCCAGCAAGAACCGCCGCAGCTTGCCGCTCGGGGTCCGCGGCAGCCGCTCCACAAAGCGCACTTCGGCGAGTTCGCGTGCCGAGCCGAGCCGGGTGCGCACTCGTGCGCGCAGCTCGGCGGCGAGCTCGGTCCCGGCACGAGCGGGGTCGCGGGTGACGACACACGCGAGTGCCTGCCGCTGCCCGTCCCGCTCCAGGCCGGTGACTCCCGCCTCGCGCACGGCAGGGTGGCTGGCCAGCGCCTGTTCGATCTCGGCCGGCGCGATCCATTCCCCGTCCCGCAGCCACATGTCGTCGGACCGGCCGGCGTGCCAGTAGAAGCCGTCGCCGTCCACCCGGTACTTGTCGCCGGTGACGAGCCACGGCCCGAGCAGGGTCGCCTGCGTCTTCTCCCGGTTGCGCCAGTAGTACGCGCACGTCGAGCCGCCCTTGATGTGCAGGTCGCCGATCTCGCCAGGGCGCACGGGCCGACCGTCCTCATCGACGATCCGCGCCTCGAATCCGGGGACCGGCTCCCCGCTCGAGCCCGGCCGGATCCTGCCCGGCCGGTTGGACAGGTAGATATGCAGCGCCTCGGTAGAGCCGGTTCCCTCGAGGATCTCCACGCCGAAGCGGTCCCGCAAGTCGCGGAACACCTGCGGCGGCAGCCGGTCGCCCGAGCAAACGGCCGCGCGCAGCGACCGGAAGGCGCCCGGATCGCCCTGCTCGGCCATGGCGCGGTAGGTGGCCGGGCGCGCGAACAGGATCGTTGGAGAGCTGTCGCGGGCGGCCTCAGCGAGCCGCGCGGGCGTCGGCGCACCGGGCAGCAGCACCGCCGACGCGCCCACGTGCAACGGGAAGAAGATGCTGTTGCCCAGCCCCGAGGCCGAGCACAGGCGGGCGGCCGACAGGGTCCGGTCATCCGGCCCGATGCCCAGCACGCCGCTCGCATAGCCGTCGCAGATGGCGGGGGGCGCGCCGTGCAAGTGGACGACCGCCTTCGGCCGGCCGGTCGTGCCGGAGGAGTAGAGCCAGAACGCCACGTCGTCGGGCGAGGTCCGCTCCGGTGCGAGCCAGCGCGGTGTCCGCGCCATCAGCTCCCGGTAGGAGCTCGTCCTCCCCCCGCCGGGTGACTCGCTCCCGCTGACCGCCACCAACTGGGCGAGGTGCGGCGCCCGGTCCGCAGTGATCGCACCGATGGCGGCCAGCGACGGGCCTTCGGCCACCACGAGCACCGCCCGCGAGTCGCTGAGCAGGAACTCGTAGTAGTCCGTTGCCATCCCGGGCAGCCCAGGGACCGGGACGGCCCCGATCCGGAGCGCGCCAAGGAAGAGGTACACGAACTCGGGCTGGTCATCGAGGACGATCAGCACGCGGTTCTCAATCCGCACGCCGAGGGCGTGCAGCAGGTGGGCGGCCCGGCAGGTGTTCGTCAGCACGGTCGCGTAGGAGATCGGCTCGCCGCCCCACCAGAGCGCGGGTGAATCACCGCGGTCGTCCTCGATCACGCGATCGAGCACCCATTCGGACGCATTGAAAACGGCGGGCAGCCGACCCGGCTCAGTCTCCATGGATCCTCCTGCGGCGCTTCACGGTGGCCGGGCCGCGGCCACACGGCCGGTTATCGCCGCCGGTCAACGCGCGGAAACCAGCGCCGGAAACTGGCAGAGCCGCCCCGAGTGGCGGCAGCGCCCAGTCGGCTGTTGACGTGGCACCGCCGCGTGAAAATATCTGGGATGACGGCCTGTGGGCGGACGCTGCCGTGGCGGGCTGGGCCGCCGGCCGACCAGATGCCGCCTCGCTGGCGGAGAGGAGCACCGATGGTGGACGCCAAACCCCCGCACCTTGGCCTGCGCCCAGAGGTCCGGATGACCGGTTTGGGCGGCGGGGAAGCCAGGCCGGACGACTTCGCGGACCAGGTACGGCGCGGCCGGGCGCACGATGACCTGCGCGACTGGCTGCAGATGGCCGACGAGCTTGGCGAGCTGCGGGTGCTTGAAGGCGCTGACCGCGACGAGGACATCGGCCGCATTACCGAGATGCTCCACCACACCGACGGGGCCCCCGCCGTGCTGTTCGACGCCATCGGTGGCTTCCCGCGGGGGCACCGGATCCTGGTGAACGCGCAGGGGGAGCGCAGCAGGCTCGCGCTCACGCTCGGACTGCCGCCGGACATCGGCGTCTGGGAGCTCGTCGACGAGTGGGAGCGGCTGATGGACACGGTCGTACCCGTCCCGTGCGCGACGGTGCAGAGCGGGCCGGTCACCGAGCACGTCCTCGAGGGGGCCGACGTCGACCTGCTGTCCTTTCCCACGCCG
>Ga0208565_1000163_pt1 | contig 55645 bp, 54 predicted proteins | sample Sb_taG_7_FD_187706 | JGI IMG/M metagenome (GOLD analysis project Ga0208565, IMG submission 187706) | Peat soil microbial communities from Weissenstadt, Germany - Sb_50d_2_FS metaG (SPAdes) (version 2) | ecosystem: Environmental > Terrestrial > Soil > Wetlands > Peat | place: Germany... | reverse complement strand
TGACCTGGTCGGGGTGGCCGGATTTGAACCGGCGGCCTCTTCGTCCCGAAGCAAATTCGGCGCATCTGCCATGATCTGATTGAGTCGAACGGGGAGCCTCTCACCTGCGCAAACGCTCTGAGCGGGTCGCGTTGAGTCAGGGGCAGCCGGAACACGCTGGCTCCCGTCGTGGCTCCCCGTGGCCCCCATCGAGAGAGGGGCTACCCATGACGATCAAGATCAACGAAAACGACATGGCGCTGGAGATCGGCGGCGCGGTCATCGCGACCGCCAGGCAACGCGCTGACGGCTGGTGGGAGGTCAGCCACTGGCCGAGATTCTTCGACCGGATTCAGGCGATCATTGCCCTGACGGTTACGGAGCTGCTGGCGCTGGGCTGCGGCACGGACGATCCGCTCGTGAAGGCACTGCGTGAGGACCTGCGATGACCGACCGGCTCATCAGGATCACCACCGCCGTGGCCGTGGCCACGGTCGCGGCGGTTGCAGCGATCATCTCCTACCGCCACGCTTACGAATTAGTCAGCACACATGGAGAAAGCGGCGTAACAGCCCGGCTCGTGCCCTTCACCGTCGACGGCTTGATCTTGGCGGCCAGCATGCTGATCCTCGACGCTAGTCGGCGGAACCAGCCCGTACCGGCGCTGGCGCGCTGGTGCCTCGGCGCTGGTATCGCGGCCACCACTGGCGCCAACCTGGCGCACGGCATCGGCCACGGCCCGATCGGTGCCATGGTCAGCGCGTGGCCAGCCCTGGCGTTGGCTGGTTCCTTCGAACTGCTCATGACGCTGATCAGGACCGACCAGCGGGCATCCACCGGATCATCGCTCGCCAGCTATATGCGACAACCACCGTCGGCGATTGGCAATGATGCACCACAGGCGTTGACGGAGGCTCCCAACCTGGAAAAGACGATCCGAGACTGGCACAGCGCCGGTCACAGCCAGCGCGCCATTGCCCGCGAACTCCACATCGACCGCCGCAAGGTCAAACGCGCGGTCGACTCCGTCGCTTGAGAGAAGTCATCACGGGAAGGGTGGCACCTGCCAGTGTCGGAAGGTGCCGCTCCTCCGATCCCTCACCACGCGGACTCGGCTCCCGCTGGCCATGGTGGTCAATGGCGGTGGTCCACCCGTGCCCGCGCCCGTCTACTGCGCCCGTCTCTGCTCAGTGCCGAATTGAGCCGTATTAGATCAAGGCGGCGCCACGACGGGCACCGCTGGCCCGGCCTTGCCAGCCTTGACCCACCGCCCGCTCCGAAGGATCTTGGCACCTACCATAACGGCGCAGCAGAGCAGCAACACGAGATGCTCAGGTCACGTTGGCCGGATCTGACGCATCTGCGGCGCATCACCTCACTGCCTGGGCTGAACCGATCACGACTGACCGGGACGAGCAGCCTTGACGGCAGCATCCACTAGCGTTACATTGCTAGCGGTGCGGCAGCATCGCCCTCATGGCTCTGCGTATACCCAGAAAGTTCCGCCTATGAAGCTGGTTCTTCTACGAGCGGTAGCCATTATCACATTGTTAGCCCCACTTCTCCTTGTAAGCTCGCAGTCGGCAAGCGCTGACTATTGGGGAGCGCTGAAGTGGCCCGGTGCCGGCACATATCCAGATGACTGCCTCGTCGTCGGCGCAAATATCGGTACCGGCTCAACACCCTACAAGCATAACGCGGTATCATCCAGTTCCTGTACAACTCCTCAGACAGTACGCATCGAGCTTGATGAATTCAACTCGTCCGGCACGTTGCTGCATATCTGCGCCCTGGACGCTACTTCCTATGCGCAGTGCCAACTGCAGGACACATCCGGAAGCGGAGATTACTGGGTATGGACCTCAGAAATGGATAGTACTGGCGACAACTTCTTCTGTGACAATCAAGGTCTATCATTTAGCACCTGTTTCACAAGCCTAGACTAGTTTTCCCAACCGAATATGCCATCGCTATGGAGTTAAGATGACGAGAAGATGGCGCACGCCGGTAATAGCTGCGATGGCCGCAATGGCAGTGGCAGCGATTATTCTCTCTCTTGAGGTCGTGGCTAATTCACGATCACCGAAGTCTTTCAGCCCACCCTCCACTAGTACCTCCGTCCAGAATAACCGCAGTATCCCGACGACCGCTCTCCGGCTGCCCAAGTGCCCTCCTCCGGCAACGAGACACTTCCCGCGGACAATCTCGGTATCCACGAAGTCGCCCGACCAGCCGACTTTCGCTCACGAGTGCTATTACGCGCCCGCAGGCCAGAGCCTTACCATTCACTTTACCAATGCCACTACTGAGTTGTCTAAGGCGGGCATATCATTGTCGCTAATTATATCCCGAGCGGATGATCCCGCGATTTCGCCGGTCAAAAATCGGCCGGGCATGTTCGTTGGAATAATGTCCAAGGCGGTGTTTGTAAGTCGGCCTGCCATGGCACCGGCCACCATAACGATGTCCGTTCGTGATCTGCCGCGAGGAACATACGTAATGCAGCTCCGGGGTGCACCCCCCACCTTCGTAGCAGTGCTACAAGTTAACTGAACGGAAGTGATCTCTGTTGCGCACTATCACCATGAGGCTTGCGACAGCGATCCTAACGGCCAGCGCGCTGATTCTGCTTAGCATGCCCCACGCATCGGCGGACGATTGGGGAGCACTGAAGTGGCCAGGCACGACTAGTACATATCCCGACGAGTGCTTGCATGCTGGCCTCATCATTGGTACCGGCAGCCCGCCCAAGCACGAAGTCGAGGCCGTGAATACTTGCAGGACCGATCTCACGGTAGACGTACTACTTAATGAGTACAATTCATCAGGCATTGCGGTAGAAAGTTGCTTCCAGTCGGATACTAACCGGGCCCAATGCCACCGGGCCCAATGCCACCTTCAGGATACGACTCCGCGAGGAGACTATTGGGCCTGGCAGGTCGATATGGCCAACACTGGAGACAGCTTCAGCTGCAGCGAGCAGGATCTGCCGTTCGGCGCTTGTTTTACGAGTGCAGATTGAAAGCGCTCTCAGCCAATGCGACTGTCCTATTGGTGAGACGATGGTTAGCGATCGAGCACCAGCGTCGGTCGCAATAGAGATTGATAGGCCACTTCCTCCGGGGTTCGGCAGAAGCGAATATCACGCTGCGGCCGGCGAGCGATTGGTAATTTATTTCCGGAATTCGCTGCAAGAAAGCGACACGAGGCTGACGCTACTGATTTCATCTATAGAGGATCCTGTGATATCGCGTGTCCCCGCAGTTCCCGGAATGGGAGTGACTGTGCTGTCGAAAGCAATCTATGTTGGCGATCCGGCGCGTCCGCGGGAAATGAAGGTGTTGAATGTTCCTCCACTTAAAGGTGGTATTTATCAGTTGCAGGTTCGCGAGCGACCAAGAATGTCGGCACGACTAATTCTAGAATAGAGACCCAACGCGAGTCGTATGCGCGATGAATGCACGCTCTGATGTACGACGCAGCTCAGTGGCGCGCCCAGCGCCAGAGTTCAAGTTGACGATCTTGAGCGTGCCCGATGGAGCAGTCAGCGTGGGTAGTCTCGGTCAGAGTTGAAACTAACACCATGGCGATGATCTGCATGAGCACTCGTCTGGGACGGTACAATGGCGGCCTTATAGCGATTCTTGGTCGCTAGCTTCTGGACGTTCGTGTCAAGTTTTCAGGGCGGCTTTGGTGAGGCGGGAGCGGGTGATGTAGTCGTGGACGTATCATCATGAATGGATGGAAAATGGCAGATTACATTGAGGTTCACTCCACGACTGATTCACGGGAAGAGGCGGACAAGATTTGTGCCGCCGTAGTGGCTGCGCGGCTTGCAGCGTGTGCGCAGGTGTCAGGCCCGATCAGGTCCACGTACTGGTGGCAGGGAAAGATTGAGCGGGCTGACGAGTATTTCCTGATGATGAAGACGACGCGGGACCGGTTTGCTGAGCTGGCTCGGGTGATTCGGGCGAATCACTCCTACGACGTGCCGGACATTGTCGCCGTGCCGATACTTGATGGTACTGAGGACTACCTGGAGTGGATCAGTGCGGAGACGCAAGAGCGCGGCGGGTCTGCTTGATCTCCGCGCGTAGGTCGCGTGCCCGCGGTTCCTGGGCAAGCGCGCGGGCGAGTTCTTCCAGCCGCCACAGGCCGAACGAGGTTTCTGACGCTCGGACTGCGTCCAGGGAGCGGCGTCCGTAGCTGATGCCGCTGTTGATGTCGCCAAGACGTATCGATGCGATGCCAACGTCGGCGTTAATCAGGGCGGCCCGCTTGCTGGCCGGTGTGACGGTCGCCAAGAGATCGTCGGCTAGGTCGTGGACCCGCTGCTCGTTGCCGAGGCGGGTGTATGTGGACAGCTCCAGGGCGTTCATCCGTGTCTGGTCAAGGAACCTGGTCCACGGCCGCTCTCTCTGTGGCCGGGCACGCTCGAAAGCCTCGCCAGCTTGCCTGATCAGATCGTTGGCTGCCGGATCGCCAATGGCGGCAGCCTCCTCAGCTTCGCGACCCAGGACCCACGCGCGGGTCGCGTCTTCGCCGCTGTCGGGGAGGCAGCAGCGGGCGTCAGTCAGTAGCCGGCGGGCATCGTCGTGCGCAGCCGGCCCGGAGGTGGCGTAACTGCGGAAGGTGCTAGCGCAGGCGATGATCACCGGGTCGTCTGCGGCGCGAGCGGCAACTTCGGTGATGCGGTACATGCGGGAGCTGTGAGCCGCCTCGCCCAGGTCCCATGCAGTCCAGGCGGCCAACACTGCGCTCTCACCGGTGATGCGAGCCAGGCGTGATCGCAGTGAGTCTTGTGGATGTCCCTCAAGGAGAGCGGTTACCTCGCGCAGATGGCTCATGATCGAGCGGTGCACGAGTCTGGCCTGGAACATCGGCTCGATCCGGTGCAGGCCGATTGTGCGCTGCTCCAGGAAAGTGATCGTGTCGTCTTGTATGGCGGCCGGGCCGATCAGCGCGTAGGCAAGGCGCTCCATCGGTTCTTCAACGCCCAGGAGCGGCGCGGCGGCTAACGTTGCGGCGAGCTGCAGGACGGCGCGGCGGTCAACGTGGTTGTTCAGTGATCCGGCCATCCAAGCCACTGTCAGAAGATCCGGCATCGTCGGCGAGTCGCCCGACGTGCGCTCGGCCAGCGCGTCCGTCTCATCGGTCGGTGCCAGTCCCAGGGCGCGCCGAGCGTGCTCGGGCACGCCAAGGCCGTTGGCGAAGTCCTCAAGCGTGTTGAGCGTCGGTAACCGCTTGCCGGTCTTGTACTCGCTCAGCCGACCCTGAGGGATGCCAGTCAGGCCCGCGGTTAACCCCTGGGAGATCCCGTGGCTGCCCAGGATGGTGATGATCGGTCCGACCTCGCGGCGCCTGCAAGCCTCAAGCACGTCCTCGCGCGCGAAGACGCGCTTGACGATCTCCCGGACTTCGTTCCGGTCCAAGGTCATGACGCGTCCGTTCGTTCTGTGCCCGCGCGCCGCGAATGGCGCAGCCACAAGTCAATCACACCGCGCCATCTCACCGTGTGATGTCTTAGCCTGCCGCTGCCCGCCACCCTCGTCAGGTCATCTATCCGTGCGACCAGATCGGGAAGGGGTCAGATGGCCGACCGGCAAGAAAGGTCTGGCCAGTCGCCGGACGCCGGGGATCAGAACAGAGCTGTTCCGCCTGGCGTCAACCCGTCGATTCCCTCGCCAGCCCGAATGTATGACTACTATCTCGGCGGCCACGATAACTACGCCGCAGATCGTGAGGCAGCTGAGCGGGCGCTGTCCGCTGTACCATCAGGGCGCACGATCGCGCGAGCGAACCGGTACTTCCTTATGCGCGCGGTACTGCTGATGGCCGATCAGGGCATTCATCAGTTCATTGACCTTGGCACCGGAATCCCCACCAGCCCGAACGTCCACGAATTGGCACAGGCAATCTGCCCGGACGCGCACGTGCTGTACGTCGACAATGACCCCGTTGTGACGGCACATAACAGGGCTATCCTCGCCCAGAGCACTGGCGTCAGAATGATAGATGCCGACATACGTGAACCAGGCAGGATCTTCGATAGCACCGAATTCCGTGAGCTTATCGACTTGAGTCAGCCAGTCGCAGTTCTTTTCGTCGCCGTCCTGCATTTCATCCGCGACAGCGGCGACCCGCAAGGCATCGTGCGGGCCTTCACCAGCCAGATGGTCACGGGTAGCTACCTGGCGTTATCGCACATCACCAGCGACGGCACAGAACCTGGTGTCGTCACCGAGATCCAGAACGTATACGCACGCGCGAGTGCGCCGGCCGTGTTCCGCACCCGGGCCGAAATCGGCGCATTCTTCACTGACTTCGATCTGATCCACCCTGGTCTAGCGGACGTAACGCAGTGGTTTCCCTACGGAGCAGTCATTTCTGCCCAGCCTGCTGGCGTTCGGTTCCTGGCTGGCGTCGGACGCAAGCTCTAACGCCATGCCCACCGACGACACCCAGCCTCGCCATCCCGGCCAACCGCACGAGCCACGTCACAATGGGGGATCGGACGCGTGCGCGGAGGTGGCTGCGTACCTGGATTTAGCAGCCCAGAACGATGCGCCGTACTGGGCACGTCGGCTAGTCCTGACGGCACTACGGGCCTGGCACTTGTCTTCGGAAGTCACCGAGACCACTCAACTCCTGGTGTCCGAACTCGTCACCAACGCCGTCGCTGCCGCCGGGCAATACAGGGACGCTGCTTACGGTCAGTATGCCGCGAGTGCCGGACGCATCTCGCTTACTCTGCGATACGCACCTGGGCGGGTCATAGCTGAAGTCCTTGATCCCGATCCGCACCCGCCGGTGCTAGCAGATGCCGACCTTGACGCCGAAAGCGGCCGAGGGCTGATGCTCGTGCAGGCGCTCAGCAAAGAATGGTCGTTCAGTCTCCAGCCATCAGGAAAGGTAGTGTCCTGTGTCATCGGAACGTAGAAGGCCAGAGACGAGTAACTCGCCAACATGTTCTTCGCTTGCTGAGTCAGCCTGTGAACTGCTCGCCCGCACCGCCGAGCTTCCTGGCAGCGAAAGCGGACTGCTCGTAGTACTGGGCGAATATCGGAGAATGGTCCGCGCCCTGGCATTCGCCGACAATGACGCCATCACTCGCGCATCCTATTCACAGGGTCCAGCGTCCAGAGACTGACGACTGCCGCTCTCTTACTGTTTTCCCGGCTGTCGTAGCTGGCGCTGAAAGCCATCTGCATCGGGGGCCCGGTAGACCTCATCTCACGGCGAGATGCATGCGATACCACGATCTGATAATTCCGATCTCACGCGACGATCTCACGCGGTAATGGAATGACCCTTCTCGCGGACTTACCTTGGCAGCGTAACAAGGTTCGCAGTGAAGGGAAGTGATTACTAGTGATTCTCCTCGGGTTAGTAATCGGCGGCGTTGCCATCTCGGTATTCGCGGTCGTGGTCCTCGGCGTTCACCAGTCGGAACGACACTCCAGCCTGAACAGCCACGGTCGCATCGGCCTTGCAGACGCGTTCACGCGCCGATTGCTCGGCGTGCGCCCCTGCCAGAGCCATGTCGGCACCCTCCGCCAAGACGACGAACGTCGCCGTGTCCAGGTCAGGAGGTGAACACCATGCGCAATCGCCCGCTCAACCTCAACGGCCGCCGCTGCGAATGCGGCGCGCTGGCCGACGGCCGCTCGTCGGCTTGCCGCAAGTGCCGCAACCGCGCCCGATGGGCGCGCCGCAAGATCGCACGGCACGACGAAACCGACTGACTGCCAGTACGTCAGCCGAACCCCGCAAGGAGGTGACGAAATCTTGACCATCTCTATTCCGCTCGTCCTGGTGCTGGCCGCGCTCGTCTGGATTGCCTGGCGGTTCATGGGCCTGCGGACCTGGCAGGCAGTCCTGTGCCTTCTGCTCGGATTCCTCCTGGCCGCGACCAGCGCCGCGCCCGGCATACACCGCGTCGTAACCGGCATCATCCGGTCCCTGACCGGCCACTGACCCGCCTCGCAAGGAGGTGATACCTGAGTGCCAGACCCATCAAGCACCCGCAGAATTGATCTTCAGGAGGTCAACACCCGCGCCGAGACAGCACACCACATCATCGCCGGATTCTCTCTCGCCATCCCAACCCTGGCCGACCTGTGGCAGCAGATCCACAGCTGCCTATCCGGTATCCCGATCCTGACCGCCGACATCACGCGCCTGCGCGGCGAGCTAGCCGCCACCCGCTTGGATCGTGCGAACCTCGCAGCTGCCGGCCGGGCCACCATTACCGCGCACCGCACCGGCGAGCCCGATCCTCTGGCCTACCTACGCGACGAACTCGACGCGCAGGGATTCGGCGTCGGATCGAGGCCGGCATGACCAGCGGCTACCACATGCGCCGGAATGCTCGCCGGATGCGCCGCTACGGCCTCCAGCCCATGATCGTCATGTCACCAGGCGACCGCATGCCCGACATAGTCGCCGTAGTGATCACCCGCTACGCCTGGCGATACCGATCCGAACTCGCCCCGCTCGGCTTGGCCACTGTCACCGCGACTTCCGCATGGGTGCTGCATGTCACGCACCCGCACACATGGCCGATCATTGCCCTGATCACAGCCATGACGACCGCCGGAATTGGGCTCGCCGGCCGGTGGCTCGGGCTGGCTGCCCGGATCGAGCGCATCTATGCAGGCGTCATCGTCACGGCCACCGGCTCGTGGCTGGCCGCCGCGACCGCCATCGGCCCGTGGCAGCCGCCGCTCCCGCAGGTCTTGTCGATAGCCGGGCTCGCGCTAGCCGTGCCCTGGTGGACGCACCGACGACGCCGCGCCAAGGTCCGCGTTGAACGCGTCCTTGCCGCATGGCCCGAGATAGCCCAGGCCATAGGCCTGGCTGGGTCGCGGGTCATGTCTGCGGTGGTGGACGTGTGGGGCTGGCGGGCACGTTTTGCGCTGGCACGAGGCCAGACCATCAACGACGTGATCAGCAGACTGCCTGCGATCGAGTCCGGGCTGGGCACGTTCCGGGGAGCCGCCCGCGTTTACCCGACCTCCGATGACCTGGCCAGCCGGTTCGAGCTGCGCGTCCTGACCAGCGACCCGCACGCCGACGCCATCACCTGGCCCGGGCCGTCCGTCACCTCTATCACCGAGCCGATCGACCTCGGCCCCTTCGAGGACGCCACGCCTGCCAGCGTGATGCTGCTGCGCAGTCACGCGCTGTTCGGCGGCGTATCCGGCTCGGGCAAGAGCGGCTGCCTGAACGTGCTCATGGGCAACCTGACCGCCTGCGCTGATGTGGTCATCTGGGCAATCGACCTCAAACGCGGTATGGAACTCGGCCCCTGGGCATCCTGCATCGCCCGGCTGGCCACGACCTCAGCCGAGGCTCGCGCACTGCTGGCCGACGCCGTAGCCGTGCTCGAAGCTCGCGCCGCATACCTCGCCGCGAGCGGGCAGCGCGTGTGGGAGCCCTCACCAGACCTGCCCGCTCTCGTGATCGTCATCGATGAGTACGCCGAACTCGTGGAGACCGCTCCTGATGCTACGGATGACGCCGACTCGATCGCCCGGCGCGGCCGTGCCGTCGCGGTGACCTTGATCGCCGCTACCCAGCGGCCCACTCAGAAGGCCATGGGCCAGGGCGCACTCCGGTCGCAGATGGACGTGCGGATCTGCTTCCGGGTCCGCGAGCGTCGCGACGTTGACCTGATCCTCGGTCAGGGCATGCTCGCCGCTGGCTGGCATGCCCACACCCTCAACGCCCCGGGCAAGTTTCTGATCTCCGCACCCGAACACGACACACCCCGCCGTGCCCGCGCCTACCTGCTAACCGACCAGGCCGTAGCCGACGCCGCCAGCGAGCACTCAGACCTGCGGCCGGTGCTCGACCAGGTATCCCGGCTGGCAGTAGACGAACGCGCCCAGGCGCGCCCAGACACGCCGGCATATGCGGCATGCCAAGAGCATGACGGCGACACTCGGCGCTGCCCAGAGGACCACCGGAGCGCACCGGCGGCGATCCTATGGGCCGCGCTCTCCGTCGCTCCTCTCGACGGCGTCACCGTGCCCGAGTTGATGGACGAGACCGGCATGAGCCGGCCATGGGTCTATCAGCGGCTACAGGCCCTGGCCCAGCGCGGTCAAGTCACCCAGGTGAGCCGCGGCCGCTGGCGCGCGATCGGAGGCGACCCGGAATGACGATCTTGGTAGCCCGTGTCGCAAGCCACAGGCGCAACGACCCCGACGACAGAGAGGAAGGTGATCTCCGCTGATCTACTGGAGCGACCACACCACTACCCTGCATGTTGGCGACGCCCGAGAGGTGCTCGCCTGGATGCCGGCCGACTCGGCCGACTGCATCGTCACCAGCCCGCCGTACTGGGCAAAGCGTGACTACGGAGTCCGAGGCCAATACGGGCACGAGCCGGACCCTGCCGCATATGTCGAGACCCTTCGACTGGTGTTCCGCGAGGCCCGTCGCGTGCTGGCCCGAGACGGGACGTGCTGGCTGAACGTTGGCGACTCGTACTCGACCGGCAGCTCGGCAGCAACCGGCCTGCATTCCTACCTTGGCCGCAACTTGGCCGGACGGCACACCGTCGGCATGGGCAGCAAGAACCTGCTCGGGCTGCCGTGGCGGGCCGCGCTCGCTCTCCAGGACGACGGTTGGATCATTCGCAACGCCATCGTGTGGCACAAGCCCAACGCCATGCCCGAGTCGGTACGCGACCGCGTGTCCTGCCGGTACGAGCTGATCTTCCTGCTGGTCAGCTCGCGGGCTTACTGGTTCGACCTCGACCCCATCCGCGTGCCACGCGCCGATCTCCGTCGGCCAGCTCAGCGAGCTGAGACCACGCGCCCGCGCGGATTCAAATCCGACAGCCGACGCCCGCGTAGCGGCCGGCCGCCCAAGTACGGCCCGCACGCAGTAGAGGTGCTCGGAGCGCAGCGATACGGCAATGGCCGTTGCGGGCGGACTCACCCCAACGGCCGAAACCCTGGTGACGTGTGGGCCATACCTACTCGCCCCTTTCCAGGGCAGCATTTCGCCGCGTTCCCGATCGACATTCCCACGCGGTGTATCCAGGCGGGCTGCAAGCCGGGAGGCACGGTGCTCGATCCGTTCTGCGGCACTGGCACCACCGGCCTCGCCGCGCTCGCCCTCGGACGCCTCTTCACCGGCATCGAGCTGAGCCCGGCGTTCGCCGCACTCGCCGCCGAACGACTGCGCCATGCAGACCAGCCAGACCCCGGCAGCACGCCATGATCCGCCCGGGTTCCACCTGCGGCGACGGACCCAGATCGGGTGCCGCTGTCACCGGCCGCGCACGGTGGTCGTCTACGTCTACGTCTCCCGTGCGTCTGCACGTAAGGACCCGCATCCACGCCGTAGACGAAGACCTAGACGACCACCCAGCGTCACCACGAGAGGAGTCGCCCCACGGCCGACGCGAGGCACGACACGAGGAGGTGAACATGCAGGCGTACACCGTCGAGCAAGTCGCTGAGATGCTGCACGTCGGACGGGACAAGATCTACTGCCTGCTGCGGACCAACCAGCTCCGCAGCATCAAGATCGGGAAGTTGCGACGGATCACCGATCAGCACCTAGCCGAGTTCCTCACCTCGCTGGAAGACGCCGACTAGCCGCATTGCGATGCAATGCACTGTGGTACATTGACCGCTGAGCACTTGGCCAGGCCAAGGATGGAGCCGATGCCACCGACGCAGAACTACAGCCTGCGACTGGACGCAGACCGCCGAAGCAAGCTCGAAGAGATCGCACGACGGAAGGACCGCGATCTGTCATACGTGATCAGAAAGGCCATCGATGAGTACATCGAACGCCACCACGCCGACCTCAACGACGGCTAACAACAGAACAGCCCTGGCCACCACGAACCCGGTGGTACGCCCCGAACGCAGACCAGGGCACGCGCCAGGCAACCTACCCAGCCACCTGGCGAGGAAGGAGCATCGTTGTCCAAGATCTTAATCGGGAGATACCAGGCGACCATCTACCCAGAGGGTGACGGCTTCGCCGGGGCCATCAGCCTCGGCTTCGACGGGCAGGGGCGGAGGCAGCGAATCAGGCGCAGGGCCAGGACGAAGGCGGCCGTCAAGGCGAAACTCATCCAGGTCGTGGCCGAGCGAGACGCAGGCCTCAAGCCAGCCCAGGGTTACACGGTGGCGAGCGCGATCCGCGACTGGCTAGCCAAGGGGCTCAAGGGCCGTGATCAGAACACGATCACCGCCAATCGCATCCTGGCAGAACGGCATGTCTTACCGCTCATCGGCGCGATCAAGCTCAAGGATCTGACCGCCGATGATGTAGACGACTGGCTCGACGGGCTGACTGAGAAGCTCGCGACAAGGAGCCTGCAAGGAGTCCACGCGATCCTGAAGCGGGCCATCCGGCAGGCTCAGGCTCGCGACAAGGTGCTGAGGAACGTGGCCGACCTGGTCACGACTCCGAAGGGCACGCTGGGACGACCGAGCCGGGCGATGACGCTGGACCAGGCCACGGCCATGCTGGAGCACGCCAAGGCGTCGCGGCTGCATGCCTACGTCGTGGTCAGCTTGCTGACCGGCATCCGTACCGAAGAGGCCCGCGCTTTGCGCTGGTCCCATGCGGTGGCGTGGGTGGATGACGACGCTGAGTGGAGGCCAGTCACCGAGGTCGGGTTCGATCACGAGCGGTTCGCCATCTACGTCTGGCGGTCCGTGCGTGCCGATGGCGACACCAAGACCGAGAAGTCCCGGCGAACGCTGGAACTTCCCGGTGAAGCCGCCGAGGCGCTACGCGAGCACCGCACGCGGCAAGCGAAGGAGCGGCTGGCAGCAGGCCCGCTGTGGCGGGATCACGGCCTCGTCTTCGCCAGCCAGATCGGAACGCCCCTGGACGCGTCGCACGTCCGAAGGTCGTTCAGGGCGATCACCAGGAAGGCCGGGCTGGGCGAGGACTGGACTCCACGCGAGCTGCGGCATTCCTTCGTATCGATCATGAGTGATAACGGCGTCCCGATCGAGACCATCGCTGATCTCGTCGGGCACGCCAGCACGGCAGTGACCGAGGAGGTCTACCGGCACCAGCTCAAGCCGGTGATCACCAAGGGTGCCGAGACCATGAACACCATCTTCAACCGAGACAGACAGGCGAAATCCGCGTGAGGCAGTGGCTCCCCGTTTGGCTCCTTCAGACCCCCGCAAGATCAGAAAGGGACCACGGAGCGATCTCCGTAATCCCGTCTGAACTGCCGAAACTTCTGGTCGGGGTGGCCGGATTTGAACCGGCGGCCTCTTCGTCCCGAACGAAGCGCGCTGCCAAGCTGCGCTACACCCCGCCGACCGCGTACGGAGTCTAGCCGATCCGTGGCACGAGGGTGAGCACGGTAGCCTCCGGTCGGCAGGCCAGCCTGACCGGAGCGTAGGGCGAGGTGCCCAGACCAGCTGACACATGCAGGTAGGCGCGCTGCCGGGGGCCGATACCGGCCGGATGCTGGTGCAGACCGCGTGCCCGGCCGGTGTCCAGGCCGCAGTTGGTCACCAGGGTGCCGATCCCAGGCAGGCAGCCCAGGCAGGCAGACCTGGCCGCCGTGCGTGTGCCCGGCCAGGAGCAGGTCGAAGCCGTCGGCGACGAACCTGTCCATCACCGCTGGCTCGGGTGAGTGCATCACGCCGAGCCGCAGGTCGGCGGCGGGATCGGCAGGGCCAGCGACCTGCTCATAGCGGTCCCGCTTGATATGCGAGTCGTGCACGCCGGCCACCTCGACGTCGAAGTCGCCGACCTTGATCCGGCCGCGCCTGTTGTTCGCGTTCATCCAGCCTGCCGCTTCGAGGCCGGCGCCGAGCTCGGCCCACGGCAGGTCGGGGACATCCCGCTTATGCTCCTCGGAGCTGGTGCGCCAGATATAGCGCGCCGGGTTCTTCGGCATCGGGGAGTACAGATCGTTCGACCCGTAGACGAAGACGCCAGGCCGGTCGAGCAGCGGCCCGAGCGCCTCAAGAAGTGGCGTAACGGCTCGCTCGTGGGCGATCGAGTCACCAGTGTTGACGACGAGGTCCGGCTCAAGAGCGTCCAGCGTGCGCAGGAAGGACAGCAGCCGGTGCCTGCCGGGCGTGAGGTGCGCGTCGGAGATGTGCAGGATCCGCAACGGCCGGGAGCCAGCCGGCAGCACCGGAACCTCGTAACGGCGCAGCGCGAACCAGTTGCGCTCGACTACAGCCGCGTATCCGAGTATCGCGGTGCCCGCGATGGCGGCGGTCCCGACCAGAGCATGAGGACGCATCCCCATATGGTGCCACGCTCGTAGCGGTAGCTCGTCTCGGCCGGGCAGACAAGGGCTGGGCCTCGATGATCTCTCTGCTGCCCATGGGAGCCGTCGTCGTAGGTTCAGGGACTGCGTATGCCAGCGGATGCAATACGGTAGCGACCGGATCTTGGTCCAATAACTGCACGGTCAGCGAGGGTAGTGATTCCCACATGGTGCAGGCTGTTCAGATCTACATCGATTCGCTTGAGGCATGTGGGCAAGTCGCCCCCGATGGCGACTTCGGCCGAGACACCAAACAAGCAGTCGAGTGTTACCAAGGTACAGTTGGTCTGAGCCAAGACGGTATTGTCGGGCCACTGACCTGGGGTTCCCTGCAGGGACCGCAGCTCGCTCATGTCGGAGATCACTCGACTTTCGCAGTCTTAGGTGATCATGCTGCTGCGGTCTCCCAGGCCAGCCGGATGGTGTGGATTTCTGCGGGTGTCGGCTGGGATTTCTGCGGGTGTCGGCTGATCGGGGCGAGATGGGAGATATCTGGCGGCGATGAGAACGCGCCTGAGCTTGGCGATCATGTCGGTGGTTGAGGGCTGGGTCTTGCTGGTGTACCAGGGTTGCTGCTCGCGGCGGGCGGTGATGTCGGCGTCGTGGTGGCCGGCGGTGGCGTACCACACGGTGGTGAGGGTCTGGCAGGCCAGGGTGAAGGGAACGGTGCGGCGGACCGCGCCGGCCTTGCGGTTGCGGGCCTCGCCGACGCCGAAGATCTGCTTAGCATCTTCGTTCGCGACTTCGACTGACCAGCGGGCGGCATAGCGTTCGATGACCTGGCCTGCGGTGGCGTCCAGATCGGTGGTGACCAGTGCCAGGTCGTAACCTGCGGCGCTCTTGTCGCGGATCAGCACGACCTGGACCTTCCGGGACCGGAACACCGAGTACCACAGGCAGGTGATGACGGCGGCCTGCACGGTGGCGGTCTTGCCGTACCGGGTCACGGTGACCTGGGTGAAGGCGGCGCGGGCGGCCAGGATCTTCAGGGCGGGGAGCCGGCTGCCTTTCAGCTTCGGCCGGCCGCGCTTGCCGGTGGGCGGCGGTGCCAGGCCGGATAGGGCGGCGTCCTTCCGGAGCCGGGTGGTCCAGGTGATGTTGTCATCCAGGCCGGCCAGGTCCTTGCCGGAGTAGGCGGCGTCCCCGACCCCGTGAATGACGCGGCCGGGCAGCGCGGCGGCGAGCATGTCGATCATGCGGCGGGCCAGGTAGAGGCGAGAAGCCGACGTGGTGTCCTTGACAACCAGGCGGGCCAGTACCGGCAGGCACACCGGCCGGGAGCAGAACGGCAGGGTGACCACGATCCCCAGGATCACCCAGTTGTTTCCGTACCCGACCGGGTGGGCGCCGATGGCCGACCCGTCATGAAACCAGGAGGCCGCCCAGGTTCTTCCCGCGGCGCTTGAACAAGGTGTCGTCGATCGCGACCAGCACCGGGGCGCCGGCGGGGACGAGCAGCCCGGCGACCAGCCGGGCCAGGGTGAGTCCGAGCTGGTCAGGCGACCAGCGTGCGCGGGCGAAGAAATAGTGTGCCCGGTCATGGGGCCACACCTGCGACAGGCCTGCCCCGGTCAGCATCCCGCACACCGTACGGCGGCCGGTCTGAGCGAGGAACCCGCTGGCCAGACCACAGAACGTGCGGTAGGCAGGCGCGGTGAAGCACGGCTGGAAGACCATCAGCAACGCGGTCAGCGAAACCGGTAGGGTCGGCGACGGGAGCATCGGCGGAACTCCTGAATGGGGTTACAAAGCACCGCCGATGCTCCCTCCTCCCCAGCCCTCAGATGATCACCATCGGAGTCGCCGCAGATCACACCGCGTGTCGCAGCCGCACCTGGCCTGCCGCGCCCCCGCGCCCCCGCCGCCACCCGCACACACACCGCGAGCCGCACCTAAAAGTGCGAAACCCGAGAGATCAGGGTAACTGGGCAAATTATTCCTCATTCGGGAAAGGCGGGTACATAAATTTCCGCAGGTGGATTCCGAGCGGCATCTGGTACGTCAGGTTGGCAACATCGCCGTTTAACTTCGTCCGAATGGACTCCAGCCCGCCATCTTAGTCGGAAACAGTTGCTTACCGCCCAGAGGTCGCTTTGGCGCGATGCGGCGATTAATCCTTCTTGGAACTGCGGGTGAAATCCTAGACCCGAAGCCGCCGGCACGGCCGACACGTGGCCGACCAGAGTGGGCGTGGAGTCGGCGAAGGCGGCGTGATAGCCCGACATTGGCGGTGAACCGTCCCACCCCGGGCGGGCGAGCGCCGTGCCGGGCGGCGATCGCATACCCCGGTGCGGCGGTTTACCTGGCGAGAATGTTCCAGATAGGACGGTTAGTGACGGGCCGGACCCTGGCGAGCCAAACCTGGCCAAGGGTTACCCAATGTGACTCTCCATACTCATCGGGGCGCGCATGAACGATTGTTGTTGACAAGCCAGCTACAGCATGGCATGTTAGCTATTAGTCTGATTTAGGCCTATCACAGCCCTTAGATGCGGAGGTTTCATGAAACGAATGCGCTACCTGGCGGGTGCGGCAGGCCTCACGCCGATGGCGTTCGTGATGGTGGCGGTACCCAGCGTCCCGCACGCCGCCAACGCTCCAGACGCCGCGGTGAGCCACCCGAAGAAGGTTTCTCTGGATCACGTCACCCGTAATACAGGCTGTAAGGGTTCAACCGAAGTGTTTGTACCAAGCAATTTCTCAGCAATGACATTCTGGTACACTCGCGAAGGTAACGGCCTGACTTGTATAGGTACAGTAGAATACTCCGAATCCGCAATCATAGGTCCGGGGTTCGACCAGAGAACTCGGATCAGAGTCCCGCCTGGTAACAGTTTTACCGCATACTCGCACTACAACGGCGGCACTGTTCACATAGGTATCGGCGACACTTTCGCCGTCGGAGTCCACAGCAGCTTTGGCGCTGGCAATGTCCAGGTATGCACCGCCATGGTGAAATCCTCTACGCACCACACGCTGGTACAAGGCCCGCTGTGCGCTACCGTGCCTTAGTTTCGCATGTTCTGAATCTCTGCTGAGTGCGCATGCCGCCACTTGGAGTGATGTTTCGAACTGCGGTCGGGCTCGACTCTGCGGCGGTTCTAGTTCGCACGCCCGCCGGGTTGAGCCCTCCCGCATGGATGTCTTGAGCGCCGGGCCGGCCAGGATGGACCAATGCCTGAGCTTAAGGAGCGACTCCGCTCCGACCTGACCGCCGCGATGAAGAGTCGCGATGACGTCAAGACCAGGACCTTGCGGATGGTGCTGACCGAGATCTCCAAGGAGGAGGTCGCCGGCGCTGCCGCGCGCGAGCTCGATGACGCCGAGATCGAGCGCGTACTCGCCCGCGAGGCAAAGCGGCGCCGCGAGGCGGCCGAGGCGTTCGATAACGCCGGTCGGGTCGAGCAGGCGACCGCCGAGCGGGCTGAGGGTGAGATCCTCGCCGGGTACTTGCCGGCCCAGCTCGGCGACTCCGAACTCGCCGCGCTCGTCGCCGAGGCGATCGCGGAGGCCGGCGTGGCGGGCCCGGGTGCGATGGGCCAGGTGATGAAGGCGGTGACACCCAAGGTCGCCGGCCGAGCCGAGGGTTCCAGAGTCGCTGCGGAGGTCCGCCGCCAGCTAGCCGCCGGCTGATGCAGCCGAACCGACCTCCGGACTTAGCGGCCGGATGTCGCGGTGGTGGCGCTAATACCCATGACCGCCGTCGTGGCAGGCTCCGGGACCGCATACGCCAACACTCTGTATCCGCCCGGATGCAGCACGGCGGCTACTGGGCTCTGGTGAAAGAACTGCACCGCCGGCGAGGCCTACGTCAACCACGCCAACTTCGTGACGGCCGTCCAGCGGGTCCTGGCCGGAGACCTCTCTGGCGGCGGCTACGTCAGGATGAACACCAGCGGTCCAAACTGACCAGCGTTGCGGGCTCGGTCGCGACACGCGCTGGCCGGAGTGATCGCTCCGGCCAGCGGCGTGCGCAGGAGTCAGCGGTCAGCGCTTCGGCGATTTGGCGGGGCGCAGGCCGAGTCCGCAGCGGATGTTAGTGCCCGTGGTGCTTCTTCGGCGGCGGCGCCGGCGCCGGCGGGGCCTCGCCAGTACCGGGCAGGAAGTAGGCGGGCGGGTAGAAGAAGTTCAGCGGCGGACCGAGGTCGGCGCGCAGGAAGCTGTACTCCCAGGTAGAGCCGGGCGCCATGTTGCCGTACATCTGGTACGGACAGGTCACGTACCCGCCGGGGTAGGCGCGGTAGGTCGCCTGCGGGCAGCCATACATGGCACCTGCGCCGGTCGGGTTGAACGGGTTGAAAACCGACACGTACGCGACCAGGGTCGGCGTATACCCGGCGAAGGCGGCGTAGTAGCCGTGGTTGGCGGTGCCGGTCTTAGCCGCGGCCGGGCGGCCGATCCCTCGGCCACCTGCGGTGCCATCGACCAGCACGCCCTGCAGGACGAAGTTGACCGCGTCGGCGACCCCTTGCGGGATGACCTGGTGGCAGTTGGCCGACTCGACCGGCAGCTGGTTGCCCGCGGCGTCCGAGATCTTCAAGATCGCGATCGGATGACAGTAGATACCGCGGGCCGCGACTGTAGCGTAAGCGGCCGCCATCGACATCGGCGACACGTTGACCGCGCCGAGCGTGAACGAGGACACCTCGTCGGCCGGGGGCTGCGAGGTCGACAGGCCCGGCTTGCCCACCCAGTCGAGCAGCGACGTGCCGTCGGCGCGAGTTACTCCCATCTTGATCGCGGTCTTGACCACATTGCAGAGTCCGACCTTCGCCTCGAGCGAGGCGTAGAAGGCATTGATGGACTGAACGGTGCCGTAGTACAGCGGAATGTTGCCGTTCTCGCCACTGCCGTCGGCGTTGAACACCTGGAACGGATTTACGTACTGGCCGGAACAGCTGGTGTACGGGCCGGCGTACATCCCGTTCTTGACCTTGAGGCTGAAGCTGAAAGGCAGACCCTGCTCCAGCGCCGTCACCAGGGTGAAGAGCTTGGACGACGACCCGGTCTGCACGCCGGCGCCGCCGTCGTACGCGGCGTTCACGGCGTAGTCGATGCTGTCATAACCGCGGCCGAAGCCGTAAGGCCGGTCCACCGCGATCGCGCGGACATAACCCTTACCCGGCTGGATCATCACCTCGGTGTCCACGTCATGGTTGGGGTTGGCGTAGGAGTTGTCCGGCAGCACGTAGTTCACGGCCGCCTCGGCCGCCTTCTGGTCGGTGGCGTTCATGGTGGTGTAGATCTTCAGCCCGCCGACGCTGGTCAGTTCGGCGTAGGCCTTGCGGTAGGCCGCATCGTGGGCCATCACGGCGAGCACGTAGTCGCAGAAGAACGCGTCCAGCCTGGCGCCCGGGCTGATGCAGCCAGTCTGCAGCGGAACAGTCGACAGGCGCAGCCCGAGACCCTGGCGCTTGGCTGCCGCTGCGGCCGCCCGGGTGAGATACCCGTGGGTCACCATCGCGTCCAGGACCTCGTTGCGGCGGATAGTCGCGTTGTCTGGGTTGGTCACCGGGTCGTACTTCGCCGGGTTCTCCACCAGCCCGGCCAGCATGGCCGCCTGGGGCAGGCTCAGGTGACTGGCCGAGGTCGAGAAGTAGTACTGGGAGGCGACCTCGATGCCGTAGGCCTCGTTCTCGAAGTAAGCAGCGTTCAGGTAGGCGGTAAGAATCTGCGGCCTGGTCATCTCGCGCTCCACATTGGCAGCGGCCCGCAGTTCCTTCAGCTTGCGCGACACGTTCCGCGCGGAGCATTCCGTGACCTGCGCCGGCGTGGTGGCGGTCAGGATGCACGCATTCTTGACGTACTGCTGCGCCAGGTCAGATCCGCCCTGGGTGCCCGAGCCTGACGCGGTCGTGACCAGCGCGCGCAGCGTGCCGATCGGATCCAGCGCGCCGTGCTGCCAGTACCGCCAGTCCTCAATCGCCACGATGGCGGCGCGCATCACCGGGGCGATCTGGTTGTAGGTTACCGGTATCCGGTAGATGGGGTGCGGCTGGCCCTGATAGTAAGGGCCCGGGTAGTAGTAAGCGATCAGGTGCCCTGAGGTGTCGAGCAACTCCGACCGCGCCGGCACCTGCCCGAGACCGGCCACCGGCAGGTTGTTGAAGGTCTTGGCGGCGTCGCGGGTGGCTATCCCGACGACCCCGACGACCGGCATCGCCGCGACGGCGGTCAGCAGGCCGGCCCCGACCGTGATAGCAGCGAGCAACCCTATGGTCTTGACACCGGCGTGGCGATCTGTTCTCAGCACGGAAACAGGTTACGCTGCCCGCCAGACTAGACGTAGGAGGACATCGGAACAGCGGATATCGGCGGTCCGGAGGCGGATCGCAACGGGGGAGGTAGCCGTCGGTGGCGGAGTGACTACTTAACGTATCCCGTATAGTCCATCAGGGCTATACCGGAAATGGGCCTGTCGGGGTCTAGCGCTGCGAGCCGGACAGCCGTAAGTTACTCTTTCGCGACCATCACAAGCTGGGTGGCGGCATGCCGTCAAGTCCAGCGGACCGCAGCGAAGCGCCACCCGGCGTGACGACCCATTCGCGGGCGTGACGATCAGGAGGAGTTGGGCCAGATGTGGATCACGGATTGGACCGCCCGTGCCGCGTGCAAGGGGACGGACCCTGACGAGCTTTTCGTTCAGGGTGCGGCGCAGAACCGGGCCAAGCTGATCTGCCGGGGCTGCCCAGTCCGCACCGAATGCCTCGCTGACGCACTCGACAACCGGATCGAGTTCGGCGTCTGGGGCGGCATGACCGAGCGCGAGCGGCGCGCCCTGCTGCGCCGGCGCCCCGATGTGACCTCCTGGCGGGAGCTGCTGGAAAGCGCCCGCGACAAGTACGAGCAAGTCGCCAACGAGCTCGTCGCCAGCTGACCTGATCAATGATCAAAGCCGTTGGCTGACCGCGATCAAGCCCGCCGCCAGCTGAGCTGAGCGGGAAACAGGATCATGTTCCGCTGGTCAGTCGTGCCATTTGGGTCAGTCGGGCCATTCCCGGTCGCGCCGCTGGCACTAGCCCGGGCCGAACGAGATGCCGATCGTCCTGAGCCCGTCCAGGTCGTGGACGTCATCGGGCTGTGCCGGGATCTGGGTCACCGGCACCAGCGGATGCGCAGCGGTGAATCCCTCGGCGAGCCGTCGTTCCGAGGCGGCCTGGCGCATCCGTTCCGCATGCAGCCGAAGCGCCGTTATGGCCAGGGCTGACGAGTCGCTCTCCGGCATCGCCTGCAGGGTCTCGGCTGCGGCCAGGCTGCGGGCGGCTGACAGCCTGGCGGCCGGCGAGCGGTGCACCCGGTTCACGATCAGGCCAGCCAGCGGCATGCCGTCGAGCTCAAGGCGCTCGACGAAATACGACGCCTCCCGCAGCGCGTCCTGCTCAGGTGCCGCGATCACGAGAAACGCGGTACCAGGAGCCCTGAGCAGCCGGTAGGTGTACTCGGCCCGCTCCCTGAACCCGCCGAACATGGTGTCCATGGCGGACACGAAGGTCTGTACGTCGCGCAGCACCTGACTGCCGATGATCTTGGTGATCACTCCGGTGACCATCCCGAAACCGACGTTCAGCACCTTCAGCCCGGTCCGGCCGCCCAGTTTGGCCGGCGCGATCAGCATCCGCAGCAGGCGGCCGTCCAGGAACCTGCCAAGCCGCTGCGGCGCGTCGAGGAAGTCGAGCGCAGACCGGCTTGGCGGGGTATCGACGACGATCAGATCCCACTCATCGGCCCGCCGCAGCTGCCCGAGTTTCTCCATCGCCATGTACTCCTGGGTCCCGGCGAAGCTCGATGACAGCGACTGGTAGAAGGGGTTCGCCAGGATCTGAGCCGCTCGGTCCGGGTCGGCATGGGCCTCGACGATCTCATCGAAGGTCCGCTTCATGTCGAGCATCATGGCGTGCATGCTGCCCGCCGAGCCGTCCGCGTTCCGCTGATCGTCCTTACTCCGGTCGCCTTGCTCGGCGGTTCCGACGCCGGGTACCGGGCGCGGGGTGTTATCCAGTGACGACAGCCCCATCGACTGGGCCAGCCGCCTGGCTGGGTCGACGGTAAGCACGACCACATGCCGCCCGCGCTCAGCGGCCCGCAGCCCGACCGCCGCCGCGATCGTGGTCTTTCCGACGCCGCCCGAGCCACAGCAGACGATGACCCTGGTCCGGCGGTCGTCAATCAGCTGATCTACGACCAGCGGCACTGGCTTCGTGCTCAACGGATACCCCCGCCATCGGCTGCGGAGGGCCCGGCCAGACGACCGGCCATCCAGCCAGCTGCCCGGACCGCCGCGCGCCCCCGGGCGGTCATCCGGCCAGCTGCCCGGACCGCCGCGCGCCCCCGGGCGGTCATCCGGCCAGCTGCCCGGACCGCCGCGCGCCCCCGGGCGGTCATCCGGCGCCCTGCTCGCGCAGGGCCTCGGCCAGCCGGTACAGCCCGGCCAAGTCCATTCCGTCGGGGATCAGCGGTAGCTCGTAACACGGCTGGCCGGCCGCATCCAGCTGCTTGCGCTGCTCGAGCTGGGCCCGCGCCGTCCTCGCCTCCTCGGCAAGCTCGGCGGCCAGGTCGGCGGCGAGCTGGTTGTCATCGCCAAGTCCGGCGGCCTTCAGGGCCACGGCGAGTGCTCTGGTGTCCCGCCGCTGCATGTTCCGCGCTCCGGCGTTCAGCTCGCCGGCTTCCGCGGCCACGGTGCTGAGTTCGCCGTCGGACAGCGACAGCGGGCGAATCATGTTGACCATGATGCCGCCTGGCCGGATGCCGCCACCGCTGAGCTCGCGTAGTTCCTCGATGCCATCCAGGGTCTCCTGGACCGGCATCTCCTCAAGCAGCGTGACGAAATGCACGACCGTCTGCGGCGACCTGATCACGTTCTGCACGGTGTCCGCATGGCTGCGGATCGGACCGACCCTGGCCAGCCCGGAGACCTCCGATGTCACGTTCAGGAAGCGGCCGATCCGCCCGGTCGGCGGAGCGTCCATGACGACCGCCCCGTAGACCGGCTTGCCCGACACCTTGCGGCGTACCGCCTCCGCCGCCTTGCCGGTAACCAGCACATCGCGCAGGCCAGGAGCGATCGTGGTAGCGAAGTCCATCACGCCGAGCTTGGTCAGCGCCCGCCCAGCCTGCCTCAGGTTGTAGAACATTTCCAGGTACTCGAGCAGCGCCGACTGCGGATCCGCTGCCAGGGCGAACACATCGCCGCCAGGTCGGCCGTCGTCCGCTGGCGCCACCGCCACCCGGCGCTCTTCATACGGCAGCGGCGGGACGTCGAACAGCTGCGCGATGCCCTGGCGGCCCTCCACCTCCATCAGCAGCACCCGCCTGCCGCCCGAAGCCAGTGCGAGCGCCAGCGCGGCGGCGACCGTGGTCTTGCCGGTGCCGCCCTTGCCGGTGACTACGTGCAACCGCACGCCGTCCCAGTCGGTGTCTCGAACGCTCACGTCCTGCAGGCTATCCGCGCCGGACCGGTAGCTGGCTGCGGGTCGTGCGTGGGTGACGGCGGATCCATGATCGCGGCCGATTCTCGGCGCCGGTAACGGTCCACGACCGCGATCATGAGAGATCCCGTGAGATGAGCGGCATGAGCGGCATGAGCGACTTGTGGCCGACCTGTCGCCCGGCCGTTAGCCAGCAGCCGCGCACTGTCGTTAGGCTGACTGCATAACCCGCGGGGTAGTTCGCTGTGCCCCAAGTAAGCCAAATAAGAAGGTGTCGGCGATGGATGCGCTGATAGGTGTCCTGGTGTTTGTGGTGCTTCTCGGAGTGATCGCGCTCACTCGCAGCGTGAAGCAGGTGCAGCAGTACGAGGAGGGCATCGTCTTCCGGTTCGGCCGGATTCTGCCGAAGACGCGCCCGCCAGGGCTGGTGTTCCTGCGGCCGATCGGCGACCGGCTGCAGAAGGTCAACAAGCAGATCATCGCCATGGCCGTGCCCGCCCAGGAGGGCATCACCAAGGACAACATCAGCGTCCGCGTCGATGCGGTGGTCTACTTCAAGGTCGTCGATCCGATCAAGGCGACCATCAACGTCCAGAACTACATTTTCGCGGTCTCCCAGCAGGCGCAGACCTCGCTGCGGTCGATCATCGGCCAGTCCGAGATGGACGAACTGCTGTCCGAGCGGGACAGGGTCAACCGGCAGCTCTGCCGGATCATCGACGAGCCGACCGAGGGCCCATGGGGGGTCAAGGTGGAGCGGGTCGAGATCAAGGACGTCTCGCTGCCCGAGGGTATGAAGCGTTCGATCGCGCGGCAGGCAGAGGCTGAGCGGGAGCGCCGGGCCAGGATCATCGTCGCCGATGGCGAGTACCAGGCGTCCAAGCGGCTCGCGGCTGCCGCGAACGTGATGGCACGTGACCCGGCTGCGCTGCAGCTCCGGTTGCTGCAGACGGTCGTCGAGGTCGCGGCCGAGAAGAACAGCACGCTGGTGATGCCGATTCCGGTCGAGCTGCTGCGGTTCTTTGACCGTGGATCGGGTCAGACCTCGCAGTATGCGGGACAGATGCCTGCGGGGGCGGTACCCGAGGACACCGGCGAGGCCGAGGTGGCGGCCGCCGAGGCGGCCATCGAGGGCAGGTCGCACCCGGAGACGCCGACCGCGATCGAGTCCGACGAGACGCTCGCGATCCCGCCGGTGGAGCCGATTACCGCCCCGCCGATCGAGGAACTTGAGATCCCGCCGGTCCCGCCGGTCGCGCGGTGACCGCGACCGAATCCGAGGCTTTCGCCAGGTTGCAGGCGGGCACGGCTGTCGTGACGGCAGCCCGCTAGGGTATCGCCCATGCAGAAGTGGGAGTACCAGACGGTGCCGTTGCTCGTGCACGCGACCAAGCAGATCCTGGACAACTTCGGCGATGACGGCTGGGAGCTGGTCGCCGTCGTGCCTGGGCCGAACCCGGAGAGCCTGGTCGCCTACATGAAACGGGCGAGATCATGAGCGGTAACCACGAGCACTCGCCGGAGCAGCGGCTGGAGGCGCTCGGACTGACGCTGCCGGCCGTCACGCCGCCGCTTGCCGCCTACGTGCCTGCGGTCCGTTCCGGTAGCTTCGTCTACACCGCCGGGCAGCTGCCGGTGGTCGAAGGCCAGCTGCTGGCCACCGGCAAGGTCGGCGCCGCGGTCGGTGCCGCCGAAGCGGCAGCGCTGGCCAGAACCTGCGCGCTGAACGCGCTGGCCGCCGCAGTCTCGGTGGCCGGCAGCCTGTCCAGCATCCGGCGGATCGTCAAGGTGACCGGTTTCGTGGCCAGCGCACCCGACTTCACCGGCCAGGCGCAGGTGGTCAATGGCGCGAGCGAACTGCTGCTTGAGGTGTTCGGTGAATCTGGCCGCCATGCCCGTAGTGCGGTCGGAACCGCGGTGCTGCCGCTTGACGCCCCGGTCGAGATCGAGCTGATCGCCGAAGTCGGCGACTGATCGGCGAGCAGTGGACCGGGTCCGGATTCCGGAGCATCTCGCCGACGCCGCGCGGGCGGCCGTCGAAGGCCGGGTGCAGCCGGTAACGCCGCGTGATGCGGCCACCGTCATGCTGCTCCGCCAGGCCGCCGTCGGCGGCTTCGAGGTCTACATGCTGCTGCGCAAATCCTCGATGGCGTTCGCGCCCGGTGCCTACGTCTTTCCTGGCGGCTCGGTCGACCAGCGGGACGCGGACGAGGAAGTGGCGTGGGCCGGCCCCGCTGTGGCCCTGTGGGGCCAGGTCTTCGACGCGCCGCCGGAACTGGCGAGGGCGCTGGTCTGCGCCGCGGTCAGGGAAACTTTCGAGGAGTCAGGGGTCCTGCTGGCCGGGCCGTCGGCGGACACGGTCGTCGCCGACACGACCGGCGCGGACTGGGAGGCTGACCGCCGCGCGCTGCTTGATCGGTCGCTGTCCCTCGCCGAACTGCTGGCCAGGCGGAACCTGATCCTGCGCTCCGATCTACTTCGGCCCTGGGCCAGGTGGATCACCCCGGCGGCCGAGCCCCGCCGGTTCGACACCAGGTTCTTCGCCGCGGCGCTGCCACCAGGCCAGCGCACCAGGGACGTAGGCGGCGAGGCGGCGGCCGTGCAGTGGATCACCCCGGCGGCGGCCCTTGAGGCCGGCCGGGCCGGGCAGATCCAGCTCTGGCTGCCCACCGCGGTCACCCTGGCCGAGCTCGCCGACCACGCCGATCTCGCCGCCGTGCTCGCTGCGCAGCGGGAAGTGACGGCTCTGCTGCCTGAGCTGTTCGTACAGGATGGTGCCACCTGGCTGTCGGTCCCTGGCGGCAGGAAGTACCCGCTGTGACTGGCGGACCGGTGACGGCCGGACCGGTGACGGCCGGATCGGGGGCTGCCGATCCGGCCGGCCAGCCGATCGACGGCTCGGGTACCGAGCGGGCGCGCTGTGTCCTTGCCCCCAATCCGTCGCTGATGACCCTCGACGGCACGAATACCTGGCTGGTCGCCGCGCCTGGCGTCTCCACCGCCGTGGTCGTCGATCCAGGTCCTGACGACGAATCACATCTGCGGCGGGTCTGCTCCCTGGCCGATCAGGCGGGTCAGCGGATTTCGGCCATCCTGCTCACGCACGGGCACCCGGATCACTCGGCCGGTGCGCGCAGGCTGGCCGAGCTCACCGGAGCGCCGGTCCGCGCGGTCGACCCTGCGCACCGGCTGGGCAGCGAGGGCCTGCCGCCAGGGAATGTGGTCAGCGAGGGGGGCTGTGAGATCGAGGTGATCGCCACTCCGGGCCACACCGCCGATTCGGTCAGCCTGTACCTGCGTGCCGACCGGGCGGTGCTGACCGGGGATACCGTGCTCGGCCGCGGCACCGCCGTGATCGCGCAGGACGGGAACCTCGGCGACTATCTACATTCGCTCGACCGGCTGCGAGCGCTGGCGCAGACCGCTGAGCTGCGGACGCTGCTGCCTGGCCACGGCCCGCTGCTCGCCGATCCGCTGAAAACCCTCGATTCTTATCTAACGCATCGCGCGGAGCGGCTCGCCGAGATCAGAGCCGCTCTCGCCGCCGGGGATCGCACCAGAGCCGAGATCGTGGCCAGGGTCTACGCCGACGTGGACCGCGCGTTGTGGCCGTTCGCCGAGTACTCGGTCGCGGCGCAGCTCGCCTACCTGGCGGACCGCGATGAGCTGCCACCCGGGGTGAGCTGAGCAGCACCCGGCAAGGTGCGCCACGGAACCGCAGGATCGCCGGTCCTGGTGGCTGCCTGGCTACGGCGATGGCTGCTAACCGGTGGTCCGGCCATCGTCATCCAGGTGCCCTACCTGGCCCGGCGCTTCAGCCGGTCGGTGTCGAGCAGCAGCACCGACTTGGCCGATAGCTGGATCCACCCTCTGGTCGCGAAGTCGGCGAGTGCCTTGTTGACCGTCTCCCGCGACGCACCCACCAGCTGGGCAAGCTCCTCCTGGGTCAGGTCGTGATTGACCATCAGCCCGTCTTCCTGCGGCACGCCGAACTTGTCGGCTAGGTCAAGCAGTGCCTTGGCGACCCGGCCTGGAACGTCGGTGAAGACCAGGTTGGTGTTGGCGTCGGTGATCCGGCGCAGCCGCTGCGCGAGCGCCTTCAGCAGCTGAATCGCCAAGGCTGGCCTGGTCTCCAGGCTCATCCGCAGATCGTCATGGGCCAGCACGGCCAGCCTGGTGTCGGTCACCGCGGTGGCGCTCGTGGTGCGATAGGTCGGGTCGAACATGGCGAGCTCGCCGAACATATCTCCGGGCCCGTGCACGCTGATCAGGGTCTCCCTGCCGTCCGGCGCGGCCTTGGTGAGCTTGACCTTCCCATCGATCACGAAGTACAGCTGGTCTCCGATGTCTCCCTCGGCGAACAGGTGTTCGCCTCGCTTCAGGATGATGCTCCGCACGTGCGGAGCCAGCGCGTCGGCGTCCTCGTCGCTGAGATCGCGCACCATCGGTCCCTGGCGCAGGATCCTGGCGTCCGCGGCACCGAGCGGCCGCAGCGGCGGTCGGCCGGTTGCCTTGCCGGCCTCAGTGTCAGCCACTCGAACCCCCCAGCCCCGACAGCGACTCGGTGATCCGCAGGGCCGGATCAGCCAGCACGAGGGTCTCCATGCTGGCCGTGGGTCTGCCCGAGCCGCAGCCGGCAGGCCTCGATCTCGTCATTGGCGGCCTGCCGGTCCACCCACCTCGCCGCCTCAACTTCCTTGCCGGGCTCCAGTGCCTTGTAAACCTCGAAGAAGTGCTGGATCTCAAGCCGGTCGAATTCAGGCACGTCCTCGATGTCCTGCAGGTGGGCCATCCTCGGGTCAGTCGCGGCCACGCAGAGCACCTTGTCGTCGACGCCCTTCTCGTCCCGCATCCGGAACATTCCGATCGCGCGGCAGCGAATCAGGCAGCCTGGGAAGGTTGGCTCATCAAGCAGGACCAGGGCGTCAAGCGGGTCGCCGTCTCCGGCCAGGGTGTGCTCGACGAATCCGTAGTCAGCCGGGTACCTGGTGGAGGTGAAGAGCATCCGGTCGAGCCGGATCCGCCCGCTCTCGTGGTCCATCTCGTACTTGTTCCGCTGGCCCTTCGGGATCTCGATGACTACATCGAATTCCACGGATTCGATCTCCCTGCCGGTAGATGATTGACGCCGCTGCCTTGGTGTGTACCCCCGATGTGGTGTATACCCTCGGTGGCTGGTGGCTGTCGAATGAGCGGGCCCGCTCGGGGCGTTGAGCGGCGGGGCGCGGGCGTTGAGCGGCGGGGCGCGGGCGGCGTTAAGCGACGGCGAGCGGGCGGTAGCGGCTCGTCAGTGGGCAGCCAGGGTGATATGCGGGAGAAGCGGACAGCGAGCGGAGGAGGGCGGGCGGTGAACCGGCTAGCACGGCTGGTAGTGCTGACGCTGGCGCTGCTGTGCCTCTTCACGATCGGGGCCGGAGCCGCTGTGGTCCGGCTGCTGCCCGCTCGCCTCGCCCTATTCCAGATGCCCCGAGTAGCCGGCCCGCCGCTAGTCGCGCCAGGAGCCACGCTGCCCGCGGCCAGCGGTGCGGCCAAGGGCGGAGCGAGCGCGGCCGGGGTAGCCGCCAGCTTGTCTGGGATCATCGGCTCGGGCTATCTCGGGCGCAGCAACGGCGTGCTGGTGACCGATCTGGCCACCGGCCGGGTGCTCTATTCGCTCAACGCCACCGCGGGCCTCACCCCGGCGTCGACCACCAAACTGGCTACTGCCGTCGCCGCCCTGGATATTCTCGGCCCGGCGGCCCGGTTCACCACCGCGGTGCGGCTCGGCGCGACCGCCTCGCAGCTTGTCCTGGTCGGTGGCGGCGACCCGACGCTGGCGGCAGGTCCGTACCCGCCAGCTGACTACCCGCAGCCGGCCACGCTGCGATCACTGGCCGCGGCTACCGCGAAAGCGCTGCGCGCCAAAGGTGTCACATCGGTGCGGCTGAGCTATGACGACCTGTTGTTCACCGGCCCCGAACAGGCGCTCGACTGGCCGGCCATCGGCGCGCCTGACAACTACATAACGAGCGGCAATGTGGCTCCGATCAGCAGCCTGGAGGTCGACCAGGGCAGGCTCATCGCGAATGGCAAGCCTGAAGACGCCGATGACCCAGGGAACCTCGCGCCCAGGTCGCAGCACCCGGGTCTGGACGCGGCCCGCGCTTTCGTCGGCTTCCTGCGCCGGGACGGGATCGCGGTCCGGGGCAAGCCGGCCAGGGTTCCAGCGTCGGCGCACGGTCCGGTGGTCGCCGAGGTGCAGTCGCCGGCGCTGGCCCAGATCGTGCAGTGGATGCTGTCCGAGAGCAACAACGTGATCGCGGAGACCCTGGCCAGGCAGGTCGCGTTGGCCACGGGTAGACCTGCCACCTTCAGCGGCGCGGCCGCCGCGGTGATGGCGGTAGACCGCAGGCTCGGCGTGACCGGCATCGACATCCACGATGGCAGCGGACTGTCACCGGCCGACCTGATCTCGCCGCAGGCACTGGTCGGACTGATAGCGCTGGCGGCTGGAGTCAGACCGACGGGGTCAGTCAGTCCCGCCCATGCCGGGCTGCGCCCGACCATCACCGGCCTGCCGATCGCTGGCTTCTCAGGAACCCTGGGCCCTGGCAGCTTCTTCGGCCCCTTTGACACGGCCGCGCTCGGCACGGTCCGGGCCAAAACCGGCAACCTCACCGCGGTCGCGACGATGGCCGGGCTGGCCTACGCGCGCAATGGGCAGCTGCTCGCCTTCGCGTTCATGGCCAACCAGTTCGCCAGCAAGCGTGGGCTGCTGGTCGAGAACACCCTCGCCCGGCTAGCGTCAGCCTTGGCTGACTGCGGCTGTCGCTAGGACCGGAACGGACCACGCCGCGCCCAGGCCACGTACGGTGGAGGGGTGAGCAGCCCGCAGATGATCGACTGGAATGTCGCCGCCTCAACCGCCGTGCGCTGGGTCCGCCCGGGCCCGCAGGTCAGCGTGGCCGAGGCGCGCAAGGTGGTCGCCGAGCTTCGCCAGCAGGCCGCGGCCGTGGCCGAGCCGGTGCGCGAGGTGACCGGCCTGCCAGGCGACGACGACCTCGGCAAGGTAGCCGTCGTCGACCGCCCTGGGTGGATCCGCGCCAACGTCGATGGCTTCCGGGTGGTATTCGATCCGCTGGTCGAGCACATGCAGGAGACCGGCAAGGCGCCGCAGCCGGGCTCGGTGCTCACCGCGGTCGGATCGCGGGTCACTGGCATGCAGGCTGGCTTGATCCTCGCCTACCTGGCGAGCCGGGTGCTCGGCCAGTACGAGCTCTTTCTGCCGCCCGATCCTGACGCACCAGCCGCGCAGGCGCCACCGGGGCGGCTGACCCTGGTGGCGCCCAACATCGTGATGGTGGAGCGCGAGCTAGGTGTCGACCCGAGTGATTTCCGGCGCTGGGTGTGCCTGCACGAGGAGACGCACCGAACCCAGTTCACCTCGGTGCCGTGGCTCCGTCCGTACGTGCAGCAGCAGATGACCGACTTCCTGCTCGCCTCGGACTTGGACCCGGCTTCGATCCTGGACCGGCTGAGGGCGGCCGCCGACGCGGTTGCGGGGGCGGTGCGTGGCGGCGATGGCGAGAGCCTGATCGAGGCGATGCAGAGCCCGCGCCAGCGCGAGATCCTGGAGCGGCTGACCGCGGTCATGACCCTGGTGGAAGGCCACGGCGACTACGTGATGGACGCCGTCGGGCCGACCGTGGTGCCTTCGGTGGAGCAGATCAGGGCGAAGTTCAGCGCACGGCGGGCGTCGGGAAACCGGGTCGAGCAGACAATCCGCCGGATCCTGGGCATCGATCTGAAGATGAAGCAGTACCAGCAGGGCTCGGCCTTCGTGCAGACCGTCGTGACGCAGGCCGGGATGAGCTCATTCAACCGGGTGTGGACCTCGCCGCAGACGCTTCCCACCAAGGACGAGATCGCTAACCCGCTCCGCTGGCTGGAGCGGGTGGATGGCGGCGCCGAAGCCGCCGGCTGACCATGGGCCCGCATCCGGCGGTCGCGGCAACCCGGCTCGCTGTCCGCCGCGCCCTGGCTGACCTGTCGGACGCAGACCTGGTACTGGCCGCCTGTTCGGGCGGTGCCGACTCGCTGGCCCTGGCCGCCGCGCTGGCCTTCGAGGCACCCAGGCTTGGGCTGCGGGCAGCTGGCATCACGGTCGATCACGGTCTGCAGGCAGGGTCTGCGGCCCAGGCCGCGCGGGTGATCAAAGTGCTGGCCGGCCTCGGCCTCAACCCGGTGGGCAGCGTGACGGCGGACGTGGCGGTACGGGGCGCGGTGCCGGTCGAGCACGGCTCGGTTGGCGGCTATCCCGGACCCGAGGCGGCGGCGCGAGCGGCGCGCTATGCCGCGCTTGACGCCGCTGCCGACGAGTGCGGCGCCGCGGTCATCCTGCTCGGGCACACGATGGACGACCAGGCGGAGACCGTGCTGCTCGGCCTGGCCCGCGGCTCCGGCGCACGATCGCTGGCTGGCATGGCCCCGGTCACCGGCCGGTACCGGCGCCCGCTGCTCGGGCTGCGCCGGGAGCAGACCAGGGCCGCCTGCGCCGCCCTCGGCCTGGAGCCCTGGGATGACCCGCACAACGCGAGCCTGGCGTACACCAGAGTCCGGGTCCGCGAGCGGATCCTGCCGCTGCTGGAGGAGCTGCTCGGCCCCGGCGTCACCGAAGCCCTGGCCAGGACCGCTGACCAGCTCAGAGCCGACGCCGACGTGCTGGACGAGATTGCCGCCGAGCGAGCCGTTTCGCTGCAAAGTTCACAGCAGCCGGTGGCTGGCCACCGGGTGACGGCCGACATCGGCCTGGGCGAGGCGGCCGGGTACCTGGACGCTGGCGAGCTCGCTGCGCTGCCGGCCGCGATCAGGACGAGGCTGCTCAGAAGGGCCGCCATGGCTGCCGGATCGCCGCCCGGGTCGCTCACCGCCGGGCACGTCGCCGAGCTGGACGCGCTGGTAACGGGCTGGCACGGTCAGCGCTGGATCGACCTGCCCGGCGGCATCCGGTGCCAGCGCCGGTATGGCAGGCTGCATTTCACCGCCCGAGCATGAACGGAGGCCGCGGTTGGACGCCACGGATATGGGAGCGGATCTGCTGGATGTGCTGATCACGCCCGAGCAGTTGCAGCAGCGCATCGCTGAGCTCGCCGCGCAGATCGACGCCGATTACGCCGGCCGCGAACTGCTGCTCGTCGGCGTGCTCAAGGGAGCGGTGATGGTGATGGCCGACCTCGCGCGGGCCATGCACCTGCCGGTGAGCATGGACTGGATGGCGATTTCCTCGTACGGGTCGGGCACCACCTCCTCCGGAGTCGTGCGGATACTCAAGGACCTGGACGCCGACATCAGCGGACGCCATGTGCTGGTGGTCGAGGACATCGTGGATTCCGGTCTGACCCTCTCCTACCTGGTGCACAACCTGCAGTCGCGCGGTCCGGCATCGGTCCGGGTCTGCGTGCTGCTGCGGAAACGGGCGGCCGCCCAGATGGCCGTTGACGTCGATTACACCGGCTTCGACATCGCCGACGAGTTCGTGATCGGCTACGGCCTGGACTATGCCGAGCGATTTCGGAACCTGCCGTTCATCGGCACGCTGGCTCCGCACGCCTACGCCGGCCGGTAGTAGGCCGCCGGCCAGCCGGCCGGCATTTTCAGCCGGTGCTTTGCGCAAGCGGGAACACATCGGAAGTTGAATCGCGTTTAGATGGGTAGAGGCGGAGCATAGGGCACGCGGCTTCCTGAAGTGCCGCCTACGTGCTGGTGCGAGCCGGCGCGGTGTACCGTCGGTACTTCTCGCGTGATGCGTGGGAGAGAGGGAATACCGCGCATGACAGCTCGGACGCAAGGCGCTCCTGCCGGCAGGCGGCGGGACACGAGGCTCGGCAGGAGGGACTGGCCCCGGACCGCCGGGGCCGTCAATCGATGGATCTGAAGCGCATCTTCCGTGGCTGGGTACTCGCCATCCTGCTCGTCTTCGTGCTGCTCGTGGTGGTGCTGAAAGTCGTCGGCTCCGGCCAGACGTACCAGTCGGCGCCCACCTCCGAGGTCGTGAAGCTCGTCGACACCGGCGCGATAAAATCGGCGATTCTGAATGATAACACCCAGATTATCCAGATCGTCACCAAGAACGGCCAGGCACTCCAGGCCACCTGGGTGGGCAACCAGGGTCAGCAGCTGACCCAGACGATGGACCGGCAGGTCGCGACCGGGGCCCTGCCGCTCGACGTTTACAAGGCCAATAACCCGCAGAGCAACTCGCTGCTGAGCGTGCTGCTCGGCTGGCTGCCGTTCATCATTATCTTCCTGCTCTTCTTCGTCTTCATGAACCAGATGCAGGGCGGCGGCTCGCGGGTGATGAACTTCGGCAAGTCCCGCGCCAAGCTGATCACCAAGGACACTCCGAAGACCACCTTCGCCGACGTGGCCGGAGCCGATGAGGCGATCGAGGAACTTGAGGAGATCAAGGAGTTCCTGCAGACTCCGGCCAAATTCCAGGCGATCGGCGCCAAGATCCCCAAGGGCGTGCTGCTTTACGGCCCGCCAGGAACCGGCAAGACCCTGCTGGCCCGGGCTGTGGCCGGCGAGGCAGGCGTGCCGTTCTATTCGATCTCCGGCTCGGATTTCGTCGAGATGTTCGTCGGCGTCGGCGCGTCGCGGGTCCGCGACCTGTTCGAGCAGGCAAAGGCCAATGCCCCGGCCATCGTGTTCGTGGACGAGATCGACGCGGTCGGCCGGCACCGCGGCGCCGGCTTCGGCGGTGGTCACGACGAGCGCGAGCAGACCCTGAACCAGCTGCTTGTCGAGCTTGACGGCTTCGACACCAAGGGCGGCGTGATCGTGATCGCAGCCACCAACCGGCCCGACATCCTCGACCCGGCCCTGCTGCGGCCCGGCCGGTTCGACCGGCAGATCGTGGTCGCTCAGCCGGACCTGGCCGGCCGCAAGGGCATCCTGCGGGTGCATGCCCGCGGCAAGCCGTTCGGGCCGGACGTCGACCTGGACATGATCGCCCGCCGTACACCCGGTTTCACCGGAGCTGACCTGGCCAATGTGATCAACGAGGGCGCCTTGCTTACCGCCCGCGCCAACCAGACCCAGATCACGATGTACTCCCTGGAGGAGGCCATCGACCGGGTCACCGCCGGGCCGAAGCGCAAGAGCGTGCTGCTCTCGGAGAAGGAACGGAAGATCATCGCCTACCACGAGGGCGGTCACGCCCTGGTCGGGCACGCGATGCCGAACGCCGATCCGGTGCACAAGATCACGATCATTCCGCGCGGCCGGGCCCTCGGCTACACCGCGTCGGCGCCGGCCGAGGACAAGTTCCTGGTCAGCAGGGCCGAGATGATGGACCAGCTGGCTATGCTGCTCGGCGGTCGGACGGCTGAGGAGATGATCTTCCACGAGCCGACCACCGGCGCGGCCAACGACATCGAGAAGGCGACCTCGATCGCGCGCGGCATGGTGACCGAGTACGGCATGAGCGAGCGGCTCGGCGCGCGCAAGTTCGGATCCGGGGACTCCGAGCCGTTCCTCGGTCGGGAGATGTCACACGCCCGTGACTACTCCGAGGAGATCGCCTCGACCATCGACGACGAGGTCCGCCGGCTGATCGAAGCGGCGCATGACGAGGCCTGGGACGTCCTCGTCCAGTACCGCGATGTGCTCGACCACCTGGTGCTGCAGCTGATGGAGCACGAGACCCTGTCGCGGACCCAGGTTCTGGAGATCTTCGGGCCGGTTCAGAAGCGCCAGTCCCGCGGGTCTTACACCGGCTACGGGAAGCGGATGCCATCCGACCGGCCGCCGGTGCTGACCCCCAAGGAGCTCGCCCTGACCGCCGCCTCGGACGGAAAGGAACTGCCGCTCGGCGGGAACGGCCAGGGCCCGGTACTCGGTGCCGCCGGATACCCGGGCGCGAGCTCAGGGCCGATGCCGGACCCGCTGGGCATGAACCCGCTCGGCGGCCCGTTCGGCACCGATACCCGCGGCACCGACCCGCGCGGCTGGAACCCGCTTGGCGGTCCGTTCGGTGCTGACCCCCGCGACCCCGGGCCGCCTGACGACGGCTCGCGCGGCTCTTCTCTTTGACCGAGCCCATCGATCTTCAGCGGATCGAGCGAGCGGTGCTCGAGATCTTGCTGGCGATCGGCGAGGACCCGCAGCGGGACGGCATCAGGGCCACGCCACAACGAGTGGCCAGGGCATATGCCGAGCAGTTCGCCGGGCTGCACCAGGACCCGTCCGAGGTGCTGACCACCGTGTTCGACGCAAACCATGACGAGATGGTGCTGGTGCGCGACATCGAGATGTTCTCGACCTGCGAGCACCACCTCACGCCCTTCTTCGGGCACGCGCACGTGGGGTACATCCCGAACGAGAAGGGCCAGATCACCGGCCTGTCCAAGCTGGCTAGGCTGGTGGATGTCTATGCCAGGCGGCCCCAGGTACAAGAGCGCATGACCAGCCAGATCGCCGACTCGCTGATGGCCGTACTTGAGCCGCGAGGCGTTATCGTGGTCGTAGAGGCCGAGCATTTGTGCATGGCCATGCGCGGCGTCCGCAAGCCAGGAGCCAAGACAGTTACCTCCGCAGTTCGCGGCTGTTTCCGCAGCTCAGACGGGACGAGGGCAGAGGCCATGAGCCTGTTGATGGCCCGCCACTGAACGGGCGGGAGCGGCATTCGCCCGCGCTGCCTGCCTGTTATGACTACGCTGGTGCCCCGTGACCCGGGGCCGGACCTATGTGTCGGAGATGACTGACGGTATCGGGCCAGGACCGGTAGAGCCCATAACCGGGACAAAGCAGCCGCCAGCGACGCGGGCTGCGGAGCAGCCAGTGACCGGACCGGCGGCTGCGCAGGAATCGGCTGCCGCCGCTGAGCGCACCCCGGCCGAACGTGCGGACGACGAGCGGGTCGCCGACCGTGCGCGCGAGTGCCACCAGCAGCGGCGCTGGGTGCCAAGGACCGCAAGCTGGATCGTGCGGCTGGTCTCGCTGACCTTCATCATCGTGGGGCTCGACGTGGGCCTCTACCAGCAGGTCCACTCTCATGTCCACAGCAAGCTGCACCGGTTCGCTGCGGTCACGCCAGGGACGCTGACCCTGACCGGCAGCCTGACCAGAACGGCCCTGGTTCTCGTCGGCCTGCTGCTGCTGATGCTGTGCCACGGGCTGCGGCGCCGGAAGCATCGATCCTGGCAGGCCGTGATGGCGCTGCTGATCGTGGCCGCCGCGATCAATGTCCTCCGCCTGGTCCATCACGATGACAGCGCAACCCCGACCGCCACCGTCGCCCTCACCTCGATGCTGATCGGCTTCGCGATCACCGTCACCCTGATCGGCGCCGGCTGGTACTACCGCGCCGAGTTCTACGCGGTCGGCGATCCGCGCACCCGGTGGCGGGCACTGTGGACGTTCTCCGGGCTGCTGATCGCCGACATCGCGATCGGCCTCGCCTACATCGCTCCCCGTGGCCTGCTCAGGCCCTACGGCTACGCCCAGCAGGTCCAGTCGGTGCTCTATGGCATGGTCGGCGTGACCGGGCCGGTCCAGTTCGGGCATGACGTGCGCGGCGACTTCTTCGTCGTCCTGACCGGTGCGCTGGGATTCTTCACCGTGATTGCCACGGCTTACGTGTTCCTGCGGCCCGCTGAGCCAGTCGAGCGGCTCGGCAGCACGGACGCGGCCAGAATCAGATCGCTGCTCGACCGGCATGGCGAGAGTGACTCGCTTGGATACTTCGCGCTGCGCGACGACAAGAGCGTCATCTGGTCGCCGACCGGGAAGTCCTGCATCGGCTACCGAGTGCTGTCCGGCGTCATGCTTGCCAGCGGCGACCCGATCGGCGATTCCGAGGCCTGGCCGGGCGCGATCCATGCGTTCCTGGACGAGGCGGCTAGGCACGCGTGGGTTCCGGCCGTGGTCGGCTGCAGCGAGCTAGGCGCCGAGGTGTGGTGCCGGGACGGCCACCTGACCGCGCTTGAGCTGGGCGACGAAGCGATCGTGCAGGTCGCCGAATTCTCGCTGCAGGGCCGCGCGATGCGCAACGTCAGGCAGATGGTCACCAGAGTCTCCAGAGCGGGTTACGTCGCCGAGGTTCGCCGGGTCGGCGATGTGCCACGCGCGGAACTGACGAGGCTGGTCCGGCAGGCCGACTCATGGCGCGGCAACCCCACCGAGCGGGGTTTCTCGATGGCTCTGGGCCGGATTGGCGGGCCCGGGGACGATTGCTGCGTGGTCGTGACCGCTACCCAGGACGGCGTCCTGCGCGCCCTGCTGCATTTCGTTCCCTGGGGCCCAGATGGCCTCTCCTTGGACCTGATGCGGCGTGATCGGTCGGCGCAGCCTGGCCTGAACGACTTCCTGATCGTGGAGGCCATCAAGGCGGCTCAGGATCTGGGTGTGAAGCGCATCTCGCTGAATTTCGCGGCATTCAGGGCGGCTCTGGAGCGCGGCGAGCGGATCGGCGCCGGGCCGATCCTGCGTGCCTGGCGCCGGGTCCTGCTTTTTATGTCCCGGTGGTTCCAGATCGAGTCGCTGTACAAGTTCAACGCCAAGTTCTGCCCTGAATGGGCGCCGCGGTTCATGGTCTTCCCCGGCACCCGCGACGCGATCAGGATCGCCCTGGCTGCGCTAGAGGCAGAGGCATTCCTGGTCTGGCCGTCGATCGAGCTGCGCAGAATCGGGCGGCGGCTCGCGGACCTGGTGCGTCCCAGGCGGCAGCTCCAGCCGCGCAAGTCCGGCGCCTCGGGCTAGGCGGTTCCGCGCGCGGCCCGTTCCGCCCGGTCCTCCGGGTCTGTCCTCCTCGCGCCAGCGCGCCGCGCCAGCCCGGTCCTCCGGGTCTGCCGTCGCCTTGTAGATTGACGGCCATGACAGGTCCAGCCGTGCCCCTAGCCGGACTTCCGGCTGCGGCAAGGTGCCTGGTCATGGGCGTGGTCAACGTGACTCCCGATTCCTTTTCCGACGGTGGCCAGTGGTTCAGCGCCGATGCGGCGATCGCGCATGGCCTGACCCTGGCCGAGCAGGGAGCCGACATCGTGGATGTCGGCGGTGAGTCCACCCGGCCAGGAGCGCCGCGGATTGCCGAAGATGAGGAACTGCGCCGGATCGGCCCGGTGGTCACCGTGCTGGCCCAGGCAGGCGTGCCGGTCAGCATTGACACGATGCGCGCACCGGTGGCTGAGCTGGCCCTAACGGTGGGCGCGCGGTTGGTCAACGACGTGAGCGGCGGGCTGGCCGATCCGAGAATGACCGGCCTGATCGCTGAGGCTGGGGTGCCGTTCGTGGTGATGCACTGGCGCGGCCCGAGCGCCGATATGCAAGAACGCGCCGTCTACCGCGACGTCGTGCGTGAGGTACGCGACGAGCTGGCCGGCCGGGTCGCAGCGCTCACCGCGGCCGGAGTCGATCCGGCGAAGCTGATCGTCGACCCAGGCCTCGGCTTCGCCAAGCTGCCCGAGCACAACTGGTCACTGTTGGCCAGGCTCGGCGAGATCGGCTGCCTGCCTGGCCAGACCGCACCGCTGCCGGTTCTGGTTGGCGCATCGCGCAAGCGGTTCATCGGTCGGCTGCTGGCCGCCGACGACACTGCGGAACCGAGGCCATTCGCGGATTGTGACGACGCCACGGTCGCCCTTACCGCGCTTGCCGCCGCAGCTGGCGCCTGGTGCGTGCGGGTGCACGCAGTGCCGGGTAACGTCGATGCCGTGCGGGTTGCGGCGCGGTGGCGGCAGGAGCCGGCCCGGTGACCCAGCTCGACCAGATCAGCCTCCTCGGCCTGCGTGTGCACGGACGGCACGGCGTGCTGCCCAGTGAGCGCACGGACGGCCAGGAGTTCGTGACCGACGCCGTCCTCTGGCTCGACACCAGGGCAGCCGCGGCGGCTGACGATCTGTCGCTCACCGTCGACTACGGTGACCTGGCACGACGGCTTGCGAAGGTCGTCGCGGGCGAGCCGGTCGCGCTGATCGAGACGCTGGCGGAGCGACTGGCGGCCGAATGCCTGTCCGACGGACGGGTCTGGCAGGTGCAGATCACGGTGCACAAGCCAACCGCGCCCATCGGGCTGCCCGTTTGCGACGTGACCGTGACGATCCTGCGGAGTCGGACATGACTGCCGAGCCGGCTGAAGACCGCCAGGTAGTTCTGGCCCTGGGCAGCAACCTGGGCGATCGGCTGGCGAACCTGCGGCGCGGCGTGGATGCCCTGACCGCCGAGCCTGGACTGACCTGCACCGCCATATCCGGCGTCTTCGAGAGCAGTCCGGTCGGGGGCCCGGATCAGCCGGACTATCTGAACGCGGTGCTGCTGGCAGCCAGCCAGCTGCCTGCCCTGAAGATCCTGGGTCGCTGCCTAGCCGCCGAGCGCGCCAGCGGCCGGGTCCGCACCGTCCGCTGGGGGCCTCGGACGCTGGACGTTGACGTGATCGCTTGCGGGGACGAGATCAGCGACGACCCGGTGCTGACGCTGCCGCATCCACGCGCATCCGCTCGGGCCTTCGTGCTCGCGCCGTGGCGCGAAGTCGATCCTGATGCCTACCTGCCTGGCGTGGGCCCGGTCGCTGACCTGCTTGCCAAGGTCGGGATGGACGGCGTCAGGCGGCTGGCTGGCGTCCGGCTCGGCGGCGCCGACGCAGCCGCGGCCGACGGGAGTGACGCCTGAGATGCAGCCGACCAAAACCTGGTTCCTGCTGACGATCGTGGCCGCCAGCGCGCTCCTGACCTGGCTGGTGGTCCGCGCGACCTTCGCCAATCTGCCGCCACTGCCATGGACGGCTGTGCCCGCGCTTGCCTTGCTGGCCATCGGCGAGACGATGACCGGCCGGAACCTGCGCGCCCGCCTGCGCGGTCAGCCCGGCGCCAAGCCGCTGCAGCCGCTCGCTGTGCCCAGGCTGGCCGCTTTCGCCAAGGCGAGCTCCACCGCGGCCGCCGTCTTCGGCGGCCTTGCCTTCGGCATCGCCTGCTATGCGGTCGGCTCGCTGAACAAGCCGGTGCCCAGGCACGATGCGCTGACCGCAGCCATCACCCTGCTGGCGGCGATCGCGCTGGTTGCCGCTGCGCTCTACCTGGAGCGCTCGTGCCTGGCACCTGAGCCTCCGTCGGACGATGATCTTCCGTCCGCGAACGGCCAGCGGGGGCGTCGGTCTTGACCACGCCGACCGCTGATTATGCTGACCATGGCTGACCGGTACCGGCGAGGACTGGATCCCGATGCGAGATAACGACCAGCGGCCGCTTGCTGGCTTCAGGTCAGCAGAGCTGCCGCATCCAGCGCAGCTCGCGGTGGGAGTCGTCGGGGCCGGCCGTGCGGGCACCGCCATGGCGGTCGCGCTGGCGCGAGCCGGGCACCGGGTAGTGGCGGCCTCTGCTGTGTCGGAGGCGTCCATCCGTCGGATCGGCCGCAGTCTCCCGCAGGCGGCAATCGCGGCTCCCGAGCAGGTGGTGGAGCGGGCCGACCTGGTTCTGCTGACCGTCCCCGACGACGTGCTGCCAGATCTGGTAGCTGGCCTGGCCGCGACCGGCGTGCCGCTAGAGGGACGGCTGGTGGTGCATGCGAGCGGCCGGCATGGGCTCGCGGTGCTTGATCCGGCGGTTCGGAGCGGCGCGCTGCCGCTGGCGCTGCACCCGGTGATGACCTTCACTGGCCGCAGCGACGATGCCGAGAAGATGACCGGAATCTGTTTCGGCGTGACCGCTCCCGACCCGCTCCGGCCGGTGGCCGAGGCGCTGGTGGTCGAGATGGGCGGCGAGCCGGTCTTCATCGCCGAGGAGCTGCGCGACACCTACCACGCGGCCCTGTCCAGCGCTGCCAACCACCTCGTCACCCTGGTCGTCCAGGCCAGTGACCTGCTGCGGGAGGCGGGCGTAGCCGATCCGGCCCGGATGCTAGGCCCGCTGCTCGACGCCGCGCTTGAGAATGTGCTCGCGCTCGGCGACGCGGCGCTGACCGGTCCGGTGGCCAGGGGCGATGCCGACACGGTAGCCGCGCACGTGACGGCGATCAGGGACGCCGCGCCCGAGGCGCTGCCCGCTTACCTCGCGCTGGCCAGGCTGACCGCCGGCCGGGCGCTGGCGGCCGGCACCCTCACCGCCTCCGCCGCGCAACGGCTGCTCGGCGTGCTGTCCGGACCGGCCGCATGATCCCGATCCTGGCGCGGACCAGGCTAGGCCTGGCCGCCGCCCGCGGCACGCTGTCCGCACCTGTCGTCCTGGTACCGACGATGGGCGCGCTGCATGACGGCCACCGGATGCTGCTTCGGCGGGCTCAGCAGATCGCGCGGCCAAACGGGACGCTCGTGGTCTCTGTGTTCGTCAACCCGCTGCAGTTCGGTGCCGGTGAAGACCTAGACCGCTACCCGCGCAACCTCGAACGTGATGTCGTCATCTGCGGCGAGGAAGGCGCCGCCGTGGTGTTCGCGCCTGACCCGGCGCAGATGTATCCCGTCAAACAGATGATAACGGTCAATCCAGGTGCGATCGGGCGGGTTCTTGAGGGGGCCTCGCGGCCCGGGTTCTTCGACGGCGTGCTCACCGTGGTGCTGAAGCTGTTCCATCTGATGACGCCCGATGTCGCGATCTTCGGCGACAAAGACGCACAGCAGCTGGCCCTGGTCCGGCGGATGACCGACGAGCTGAACCTGCCGGTGCGGATCGAGTCGGTGCCGACGCACCGGGATCCCGACGGCCTGGCGGTGTCCAGCAGGAACGCCTACCTTGCTGCGGCCGAACGAGGCACCGCGCTAACCGTGCCGCGGGCGCTCAGGTCGGCCGCGCTGGTGGCTGGTGATCTGGCCGCGCATGGCGCACTTGGGGGCCAGGTGCCAGGCGATGGACCGGCGGACAGCGACGGCTCGGCCAGCGGTGCGGGCCGGCTGGAGAGCGACGGCCCAGCGGACGGCCGGGCAGGGGCTGAGGGCCGGGCAGCGGCTGCGTGCCGGATCGAGGGCCGCGATCCGGCGGCGGTGCTGGCGGCGGCTCGTGCCGAGCTTGACGCCGCAGCTGCGGCCGATCCGCCGCTGGTCACCGATTACCTGGCTCTGGTCGATCCGGATACGTTCACTGACGTGGATGCTTGCCACACCGGCCCGGCGCTGCTGCTGGTAGCGGTCACCATCGGCAAGACCCGGCTGATCGACAACGTCCGGCTCACCCTGGGCGGCACGTCGTGATCGCTGGCCGGCTGCTCGCGCCAGCTCCCGGCTGGACCAGCCAGGCCGATGTCGTGGTCGTCGGTTCTGGCGTGGCCGGAGTCACCGCCGCCCTTGCCGCGCACCGGGCGCTGCCTGGCAGCAGGGTGCTGCTGGTCACTAAATCCGTGCTGGACGACGGGTCGACTCGATGGGCCCAGGGCGGCATCGCCGCGGCACTGGGTCCTGGCGACTCGCCCGAGCAGCACCTGCGTGACACCCTGACCGCCGGAGCCGGGCTCTGCGACGTCGCTGCTGTACGGGCACTAGTGACCGACGGCCCAGACGCGGTACGGCGGCTGATCGCACTCGGCGCCAGGTTCGATTCCGAACCTGGCGGCCCACTCGCGCTGACCAGAGAGGGCGGGCATCTGCGGCGCCGGATCGCCCATGCCGGCGGCGACGCGACCGGTGCCGAGGTCTCCCGTGCGCTGCTGCTCGCACTGGCCGAAGCAGGAGCGGGTCCGCACGGGGCTGGCCTTGACGTGATCGAGCACGCCATGTCGCTCGACCTACTGCTGACTCCGGACGGACGGGCCGCCGGAATCACGCTGCACGTCATTGGCGAGGGTCGCCAGGACGGCGTCGGCGCCGTGCTCGCCCGGGCCGTAGTGCTGGCGACCGGCGGGATCGGGCAGGTCTACTCGGCCACCACCAACCCGCCAGTCTCCACCGGAGATGGCCTGGCCCTTGCGCTGCGCGGTGGCGCGGAGGCCGCCGACCTGGAGTTCGTCCAGTTCCACCCGACTGTGCTCTGGCTGGGGGCCGGTGCCCGCGGCCGGCAGCCGCTGATCTCCGAGGCGGTCCGTGGTGAGGGTGCGGTCTTGATCGATGGGGCGGGCCGCAGGTTCATGACCGGCAGGCACCCGCTAGCCGACCTAGCGCCACGCGATGTCGTCGCCAAAGCGATCATGAACGTGATGCTGCAGACCGGCGCCGATCATGTTTACCTCGATGGCCGCCAGCTGGGTGCCCAGACCTGGGACCACCGATTCCCCACCATCAGGGCTAGCTGCCTGGAACACGGGATCGATCCGGTGCTTGAACCGATCCCGGTGGTACCTGCCGCGCACTACGCAAGCGGCGGGATCAGGACAGATCTGTCCGGTCGGAGCAGCGTGCCCGGACTGTACGCGTGCGGCGAAGTCGCCTGCACCGGCGTGCACGGCGCCAACCGGCTCGCCTCGAACTCGCTGCTCGAAGGTCTGGTCTTCGCCGAACGGATCGCCGCCGACCTGGCCGCCGGCCTGCCACCGCAGGCCGAGCCGGCCATCGATGACCGGGTAGCCGGATTGCTTGACCCGGCCGCTGTCGAGCAGATCCAGCAGCTGATGACCGAGCGGGCCGGAGTGCTGCGTTCCGGCCCAGGCCTGACCGCCGCCGCCGATGGACTGCGGGAGATCGGCGAACGGCAGTCGGATCAGCCGGGAGTCGGCGCCTGGGAGGCGACTAACCTGCACCTAATCGCCTCGGCCGTAGTTGCCGCGGCCGCGGCCAGGACCGAGACCCGGGGCAGTCATTGGCGCGATGACTATCCCGAGTCGTCCGACTCGTGGCTCGGACATCTCGTGGTGCGGCTCGATAGCGAGACCGGCAGCGGGGCGGCTGGGACGGGCAGTCAGTCCCGGCCTGTGCATAACGCACCGGCCGGGACAGCTGCCCGTTCAGCCGCTAGCTCTGACAGGCCGACTCACAACCTGGCGGAGAGTCAAGCCCAATCCCCGCGAACGGCCGGGACAGTTGGCCGTTCAGCCGTCGATGTCGACGGGCTGATATTGACCTTCGTTCCGGATCAGCCCGTGGGCGACGCAGCGGGAGGACAAGCATGACTGAGTTGCCGGCTGAGCTGAGCGAGAGGCTGACTGCGGCTGGGCTTGATCCGGCTGAGGTCGTTCGGGTGGTCAGGCTGGCACTCGCGGAAGATCTGGCGGGTAGGGTTGATGTAACTACCGCTGCGACCATTCCGGCTGGGTCCGTGGGGGCGGCTGAGCTGGTGTCCAGGGGCGCTGGTGTGGTCGCCGGGCTATCTGTCGCTGAGGTGGTATTCGTTCTGGTCGGGACGGGCGATGGTGCCGCCGAGCGCGTTCAGCGTCCGGCGGCAGCCATCGTTCGGGCCGACCAGCCAGCGCCTGCCAAGGAAGGTGTATTCCTCGCTCAGGCCCACCGGACTGCCGCTGCCGAGGGATCGGTGGTCTGCAGGCAGTTGGTGGGCGACGGGGAGCGGGTGGGGGCTGGGCAGGTGCTGATGACGGTGCAGGGGCCGCTGGCGGTGATCCTGACCGCGGAGCGGACCGCGCTCAACCTGCTGTGCCATCTGTCCGGGGTGGCGACTCTCACTAGGAAGTGGGTTGACGCGGTGGCGGGGACGGATGCCCGGATCAGGGATACCCGCAAGACGCTGCCCGGCCTTCGGGCACTGCAGAAGTACGCGGTCCGCTGCGGCGGTGGCGTCAATCACCGGATGTCGTTGTCTGACGCGGCCCTGATCAAGGACAATCACGTGGCCGCGGCCGGCTCGGTCACCGCCGCGCTAGCAGCAGTTCTTGACCGACTGGGCGCGGCTGGCATGCCGCCGGTCGGCTCCGCCGGTGCGCTGGCGGTCGAGGTGGAATGCGACACCCTTGATCAGGTGGCCGAGGCTGTTGCGGCTGGGGCCGAGCTGATCCTGCTGGATAATTTCACTGTGGACCAGATGGCTCGGGCGGTAGCCCTGACTGGCGGTCGGGCGCGCCTTGAGGCGAGCGGCGGACTGCGGCTGGCGTCGGCAGGGCAGGTGGCCGCAACCGGCGTCGATTTCCTGGCGGTGGGCGAGCTCACGCACTCGGCACCGGCTCTCGATATCGGCCTTGACCTGGTCCACGCCGGATAACCCGGGCAGGAGAGGCGATGCTGCTGACGATCGATGTCGGGAACACCAATACCGTGCTCTGCGTCTTCAATGACGACGTGGTGGTGGAGCACTGGCGGATCGCCACGGATCCGGTGCGAACCGCGGACGAGCTCGCCGTCATCATGCAGGGCCTGCTCGCGCAGAGCGCGCAGCTCGCCAAGCCGGATCTGGACGGCATAGCGCTCTGCTCCACCGTCCCGTCGGTCCTGCATGAGATGCGGGAGATGTTCCGGCGCTACCACAAGGACATTCCAGCGATCATCGTTGAGCCGGGTGTCAAGACCGGCGTCTCGGTGCGGATGGACAACCCGAAGGAGGTTGGTACCGACCGGATCATGAACACGGTCGCGGCCAATCATCTGTATGGCGGCCCGGCGATCGTGGTCGACTTCGGTACCTCGACTAACTTCGACGCGGTGAGCGCCAAGGGCGAGTTCGTCGGCGGTGCACTGGCTCCGGGAATCGAGATATCGGTTGACGCGCTGTCGCGCCGCGCCGCTCAGCTGCTCAAGGTGGAACTGACCAGGCCAGGCCGGGTGATCGGCAAGAACACCGTAGAGGCGCTGCAGTCCGGGATCATCTACGGATTCGCCGGCCAGGTCGAGGGCATCGTCAGGCGGATGGCGGCCGAGCTGTCGCCGGAGGACCCAACCGCGGTCACCGTCATCGCGACCGGTGGTCTGGCGCCGCTGGTCATCGACGAGGTCAAGGTGATCGACGCTTATGAGCCTTGGCTGACCCTGATCGGCCTGCGCCTGGTCTACGAGCGCAATATGGCGGCGTAGCACCGCGGCCAGTAGCGCCGGTAACCTCAGGCAGATGAGCGACGAGGAAGCCATCGTCCCGGCCGAGCAAGCGGGCACCACCCATCGGGCCGATCCGGGCGCGAGGCAGAGCGCCGAGATTCCGGAGCAGATGCAGGTTCGTCTCGCTAAGGTCGACCGGCTGAGGGCGTCAGGCATCGAGCCGTATCCGGTCGGTTACCCGCGCACTGACACCGTGGCCGCGATAAGAGAGCGCCACGGCGAGCTGGCCGCCGACACGGCCACCGGCGAGCGGGTCGGTGTCACCGGCCGGGTCATCTTGTACCGGACCGGCGGGAAGCTCTGCTTCGCGACGATCAGGGATGGCACTGGCGACCTCCAGGTGATGATCTCGCTCGATCGCGCAGGTGCGCGGGCGCTGGCCGCCTGGAAGGCCGATGTGGATCTCGGCGATCACGTCGGGGTGACCGGCGAGGTGATCACGTCGCGCAGCGGGGAGCTCTCCGTCCTGGCTGACTCGTTCGCGATCACGGCCAAGTCGCTGCGGCCGCTGCCGGAAAAGCACGCGGGCCTGACGGACCCGGAGTCGCGGGTGCGGTTGCGTTATGTCGATCTGATTGTCAATCCGGCCGCGAGGCAGATGGCGCGGCTACGGGCCTCCGTCACCCGGGCCCTCCGCGAGGAACTGAACGACCAGGGCTTCCTTGAGGCGGAGACGCCGGTGCTGCAGACCCTGCACGGCGGCGCCAACGCGCGGCCGTTCGTGACCCGGAGCAACGCCTATGACATGCCGATGTACCTGCGGATCGCGCTCGAGCTCTACCTCAAGCGGCTGGTGGTCGGCGGTCTGGAGAAGGTCTACGAGATCGGCAGGAACTTCCGCAACGAGGGCGTGGACGCGACTCACAATCCCGAGTTCACGATGCTGGAAGCCTACGAGACCTATGGCGACTACAACACCATCGCCGCCGTCACCAAGGACCTGATCCTGCGGGCAGCGCGGGATGGGCTCGGCGGCACAATCGTGCGCAGGTCGGACGGTTCAGAGCACGACATCGGCGGCGAATGGCGATCCACGACAGTGCACCAAGCCGTATCTGAGGCGCTGGGCGAGGAGGTTACCGCGGATACGCCGGAGGACAAGCTGCGCAAGCTGGCCGGCCAGGCGAGAGTGCTGCTTGAGCCATCCTGGAACGCTGGCCAGGTGCTGCTTGAGCTTTATGAGCGTCTCGTGGAAGGGCAGACCGTGCTGCCCACCTTCTACCGGGATTTCCCGGTCGAGGTCGCACCGCTCACCAGGGCGCACCGGGACGACCCGAGGCTGGCCGAGCGCTGGGATCTGGTAGCGTTCGGCGCCGAGATCGGTACTGGTTACTCGGAACTGGTCGACCCGGTCGAGGAGCGCGCCAGGCTGACCGCGCAATCACTGCTGGCGGCAGGCGGCGACGCCGAGGCCATGCAGCTTGACGAGGATTTCCTGCGTGCCCTGGAGTACGGCATGCCGCCCAGCGGCGGGATGGGGATGGGCATCGACCGGCTGCTGATCATGCTGACCGGGGCGTCGATCAGGGAGACGATCCTGTTTCCGCTGGTGCGCCCGGTCTGAGCCGGGCAGTCCGCCCGTCATCGCCTGACCTGACTGATCCGCCGGGTCAGGCGATGCGGACCGCGCCGTCGTAATCGGGCCAGAAGACCGCCTGGACCTGAACGTTCTGGCCGTAGGTCGGGGCGTCGACCATCATGCCGTTGCCAACGTAGATCCCGACGTGGCCGATGTCAGGGAAGAAGAACACGAGATCGCCGGGCTCAAGCTCGGCCCGCGACACGTGCATGCCCGAGTTCCACAGGTCACCGGTGTAGTGCGGCAGGCTGATCCCGATCTGCGCATATGCCCATACGACCAGGCCAGAGCAGTCGAAGGCGGTCGGGCCTGCTGCGCCCCAGACATAGGGATAGCCGATCCTGGTCAGCGCCTGACGGAGTGCGTCGACTCCGACCGTGTCGCCAGCTACCTGAATATTCGGGTACGTGCCGGTCTGCGAGTAGATCGCCATGGCCTGGCTGAATGCCGCGCTGTTGAGCACGTTCTCCTTGGCCTGGATCTTGGCGACCTTGAGCTGCATGGCAGCGGCGAGCGCGGCGGCCTGCCGCTCCTCCTGGGCGGAGACGACCTTCGCCCGCTCGGCCGCTGCCCTGGCGGTAGCCACCAGGCTGATCTTGTCGCCGTTCTCCTGCTGCAGCTGGGCCAGGATCGCCGCCCGATCCAGCATGTCCTGCGGCTTGCTGCTCTGCAGCAGCTGCAGGGCGGGATCAAGGCCGCCGGTCATGTAGCCTGCGGCGGCGATCCGCGCGATCGCGGCCTGGTCGGTGGCCAGCAGTCGCTCGTCCGTCAGCACCGTCAGCTTGGCGATCTGGACCTGGGCCTTGGCAGCGGTGTACTCGATGCGCAGGGCGTCGTACTGCTGGCCGAGTTCGTCGATCTGGGCGGAGAGCGCGGCCGCTTGCGCCAGCAACTGCTTCAGGCTGGGCGATGGGCTGTGCGGCGCCGCACCTGCGGCGGAGCTAGGAAGGGCCAGGCCGACGGTGACGGCGACGGTCAGCAGGGTCGCCAGGCGGCCGGTGGCCCGGCGAGACCGGGCTTTCCCGCGAGCCGCCCTGGCCCGGCGCCTGAGGTTCCTGCCAGCAGGCGAGCGCTCCACTGTCCGAGGTCCTTTCCTTGGCCGGCCATCTGGTCTGCCGGGCTCTGGCCGACCAGGGTGCGAACGGGAACGGGGGTCAGCGTTGGACCTTAATCGAAGCAACCAGCCGCCGCATCGCTGATGCGAAAATTCCCCTAAGACACGACACCTCGGGCCGCATGACTTTCGCCTCATCCCGGTGTAAGGCCCATCTGCTCTATGGTGCTCCGGCCTCAGGCGATAGCCAGTATTCACGGCGTATCCGCAGGTCAGAGGGCGTGTCTGGAACAGCTAAGGCGGCCTGTGATCTGGGCGTGATGTGCTTGCAGGGAGCAAGAGCGGGCCCGGAAGCAATACGTACCTGCTTAGTGACGCTCAGTGGCAAGGAATGTCACCCGGCCCGTCTCGTCGCTTGTGGGAGGATCGTAACCATCGTCACAGGAACAATTACAGATTGTGAGCATGTCAATGTGTTAGCCGCGATCAGTGCAGGCGGAGCTGCTCGGTAGCGCCGTCAGTCCGAGCCGCTGGCTGGCCGGCCCAGGATTGACTCCGATTGGCGGCTGGAGTAACCGGTGGTTCTGCCCAGGCGCGCGCGCCCGGCCGCGTTCGGCCGGCCGGCCACGCCGAAAGATCAGCCAATCTGCTCGTTCGGACAGGCCGCAAGAAATGCAACGGCGGACTTCAGATTGTTCGGTAGTGCCGCACGGCTCGGGAATCCGCCAGATTCCAGCCGCTCGGCCCGGCAGCGTCAGCCGATGGCCGATTCCCAGAACTCTAGTCGTTACCAGACTGAGGTGCGCTGGTGGCGGTCCCGAGTCGGCCGAAGGACGGCGGCTGATGCTGATAGCTTGTCGATTCCGACCGCCGGTGCCGATTTCGGACTCGTCCCGTACGCGGCGATATCGGGCGGTGGTGCTGTGCAGGGCGATATCAGGCGGCGCGGCGATCTAGAAATCGTTTGCAGCGGAGTCATCTCGATATCTGGCGATGGTGCCGCAGTCTCGATTTTCGGCGGGCGACGGTGCTGCGGTCTCGATATTCGGCGTCCGCGCTGACCTAATCAGACGGTGCAGCGGTCGCGATATCGGGCACCTGCGTCGGGCGGGCGATAAGCGGCAGGAACCAAGCGCGTCCGGATGCTGTGGCTTTGGCCAGGTCCACATCGCATCGCCGGGTCGGCCCGAGCGTCAGCCAGCAAATCGTCTGACAGCAGTGGCAGGACCTGGGTGGATAGCCGCCGCGGTAACGGGACGGACAGCGGCAGGACGGGACGGGGTAATGCGTTCCTGGCGGCGGCTGGGTGGCTGATATTGCGCACTGCTCGACGTGTGCGGGTGGCCTCGCTAGGGCCTTGATCTCCCGCATGCGGAATAATAACTAGCAGCCAGTCGCTAGCCGCTCTGCGGTCAGTATGTCTGGAGGATACGGTCAGCATGCCCGTTGGGCGCGGTCGGCAAGCGCCAAAGAACTGGTCGGGAGTACCGAAGACGCGACCGGAGTGGCACAGTGCGGCCGACAGTGCCGACGCTGAACGCGGATAAACGATCTAGGGAGGACCCGGTGCTGAGCGATCTGGCGGCATTGACCCCGCCGCTATTGGTCGCCGCCGCCTTCCTGGTCGCAGTAGTAGCATTCCTCCGGCACGAGATGCGCGACAACGACAGTCCTGCGGACACTCAGCCCGACGAAGATTCTGATGGCAGCCGGAATCCGGATCAGCTCGACCAGACTCCGGATGGCGGGGAAACCGCGCATGCTGATCGCAAGGACGGCTCGGCCGCCTCCGGCGGCTGACGGGTTGGTTGATTACGGAGCGTCGCTGACTCATTTCGCGTTGTCTACGCTGCCGGATGAGAACTGCGCCGCTGCCGGATGAGAACTGCGCCGCGATTCGCGCATCGAGTATTTGTCAGCAACGAGTTGCTGGTATAGGTTATGCTTCTTAAATAGGCAAGGGTAACGGGAAAGGGTTAGGCATCATGGCTCAGAAGACGGTGGTCACGGTCGTCTGCGACCTTCCTCACGACGGTGAGATCGAGGGAACAGAGTCTGTTTCGTTCGCCTTTGACGGCAACGCGTACGAGATCGATCTATGCGAGCCGCACAGCAAGGACCTGCGCGAGAAGATCGGCGCATTCGCAGACCACGCCCGCCGGGCAAGCGCGGGTGGCCGTCGGCGCAAGGCGCGTACCGGCCCGGGTCGGGAGCGCAGTTCAGACATCAGGGACTGGGCGCGTCAGCGCGGGCACAAAGTCAGCGAGCGTGGCCGGATTCCGGCGAGCATCATCGCTGAGTACGAAGCCGCGCACTAAGCAGCGGAAGCACGTGTCCGGGGGTGGATGTCATCGCTCGGCGGCTTGATTTAGCTACGGCTCAAAGCGGCTGGCGGCACACCATAAGGGTATATACCTGGTGTGCCGCCAGCTGCTGGGCGTTCGCTAGCGGCGTACCTGGGAACACTGCCGGTTCGCCCCGGGTTGGATGAGGGTGAACGCCCGGCCGGCGGGGAACGTCTTAGTAGTGCGGCGCAATCGCACGCGGAGGCCTTGCCCGGCACGCGGGCTAGCTGCGGAAGGGACGGGTCGGCACCGAGGCGCCGTCCCCGCCGCTTTGTGAGGGAGCGACGAGATGTTCGAGAGGTTCACCGACCGGGCGCGGCGGGTTGTGGTCCTGGCTCAGGAAGAGGCCAGGATGCTGAACCACAACTACATCGGTACTGAGCACATCCTGCTCGGCCTCATCCACGAGGGCGAGGGCGTCGCTGCTAAGGCACTGGAGTCACTTGGCATCAGCCTGGAAGCGGTACGGCAGCAGGTTGAGGAGATCATCGGCCAGGGCCAGCAGGCACCGTCCGGGCACATCCCGTTCACGCCGCGGGCCAAGAAGGTCCTGGAGCTGTCGCTGCGCGAGGCCCTGCAGCTTGGCCACAACTACATCGGTACCGAGCACATTCTGCTTGGCCTGATCCGGGAGGGCGAGGGCGTCGCCGCTCAGGTGCTTGTCCGGCTCGGGGCTGACCTGAACCGGGTGCGCCAGCAGGTAATCCAGTTGCTGCACGGCTATCAGGGCAAGGAGCCGGCCGCCGCAGGGGGCACGCCGGAGAGCACTCCGTCCACGTCGCTGGTGCTCGACCAGTTCGGCCGGAACCTGACCGCTGCCGCTCGCGAAGGCAAGCTCGACCCGGTGATCGGCAGAGAGAAAGAAGTCGAGCGCGTCATGCAGGTGCTGTCGCGCCGCACCAAGAACAACCCGGTGCTGGTCGGCGAGCCAGGGGTCGGCAAGACCGCCGTGGTTGAGGGCCTGGCACAGCGGATCGTCAAGGGCGAGGTGCCCGAGACGCTGAAGGACAAGCAGCTCTACACGCTGGACCTGGGCGCCCTAGTGGCTGGCTCCAGGTACCGGGGTGACTTCGAGGAGCGGCTGAAGAAGGTACTCAAGGAAATCAGGACTCGCGGCGACATCATTCTGTTCATCGACGAGATTCACACTCTGGTCGGCGCCGGGGCCGCCGAAGGCGCCATCGATGCGGCATCGATTCTCAAGCCGATGCTGGCCCGCGGTGAGCTGCAGACCATCGGCGCCACGACGCTCGATGAGTACCGCAAGCACCTGGAGAAAGACGCCGCGCTTGAGCGCAGGTTCCAGCCGATCCAGGTTGCCGAGCCGACGATCTCGCACACCATCGAGATCCTCAAGGGCCTGCGCGATCGCTACGAGGCGCACCACCGGGTGACGATTACCGACGATGCGCTGGTGGCTGCGGCGCAGATGGCCGACAGGTACATCAGCGACAGGTTCCTGCCAGACAAGGCGATCGATCTGATCGACGAGGCAGGCTCCCGGATGCGGATCCGCCGGATGACCGCGCCACCTGACTTGCGTGAGTTCGACGAGAAGATCGCCGATGTCCGCAGGGACAAGGAGTCGGCCATCGATTCTCAGGACTTCGAGAAGGCTGCCCGGCTCAGGGATACCGAAAAGCAGCTGATCGACAAGAAGGATGCCAGGGAGAAGGAGTGGAAGGCCGGCGACATGGACACGCCGGCCGAGGTGAACGAGGAATTGATCGCCGAGGTCCTCGCCACGGCCACCGGAATCCCTGTGTTCAAGCTCACCGAGGCGGAGTCGGCGCGCCTGCTTCGGATGGAGGACGAACTGCACAAGCGCGTCATTGGGCAGAATGACGCGATCAAGGCGCTCTCCCAGGCCATCCGCCGGACCAGGGCCGGGCTGAAGGACCCCAAGCGTCCCGGCGGGTCGTTTATCTTCGCCGGTCCGTCCGGTGTCGGTAAGACCGAGCTGTCTAAGACGCTCGCCGCTTTCCTTTTCGGTGACGAGGACTCGCTGATCCAGCTCGATATGAGCGAGTACATGGAGAAGCACACCGTTTCGCGGCTGTTCGGCTCACCGCCAGGTTATGTCGGCTACGAGGAGGGCGGCCAGCTGACCGAGAAGGTCAGGCGGCGGCCGTTCTCCGTGGTCCTGTTCGACGAGATCGAGAAGGCACATCAGGACATCTTCAACTCGCTGCTCCAGATCCTGGAGGACGGGCGGCTGACCGACGCGCAGGGCCGGGTGGTGGACTTCAAGAACACCGTCATCATCATGACCACCAACCTGGGCACCAAGGATATCTCCAAGGGCGTCTCGGTGGGCTTCGGCGCCGCGAGCGAGTCCCGCGGCTCGTACGAGCGCATGACGAACCGGGTGCAGGACGAGCTGAAGCAGCACTTCCGGCCCGAGTTCCTGAACCGTGTCGACGACATGATCGTGTTCCACCAGCTCACTCAGGAGGAGATCTTCCAGATCGTCGACCTGATGATCGCCAAGGTGGAGGAGCGGCTCAAGGACAGGGACATGGGCATCGAGCTCACCCCCGCGGCCAAGACGCTGCTGTCCGAGCGCGGTTACGACCCGGTGCTCGGCGCTCGGCCGCTGCGCCGGACGATCCAGCGTGAGATCGAGGACAACCTGTCGGAGAAGATCCTCTTCGGCGAGGTCAAGGCCGGGCAGATCGTCATGGTCGACGCCGAGGGCTCGGGCAAGGAAGGCAAGTTCACCTTCCAGGGCGTGCCGAAGCCCGAGGCCGTGCCCGACACGCCGCCGGCCGAACTGGCCGCTGAGGCAGCAGCCAGCGGTGCGGACGTCGCTGACCGTCGGCCAGGAGCTGCCTCCTAGCTGTCCAGCCAGCCCGCCGACCTTGATCACGCGGTTATTTCAGGAACCTCACCTGAAATAACCGCGTGATCATGTGTAAGGGATGGACATCGGCCCGGTGGACCGGGGTCAGTACGTGTCGGGTCGGTGATACTCGCCGGGCAGGCCGATCAGGCCGGGCTCAAACTGGACTGCCAGGCCATCAGCGACCAGGGCGGCCAGGACGCGGCTGCGCTGCCGCGACTCCGGCCAGCAGGCGTCGAGCTGGCCGGCTGGCAGCGGGCCGTCGGCGCCTCGCAGCGCGGCAAGCAGCGCGCCCCGGCACTGCCGGTCGCTACCCGCGTAACGCGGTGCCGGGCACGCCCTGGGGCCCGGCGGACTGCCCTGCAGCCGCCAGGCGCAGTGTTCGGCGACCGGACAGCTGGCACACGACGGCCGCGCCGCGGTGCAGACAAGCGCCCCGAGCTCCATGACGGCCGCTGACCACCGGGCCGCGCGCCGACCGGCGGCCGGCGGCAGCAGTGACTCGGCCAGCGCGGTCTCGGCTGCGCTGACCGAGCCGGTGGCAAGTTCCCGGCCGCCGATCAGCCGGGCGAGCACCCGGCGCACGTTGGTGTCGAGCACCGCATGGCGCTGGCCGAAGGCGAAGCTGGCGACCGCTGCCGCGGTGTAGGAGCCGATCCCTGGCAGTTCGAGCAGCGCGGGCACGGAGGCTGGCACCTCGCCCCCGTGGCATTCGACGATGAGCTGCGCGGACCGATGCAGCCGGATCGCCCGGCGCGGGTAACCCAGCCGGTCCCACTGCCGCACCGCATCGGCCGGCGTCGCCTGTGCGTGGGCGGTCGCGGTAGGCCAGCGGACCAGCCAGGCCCGGTAAGCGGGGAGCACCCGCGGCACCGGCGTCTGCTGCAGCATGATCTCGCTGACCAGGATGGGCCAGGCTCCGGCATCGGGACGGCGCCATGGCAGGTCCCTGGCGTTGGCGGCGAACCAGCTGGTGATCGCCGTCTCGAATTTGGTGGTCATGACGGGACCGATCCTGCCATGGCAACCCGCAGCCGGCTCCTCGCCAGCAATGCGGGCAAGCCCATCCCAAGCCTCCTGCCTGCGGTTATGCGGTTTAGCTTGCCCGGCGGGTCAGCTGCTACAGCGGCACTCGCTCTTGCATACTCAACCGCATGGGGGAGAACACGTTCCGTTACCAGCCGGATAGCTCGGATAGTACCTACTGGCGGCGGCGCTTCGTGATCCTGATCATCGGCCTGGTCGCGTTCGGCCTGATCGCGTGGGCCCTCTC
>Ga0208565_1000161_pt1 | contig 55896 bp, 43 predicted proteins | sample Sb_taG_7_FD_187706 | JGI IMG/M metagenome (GOLD analysis project Ga0208565, IMG submission 187706) | Peat soil microbial communities from Weissenstadt, Germany - Sb_50d_2_FS metaG (SPAdes) (version 2) | ecosystem: Environmental > Terrestrial > Soil > Wetlands > Peat | place: Germany... | reverse complement strand
GTCGACCGGCCGCGCCTCTATTGTCTCGATTGCCATGTCCAACCTTCTTTCGGTGCACGACTAGAACGTGACCCCCGCGAGTGAGGCTCATGTTAATGATCATTGCGGAGCCTGAGAAGAAGCCAGAAGGTGTCGTTTCGGTAACGCAAGTGATGCCGCGTGCGTTAGAGGGCGTTCTGCGGCCTAGCTTGCGGCCGATACCGTCGAAGGCGCTGGATCTGATGTAGCGCCGCGGCTCTGCCGCCTTAGCGAGGTCACGTTTCCCCTGGCGCCGTGATCCTTGCAGTAGCGCCTGGACTTATTGCTGCTGCCGTCGATGAATACCCGGTCACAGGAGGCAATGGCGCAGATGCCCAGCCGTTCCGTGCCGAGCTGGCTGACCAGCAGCGCCAGGCTGATCACCGCGGCGGCCGCATAGCGGTCGGTGACCGATCCCGACTCACTCAGGTGCAGATGCCAGCGCTCGCCGCCATGGCCGACGATCACCGGGTGGATCGGGTGAATCATCAGCAGCCCGTTCAGCCGCTCCACCGCGGCTGAACCTGAGCCGTCGACCGCCGCGGCGAAGACCGCGGTCAGCTCGGCGCGCAGCAGCTTCAGCCGGTCCAGATCGTGCGGCGTCACCGGGACAGCAAGAAATGGGCGGTCCGCGACCATCTCGCGGAACGCCTCGCGGGTGCTCAGCGGGTCAGCGTCGGCGTCACAGACACCAGAATTGACCAGGCGCACCGCTAGCTCGGCAAAGGACGCCAGATTCACTCCGGTCCCTACCGGCAGGGGGAATCAGGCCTGCCTAAGCGTCGAGTATCGCACAGCTCGTGCGCCACGGAAGTGCCTTCTGGACAGGCTTGCATCGGCTTCCGCGTGGATCGACCGGTCTGGCCGATGATCGGGTGGTCGCACGCATCGGCACCGGGGAGTTTGTTGCGCCAGATCGGCAGGTCGGCCCTGACCGGGACCGTCGCGGGCCGGGCGGCTAGGGTCCTGCTCATGTTCGCAGTCACCGCAGCCCGCTTCGACTCAGCTGACCCGCTGTCCGCCCTCGAACTCGGTGAGCGGCCTGAGCCGTCGCCGCCCGATGGCTGGACGACGATCACCGTCCGGGCGGCATCGCTGAACCACCATGATGTCTGGACGCTCCGCGGCGTGGGAATTTCCGCCGACCGGCTCCCGATGATCCTCGGCTGCGACGCCTCCGGGGTGGACGCCGATGGCAACGAGGTCGTCGTGCACGCGGTGGTGGGCGACCCGGGATCGGCAGGCGTGGCCGACGAGACGCTCGACCCGGCCAGGTCGCTGCTGTCCGAGCGGTACCAGGGCACCTTCGCCCAGCGGCTTGCCGTGCCCAGCCGGAACCTGGTGCCCAAGCCCGCGGCACTCTCCTTCGAGCAGGCCGCCTGTCTGCCGACGGCCTACCTGACCGCCTACCGGATGCTGTTCGGCAAGGTAGCGCTCGAGCCGGGGAGCACGATCCTGGTGCAGGGCGCCGGCGGCGGCGTGGCGACCGCGCTCATTCTGCTCGGCCGGGCCGCCGGTCACCGGATCTGGGTGACCAGCCGGGATGAGGCCAAGCGGGAGCGGGCGGTCACCATCGGCGCCGATCAGGCGTTCGCGACCGGAGCCAGGCTGCCCGAGCGGGTAGACGCGGTGATGGAAACGGTCGGCGAGGCGACCTGGTCACACTCGCTGAAGGCACTGCGGCCGGGCGGGACGATCGTGATCTCCGGTGCCACCAGCGGGTCGATGCCGCCTGCCGATCTGAGCCGGGTGTTCTTCCTGCAGCTGTCGGTGGTCGGCTCGACCATGGGCAGCCGGGATCAGCTTGCCCGGCTGCTGCGATTCTGCGCGCAGGCCGGCGTCCGGCCGGTGATCGACCGGACCATGCCGCTCGATCAGGCGCCGGCCGGATTCGAGGCGATGATCTCCGGCGACCTGTTCGGCAAGGTGGTGTTCACGCTGTAGGCGGGATGTCCCGCTGGTCTGGTCAGCTGGCTGTGCCCTGGTCGGCCGGGTCAGCCGCGTCGGCCGGGCCAGCCGCGTCCGCCGGGCCAGCCGTATCCGTAGCGTCAGTCGAGCCAGCAGGGTCTGTAGCGTCGGTCGGGCCAGCCGCATCGATCGGGCCAGCCGGGTCAGCCTGACCGGCAGGGCCAGCCTGCTCCGCCTGATCGGTCGGGACGACCGGGCCGAAGACCTCGGTCCTGATCCGGGTCAGGGCGTCAGCAAGGATGCCGCGGAGATCTCGCAGGCCTCCTTCGTCCAGGCCGGAGCGGGCGCGGACGGCGGCCGACTGGATCTCCTTGGCGAAGTCCGTCGCGAGCCGCTCCAGATCAGGCCAGGAAGCGGGGGGCGGCCACGGGCCGCGACCTTTGGCCGAGCCGATATCAGGGCCGGCTCCGGCCAGCCGGGTCTGATCAGAAGTCAACCTGGTCGCGGCCGGATCGGTGAGCCGAGCCGCGCCGGGCTCACCGAACCACGACGGGCCGAGCCTGGTTCGGTCTGACCCATCGCTGGCCTGTGGTCTAGCGGCAGCGCCGGGCTCGTTGAATCCGCCCCTGGCCGCGGCCCGGCCGAGTTCCTCGCGCAGGCTTCTGACGGTGTCGCGGACGTCGCGGCCGATCTCCCTGGCAATGTCGCGGGCAGACGCGGTGAGCTCCTCCTCCAGTTCGGCAAGCTCATCGAACCTGTTCTCAAGCTCCTGGCGGCCCTTCTCGGTGATCCGGTAGACCTTCTTGCCGTCGACTTCGTCGTGGGTGACCAGGCCCTCATCCTCCAGCCTGGTCAGCCTCGGGTAGATCGTCCCCGGCGATGGCGAGTAGACGCCGAGGAAGCGATCCTGCAGCAGCCGGATCACCTCGTAGCCGTGCCGCGGCGCCTCTTCGAGCAGCTTGAGAAGATACAGCCGCAGCCTGCCGTGGCGGAACACCGGACTCACTGATCATCACCCTCCTGATACAGACGATATATCGTGTCAGCCGAAGGAGAGCCTGACCACGGCCGCAAGTTTCCGCTGTCGATCTTGGCTGCCCTGCCCGCGGCACTGGCGAGGGCAAGCCCGATATCCGGTCGGCTCAGTCCAGGTCGGGTTCGTCGTCGAGACGGGCCAGCCAGGTCGCCAGCTGTTCGATCGGCGCTTCGTATTCCGGATGAGCGTCCACGAACTCGGTGAGGCGGCCGGCCAGCCAGCCGATGGTGACCTGCTCATCGCCGCGCCGGTCCTGAAGTTCCTCGATGCCGCGGTCGGTGAAGTACATCGTCGGACCGTCTTAGCTCAGTGCGGCGGCGACCAGCGCAGCGTGCTCGGCCGCATGTGCCTTGGCTGATCCGGACGCCGGTGCCGAACTGGCCGGGAGCGAGAGCACGCCAAGCCGGCGGCCGAGCGGTCCGGGCAGGTGCATCGCCATGAACGGCCAGGCGCCCATGTTGGCCGGCTCCTCCTGCACCCAGCGGAGATCCTCGGCGTTCGGGTAGCTGGCCAGCTCGGTTGCGATCTCCTTCGTCGGCAGCGGGTAGAGCCGCTCCACCCGGACGATGGCGACGTCGGACCGGTGCTCCGCCCGCCGTTTCCCGGCGAGATCGTAGTAGATCTTGCCGGAGCAGAGCAGCACGCGGCGCACTGCGGCCGGATCGAAACCAGCGGCAGGGCCGGGTGCGGCTGCCTCAGGATCTGGCAGCACCGGCCGGAACGAGCCCGCGGTGAAGTCGGCGACCGCGGAGACTGCAGTCTTCAGCCGGAGCATGGATTTTGGCGTGAACACGATCAGCGGCTTGACCCGCTCCGAAAGCACCTGCCAGCGCAGCAGGTGGAAATAGCTGGCCGGGGTGCTCGGCATGGCCACCGTCATGTTGTCCTGTGCGCACAGCGACAGGAACCGCTCGACCCTGGCCGACGAGTGATCGGGGCCCTGACCCTCGTACCCGTGCGGCAGCAGCAGCACCACGTCGGACCGCTGCCCCCACTTCTGCTCACCGGATGAGATGAACTCGTCCAGGATCGTCTGCGCCCCGTTGACGAAGTCGCCGAACTGCGCCTCCCAGCAGACCAGCGCGTCCGGTCTGGCCACTGAGTAGCCGTACTCGAACCCGACGGCAGCGAACTCAGAGAGCAGCGAGTCGTAGACGTGGAATTTGGCCGTTCCGTTGTTGAACTGGCGCAGCGGGATGTACTCCGCGCCGGTGTGCCGGTCCACGACGACGGCGTGCCGCTGGCCGAACGTGCCGCGGCGGCTGTCCTGCCCGATCAGCCGGACCGCATTGCCGTCGATCAGCGTCGAGCCGAACGCCAGCAACTCGCCGGTGGCCCAGTCGATCTCGTCCTGCTCGACCACGACCGCGCGGCGGGCTATCTGTGGCTGAAGCCGCGGATGCGGGACGAAGCCCACAGGCAGGTTCAGCTGGGTGTCGATGATCCGCTTGATGGTCTCGGCGGTGATCGCCGTCGGGGTGCCCGCGTGATCGATCAGGGCCGGCTGCTGGGGCGGCACCGGTACCACCGCGCCGGGCTCGACCGGCCGGCCTGCTGCCTCGCGGGTCTCGGTGAAAGCCCGTTCAAGCTCCTGCTGATAGTCGCGCAGGGCCTGCTCGGCCTCCTCCAGGGTGATGTGACCGCGGCCGATCAGCGACTCCGTATAGAGCTTCCTGGTGGATCGCTTCGCGTCGATCAGGTCATACATCAGCGGCTGCGTGAAGGAGGGGTTGTCAGCCTCGTTATGCCCGCGGCGGCGGTAGCAGACCATGTCGATGACGACGTCCTTGCCGAACGCCTCCCGGTAGGCGAAGGCCAGCCGGCCGACCCGGACCACGGCCTCCGGATCATCGCCGTTGACGTGGAAGATCGGTGCCTGGATCGTGCGGGCCACATCGGTGGCGTACACGCTTGACCGGGAATACTTCGGGTCGGTCGTAAAGCCGACCTGGTTGTTCACCACGATGTGCACGGTGCCGCCGGTACGGTAGCCCCGCAGCTGGGACAGTTCGAGCGTCTCGGCGACCACGCCCTGGCCGGCGAACGCCGCATCGCCGTGGATCAGGACCGGCAGCACGGTGTAGCCGGGGTCGCCCATGTCAAGCAGGTCCTGCTTGGCCCGGACCACGCCTTCGAGCACCGGGTTGACGGCCTCGAGATGACTCGGGTTGGCGACCAGGGTGACCGGAATCGCCGTGCCGTCCGCCGCGGTGTAACTGCCCTCCGCGCCGAGGTGGTACTTGACGTCGCCGGAGCCGTGCGTGCTGCCTGGGTCCAGGTGGCCCTCGAACTCGTTGAAGATCTGCCCGTAAGACTTGCCGGCGATGTTCGCGAGCACGTTCAGCCTGCCGCGATGCGCCATGCCGATGACCGCTTCATGCAGCCGTCCCTTGGCTGCCTCGGTCAGCACGGCGTCGAGCAGCGGGATCAGTGATTCGGCGCCCTCAAGGGAGAATCTGCGCTGGCCGACGAACTTGGTCTGCAGGAACATCTCGAAGGCCTCGGCGACGTTCAGCCGGGACAGCACGCGCATCTGCTCGGCGTGGTCAGCATCGCGATGCGGCCGTTCCACCCGGTCCTGCAGCCAGGCACGCTCGGCCGGGTTCTGGATGTGCATGTACTCGAGCCCGACCGTGCGGCAGTAGGAATCCCGTAGCACGCCGAGGATCTCGCGCAGCAGCATCCGCGGCTTGCCGCCGAAGCCGCCGGTGGCGAACTCCCGTTCCAGATCCCATAGCGTCAGGCCGTGCTGGTTGATGTCCAGATCGGGGTGCTTGCGCTGCTTGTACTCGAGCGGATCGGTGTCGGCCATCAGGTGGCCGCGGACCCGGTAGGCATGGATCAGCTCGTGCACCCGGGCGGCCTTGCTGATGTCGTCCTCGTGACCAGCCGGAATGTCACGCACCCAGCGGACTGGCTCATACGGGATCCGAAGCGAGCTGAAGATCTCGTCGTAGAAGCCCTGCTCGCCGAGCAGCAGGCCGCGGATGATCCGAAGGAACTCGCCGGACTGGGCGCCCTGGATGATCCGGTGATCATAGGTCGAGGTGAGGGTCACCGCCTGACTGAGCGCGAGCCTGGCCAGGGTCTCGGCCGAGGTGCCCTGGTAGGCGGCCGGGTACTCCATCGCGCCTACGCCGATGATGCAACCCTGGCCAGGCATCAGCCGGGGGACCGAATGCATGGTGCCGATGGTGCCCGGGTTGGTCAGGCTGATCGTGGTGCCGGCGAAGTCGGAGACCGCGAGCTTGCCACCCCTGGCCTTGCGCACAATCTCCTCGTAGGCCATCCAGAACTGGCGGAAGTCCATCTGCTCGGCTGACTTGATGCTCGGCACGAGCAGCTGGCGAGTGCCGTCCTCCTTCTGGATGTCGATCGCCAGTCCCAGGTTGACGTGCTCGGGCCGGACCAGCACCGGCTTGCCGTCGACCTCGGCGTAGGAGTCGTTCAGCTCAGGGGCAGCCGCGAGGGCGCGGACCACCGCGTATCCGATCAGGTGGGTGAAGGACACCTTGCCGCCGCGGCCGCGGGCCAGGTGATTGTTAATCACGATCCGGTTGTCGGTCAGCAGCTTGGCCGGGATGGAACGGACCGACGTCGCGGTCGGCACCTGAAGGCTCGCCACCATGTTGGCGACGGTGCGCGCGGCGGCGCCGCGCAGCCGCATTTCAGCCGGACTGCCGTTGCTGTCACCGCTCGGCGGTGTGGTTCCGCCGCTCGGCGCAGCCTGGCCGTCCGGAGCTGCTGACGCCGGAGACACCGGTGCGGCCGGTGCGGCCGGAGCGGCTGGCGCCACGGGCCCGGCGGCCGGAGGAGTGGCGACAGCAGTCGGACTCGCCGAGCCGACCGGAGTCGGGATCCAGGCATGGGCCGGTGCCGCTGGTGGCGCAGCCGATCCGGTCGGCTCGCTCGTCGGCGGTTCTGCCGTGGTCGGCGGTGGCCGGTAGTCGGCAAAGAAGTTCCACCATGCCTTATCCACCGAGCCTGGATCGGCCTGGTACCGCTGGTAGAGCTCGTCCACCAGCCACTCGTTCGGCCCGAAATCCGCATTCGCCAGGCGCGCTGCGGTACCGCTGGCAACGGCGGAGTCGTCAGCAGTCTCGCCGTGCGGCTGGCCGGTTTCGCCCGGCGGCCTGCCAGGCGCGGTGAGATTAACGGACGCACCCGAGAACTCGGCAGACACGGCCGACATCGCCTCTTCCGGAGCTTGATGACCTGTAGAACCCGCGTGCTAAGGCTACCCGCCGACCCGCAGCGGGCTGGGCCTGAAATCAGCTAGGCATCCCGCCGACCCGCAGCGGGCTGGGCCTGAAATCAGCTAGGCATCCTGGCTCTGCCGTGCGGCTCGTTCCAGCTGATCTGTGGTCCGATCGGGATGATGCCCCATTTACTGCGCCACCCGGTTGACCGGTAGTAATGCTGCTTGATCTGGCCCAGGTCGGTGGTCTCACCGAATCCCGGATGGGTGTAGAGGTCTCGGGCGTAGCCCCACAGATGCGGGTAGTCAGTTAGCCGCCGCAGATTGCAGTCGAACAGCTGGTAGTAGACGGTGTCGAACCTGGCCAGCGTCGGATAGAGCCTGACATCAACCTCGGTGAGCTGGTCGCCGAGCACGAACCGGCGCCGGGCCAGCCGCTCGTCCAGTGCGTCGAGCGTGGTGAATACGGCCTCGACGGCCTGGTCGTAACTAGCCTGCGTAGTAGCCAGGCCTGCCTTGTACACACCGGTGTTGACCGTGTGGTAAATCAACGTAGCGAGCGACTCGATCTCCCTGCGCCTGGCCGCGGGGTACAGGTCGGGCGCGCCAGGCCGGTGGAAGGCCCGGAACTCGGTCTCCAGCATGACGGTAATCTGCGCCACATCGTTGCTGACGATCCGGCGGGATCGCAGATCCCAGAGCAGCGGGACGGTGAACGGGCCCGGGTAACCTGCGTCGGTCGCCCGGTAGAGTTCGGCCAGGAAGCGAGCGCCGGTAAGCGGGTCGCTGCTGTCGTCGCTGAACCGCCAGCCGCGTTCATCGGCGACCGGATCGGTCAGGGTGAGCCCGATCACCCGGTCGAGACCGAGCAGTCGGCATGCGATCAGGGCGCGCTGCGACCAGGGACAGGCTAGTGATGCGTACAGCTGGTACCGGGCCGGTTCCGCCGCGAATCCGCTTGAGCCGTCCCTGGTCACCCGGCCGGTGAACGTACCCTGGCGGCGGATGAGACCGCCCGTGATCGCAGGGAGGCTGCCCGTGCTTGTGCCGGCCTCGCTGGGCGCGTGCGTGAACACGCCGATGGGTGCCGGGGGTACGGCGGCCGGCCAAGGCGGCTCACCAGCGGGGGGCCTGCTGGCGGGCCATGATGGCTGGTCGGTGTGTGGTGGGCCGGCGGGCCACGGGGGCTGGTCGGTGTGTGGTGGGCCCATGATGGCTGGTCGGTGTGTGGTGGGCCGGCGGGCCACGGGGGCTGGTCGGTGTGTGGTGGGCCGGCGGGCCACGGGGGCTGGTCGGTGTGTGGTGGGCCGGCGGGCCACGGGGGCTGGTCGGTGTGTGGTGGGCCGGCGGGCCACGGGGGCTGGCTGGCGTGCGGCCGGGAGTGGTCGTCGGCCGGTGGCCGGCCGGTGACCCACCAAGGCTCAGGTGCCGCGCCGGGTCTGCCTGCGGTGGCGAAGGACGGCCGGGGCGTGGCTGGCATCGGCGTCTCCTCCCCGAAACTGGGCACTAGGACGCATTATGTCCAACTAGACCACAGCCAGTGGGTGTATCGGGCAGCCAGGTCCGGCCGGGCGGCAGCGCGGGTCTGCGGGCCGCAATGAATGCTCTGGCCAGCATCGTAAGCAGCATGAACGCCGCGCTGAACCATCTCCACGGGTGGGTCGCCGTCGGCTTGATCGCGGCCCTCGTCTTCGGTGAAACGGCGATTTTCCTGGGTTTCGTGCTGCCTGGTGAGGCTGCCGTGGTCTTCGGCGGAGTCCTCGCCAGCCGAGGTCACCTGTCCCTCCCCGCTCTCGTCGGTGTGGTCGTGATCGCCGCGGTGACCGGCCCGCTGGTCGGTTATGAGATCGGCAAGCGGATGGGTGACCGTCTGTTCTCGTCGCGGATGCTGAACCGGGTGCCCGGTGGCGTCCACCGCGCCCGAACGGCGTTGCGGAACAAGGGCGGCATGGCCGTGCTCGGCGGCCGCTTCGTGGCCGTGGTGCGGGCACTGATGCCTGCGGCCGCCGGAGCGGCCCAGATGCCGTACCGGACCTTCGTCATTCACAACCTGATCGGCGGGGTCATCTGGGGAGTGGGCTACAGCCTGCTCGGATACCTGGCCGGCTCCGCCTATGGCGTGGTCGAGCGCAAGGTCGGCGCCGGGCTGGCGATCGCTCTAGCCGCGATCGTCATTGCCCTGGTGGCAGCCTGGGCCTGGCGCAGGCATCGAGCCGCGGCCGCGGCCGCCCGGCCAGACTGAACGGCGCCCGCTGAAACCATCGAGTCACCAGCCCGGCGGACTTCGACATGGCGGCCAAGTCACCAGCCCGTTGGACTTCGACATGGCATCGCCCGATCACAGTCAACAATGTGCCCGATCCGGGCGAATTGTGGCCGCGCAACCGATGCCATGTCGCTGGCCGTTAGTGCGCGGGAGGGCCGGGTCGACTCGCGACTATGTGCTACGGCGCAGCGGATGCTGGTCTCAGTGCCCTAGGTCGCTAGGTGCGATCATCACGTCTAACTCGCTGAGGCGAAGATGTCGGGACGGCGGTGCTGCAGGCAGGGCAGCGTGGCTCGGACCCGTGCGGTCAGGTTAGTGTCCACTACGCCGGAGGCGACCGCTGGGCCTGAGCCGAGGTCGAGCCGAACTGCGCCCATCGGGTCGACCAGCATGCTGCGGCCGACGCCGGTTGGTGCCGAGGTAGCTGGTTCGTCCGGGTCGGGTACCTGTCCGGCGGCTGCGACCCATACGGTGTTCTCGATCGCACGGGCGCGGACCAGCGTGGTCCAGTGTTCTTCCTTGAACAGGCCGGCGGCCCACGCCGACGGGATGACGATCAGCTCGGCGCCGCGTACGGCAAGTGCCCGCGCCAGCTCGGGGAAACGTACGTCGTAACAGGTGAGGAAGCCGACCTTGATCCCGGCGAGCTCGGTGATGATCAGCTCGGAGCCGGGTGCGACGGTCTCGGACTCGCGATGGCCGAGCGCGTCGAAGAGGTGGATCTTCCGGTAAGCCGCTGCGAGGTTGCCGTCGGCATCGAAGGCGACGGTCGTGTTGTATACCCGCTGATCTGGCGCCGGCTCGAAGACGCCGGCCACCAGGGCGACTCCGCTGGACTTGGCTGCCGCCGACAGTCCCGTGCAGAACGGGCCATCCAGTGGCTCAGCCACGGCCCGGAGGTCGGCCGAGAATCTGGCCTGCGTACCTTCCGGGAAGACGGCCAGGTCAGACCCCTGCTCCCTGGCGCTGATCAGCGAGGACTGAACCCGGCTGAGATTGACGGTCGGCTGCGTACTGGCCGAGATCTGACAGAGGGTGACGCGCATGATCGAAGCGTACTTCGAGGTTCGGCCTGAGCACTGGGCTGGCGGTGTGCCTGGCGGCTGGCCGGGCGATTGCGTCGGCTTGGAAGCCGAGCAGTCGGCGAGCGGCGCGCTCGGCGGAACCTGGGGCCTGACCGGTCAGGCTATGTGCTGACTCCTCGCGCCTGCTGGCGAGGCTGACCAGGACGACTGCCGCAAGCGGCACGGTGACGGTTGCGATGACGCCGATGGCGCCGATGACTATCCAGATGTCTTGCATGTACTCCTCCACTTAGGTTCGGACTTCGCCTTCTGGGGACCGCCGTCGCCCTTTCGCTCCTCTTCCTCTCGGCGCTGGGTGTTCCGTTGGCGGTCACTCCCGGTTAGCATCGATCCAATGTTTCTAGTCATCTAACTCATACCAAACAGCTGGCTGATTGAAACGATATGCAGGGGTAGAATCCACCTATCCGGATGGTGAGATTCGCGGGACTTCGAGGGAGGTCGAGCATGGCCCCGGCCAAGTACCAGGAGATCGCTGACCGGCTGCGCGACCAGATCGACAATGGCGCGTTCAACCCAGGCGAGCGGCTGCCGAGCGAGCCCGATCTGGTCCGGCAGTTCGATGCCTCACGCAACACCGTGCGGCTGGCGCTCGCGTTGCTCACCAATCAGGGCCTGGTCGTCACCCGGCAGGGCCTCGGTACGTTCGTTACCGAGCCGACCAGGCCGTTCACGGCCCTGTTGTCCCGGTTCAGCGTTCAGCCGGCCGGGCACAGCAGCTCGACGATCCTGCCCGAAGTAGGCAACACGGCTGGCGAGCCGGAGACGTCCAGGCAGGTAGTCGAGAAGGCGCCAGCCTCGCCGAGCGTCGCGGAGAAGCTGGAGATCGCACCGGGGGAGCTGGTGGTCGTCCGGCGCAGACACGGCTCGATCGGCACTGTTCCCTGGATGATGATGGCCTCGTACTTTCCGATGGACGTGGCGGTCGGCACGCAGCTTGAACAGGCCGGGGAGATCGCTCATGGCAGCATCCGGCTGTTGGCCGAGATGGGGTATCCGCAGGTCGGCTTCGTCGACGAGATTGGCGCCAGGATGCCGAGCGCGAGGGAGTTCTCGTTCTTCGGCCTGTCCACGGGGACGCCGGTGATCGTGGTCAACCGCACGGCCTACACGGAGGACCGCCCGATCCGGATGACCAGATACATCTACCGTGGCGACCGGGTCAGGTTGACCCACGAGGTCGGCACTATCCCGCCCAGGTTTCACACCGGCTAGCTGGGTCAATCGGCTGGCTAGATCAACGGCCCGCTGCGGTCGTTCGCTGGCTGGCTTGGTCGCGCGCTGGCTGGGCTGGCGGTCAGCTGGGTCGTCGGCGGCCTGGTCAGTAGCTGGCTGGGTTCCGCGCTGGCTGAGTTGGCGGGTCAGCTGGGTCGTCGGGGGGCTGGGTCAGGGCTGGCTAGGTCATCGGCTGGGTCGCACTCTGGCTGGTCGCCGGCCGGCTGGTCGCCGGCTGGCTGGGTTAGTGGTCAGCGGTGTCACCGATGGAAACCCCGTGGATCGTAGTCCAAAACTGACCGATCGGGCGCAGCGCGATCTTCGCTAACGTTCAACCATGCTTGCCCTGGTCCTGGTGGCCGTCTCAGTCGGGTTCTCGAACCTGGCAGCGTCCATCGGTGTCGGCGTCGGCGGCATCAACTGGGGCACCAGGCTGAGGGTCGTATTGATCTTCGGGACGCTTGAGGCGGGAATGCCGATCGTCGGGCTGCTGATCGGCCATGACCTGGCCAGCGCGGTCGGTCGGGAGGCTCGCTGGCTCGCTGCCGTGCTGCTGGTCGCGGTGGGCGGCTACGGCGTCATCAAGGCCCGGCGCCTGGGTAGCGATGCCGGGATTGTCCCGCCGGACCCTACGTCGCCCGATCTTGAAGCCTCCCAGAGTGGGCGAGACGCTGAGCCTGACGATCCTGGGCCGCCAGAGCCCAGGTCCGGCAGTCGGCCCGTACCGGACCGCCGCACGCTGCACCGCAACAGACGGCAGTCGATCCAATTGCTGGTCAGCGGGCTCGCCTTGAGCCTGGACAACCTGGTGGCCGGCTTCGCTCTTGGCGCCTACCAGGTCAACATCGCGACCGGGGCCGTCGTCTTCGGTGTGGTCAGCGTCGCGATGTCGCTTGTCGGGCTCGAGTTCGGTGCGCGGCTCGGCAGTCGAGCGGGTCAGCGAGGCGAACTGATCGGGAGCGTGATCTTGATCGGCGTGGGCGTGGCGATCGGGCTAGGGGTGATCGGCTGAGGTCAGGGTTGCGGGCCTGAGCGCGGGCCGACCTGCCTTACTCGTGCAGCGTGAGCGCAGCCTTGGGGCACGACCGGACCGCGATCCTGACGGCGTCGGCTAGCTCGCTGGGGATGTCATCGAGATGGATATGCAGCCGGTCTTCGTCGTCAACCTCGAAGACTTCGGGGACCAGCCCGGCGCAGACCGCATTGGCCTCGCAGGCGTCACGATCAACTGTCACTCTCACCGGCCGCCTCCGTACGTCCCAGCGCGCTGGTCGCCTGCTTGACCCTGACGAGCTGGCTACCATCTTGACCTGACGAGTAGAGCATGTCCTGGCACGGCACCGGCAGGCAAGGCGGCAAGGAGAGATCATGACCAAAGTCCTGGCTGACCGGTACCGGCTGGCTGCCGAGGCGGCGAGGGGGTTCATGCCGCCTGCCGAGGGCGAAGCTCTCTTCGAAGCCGCGGCGAGATACGCGCCGATCGGCCCGATCGCCGAGATCGGCACGTACTGCGGCAAGTCCACGATCTACCTGGCGGCGGCGGCGAGCCAGGCGGATCAGCTGGTCCTGACGGTGGATCATCATCGAGGCTCTGAGGAGAACCAGCCAGGCTGGGAGTATCACGACGCCGATCTGGTCGACCAGGCTGTCGGCAAGCTCGACACGCTGCCTAGTTTCCGCTCGACGCTGGCCGGGTCCGGACTCGAGGAGCACGTGATCGCGATCGTCGGCCGGTCCGCCGACGTGGCCAGGCTATGGCGCGCGCCGCTCGGCATGCTCTTCATCGACGGCGGGCACACCGACGCCGCGGCGACCGGCGACTATGAGGGCTGGGCACCGCGGATCGCCATCGGCGGCGCACTGGCAGTGCACGATGTTTTTCCCGACCCTGCTGACGGCGGCCAGGCCCCGTACCGGATCTACCTGCGCGCGATGGCGTCGGGCGCCTTCAAGGAGGTGCTGGTGCGCGGCTCGCTGCGGGTGCTCGAACGGATCGGGGAAGGCATCGGCTGAGTGCTCGGTCCATGATCGTGCGGTTCTTTCAGTTCCTACGACTGAAAGAACCGCGTAGTAATGAGGATCAAGCGGTTCGTGCAGGGGGTTGCTGGGACGGGACGTCCTGGTGCGTTGGTTCGGGCCTTGTGATCATGACGCCGGGTAGTGCCCGGATTGGCCGGACACTCCGTCGGCAATGCTGCTTTGCTCGCAGCCGCAGGTCGCATCGGTTGGCGGCATCATGACCGCCGGGTCGGCCGCCGCGTCGCGGAAGATCGACGAGGCGCTGGTCGCACCGCACAGCGTGTCGGCCGCCAGTACGATCGCGGCGGCGGTGTAGCTGCTCTGCTCGTTCGGATAGTGCCGCGAGTTGACGTACTGCCAGCCGGTCCAGTACGCGCCGCTCGGATCACGCAGCAGCTGGATCTGATCGAGCAATTCCAGCGCCCCCGCGCCGTCCCCGATCGCATCCAGGGAGATGGCGAGCTCAGCCGTCTCGGCGGCGGTGACCCATGGTTCATCACGCACGCAGCGGACGCCTAGGCCGGGTACGACGTAGGTGTTCCAGCCAGTGTCCAGTCGGTGCCTGGCAGCCTCGCCGCGCAGCGGCCCGCCGAGCACCGGGTAATACCAGTCCATCGAGAACCGGCTCTTGTCGGCGAATGCCTCGGGGTGGCGGGCGACTGCATGCGCGAGCTGGCCGGCAGCGAGTTCCCAGTCCGGCTGGGGCTCGGCTAGGTACTCAGCCAACATGATCGCGCAGCGCAGACTTGAGTACATGCTGGCGCTGCCGGCCAGCAGGGCATAGTTGTCGGGCGTGCCGTCGGCCCTACGCCGCCAGATGATCTCGCCGCGCGGCGTCTGCAGGCCAAGCACGAAGTCGATGGCGGCCCGCACGGTCGGCCACATCCGGTGTGCGAACCCCTCGTCCCGGCTGATCAGCAGCTCGTGCCAGACGCCCACTGCGCTGTAGGCGGCGTGATTGCTCTCAGTTGTGAGGTCCGTATCGTGCTCCGGCATCTGCTTATGCCAGGAACCGTCGGACCGCTGGGTCGCCCGAAGCCATTCATAAGCCCGCCGGGCCGCGTCGCGCAGGCCGCAGGTGCTCAGCGCCATCGCGCACTCGACATGATTCCACGCGTCAACATGGCCGTCCGGCCAGCCGATCGCGCCGTCGGGCTGCTGCACGGCTGCTATCGCGGCTCCGGTGGCGATGATCTCGTCGGCGTTCAGGATGCCGGCCACCTCAGGCACCCAGGCGGCGGGTCGGAACCGCTGCGAGCTCTCAGGCTGCCGCATGCTTGTCCGCGTAGACGACGAGGCTCTTGCCGATCAGCGGGTTCAGAGCCTGGTCGGCGAGCCTGGTAATGGCTGGCTTGCGCATGATGTCCCAGACCAGCACGCGGTGATAGCTGCTCGCGAGCGGGTGATCGTCGTTGTGCACGCCGACCGCGCACTTGAGCCACCAGTAGGGCGAGTGCAGCGCATGAGCGTGGTGATGACCGCCGACGGCGAGTCCGGCGCGGCTGATCTTGGTCGCCAGCTCGCGCCGGGTGAATATCCGCACGTGCCCGCCTTTGGTGTTGTGATAGTCGTCGGAGAGCCGCCAGCAGATCCGCTCGGGCAGCCAGGCAGGGACGGTAATGGCGGCAACGCCGCCAGGGCGCAGCACCCTGGCGATCTCGTTCATGGCCGCCTGGTCGGCCGGGATGTGCTCAAGTACTTCGGCGGCTATCACCTTGTCAAACGACCCATCAGGGAACGGCATGCGGGTCGCGTCACCGGTGACCGTCACCCCGCTGGCACCGTCCGGGATCTCTCCGCTCTCGCCCATGGCGGCGAACATTGCCGACACGGCTCGCAGTTCGGCGCCGTCGGTGTCCATCGCGACCACCCGAGCACCGTGGCGCAGCGCCTCGAAGGCATGCCGACCAGCCCCGCAGCCGAGGTCGAGCAGCCGGTCACCTGGCGCGATTCGCAGCCGACCGAAGTTAACGGTCAGCATCGGCAGCTCCCTGGGCGATGGTTAGGCCGGCGCCACCGCCTGGGTCAGAGCCGCGGCGAGCGGCCTCCGCGCTATGATCCGGCACCCGTTGGGTACCGTGGGCAGCGACCGGCGTCCGTCCGGCTGCACTGGCGATGGCGCGCCGGTACTCGTCGACCGTCGCGCGGGCCACGGCCGACCAGGCGAATCGCTCCTGCACCCGGCGCAGCGCGGCAGCCGATAGGAACTCGCGCTCGGCTGGCGAATCCTGCAGCCGCCGCAAAGTGGCTGCCAGCTCGTCCGCGTCGCCCGGTGTGACCAGGACTGCGGCGTCACCGGTGACCTCTGGAAGCGCCCCCGTTCTGCTGGCCACCAGCGGAGTGCCTGACGCCATGTGCTCGACGGCAGGAAGCGAGAAGCCTTCATACAGTGACGGCACGACGGCGATTTCGGCGCTGGCCACCAGGTCGGCAAGGTCAGCGTCGCTGATGCCAGTCACGAACCGCACTTTGTCGCCCAGCGACAGCTCGCCGATCAGCTGCTCGGTCGGGCCGCCGGACATCGGCTTGCCCACGACAGTGAGCAGTGCGTCCCGTTCCGCAATGATCTTGGCGAACGCCTGCAGGAGCGTCGGGATGCCTTTCACGGGCGAGTCAGCGCTGGCGACGGCGATAATGCTGCCGGCAATCCTGGCGGCTGGCCGGGGATGAAACAGCCGGGTGTCCACCCCGAGCGGGATCACCCGGACGTTGTGCTCTAGCACCTTGAAATCGCGGATGATGTCCTCGCGGGAGGACTGCGAGCCGGTCATCACCGGCCCTACCCGGCGGGCCACCCGGGCCTGCATCCGGACGAAGGAATACCAGCGCCGCTTGGTCAGCCGCCCCAGCCCCCTGGCCTGAGCCAGCTCGATCCGCCGGTCCACGCTGATCGGATGGTGAATGCTGGTGACCAGCGGCAGGCCCAGCCGGGCGATGCCGAGCATGCCGTAGGCGAGCACCTGGTTGTCGTGCACGACGTCGAAGTCGCCCCGGCGGGCTCGCAGTTCGCGCAGTGCCCTGAGGCTGAACGTGAGCGGTTCTGGAAAGGCCGCCGTCCACATCATCGCGACCTCGAGCGCGTCGATCCAGTCGCGGAATTCACTTGGCCGCGGCGTCCGGAACGGGTCGTCGTCGCGGTACAGATCCAGGCTTGGCACGGTGCGCAGCAGCGGGCCTGGCTCAAGCTCTGGATAGGGCTGTCCGGAGAAGACCTCCACGTGATGCCCGAGGGCGGTCAGCTCGCGGGACACATGCCGCAGATAAATGCCTTGGCCACCGCAGTGCGGTTTGCTCCGGTAGGAGAGCAGCGCGATCCGCAGCGGCTGGTCGTCCGGCTGCGGTAGCTCCGGGAACGCGGTGAGCACGGGCCGCGCGGTCAGAAGTGGCCCGGCGGCTGCGGTCGGGCCGGTGGCCGTGGCTGGCCCGGCTGACGTGACTGGCCCGGTGGCCGTGGCTGGCCCGGCTGCCGTGACGGGCCCAGTGGCCATGGTTGGCACTGTGGTCACGCAGGTCTGCCTCCTCGTGGCGGGCGCCGGTCGTGCGGTGCCGTTCGGGGCCGAGCCGCTGACCCTCCTGGCAGCGAACATTATCACTGGCCCCGTGAGCGCCCTCACGCCCCAGCAGGGCTGCGGACTGCGGTATCGGCTGCTCCCCGGAACAGTCGGCCAACTGGCAGGTGGCCAGTTCCGCCGTGGTCGGCCGCCGTGGCCGCCGCCGGACCCGCCCGGCAAGCGCCCGGCAGCTGCCCGAGCAGCCGCCCGGCAGCTGCTCGGCAACCGCCCGGCAGTCGGCCGGTTTCCGCCGGTCCGCCGGGGATGTCACTGGCTTGCTGCCAGCTGCCGATATGCTGCCGCGACGTAGGCCGATGGGCTGGCCGCTGCCAGGTTGGCCCCGACATCTGGAGGCTGTCCTGTCACCACGAGCGCTGATCACAGGCATCACCGGTCAGGACGGGTCCTACCTGGCTGAGCACCTGGCCGCGCAGGGGTACGAGGTCTGGGGACTGGTCCGCGGCCAGCAGAACCCGCGGGTGCGCCAGCTCAGGCAGCTGCTCGGAGAGGTCCGGCTGGTCCGCGGTGACCTGCTCGACCAGGGCAGCCTGATCTCAGCGGTCGAGCGGGTCCAGCCCGACGAGGTGTACAACCTGGCGGCGATCTCATACGTGCCGATGTCCTGGCAGCAGGCGGAGCTGACCGGTGAGGTGACCGGGCTCGGCGTGCTGCGAGTGCTCGAGGCGATCAGGGTATGCAGCGGGATCAGCGCCTCCCGCAGCCCTGGCCGCGGGCAGATCAGGTTCTATCAGGCATCCTCGTCGGAGATGTTCGGCATGGTCAGGGAGTCTCCGCAGACCGAGCAGACCCCGTTCCATCCGCGCAGTCCCTACGGCGTGGCCAAGGTCTACGGTCATTTCCTGACTCAGAACTACCGAGAGTCCTATGGCATGTTCGCGGTCTCCGGGATCTTGTTCAACCACGAATCGCCCCGGCGCGGTGCCGAGTTCGTGACCCGCAAGATCTCGCTCGGCGTCGCCAAGATCAAGCTTGGGTACGAACGGCAGCTGCGACTGGGAAACCTGTCCGCGCGCCGGGACTGGGGCTTCGCCGGAGACTACGTCCAGGCGATGCAGCTGATGCTTGCGGCGGACGCACCGGCCGACTATGTGGTTGGCACCGGCGTCACGCACTCGGTGGAAGACCTGCTCGAGCAGGCCTTCAAGGTGGCCGACCTGGACTGGCGCGATCATGTGGTGACTGACGCGGCTTTCATCAGGCCGGCTGAGGTGGACAAGCTGTGCGCTGATGCGTCCCTGGCCAGGGAGCGGCTCGGCTGGGAGCCGAAGATCGGCTTCGAGGAACTAGTTTCCATGATGGTGGAGGCCGATCTTGAGCTGTTGTCGTCGGGCGGGCACGCCGAGGATTCCTTCGGCAGCGACAGCTGGTAGGACTAGCCCGCCGTAGCGCCGACCCCGACCGCCTTACCGATGGCATACGTGATCCCGGCGGCGACGGCGGCGAGCAGTAGCTGGCGCAGCGCGCCACGCAGGAACCGCCGCTCGGTGATCCGCGCCACGAAGCCGCCGCCAACGAATGCGGCGACCGCAGCCACCACTACCACGGCCAGCAGCGATGTGAAGCCGAACAGCAGCGGCAGCAGCGGGATCAGCGCACCAGCCGCGAACGTGATAAGCGACGCGCCCGCGGCCACATAGGGCGATGGCAGCTCGTGGTGATCCACCCCGAGTTCCTCGCGGACGTGCAGCCGAAGCGCCTGCTCGGGACGGACCGACACTTGCCGTGCCACCCGGTCAGCCAGGTCGGCGTCCACACCCTGGCCGCGGAAGACTGCCGCCAGCTCGCGGCGCTCGGCCTCGGGATTGTGTTCGAGCTCGTACTTCTCTTTCGAGACCTCGGCCCCGATCAGCTCATTCTGGGACGAGACCGAGACGAACTCGCCGGTAGCCATCGAGAACGCTCCGGCCGCCAGCCCGGCCAGGCCGGTCAGGATCAGCGTGTGCCGATTTGCCGCGCCGCCGCCCACACCGCCGCCCACGCCGGCGATCAGCGAGACGTTCGTCACCAGTCCGTCCATCGCGCCGAAGACGGCCGGCCGAAGCCAGCCGCCGGCGACGTCCCGGTGCTGATGGCCGTGTGCCTCGCTCCTGCGTCCGGACCGGGCGGGTCTTGCTGCGTGGGCTTGCACCGGCCTGGGCGCTGCCGTGTCTTCCTTGCCAGGGGCAGCGCGGTCAGGAGCCCCGGCGGTGGGCTGGGCGGCGTCCGGTCCGGCGGTCGGTTGCGCGGTGGTCGGCTCGGCGGCGGTCGGTTGTGCGGCGGTCGGCTCGGCGGCGTCTGGTCCGGCGGTCGGCTCGGCGGCGTCTGGTCCGGCGGTGGGCTCGGCGGCGGTCGGCTCGGCGGCGGCCGTTCCGGCCGGGTCGCCTGGCAGGTTCGCGCTCTGCCGGTCATCAGCGGACGTCATCGTCACCTGCCTGCATTCAGCCGTCCACACGGGAAGGCAGGCGCCTGGCCGGTGAGCTGCACCTGGCACCGTCGGTACTGGGAAAACACCAGCCTATTCGACTCGCAGCAGCCTCAGCTGACGCTGGTCGCCCACGATCGGATGGCCGCTGGCCGGCGCTTGCCGATCCGACGAAGCTAGAACTGCCCGGGTGCCGGAGCGGCATCCCTCCGGCACCCGGGCAGCGCGGCGCTAGCTCCCCGGGTCAGGTCTTGCTCGCGTTGTTCAGGAAGATGTGGCCGATGGCGGTGGGGTAGACACCGGTCACGTTCTTCGCCGAGGCGGTCAGGTAGTTGTAGAAGTAGGCGTAAATGATCGGGGTCTCGTTGAGCAGCAGGGTCTCGATCTGCCCGGCAGTGGTCCGCTGGCTGGACAGGTCGACCGCGGCGATGTAGTCGTTGGACAGCTTGTTGTAGGTCGCATTGTTGAAATGCGCGGCGTTCCACGGCCCGGTGCCCGTCTTGGCGCTGGTCGTCTGCAATGGAGCGGTCAGGAACACGTTCGGCACGCCGCGGTGGCCGTAGTCGACGAGGCTGATGGTGGCGTCGAGCCAGTCGGAAGTGCCGAAGAGGTAATTGCCGTAGTACGTCGGCTGCGCCTCGATATTCAGCTTCATGTCGATGTTGATGGCCTTGACCGACTGCTGCACGATCTGCGAGAACTGCGGGATCTCCTGGATGTTCTCCGTGGTCAGCGTGGTGGAGAACCCGTGCGGATGGCCGGCGGCCGACAGCAGCGCCTTCGCCTTGGCGATGTCCTGGGCGCGCTGCGTGACACTCGTGTTGGTCGAGGGGAACACCGGGGCGAACGGGCTGTCGTTGCCGAGATCGGAGTAACCCTTGAACAGGGCCGTTGCGATCGCCGGCCGGTCCAGCGAGAGGGCGACCGCCTGGCGGACCCTGGGGTCGGTGAACGGCGCCTGGTCGCAGCGCATGGACAGCTCGCGGTGCGCACTGGACTTGAGCTTGATGACGTTGTATCCGCCGGTCAGCAGCTGCTCGCCGCCGGTCACCGAGAACTGGCCGACCACGTCGATCGCACCGCTGGTCAGCGCCAGGATGGAGGGCGTCTGGGTGTCGTAGAAGGTGAACACGGTCTCCGCCGGGAGCGCCTTCTTGCCCCAGTACTGCTCGTTGCGGACGAACGAGGCGCCCACCTTCTTGGTGTAGGTCTTCATCACGAACGGCCCGGTGCCGATGAACGAGCTCTCCCAGCTGCCCGGGTCGTAGCCGTTCGGCAGGATGATCATGGTGTAGTTGTCGGACGAGGTGAGGTAAGGGAAGTTGCCGTTCGGCGCGATGAGGTGGAACGCGACCGTGAAATCGTCGACCTTCTGCACCCCGGACGGCACCAGCACGCCGCCGAAGGCCGACAGCGCGGAGGCCTTGCCGGTCGGATTGGTCTGCAGCTTGTAGGTGTAAACCACGTCGTCAGCGGTGAGCGGGTGGCCATCGTGGAACTTGACGCCCTGGCGGATCTTGAATGTCCATACATCTGCGATGGCGTTGGACGACCAGCTGGTCGCCAGCATCGGCTGCAGGGTCAGGGTCTGGTCGGACAGGCAGAGGTACTCACCGGTCTGGGCCAGCATGTCCAGGCCGCCCTGGTCGGACACGGTGATCGGGTCGATCGAACTGGCGGGTGTAACGATGCCGACTCTGATCGTCGCGCCGCTCTTGGCTGAGCCCGGCGGTGCCGAGGTGGACGGGCTGGACGAGCCGCAGGCGGCCAGGATCCCGCCGAGTGCGGACGCGGAGATCCCGGCTAGCGCGCCGCGCTGGAGGAAGCTCCTGCGGCTGAGCCGACCAGCGACGAACTCGTCGATAACGTGGTTCCCGATCTCTGTTTGCCCTGCTCGCAGCCGGTCAAGCCGGTCGCTTCTTGCGTTCACGGGTCCTCCTCGGAACCTTTACCGGACCCGCTTGAGCGTGGTCCGACGCAGTGGACAGCCAAACTATGCGCGAAGCGGGCCATTGTCACGGCATCCGCTTGTTGCTTTGCAGGTTTGTTAGCTGATCGATAGGGATGTGACAGCTCATCAAATGGCCGGGTTCGACCTCAGCCAGCGGCGGCTCTGTCGATTCACAGATCCCGGACGCTAGCCGCCTCGGGCAGCGGGTGTGGAAGACGCAGCCGGTCGGCGGGCTGGCCGCTGAAGGGATCTCGCCGGTCAGCCGGATCCGGTCGGTCCGCAGGCCGTCCAGGCTCGGCACGGCCGACAGCAGCGCTTCGGTATACGGATGGTGCGGCCCGCTGAATACCCGTTCCGCCGGGCCAAGCTCCATCACCCGGCCGAGGTAGAGCACCGCAATCCGGTCCGCCAGGTACCGCACCAGCCCCAGGTCGTGCGAGATGAACAGGTAGGTCACTTGCTCCTTGGCCTGCAAATCGGCAAGCAGGTTGAGAATCGCCGCCTGCACCGAGACGTCGAGCGCGGAGGTGGGCTCGTCGCAGACCACCAGGCGCGGCCCGCCGCCGAACGCGCGGGCAATGGCGACCCGCTGCTTAAGACCGCCGGACAGCTGTCGTGGCCGAAGCGGCAGATGCCTGGTCTCCATTCGAACTGATCTGACTAGATCCGTCAGCCGTTCGGCCAGCGCGGACCCAGTCAGGCCGGCCAGCTTGGTCAGCGGCCTGCTGATCAGTCGGCGCACGGTGTGCCTGCGGTTCAGCGCCGAGTCCGGGTTCTGGAAGACAATCTGCAGCGCCTTCAGCTGCGAACGGCGGCGCTGCCTGAGGTCAGCCCCGAGCGGCTCGCCGTCCAGTTCGATGATCGAGGAGTCATCGGGCGGGATGAGCCCGAGCAGCGTCCGCGCCAGCGTGGTCTTCCCGCTGCCGGACTCGCCCACCAGGCCGAGTGTCTCGCCCCGCTCGATATCCAGGTCCACTCGGGCCAGGGCCTGCACGGCCTCGCCATGAGCGGTGAAGGTCTTCGACAGGTTCCGGATGCTCACGATCGGCCGCGCCGCCTCGGCAAGGGATGGCAGCTGCACGTCGACCGGCGTATTCCTGGGCAGATCTGCGGTCGCCGCGTGCAGGTAGCACCTGGAGCTGCGGCCAGGGCCGACATCGAACGCAGGCGGCGCCGCGTCCCGGCAGCGCTGCTCGGCGATCGGGCAGCGTGGAGCGAAGATGCACCCGGCCTGCGTCTGCCCTGGCGGCGGCAGGAAACCGGGAATCGCATCCAGCCGGCCATGGTCCTTGCGCTGGCCCTGCCGCGGTATGCAGCGCAGCAGGCCCATCGTGTACGGATGCCGGGGCTGGTCGAATACCTGCCGGGCCGGGCCCTCCTCGATCAGCTCGCCCGCATACAGCACGCCGACCCGGTCGCACATCTTCGCGATCACTGCCAGGTTGTGGCTGATGAACAGCAGCGAGGTGTCAAATTCGTCGCGCAGCCCGGCCACCAGGTCGAGCACCTCAGCCTCGACCGTCGCGTCCAGAGCCGTCGTCGGCTCGTCGAGGATCAGCAGCGACGGCTCGGCGGCCAGCGCCATCGCGATCACCGCTCGCTGCGCCATGCCACCGGACAACTGGTGCGGGTACCGCTTCATCACCTGGCCGGGATCGGAGATCTGCACCTTGCTGAGCATGGCCGCGGACCGTTCCATCGCCTCGGCCCGACCCAGTCCGGCCAGTTCGTACACCTCGGCTACCTGGCGGCCAACCCGGATTCCCGGGTTCAGCGCCTTCCCCGGCTCCTGGTAAACCATCGACACCGAGCGGGCTCGTAGCTGCCGCAGCTCCGCCGCGTCCATGGCGAGCGGATCGCGCCCGGCGATCAGGATCGAGCCCGCACTGACCCGGCCGTTGCGTGGCAGGTACCTGGTCAGCGCTAGCGCTGCCGTCGACTTGCCCGAGCCGGACTCGCCAACCAGTCCGTAGGACTCGTTGCGCCCGATCGTGAACGAGACATCCCGCAGCGCCAGCCGGTCGTGCCCGCGGACCCGGTAGCTGACGTCGAGGTGCTCGACCTGCACGGCGGCCTGCGGCTCGGCCGCCGGGTCAGGTACCGCAGACGCTGCGGTTGCGCTCATCCGGCGAGCACCTGCTCGGTCGAGTCGGCCACCAGGTTGATCGCGATGATCAACGAGGCGATGGCCAGCGCAGGGAACAGCGTCTCCCACCAGTACCCGGCGCCAAGCAGCACGTAATTCGCGTTGATATCCGTGCCCCAGTTCGGCGTCGATAGCTGGACGCCGAACCCAAGGAAGGCCAGCGTCGCCACCGCGAAGATCGCATAGCCGAGCCGGACCGTGAACTCCACCAGGACCGTGGGGATGACGTTGGGCAGGATCTCGACGAACATCATCCGACCGGGCCGCTCGCCCAGCAGGCGCGCAGCCGGCACGTAGTCGAGCTGACCCTCCACCTGGACGGCGGACCTCACCGTCCTGGCGATCAGCGGCGTGAAGATGAAGCCGATCACCAGGATCTGCGTGATGGTCGAAACGCCGAGTGCCACCACGAACAGGAAGATGACCACGATGGCCGGGAGTGCGAGCACCGCCTCGACCAGCCGGCTGGCCAGCAGGTCGACGATGCCGCCCAGGTAGCCAAGCGCGAGCCCGAGGGCTGTGCCGAGCACGGTGCCAAGCACGGTCGCCAGCGGCGCGATGATCAGGATGCTCCTGGCGCCCACGATCACTCTGGAGAACACGTCGCGGCCGAGCTGGTCGGTGCCGAACCAGTGCGCGGCCGACGGCGGATGGTTCGTGGCGAGCAGCTGCTGGGCCAGCGGATTGTGCGGGGCGATCGCCGTCCCGAAGATCGCGCAGGCAATCCAGAACAGCAGCATCACAGCGCCGGTCACGAAGGTAGGCCGGGCAAGCAGCATTCGCCAGACCGGCTGATCGCGCCGTTCAGCCTGGCTGGCGACGATGCCGGGCGGCATCGCGACGATCTCGGTCACCTGATCGCTCCCGAGCGCAGCCGCGGATTCAGCAGGGTCGTCGCCACATCGGCGGCCAGCGTCGCCACCATGTAGATCACGCCGACGGTCAGCACCCCGGCCTCCAGCATCGGGAAGTCCTTGGAGTTCGCCGCGTGGTAGATCAGGTTCCCGATGCCCTGGTAGTTGAATAGCGTTTCTACCACGACAAGGCCGCCGATCAGGTAGCCGGTCTGGGTGGCAATCACCGTGATGGTCGGCAGCATCGAGTTCCGAAGCACGTGCCGCCAGATCACCACGCGGCGCTTCAGGCCCTTGAGCGTCGCCGTCCGTACGTAGTCGGACTCCAGCGCCTCGATGGTGCCGGCCCGGGCCATTCGGGCAATGTACCCGAACAAAACGAAGACCAGCGGGACTGCGGGCAGGATCAGATAGCGCAGCTGGGTGAGGAACGAGGACCCGGCGGGGGCCTCGGCGGAGGCCGGCAGGATCCTCAGCCCGACGCTGAAGATGACGATGACCACGATGCCGGACACGAATTCCGGAACGGTGGCGGCTGACAGTCCGGTCAGCGAGATGATCCGGTCAAGGGGCCGCCCGGCATTCAGCGAAGCGACCACTCCGCCGAGGATGCCGAGCGGAATGATCACGACAAGCGCGAGCGCAGCCAGCTTGGCCGAGTTCGTCAGGGCCGCCCGCAGCAGCGGCCCGACCGGCGACTGGTACTGGAAGGACTCGCCCATGTTGCCATGCAGCATCCCGGTGATCCAAGTCCAGTACTGCGTGGCCAGCGGCCGGTCGACGCCGAGCTGGTGGTCAAGCGCGCGGACGGCGCTCTGCGCGGCTAGCGGGCCAAGGATGGACCTGGCCGGGTTTCCTGGCAGCACCTGGCCGGCGAAGAACACGATGATGCTGAGCAGCCACAAGGTGACGACCGCGAGTCCGAGGCGCCGCAGGAGGTAGTACGCCATCCGGACCCTCCAGGCAACAGCCGACTCAACCGGTCAGAACGAATCGGACACCGGGCAACCTATTAAACCCGAGCGGCGCGCCGCAGTGCCACTGATGGGGAGCCGCGCTGGCGGAGATCCGCGCCCGTGGGCGCGGTTGACCAGCCTAAGCCGGTACGGAATATTGTCGGCGTCATCACCGTCAATTTGGTCACCCTTGGCGGTCGTCAGGCCGCCCGGCCTCGGCCGCCAAGGCCAGCGCGGCGCGGCAGGGACGGGCTGGCGGAGATGGCGAGGTGGCAGCGGTGCTGATCGGCGAGTGTTTCATCGGTGATGGTGCTGAGGCCGCCCATCTCAACACCGTCCTCGGCCCGCAGTCGGGCGACTGAGCCCGCAGTCGGGCGACTGAGCCCGCTGGCGGAACGGCGGCTGGGCAGGCCGAACGCAGGCTGATCGGGCAGACCGAACGGCAGGCTAAGCGGGCAGGCCGAGCGGCAGGCTAGGCGGGCAAGCCGAGCGGCAGCCGAATGGAGGCCTGACGTGAAGCGGCCTGCCACCCGTCTGCGCGGTCGGCTGGCAGGACGGTAGATGATGGTCAGGTCCGGCAGCATCGGCCGCCGGGCCTGACGAACTGACCCCGGCGAGGAACTGCGATGACCGCTACATCAGGCCAACAGCCAGTCGGCCCGCGACCGGTGCGCGCGCCCCGCGGGACCGAACTGAGCTGCAAGGGCTGGCCGCAGGAGGCGGCCATGCGGATGCTGATGAACAACCTCGACCCGGAGGTGGCCGAGCATCCTGATCAGCTGATCGTCTACGGCGGATCGGGCCGGGCGGCCCGCAGCTGGGAGGCGTTCGACGGGATCGTCGCGTCGCTTCGCGACCTGGGCGGCGACGAGACCCTGCTGGTGCAGTCCGGCAAGCCAGTCGGCATCTTCCGCACGCACAGCTGGGCGCCGAGGGTGCTGATCGCCAATTCCAACCTGGTGCCGCAGTGGGCCACCTGGGAGGAATTCCGCAGGCTGGAGGCGCTCGGGCTGACCATGTACGGCCAGATGACGGCCGGCTCGTGGATCTACATCGGCACCCAGGGCATCTTGCAGGGCACCTACGAGACGTTCGCCGCCATCGCCGCCAAACGGTTCGGCGGCACCCTGGCCGGCACGATCACGCTGACGGCCGGGCTCGGCGGGATGGGCGGCGCCCAGCCGCTTGCGGTCACCATGAACGGCGGGGTGGTGATCTGCATCGACTGCGACCCGGCGAGTATCAGCCGCCGGATCGAGCACGGCTACCTGGACGTCGAGGCCGACGATCTAGACGATGCGATCCGCCGCGCTGAGGCGGCGGCACAGGCCGGCCAGCCGCTCTCGATCGGGCTGCTTGGCAACGCCGCTGACCTGGTCCCGCGGCTACTCCGGATGGGCGCACCGGTCGATGTGGTCACCGACCAGACCTCGGCCCACGATCCGCTGTCGTACCTTCCGCTCGGCGTGGCCTTCGAGGACATGGCCGCGCTGCGCGCCGAGGACCCGGCCGGCTTCACCCGCCGGGCTCGGGAGTCGATGGCGACTCACGTCGAGGCGATGGTCGGCTTTATGGACGCCGGAGCCGAGGTGTTCGACTACGGCAACTCGATCCGCGGCGAGGCCGAATTGGCAGGCTACGACCGGGCGTTCGCCTTCCCCGGGTTCGTGCCCGCCTATATCCGCCCGCTGTTCTGCGAGGGCAAAGGCCCGTTCCGGTGGGCGGCACTGTCCGGTGACCCGGCCGACATCGCAGCGACCGACCGGGCCATCCTCGAGCTGTTCCCCGAGAACGAGGCGCTGGCCAGGTGGATCGAAATGGCCGAGCGCAAAGTGCACTTCCAGGGTCTGCCTGCCCGGATCTGCTGGCTCGGCTACGGCGAGCGGGACAAGGCCGGCCTGCGGTTCAACGACCTGGTGGCCAGCGGCGAGGTCAGCGCCCCGATCGTGCTCGGCCGGGACCATCTGGATTGCGGCTCGGTCGCCTCGCCGTACCGGGAGACCGAGGGCATGGCCGACGGTTCGGATGCGATCGCCGACTGGCCGCTGCTGAACGCGATGCTCAACACCGCCTCCGGAGCTTCCTGGGTGTCCATCCACCACGGCGGCGGGGTCGGCATCGGCCGCTCGATCCACGCCGGCCAGGTCTGCGTCGCCGACGGCACGGCGCTGGCCGGCCAGAAACTGGAGCGCGTCCTTACCAACGACCCGGGCACGGGCGTGATCAGGCATGTCGACGCCGGCTACGACCGGGCTCGCGAGGTCGCCACCGAGCGCGGCGTCCGGGTGCCGATGCAGGAGGCTGCGGGGTGACTCCCGCCCCGCCTCATGATCACGGAGGATCAGCTGCGCCAGGAGCCGCCAATCCGCCGCGATCATGGAGCCTGCCGTTGTGGCAGTCGCTGCAGTCGATCGGCCGTGACCCGCAAACCAGCGGATACCGGCGCTATTCGTTTACCGAAGCGGACTCCGCCTGCCGCGACTGGTTTTTCAAAGCAGCGGCCCAACGAAACCTCCGTGCTGACTGTGACCGCAACGGCAACCTGTGGGCCTGGTGGGATGTCTCGGACAATTCCAGGGCGATCGTGACCGGGAGCCATCTGGATTCGGTGCCTGATGGCGGGGGGTTTGACGGGCCGCTCGGCGTGGTCTGCGCATTCGCGGCGATCGACCTGCTCAAAGAGCGTGGCCTGATGCCGGTCCGGCCGCTCGGCGTGGTCGCGTTCATCGAGGAGGAGGGTGCCAGGTTCGGGGTGGCCTGCCTGGGCAGCCGCCTGCTGACCGGCGTGATCACCCCGGACGCGGCCCGGGCGCTGACCGACTCGGGCGGAGTCAGCCTGGCAGCGGCGATGGCGGCAGCCGGGCTCGACCCGCAGGCGATCGGCCCGGATCCCGAGCTGGTCGCGAGCATCGCCGGGTACGTCGAACTGCACATCGAGCAGGGCAGCGCGCTCGACGGGATGGGGGCAGCGGTGGGGGTCGCCGAGTCGATCTGGCCGCACGGCCGGTGGCGGCTGGACTTCACCGGCCGGGCCGACCACGCAGGCACCACCCGGCTGGCCGACCGCCGCGACCCGATGCTGCCGTACGCCGCGACCGTGCTCGCCGCTCGCGCGGCGGCGGCCGCCCACCAGTCGCTGGCCACGTTCGGCAAGGTCGTCGCCGAGCCGGGCGGCGCCAACGCGATCTGCGCCGCGGTCCACGCCTGGCTGGACGCGCGGGCCCCGGACGAGAGCAGCCTGAACCGGCTGGTCAGCCGGGTCATCGGAGCCGCTCAGGGGTCGGCGACCGAGCATGGCGTGCAGGTGAGTACCCGGCGCGAGTCGTTCACGCCGGTTGTGGATTTTGATCGTGATCTTCGCGACCGGGCGGTCGGCGCACTGGCCGCACGGGGGCTTGCCGCGCCCGTGCTGCCGACCGGAGCCGGGCATGACGCCGGGGTGCTCGCTGCCAGGCTGCCGACCGCGATGCTGTTCGTCCGTAACCCATCCGGGGTGTCACACTCGCCGGCCGAGCATGCCGAGCCAGCCGACTGCGAAGCCGGCCTGCAGGCGCTCGCCGCCGTCCTTGAGGAGCTGGCCTGCCGATGAATCCGGAGCCGAACGGTAGCGCCGAGCCTGGCCGGGTGCCTGGCGCGGTCACCGCAGAGGGCGGAGCGGAGCGGCCGGCGGCCGGTGCTGCGCTCCGGCGCTGGCACGCCGAGCTGGCCTGGCTGCCAGGGGTCGGAGTGTTGCCCGACGTGCTGATCGAGGCGGCCGGCGATCGTTTTACCAAGATCACGCCACGGATCGGCGTCGGTGCCCTGCCGCCTGGCACGAGTCGGCTGACCGGCCTGACGCTGCCCGGGCTGGCGAACGCGCATTCGCATGCGTTCCACCGTGCGCTTCGCGGTGTGACGCAGGCGGACGCGGGTACGTTCTGGACCTGGCGAGAGCGGATGTACCAGGTCGCGGCGGCCCTGGATCCGGACAGTTACCTAGCGCTGGCCCGCGCCGTCTACGCCGAGATGGCGCTGGCCGGGATCAGCTGCGTGGGGGAGTTCCACTACCTGCATCACGCGCCAGGCGGCGAGCGGTACGCCGATCCGAACCAGATGAGCCGGGCGCTGCTCGCCGCGGCGGCGCAGGCGGGCATCCGGATCACGCTGCTTGACACCTGCTACCTGTCCGGCGGGCTCGAAGCCTCGGGGGCATCGATCCCGCTGGCCGGCCCGCAGCTGCGATTCGGCGACCGCAGCGCCGAGGCATGGGCGGCGCGGGTCGCGTCGCTTGGCGCGGACGAGCACGGTCGGCTCAGCGACTCGGTACGGGTCGGCGCGGCGATTCACTCGGTCCGCGCCGTGCCGCCCGATCAGATGCACCCGGTGATCTCCTGGACCCGCCACGCTGGTGCGCCGCTGCATGTGCACCTGTCCGAGCAGACTGCCGAGAACGAGGGGTGCGTGGCCGCCTACCGGCGGACTCCGGCGGCTGTGCTCTACGATGCCGGCGCGCTCGGGCCGCGGACTTCCGTGGTGCACGCCACCCACCTCACCAGTGCCGACATCGCCCTGCTCGGCGGCAGTGAGACCTTCGCCTGCCTGTGTCCCACTACCGAAGCCGACCTGGCCGACGGGATCGGCCCGTTCGGCGCGCTGGCCGCGGCGGGCTGCCGGCTCACCGTCGGCACCGACAGCCAGGCCGTGGTGGATCTGTTCGAGGAGACCAGGCGGATCGAGTTGTATCAGCGGCTGGCCAGCCGTGAGCGCGGCCACTTCACCGCCGAGGCGCTCGGCACGGCTGCGACCTGGGACGGGCACGCCAGCCTTGGTTGGCCCGATGCGGGGGAGATCGCGCCGGGGTCGCTGGCCGACCTGGTGACGGTTTCGCTGGACTCGCCCCGGCTGGCCGGCGCGGCGCGGACGCACGGGACCGGCCCCGCGGCGACGATCGGCGATCCGGAGACCGGCCACGGACCCGGATTCGGACCCGGTCTTCCGGCTGCGGCCGGCCAAGTGCCCGGTCCAACCGTCCCGGACATGGCTGTGCTCGAGGCGGTCATCTTCGCTGCCACCGCCGCCGACGTGAGCCACGTCGTGATCGGCGGGCGCGACATCGTCGCCGACGGCCGGCATCTGCTGGTCGATGACGTTCCCGCCGCGCTGTCAGCTGCCATCCGAGACGTTCTGTCCTGACTCAGCTGCCGAGGCCGGTGTGTGGCCGGACTGGCGGTAGCCCTCCCAGAGTCGGCCGCCTGAACCGGCGAGCACCTCGTCCGCGACCTCGGTCAGCACCGCCTGGTCGGCCAGGCCGGTGAGCAGCCGGTCGGCGAGACCGGGATCGAGGTTTCTCAGTTCGCGCAGCAGCCACTTGCCGCCGCCAAGCCAGTGTCCGCCGAGCAGCAGCGCCAGTCTGGCGGTGGCCTCGAAGATCTGCCAGCTGATCACGAGCGACTCGCCGGGGTCCGTGCTGCCGGCCAGGTCGTCGAGCAGGTCGCACAGGCCGTACCGGCAGCCGTCCAGCTCGCCCTCGGGGACCGGCGGGGGGCCAGCGGCAAGCAGCGCCGCGGCGTCCGCTCTGACCTGGCCGGCCAGGCCGTCGCGATCGATCAGGACAGCTCCCTCGGCGCAAAGCCGCGGCATGATCGGCGTGCGCTCAGCGACATCCTTGGCGCAGTAGCACGCGACGCTCTGCTTGTCGTGGACGAACAGCTCGACCGGCCAGCCGCGGAACCTGAGCGACTCACGGTACGGCGCGGGCGGGCCATCAAGCAGCACGACGATGTCCAGGTCGGAGGTCGCCGTCCGCCGGGCGGAGAGCACGCCGCCGCCCAGGAATGCTGCCCGCGCAGCTGGGAACCGCTCGACAACCAGCGCACGCGCATCTTCGACCGGGTTCATCCCTGCATCCTGCCGACTCGGCCAGCGGCGCGCACCCGGATACCTGCGCCGCATCCCGGCCGCTGACAGGCAGGTGACAAGCGCCTGCGGCGCGCCGATCCGTTCCGTCCGGAGCTCACCGAGTTCGTTAGCTACGACAAGGAACTGGCCGGGGCCGCGGCTGAACTCGGACTTCCGGTCTGCGCACCAGCCGGACGGGGTGTGGCAGCATACCCGGGTGAGCACGCTGATCACGAATATCGGTGAGCTGGTAACAAATGCGCCGGACGACGGCGGGAGCTCGGCCACCGGCGGGTCCTCCGGCGAGACCCGTCCGGCGGGCCCTGGCAGCTACCTGGCCATCGCCGATGCGGCACTGGTCATCGAGGGCGGCCGGGTGGCCTGGACCGGGCCCGCGTCGCAGGCGCCGGCCGCCGATCAGGTCGTCGACGCCGACGGCGCGGCGGTGCTGCCCGGATTCGTCGACTCGCATGCGCACCTGGTCTTCTGCGGGGAGCGCGGCGCGGAGTTCGAGGCCAGGATGGCCGGCCTGCCGTACAGCGCGGGCGGGATCCGCAGCACGGTCGCGGCCACCCGGTCGGCGACCGACGCGGAGCTGAGCGGCAACCTGCGCAAGCTCGCCGCCGAGATGCTGAGCCAGGGCATCACCACCTTCGAGTGCAAGTCCGGCTACGGGCTGACCGTTGTGGACGAGGCAAGGAGCGTGGCGCTGGCCGCGGAGGTCACGCCGGAGGTCACCTACCTCGGCGCGCATGTTGTCCCGCCGGAGTTCGGCCAGGACTCGGCCGGCTACGTGGACCTAGTTTGCGGCCCGATGCTGGCCGCGTGCGCGCCGCACGCCAGGTGGGTGGATGTGTTCTGCGAGCGAGGAGCGTTCGGCGCGGACGAGGCCCGTGCCGTGCTCGCAGCCGGCCGGGCGGCTGGCCTGCAGCCGCGGGTGCACGCGAACCAGCTCGGCCCTGGACCCGGCGTCCAGGTCGCGGTCGAGGCCGGGGCCGCGTCGGCTGACCACTGCACCTACCTCGCTGCCGCAGATATCGACGCGCTGGCGTCGTCGGCGACGGTGGCGACCCTGCTGCCCGGGGTGGAGTTCTCCACCCGGCAGCCTTATCCCGATGCCCGGCGGCTGCTGGACGCCGGCGTGACGGTCGCGATCGCTACAGATTGCAACCCGGGCTCCTGCTTCACCTCCAGCCTGCCGTTTTGCATCGCGCTGGCAGTACGGGAGATGCGGATGACCACCCGGGAGGCGGTCTGGGCGGCGACCGCTGGCGGCGCGCGCGCGCTGCGCCGTGAAGACGTCGGGCATCTCGGCGTCGGAGCGCGAGCCGACCTGATCATGCTCAGCGCGCCGTCGCACGCCTACCTGGCCTACCGGCCAGGAGTCCCGCTCACCGCGGAAGTGTGGCAGGCAGGCCAGGTCGTGGCTCGCAGCTGACCGACGGGCTCGCGCACGGCGCGCTCCCAGCAGCCATCTGAGCAGGCAAGAGAAAGTCAAACGTCTACTCCGCATTGCCGCGTCGGGGACAGATCGCCTGGATGCTGCGGGATCGTGGTCCATGCCAGCCTGACCCGATTCTCGTCGTACAGCCCGACCATCCTGTGCGACCGGTGTCATGCTGGCCCGGGCACACTGAGCGGCTGGCCGAACCGGTGCTCTGCCATGGAGGAACCAGTGAGTAGTCCGCTACCGCGACCAGTGCTGACGTTCCTTGGCGGCGCAGGCACCGTGACGGGCAGCAAGTTCGCAGTGGATACCGGCCAGTCCAAGCTGCTGCTTGACTGCGGGCTATTCCAGGGCTCTAAGGACCTGCGGCGCCGCAACTGGGAGCCCTTCGGAGTCCCTCCGGGCGAGATCGACGCCGTGATCCTGACCCACGCTCATCTCGATCACTGCGGCTATCTGCCTGCCCTTGTCCACCAGGGTTTCACCGGCCAGGTGTTCACGACCGGCTACACGGCCGAGCTGACCGAGATCGTGCTGCGGGACAGCGCTCGACTGCTGGCCGAAGAGGCCGAGCACGCGAACGCCTACGGCTGGTCCAAGCACCACCCCGCCTTGCCGCTGTACACCGAGGATGACGTCGACCAGGTGATGCAGCGGATCAGCCGGATCGATCCCGGCCAGGCTGTCGCCATCGGACCTGATGCCGAACTGACGCTGCACCACGGCGGCCACATTCTGGGCTCCGCCTGGGCGGAACTGAGGCTAGCCGTCGGCGGGGAGCCGTGCGCGGTCGCCACCAGCGGTGATCTTGGCCGCCCAGGGCATCCGCTGCTCTGCCCGCCTGAGCCGTTCACCGGAGCTGATGTCCTGCTGGTCGAGGCGACCTACGGGAACAGGCTGCACGGCGACGTGGCCGCCCGTCAGGCATTCGCGGACGCGATCACCCGCACCCTGGAACGCGGCGGTTCGGTGATCATCCCGGCGTTCGCGGTGGACCGGACCGAGGTGATCCTGCGAACACTGCGGGAACTGCGCCTGGCCGGCGAGATCCCGTCGGCACCGGTGCTGATCGACAGTCCCATGGCCCTGGCGGCGCTGACCGTCTACCACAAGGCGATCAGCGCTGGCTCAAGCGAGCTGCGTCCCGAGATCATCGCGGACGGTTCGGCGGCGCTTGACCCTGGCATGCTGAAGGAACTGCACACGGCGCAGGAGTCCATGACCGCGAACCACCCGGCCGAGCCGTCGCTGATCGTGTCGGCCTCCGGGATGGCCACCGGCGGCCGGGTGCTGCACCACCTGCGGCATCTGCTCCCCGACTCGCGCAACACGGTGCTCATCGTTGGTTTCGCCGCGCAGGGAACCCGCGCGCGCGATCTGGTCAGCGGAGCCCACGCGATCAAGATTCACGGCGAGTACGTGCCAGTGCGCGCCGAGGTGATCGAGGTGGACGCGTTCTCTGCGCATGCTGACGCTGACGACATCATGGCCTGGCTCGCGGGTGCCCCAGAACCTGTCACAACCTATGTGGTGCACGGCGAGGAAGCGGCCGCCGCGGCACTGCGCGAGCGGATCGACCGTGAGCTGGGCTGGACGGCGGTCGTGCCGGTGATGAACGAGCGGGTCACCATCAGGGCGAGACGGCAGCCGGCCAGGTAGCGGTGTCGGCGGACTGGCTGGGCGCCTCGGCGGGCATAAGGTCACTGGGGTGAGCGAGACGCTGCCGTTGTTCCCGCTGGGCACGGTCCTTTACCCAGGGCTGGTGCTGCCCCTGCACATTTTCGAGGAGAGGTACCGGCAGCTTGTCCGCGACCTGCTGGACGGGCCGCGGCCTCGCCAGTTTGGTGTGATCGCCATCCGCAAGGGCCGCGAAACGGGGATAGCTGGCGTTTCCGCGTTGTATGAGATCGGCTGCGTCGCGACGCTGCGCCAGGTTACTGAGCACGACGATGGCCGGTTCGACCTGATCACGGTCGGCGCTCAGCGATTCCGGCTGATCGAAGTCGACGACTCGCGGCCGTACCTGCAAGGAGTTGTGGAGCCGGTCGCTGAGGAGATCGGCGACGAAACGGCCGCCAGGCTGGCCGCACAGACGGTGCGGGCCGCGTTCCGCGGCTACCTTGACCTGCTGGCCGGACAGGGAGCAGCCGAGATCAGCGTCCCTGCGCTACCCGACGAGCCCATCCTGCTGTCCTATCTGGTCGCTGCCTCGATGATCATCGACATCCCGGACGGGCAGGCACTGCTCGCCGAACCTGACGCGGTCCGGCGGCTGACCGCGGAGCGCGCGCTGCTGTCCAGGGAAACCGCGATGCTGCGCTCGCTCAGTTCGACTCCAGCCCCCGATCTTCGATCCTCGCCCTACAACCCGAACTGATCCGCAAGCCGGCCGCGGACCGGCGGCACTGCCGCCGAGGAGACCTGCGCCTGGCCATCTGACGGTGTCCGGCGAGGAAAGCAGCCTCGTCATCGAGTCTGAGCGGCCGGAGCCTGAGCGACGTGGCGTGAGCTGACGGCGGCTGGGGCTGCGCGGGCTGGGCTGCGCGGGCTGGGGTCGGTCGGGATCAGCCGACGTGCCCTGCGGCGGCGTTTGATCGCCTGGGTCTGGCTAGCGTTCGCCATCGCTGCAGGCTAGCCAGAACACCTCGACTGTCTCCAGCGAATTTAAGGCGGGCCGATAGCTGGATAACGGCCGCGGAACCTGATCAGCGGGCTGCCCGACTCAGCGACCCCATCCACGGCGACCACGCGAGCGATCACCAGCAGGTGATCGCCGGCCGGGACGCGGTCGGTGACCTCGCACTCCAGGGCGGCCAGCCCGCCGTCGGCGATCAGGGCGCCCGACGCTGCGCCGCGATGGTGCGGCACGTCGTCGAGCAATAGCCGTGCTCCTGGCCGGCCGCTGACTGCGAACCGGCCGGCCAGCGCTCGCTGGCCGGCCGAGAGCACGGTTACCGCGAACCTGTCCAGCCTGCCGAGCAGCTCGGCGGGGTAGGACTCGGCGATCAGCGCCACCAGGATCAGCGGCGGTTCCAGCGATACCGGGCAGAACGCGCTCACGGTCAGTCCGACATCATCCCGCCCGTCGGCCACGGTGACCATGCAGACGCTGCTGGCAATCGCCCCGAGTGCGTCCATGAAAGCGGCGGGCGAGTCGGTGGCGCTGGTCCGTTTCGTCAATGGAATGTCCAGCTGCCGGGGAGCATCAGCGGCCCATCCTGCGGGAGTCCGCACCTGGCTGCCAGCCGCCACGCCGGGCCCCAGCTCTCGGCGAGCAGATCGGCTCCGACCGCGCCTGCCACAGCGGCGAGACCCCCGGTCCCGGCCGCGCTGATGACGCCGGCCCAGGTCCCGCCCGCGAGCCTGGCGGCGGCGCGGCGATCCTCGCTGCTCGTGGTGGGCCGGAACCGCTCAAGCGGGCTCATTCTCGGAAACGGGACCAGCGGTGCGGTGGCGGGCAGTCCGGCCCGGCGGCGGGCGATCGCCGCCGCGGTTTCCAGCCCGCCGAGTTCGTCGACCAGGCCGTGCTCCAGCGCGTCGGAACCGGTCCAGACCCGGCCCCTGGCCAGTTCGTGCACCCGCTCGGCGGACAGCCTGCGGCCGGTGGCGACCTTTCCGGTGAAGTCGGCGTAGATGTGATCAAGCCAGCTGTTGACCAGCGCCCACTCCTCCTCGGTGAACGGATGCGAGGTGCTGAACATGGTCGCGTGCTGGCCCTGGATGATCGAGTCAGTCGATACGCCCGCCTTGCCGAGCAGCTCAGACAGCACCGGCTTGCCGACCACGACGCCGATCGATCCGGTCACCGTGCCTGGCTGGGCGACGATCGTGTCGGCCGCCATCGAGATGAAGTAACCGCCGGACGCGGCGACATCGCTCATCGACACGACGACCGGTTTCCCGGCCGTCCGTGCCCTGACCACCTCACGCCAGATGGTGTCGGACGCCACGTACGAGCCGCCCGGGCTGTTCACCCTCAGCACGATCGCCCGGACGCCCGGATCGGCGGTGGCCGCGCGGATCGCGGCCGCAATGCTGTCCGAGCCCATCGCGCTCCCGGACATCGCGCTGCGTCCGCTCCGGCCGCGCCGGATCGGGCCGGTCGCGTGGATGAGTGCCACCACGGGGCCCCGTGGTGACGTCATCCGCCTGGCCCGCTGCGCCAGCTCCCTCGACCGCTGGTACCGGCCCAGGTAGACCAGCATCGCATCGCTGCCCGCCCGCTTGCGGACGGCTGCGTAGACCTCGTCCCGGTAGCCGAGCGCATCGACCAGCCCCGCCGCCAGGGCCTGTTCGGCGAGGTACGGGCCGTTGTTGATCAGCTGGTCGGCGTCATCGGCGGAGATCTGGCCGCGCTTAGCGACCGCCTCGGCGAGCTGCGCGGTGACCGACTTGGTCATCCGCTCGGTGGCCTCACGGGCCGGGCCTGAGAAACCGCGTTCGGTCAGCTGCTCGGCCGCGCTCTTGTACTCATGCCTGGCGCCGACCTCGAACGTCACGCCGAGCTTGTCAAGCGCGCCGCGCAGGAAGACCCGCTCGACCGCGAGTCCGGTCAGGCCGAGGTCGCCGGATGGCTGCAGGTAGATCGTCTCGAACGCGGTCGCCAGGTAGTAGGGCACATTGCCAGCCGAGAACTCGCCGAAGGTATCGGCCCAGGCGACCGTCACCTTACCGGCCGCGCGGAACTGCTCGACCGCGCCGCGCAGTTCCTGGACCATGCCGAGCCCGATCGGCCTGCCGCCGACCTTGACTATCAGCGCCTTAACCCGGTCGTCGGAGCGGGCCTGCTTCAGGCCGCTGACGATCTCGGCCAGGGAGTTCTGCCGCCTGGTCAGCACTGCCGACAGCAGCTCGGCTGGTCTGGCCTCGAGTAGCCCGTCGGTCAGGTCAAGTTCCAGGATCAGCGGCGCAGCGCGCATCTTGGCGAGTTTGGTGACAGTACCGGTCAGCGCTGATTCCATGGGTTCAGCCTAGGTCAGCTATCGTCGCAGGGATGACTGTGCGCGATGGGAATGGCTGGACCCGCTGCCGCCAGGGCCATCGGCACTGGGGCAGGCACGGGGCGGCCGGCCTGCTGGTGTCGGCGCCTGACCCGGCGGGCCGGACCACCGTGCTGCTGCAGCAGCGCAGCTTCTGGGGCAGTCACGGCGGGGCCTGGGGTCCGCCGGGCGGTGCCCGGGACAGCCATGAATCGGCGGTGCATGCCGCCTTGCGCGAGGCGGCCGAGGAGTGCGCCATCGCTCCGGCCGCGGTCAGCGTGCACGGGCTGCTGCAGGACGATCATGGCGGCTGGACCTATCTGACCGTGCTGGCCAATGCCGCCAAACCCGGCCGCGGTCAGCGTGCACGGGCTACTGCAGGACGATCATGGCGGCTGGACCTATCTGACCGTGCTGGCCAATGCCGCCGAACCCCTGGCTGTGACCGCCGCCAGCGACGAGACCAGGGACGTCGCCTGGGTGCCGGTTACCGACGTCGGCCAGCTCAGACTGCATCCTGGATTCGCCGAGCAATGGTCCGCCCTGCGGGACGTGCTGGCTCCGCTGACCATCATCGTGGACGCCGCCAATGTCATGGGTTCACGGCCGGACGGCTGGTGGCGAGACCGGGCCGGAGCTGCGCTGCGGCTGTGCGATGAGCTGGCGGCGGTGGCTTCGCGTGGCGTGACCGAGCTGCCTGAATCGGTCGGGGTGCCCGCGCTTGAGCGATGGTTCCCGCAGATCGTGGTGGTGCTTGAGGGCGCGGCGAAGGCGGCGGCCGACCGGGTGGTCGCGGCCGACGGCCGATTGCGAGTCGTCCGGGCTGCTGGCTCAGGCGACGACCAGATCGCTGCACTCGCGGCGTCGGTCGCAGGTCACCGGCTGGTGGTTACCGCCGACCGGGAGTTGCGCGCCCGATGTGAGGCCGCAGGTGCCGCCGTGACCGGCCCGCGCTGGCTGCTGGCCCTGCTATGACTGAGCTGGCGTGGCTGCGCCGTGCTGATCGATGTCTGGTCTAGGTCGAAATGGGTTCGTTGTCGAGCGCTCGTTCGTGGCTTGAGGCCAAGATGAGTTTCTGCAGGTCGAGTTCGGCCGACCGAGTCGCGACCACTTGAAGGAGTAACCGATGGCCACCGATATTTACCAGTACATCCCGCACCACCGGACGAAGAAGAAGCTCGAGGGGGCTGCCGAGGGACCGGTCAAGGTCGCCGACCAGTTGCCCACCGGCAATGCCGCCGCCCGGTTCAACACCTGGTTCGCAGTGAAGGTGACGACCGGGGTCGGCACCATGTGGTGCGCCTACGCTTTCGCCGCGTTGGCCCTGGTCAGCCTTCCGCCCGCGATCAAGTCAGGGAGCGCGGTCGTTCTGGTGTCCTGGATCTCCCAGACGTTCCTCCAGTTGGTGCTGCTGAGCGTCATCATCGTCGGCCAGAACGTGCTGGCCGCTGCGGCGGACAAGCGATCTGAGGCCACCTACAACGATGCCGACGCCGTGCTGCACGAGGCGGTGAAGATCCAAGAGCACCTGCAAGCCCAGGATCAGGTGCTGAGTGACATGGTCGACAAGCTGGCGGCGATGGAGGCGCGGTTTGGCACGTCCTGACGGGCTAGGCCACCTGGAACGACCTTTTGGCGAGGCCGAGCCAGTAACCGGTGATGGTGGTGACCGGCGCCGGTGCGGCAGTGGCTCCGAGCGTCACGAACAGCGGAGCGAAGTGCTCGGTGGTCGGGTGCGCGTACCTGGCACCGGGCGCGCGGCGGAACGCCGCGAGCGCGTCCACGTCACCCCGGTCGAGCGCCTCAGCCGCCCAGTGGTCGAATTCGGTCGACCAGCCGGGCGGCGGCGCGTCGAACCTGAAGTCGCGCAGGAACGGCAGCCCGTGGGTAAGGAAGCCGCTGCCCATGATCAGCACGCCCTCATCCCGTAGCGGCGCGAGTGCCGCGCCGATCCGCAGCAGCCGGTCCGGATCCAGGGTGGGCATCGAGATCTGGAGCACCGGGATATCGGCGCCCGGGTACATCACGGTCAGCGGAACATAGGCGCCGTGGTCCAGGCCGCGGTCGGGCGCCTGCGCCACCGGCTCGGTGCCGGACAGCAGGGCCCGGACCTGACTGGCGAGGGTCGGCGCGCCAGGGGCCGGATAGGTCGCCTGGTAGTACCGCTGTGGGAATCCGTAGAAGTCATAGATCAGCGGCGCGGCGTCATCGGTAGCGCCGATGGTCAGCGGCGCCGATTCCCAGTGCGCCGACACAACCAGGATGGCCGACGGCCGTGGCAGAGCACCTGCCCAGGCAGCAAGCTGCGTCGTCCACAGCGGGTCGTCGACCAACGGCGGCGCGCCGTGCCCGAGGTACATCGCCGGCATCCGGCCGGTGCCGCTCGCGCCGCTCGCGCCGCCTTGGCCAGCGGCCAGCCCGGCCGCCACCCGCGCGGTGACCTGCGCTGCCGCATCGGCGGGCACCGGTTCATGCTCGGGCAAGTCCGAGTGAAGCTCTTCATCCAAGGCTGCTCTCCCGTTCCGGCGGCTGTCCCTTACCAGCGACGTTAACGCAGCCCACGGCGCCATGTTGGGACGGCAGCGAGTCAGCCTTCCGGCGGGGTCACGGGGGCCGCGCCGATCTGTGCTCTGCTGCCCGCACGGAACAGCTATGTCAGTCAGCGAGTCAGCCTTCCGGCGGGGTCACGGGGGCCGCGCCGATCTGCGCTCTGCTGCCCGCACGGAACAGCTGTGCCATGGTCAGCGCGATCCACGCCAGTTCGGCGCCGATGAAGACGCGCTCGTAGAGCCCGCCATTTGACCGTCATCGCGGGCGATTGTCAGTCGCTGTGCCTAACGACCGCGATCACGCTGAACCGGACGAGGCGGCATCCGTGGCGACGAGCCAGAGCACGGCGAGCGGCGGGAGGGTCAGCACCGCGGACGCGGGTCGGCCGTGCCAGGGTTCGAGCACGGCCTCGACCGACCCCAGGTTGCCGACCCCGCTACCGCCGTAGGCGTCGGCGTCGGTGTTGATCAGCTCGCGCCAGCGGCCGGCCGAAGGCAACCCGAGCCGGTACCGGTAGTGCGGATCCCCGGAGAAGTTCGCCACGCAGGCGACCGCCGGGTCATCGTCGGCGAACCGCAGGAATGAGATCGTGTTGCCGAACGCGTCATTGGCGTCGATCCAGCTGAATCCGGCCGGCGAGAAGTCCTCGCGCCAGAGCGCCGGCAGGCCGGTGTAGGCCTGGTTCAGCTCATCGACCAGCCGGCGCAACCCGGCGTGGGCCGGATCGCCAAGCGCCCCCCAGTCCAGGCCGTGCTGCTCCGACCACTCCGCCTGCTGGCCAAACTCCGATCCCATGAACAGCAGCTGCTTACCCGGATGGGCCCACATGTAGCCGAGCAGCGCCCGGAGCGCGGCGAACTGCTTCCACGCATCTCCCGGCATCTTGCGCAGCAGCGATCCCTTGCCGTGCACCACTTCGTCGTGCGAGAGCGGAAGCACGAAGTTCTCGCTGTAGGCGTACATCATCGAGAACGTCAGCTCGTTGTGGTGGTAGCGGCGGAACACCGGGTCGTGCGAGAGGTACGCCAGGGTGTCGTGCATCCAGCCGAGGTTCCATTTCAGGCCGAATCCGAGCCCGCCCAGGTGCACCGGCCTGGTGACGCCGGGCCAGGCAGTGGACTCCTCGGCGATCATCACGATGCCTGCTGATCGTTTGTAGCAGGTGGCGTTCACTTCCTGCAGGAACGAGACGGCGTCCAGGTTCTCCCGGCCGCCGAGCACATTCGGAGTCCACTGACCGGCGGCGCGCGAATAGTCCAGGTACAGCATCGAGGCGACGCCGTCCACCCGGAGGCCGTCGATATGGAACTCCTCGAACCAGTACACGGCGTTGGCGACCAGGAAGTTCCGCACCTCTTTCCGGCCGAAGTCGAAGATCAGAGTGCCCCAGTCGGGATGCTCGCCGCGCCGCGGATCGGCATGCTCGTAAAGCGGTGTGCCGTCGAATCGGCCAAGCGCCCATTCGTCGGTGGCGAAATGAGCAGGCACCCAGTCGACAAATACCCCTATTCCGGCCTGGTGCAGCCGGTCAACCAGGTAGCGGAATTCGTCCGGCGTGCCGAACCTGGCCGACGGCGCGTAGAAGGACGTCACCTGGTAACCCCAGGAGCCACCGAACGGGTGCTCGGCCACCGGCATGAACTCGACATGCGTGAACCTGCGGTCACTTAGATATTCAACGAGGTCGTCGGCGAGCTCTCGATACGAAAGCCCGGGTCGCCAGGAGCCGATGTGAACCTCGTAGATGCTCATCGGCTCGCGCAGCGGATCTCGCTTCGCCCTGGCCGCCATCCAGTCCTGGTCGGCCCACTGGTAGCCGGATTCGAAGACGACCGAGGCGGTGGCCGGCGGCTCCTCGGCGAAGGCGGCCATCGGGTCGGCCTTGCGGTGCCAGCGGCCGTCCCTGCCGCAGATGTCGAACTTGTACCTGGCGCCGGTGCCGACTCCTGGCAGGAACAGCTCCCAGACGCCCGATGAGCCGAGCGAGCGCATCGGATGTGCCCGGCCATCCCAGTGGTTGAAGTCACCGACCAGTCGGACACTCCTCGCGTTCGGCGCCCAGACCGCGAATGCCGTCCCTTCGGGCTGTGACCGTACTCGGGCGCCGAGTGTGCGCCACAATTCCTCGTGCCTGCCCTCGGCGATCAGGTGCAGATCCACCTCGCCGAGTGTGGGCAGGTGCCGGTACGGATCGTCCACCAGGAGTTCGGGCCCATCGGGGGAGTAGCTGACCGCTAGCCGGTAGTCACTGATCTCCCCGACCTGCAGCGTCACCGAGAAGACGCCCTCATGCAGGTGGTGCATCGGGTACCTGGTGCCGTCAGGCAGCACTACCGTGACCGCCAGGGCCAGTGGCCGTAGCGCTCTGACGATCAGTCCGCCAGGACCGGGGTGCATACCGAGCACCGAGTGCGGATCATGGTGGTGGCCCGTCAGGATGGCGTTGATCTCGTCGTGGCTGACCGGATCGGCCTCCAGCGCTTGTCCGGGTGCGGTGATCGGTCCGGGTGCGCCGGGCTGGCCGGCCGCATCGGCCGGACCTGGTGCACTTGGCTGTCCGGGTGCGCTGGGCTGGCCGGACTGGTCAGGCTGGCCGGCCGGCTTGCCCGTGGCTGTCATGAACCTGCCTCCGCGAGTGCTGAGAGTGGGATCGGCAGCCAGTCAGGCCGGTGCCTGACTTCGTAGACCGCCTCGTATACAGCCTTCTGGTAAGTCAGCGCGCGAAGCAACGGTCCGCTTTCGCGCGGATCGGCTCCGCTCGCCTCCGCGTACCCGGCGCAGAACGCAGCTGTGCAGCTCCGGGCCCAGTCAAGCGCCTGCTCAGGAAATCGCTGGTCCGACGGCCGGGCCAGGGACTGATGCCGGGCCGCGTAGTCAAACGAGCGGAGCATGCCCGCGACGTCTCGAAGGGCCAGTGCGTGGGCCCGGCGCTGCGCCAGCGGCACTGAAGGCTCACCCTCAAAGTCAAGTACCACCCAGCCGCCTTCGCTGCTGAGCACCTGGGCGAGGTGGAAGTCGCCGTGGATCCGCTGCGTGCGCGCCTGGCCCGTCAGTCCGGCGAGCTCGGCGTAACAGGCCCGCATGTTGTCTTGATGGAGGCGCAGTTCGGGCACCGCTTTGATGGCGAGGTCCAGCTCGGCGTTCATTGTTCCGGCTAGCCCGGCCAGCTCCTGACGGCTCAGCGGCACCGTGCCGAACGCGGTCGCGAGCTCGGCGTGCAGCCTGGCCGTGGCCTGCCCGAGCTGGCGAGACTCGCCGGTGAAGTCAGGTTCCGGTGCCTGCAGGCTGGCCGTGGCCAGTGACCAGCCGTCGCGGGCGCCTGCGAAGTACTGCGACAAGATGGCCAGCACGGTCGGTTCCGCGCCGTCGGCCTGCCTTGCTCCGGCTGCCTGGGCCGTACCTGCCGCCGTCTCGATCCAGCCAAGCGGCACGGCCACCAGGTGAGAGCCGTTTGCGGCCAGCGCTCTGGGCAGCTCCAGGTCGGGGTGCCGCCCCTCGAACGGTCGTCGCAGCACCTTCAAGATGGCCTGGTCACCGAAGACGATGCTGGTGTTGCTCTGTTCAGCCGGCAGGGTGCGGCCGGCCGCAGCGGGGTCGATCACGGCACCAGGTTCGGCGCCGAACCGGAGCGGGCCGACGATCCGCTCCGCGGCGATGCCTCGCAGCAGGACGGAGGTCAGCTCGGGATCGCGGAGCGCGTCATACGCGATCTGGCCGGCTCCAGCCGACCCGATCACCGCATGGGCGAGCGCTGGCGGCAGATCCGACCTGAAGCCGACGAGTACCTGGTAGCTGACGACCTCGGCACCAGCGCCGACAGCGACGATCAGGTGCCGCAGCTCAGCATCTCCGGTGGCCAGCGTGGTGTCGGCCGTGATGGCGATGTCCCGGATCTCGGTCCCGTTGCCAGCGAACCACCGCTGCGCTGGAAGCCAGGCCGCCAGCAGATCGGCGAGGGCGCGACGGGTCATCACACGAGTCAAACAGTCGCCTAACAGGCGATCGGACCCGGGGTGCCGGTCGGCTCGACCCGACGTCGTGCGGGCGACGTTGGCCAGCGCCAATTCCCCGTTACCGGCGCATTCCCTGCAGCTCACGTCCGTCTGTAGCCGCCCGAGGCTGCCGTATTCCTTGATCACGCGGTTCTTTCAGCAGCTACGACTGAAAGAACCGCGTGATCATGATGTGTCGAGGGCTTAACCGGGCGGTTCGAGCACGAACCAGTAGAAGCCGTGGCCTGGCAGGGTCAGCAGGTAGCTCAGCTCGCCCACTGGCGGGAAAGCGACCCCGCCCATGCACTCCACCGGCGAGTACCCGTTGTACCTGCTGAGATCTAGCTCGACCGGCTGCGGGAACTTGGACAGGTTGTTCACGCACAGGATCGGATTCCCCGCTGGCTCGTTGGCGCCGGTTCCCGTGTATTCCCTGACGAAGGCGAGCACGCAGGGGTTCGAGCTGGTCAGCTCGGCGCAGCTGCCTAGTCCGAACACCGAGTGCCGCTTGCGAATCTCGATCATGCGGCGGGTCCAGTGCAGCAGCGAGCCGGTGTTGCGCTCCTGCGCCTCCACGTTGATCGCCTGGTACCCGTAGATCGGATCGTTGTTCGGCTGAAGGTAGAGCCGCTGGTGGTCGCTGAGCGAGAAGCCGCCGTTCCGGTCCGGCGTCCACTGCATGGGGGTCCGGACGCCGTCGCGGTCACCGAGCCAGATGTTGTCGCCCATGCCGATCTCGTCGCCGTAGTACATGACCGGCGAGCCGGGCAGCGACAGCAGCAGCGCGGTGAATAGCTCCAGCTGATTGCGGTCGTTGTCGAGCAGCGGGGCGAGCCGGCGCCTGATCCCGATGTTGGCCTTCATCTTCGGGTCCTTGGCGTACTCGCTCCACATGTAGTCCCGCTCCTCGTCGGTGACCATCTCCAGGGTCAGCTCGTCGTGGTTACGCAGGAAGATGCCCCACTGGCAGCCGGACGGGATCTCCGGCGTCTGGGCGAGAATCTCGGAGATCGGGTAGCGCTGTTCGCGCCGGACCGCCATGAAGATGCGCGGCATCAGCGGGAAGTGGAATGCCATGTGGCACTCATCACCGCCGACGCTTGGATCGCCGAAGTACTCGACCACGTCGGCCGGCCATTGGTTCGCCTCGGCAAGCAGGACCCGGTCCGGGTAGAGACGGTCGATCTCGGCTCGGATCCGTCGCAGGTACTCGTGCGTCTCTTTGAGGTTCTCGCAGTTGGTGCCTTCGCGCTCATAAAGGTAGGGGACCGCGTCGAGCCGGAATCCGTCGATTCCGAGGTCGAGCCAGAACCGCAGAACCTCCAGCATCGAGTCCTGCACCAGCGGGTTCTCGTAGTTCAGGTCGGGCTGGTGGGCGAAGAAGCGGTGCCAGTAGTACTGGCCGCGGACCGGGTCGTAGGTCCAGTTGGACTGCTCGGTGTCGACGAAGATGATCCGCGCCTCTGGGTACCGGTCGTCTGTGTCCGACCAGACGTAGAAGTCTCCGTACGGGCCGTTCGGGTCGGTGCGTGATGCCTGGAACCACGGATGCTGGTCGCTTGTGTGGTTCATCACCAGGTCGGCGATCACCCGGATACCGCGGGCGTGCGCAGCCTCCACCAGCTCGACGAAGTCACCGATCGTGCCGAACTCGGGCAGGATCTCCATGAAGTCGGCGATGTCATAGCCACCGTCTTTCAGCGGCGACTTGTAGATCGGCAGCAGCCAGACGCAGTCGATGCCGAGCCACTGCAGGTAATCGAGCCGGGAGATGAGGCCGCGCAGATCCCCGGTACCATCGCCGTTCGAGTCATGGAAGCCGCGGACCAGCACCTCGTAGAAGACGGCGTGCTTGAACCATTGCGGGTCGCGCGGTTTGTCGAAGGAGAACGAGTCGGGTACCGGCTCGGTGGGCGCTGCCGGACTGGGCCGGAACGGGCTCAGCGGTCCGGCGGTTCCAAGCGCTGGGTCCGGATGTATCGCCACTGCGGTCTCTCCCTCGCGTGCCGAAATTGTGGGGGTGCGGGGTGCGCTGCCTGGCCGCGCCCGAAGTTGCGCCAGGTCGCTCGCGGCGCCCGGCCGACTGCGGACCGGATGCTTGTCGTGCTCGCTGTGCTGCTTTCGCAGTATTGTGCCTTATGGCCGTTATCGTGCGGCGCTAGCCCGGCCGGCCACCGCCGCCTGGCTGGTCGGCGGTAACCCTAAAGATATGCGCGGGTGCGCTACCCGGATCCAGGCGAACGTAGTTGACTGCGCCCCACCGGTAAGACGCACCGGTCAGCTCGTCGGTTACCGTGAACCCGGCGCTGACATCAAATCCGAGCGCGGCTCCGTCCAGCCAGACGGTTGCCTCACGCGGCTGGTGTGGGTCGAGATTCACAACGACGAGAACCGTATCGCCGCCAGGAGCGCCGGTCCTCGGCGCACCCACACTCTTAGAAAAGCACAGAATCTCCGGCTGGTCCGGGAAATGGAAGCGGAGGTTCCGAATTTGCTGCAGAGCGGGATGTGATCGCCTGATTGCATTGAGTTGAGTAATGAAGGGCGTGATGCTCAGGTTCATTCTTCGGGCGATCGCCCAGTCGCGGGGTCGGTACTGGTACTTCTCCGAGTCGGGAAATGGAAGCGGAGGTTCCGAATTTGCTGCAGAGCGGGATGTGATCGCCTGATTGCATTGAGTTGAGTAATGAAGGGCGTGATGCTCAGGTTCATTCTTCGGGCGCTCGCCCAGTCGCGGGGTCGGTACTGGTACTTCTCCGAGTCCAGGTACTCTTCGCTACCCGGCCGGAGCGGGGAATTCTCGCATAGTTCGTAGCCGGAGTAGACGCCCCACGACGGAGACAGCATCGCCGCGAGCACCGCTCTGACCTTGAACGCGGAGGACGCGGCGTGCTGCAGGTACTCGCCGAGGATGTCTGGAGTGTTAACGAAGAAATTCGGCCGCATGTAGGTGGCGGCAGGGCCGGATAGCTCGGTCAGGTACTCGGCCAGTTCGGCGGCGGAATTGCGCCACGTAAAGTACGTATACGACTGATGGAAGCCGATGATCGCAAGTGCATGCATCATCGCTGGCCTGGTGAATGCCTCGGCCAGGAAGAGCACGTCCGGGTCGCTGGCGGCCACTTCGGCGAGCAGTCGCTCCCAGAACGGCAGTGGCTTGGTGTGCGGGTTGTCCACTCGGAAGATCGTGACGCCATGACTGATCCAGTGCCGCACTATCCGGAGGACCTCGGTGTAGATCCCCTCGGGATCGTTATCGAAGTTCAGCGGGTAGATGTCCTGGTACTTCTTGGGCGGGTTCTCGGCGTGAGCGATCGTGCCGTCAGCGCGCGTCGTGAACCAGGCCGGGTGCTCGGTGACCCACGGATGGTCTGGTGAGGCCTGCAGGGCCAGGTCAAGCGCGACTTCGAGGCCGAGAGCAGCGGCCCGCGCCACGAATGCGTCGAAGTCGTCCAGGGTGCCGAGGACGGGATGGATGGCGTCGTGACCGCCCTCCGGCGAGCCGATCGCCCATGGTGAGCCTGGATCGTCAGGCCCGGCCGTGAGCGCGTTGTTCTTGCCCTTGCGCGCGGTCGTGCCGATCGGGTGCACCGGCGGAAGGTAGACGACGTCGAATCCCATCGCGGCGATGTCGTCCAGCCGCCGTGCTGCGGTCCGCAGCGTTCCTGAGATCGGCCGGCGGCCTCCCTTGGGGTCGATCTTCGCCCCCTCGGAGCGGGGAAAGAACTCGTACCACGATCCGAACAATGCGCGTTGCCGGTGCACGATCAGCGGACACCATGCCGAGTGACTGGTCAGGTCGCGGAGCGGGAACTTGGTCAGCGCCTCAGTGACCTCGGCCGTGTAAGCCGCGCCGAGCCGGTCGACTGGCCGGCCAGCCGTCTCGCGAAGCCTCGCAGCGACCATCTCAAACAGCTTCCTGGCCGCCTGGGCGGCAACCTGGTCAGCGACGGCCTGGTCCGCCGCGGCCTCGTCATCGGCGGCATGCTGGGCGGCGGCGCTCGGGTGGGCCGTGCTGAGGGTTGCTCGCTCGGCGCCCTTGCCCAGATTTCGACCGGAGGTCTCGGCCGTGCTGGCAATAGCCCGGGCTGCCCGCTCAGCGGCCGCGGCGTGGCGTGCGGCCCGGTCGAACAGCAGCGCACCCTCGGCAAGCATCAGCTCGATATCCTGGCCGATCGGTACCTTGATCGCCGCATCATGCCGCCAGTGGGCGATCGGATCGCCCCAGGCCTCGACCCTGAAATGCCACAAGCCTTCGCCGGACGGCGTCACGTCAGCGCCGTACCGGTCGGTTCCCTTGGCGAGCTCGCGCATACCGACCAGCGGCTGGCGCGTGCCCGACGGATCGCGCAGCACGACGCCCGCCCCGAGCATCTCGTGTCCCTCGCGAAACACGGTCGACGTGACCTGTACGGTCTCGCCGGTGACTGCCTTGGCCGGACGCCGCCCGCAGTCCACCATTGGCTGGATATCGAGGATGGGAATCCTGCCGATCACTGGAGAAAACTACCCAGCGCGGCGCGGTCGCATGCAACCGGGGCTGGTCCGGCGGCCGGAATTTCACGGTCGCGCGGGAGCCGGTTGACCGCCCGGCTCGGTCGCGTGCGAGGCGGGGTGACAGCGTGCCGGGCCGGGGTCGGTGGCGCCGGTAGCCCTAATCACGCATTAAGGTCACTCAGCGTGAGAGCAATCCGCCGGTTCACCATCCATCCCGCGTTGCCCGAGCCGCTCGCCCCGCTGCGCACCTTGATGCTCAATCTGCGCTGGTCGTGGCATGCCCCGACGCGCGAGCTGTTCGCTGAGATCGATCACGCGGCCTGGGACCGTTCGGGACACGATCCAGCCGCGCTGCTCGCATTGGTCTCGCAGCAGCGGCTGGCCAGCCTGGCTGCGGATCCTGATTTCCTGAGGCGGCTCAGCGACGCGGTCGATGAGCTCAGTGTGTACCTGACCGGTCCCCGCTGGTACCAGTCTTCTGGTCAGCTGACCGATGGTCCTGCGGCCATCGCCTACTTCTCGCCTGAGTACGGGATCACCGCTGCGTTGCCGCAGTACTCAGGCGGGCTGGGCATCCTGGCCGGGGATCACCTCAAGTCGGCAAGCGACCTGGGCGTCCCGCTGATCGGGGTCGGGCTCCTTTACCGGCATGGCTACTTCACCCAGACGCTGTCCGCTGAGGGCTGGCAGGCCGAGCGGTACCCGGCCACCGATCCGGCTGGCTTGCCGATCGCCCTGCTGCGGGACGAGGCTGGCGCGCCGGTGCGGGTGATGGTGGGCCTGCCGGAAGATGCCGAGCTGGGTGCGCACATCTGGGTCGCCAGCGTCGGACGGGTACCGCTGCTGCTGCTCGATTCCTACATCGAGGACAACGATCCGCGGCTGCGGGAGGTAACTGACCGGCTGTACGGCGGTGGCGGCGACCACCGGCTGCGCCAGGAGCTGCTGCTCGGCATCGGCGGCGTGCGTGCCGTCAGGCGCTATTGCGCGATCACCGGTCACCCCGCGCCGGAGGTCTTCCATACCAACGAGGGCCACGCCGGCTTCCTCGGCATCGAGCGGATCAGGGAGTACCTGGCCGCCGGGGCGTCATTCGCCGAGGCGATCGAGCTGACCAGGGCGGGTACCGTCTTCACCACCCACACTCCGGTCCCCGCCGGGATTGACCGGTTCGCCAAAGGACTGGTGGAGCAGCAGTTCGGCGCCGACGGCGGTGAGTCGGCCCTGCCGGCGGACCGGTTGCTCGCGCTCGGCGCTGAGACGTACCCGGGCGGCGACCCGGACGTCTTCAACATGGCCGTGATGGGCATGCGCCTGGCCCAGCGGGTCAACGGTGTCAGCAAGCTGCACAGCGAGGTGAGCCGGGAGATGTTCACCGGGCTGTGGCCTGGTTTCGATACCGCTGAGGTTCCCATCGGGTCGATCACCAACGGCGTGCACGGCCCGACCTGGGTGGCTACCGAGATCCTGAGCCTGGCCGAATCCGGTCACCAGGCCGGCGACGCCGACTGGCCCGCCGATGACAACGCGGCCTGGACCGCAGTCGCGGCCGATCCGGCCAGGATCTTCCAGATCCGCGCGCTGCTCCGCGGCCGCTTGGTGCACCAGGCGCGATCCCGGCTCCGGGCATCCTGGCGCCAGCGGGGCGCGTCCGACGCTGAGCTGGCCTGGATCGGCGGTGCGCTTGATGAGAAAATCCTGACCATCGGGTTCGCCCGGCGAGTCCCTTCCTACAAGCGCCTGACTCTGATGCTGCATGATCCGGAGCGGCTCAGGGCGCTGCTGCTCGACCCCGATCGGCCGGTGCAGATCGTGATCGCCGGCAAGGCGCATCCAGCCGACGACCCCGGCAAGGCGCTGATCCAGCAGATGATCCGGTTTGCCGATGACTCAGCGGTGCGGCACCGCATTGTCTTCCTGCCTGATTACGACATGGCGCTTGGCCGGACCCTGGTCCAGGGCTGTGACGTGTGGCTGAACAACCCGCTGCGGCCCCTTGAGGCGTGCGGGACGTCAGGGATGAAGGCGGCTCTGAACGGTGCGCTGAATCTCTCCGTGCTCGACGGTTGGTGGGATGAGTGGTTCGACGGGGAGAACGGCTGGGCGATCCCGTCGGCCGACTCGGTGATAGATCCGGAGCGCCGGGATGGAGTCGAGGCCGCGGCACTGTACGACCTGCTCAGCCTTTCGGTGGCACCGATGTTCTATGACCGGGGAAGTGACGGCCTGCCGCGCCGCTGGCTGGAGATGATCACCCACACGCTGCGGACGATGGGGCCCAAGGCGCAGGCCACCAGGATGGTGCGGCAGTACTCGACCGAGCTGTATCGGCCAGCCGCCCAGGCTTGCCGTGCGCTGGCTGTCGGCGCCGATGGCGCCTTCACCGGCGCGGCCGAGCTGGCCGCCTGGAAGCAGCGGGTCACCGCTGCCTGGCCAGGCGTTCAGGTTGGGCTGGTGGATACCGACGACGGCGAGTTGCGCCCCGGCTCGAGGCTGACCGTCCGAGTTGGGGTGGCGCTCGGCGAACTCTCGCCCGATGACGTGACCGTCGAGGTGGTCTACGGGCGGGCGGGCGACGACGACGAGATCGCCGATCCGGTCCGTGCCGAGCTGTCGCTCGAGACGCAGCCGGGTCCGGATTCGGTCGCCTGGTACTGCGGCGATGCGATCCTCGGCCAGCCGGGGCCGTTCGGCTATACGGTCCGGGTGCTGCCGCGCCATCCGCTGCTCTACGGCCCTGCCGAGATGGGCCTGATCTCAGCGCCGGTCGCGACGGCTGGAATGGTGAGCGGCGATCTGCGGTAAAAGCCCAGGTCGGTAGCCGTAACCGAGGTCGGATACTCGATGTGATTAAGAAGTTACGGTGCGCAGTAAACCGCATTGCTCCCTTTAACGTCATTCAAGCGAAGACATCAGGCGTGCCCGGCGAAATTTGTCGTCTTGCCGGTCAGAACGCCTGCAAAATCTAGGCTCATGTGACATCCTGTGATTCGACGGCTCCAATGAGTAGTGGCCAGAGTGGTCACTCTCAGTCACAACATCATCACCGCCGAAGTAAATGAGAGGAACCGCAGCCGTGAGAACCCAGATCAAGCCGGACAATCGCCTCCTAACGCCCGCCGAGGTTGCGGCCATGCTTCGGGTCGACCCGAAGACCGTGACCCGGTGGGCCAGAGGCGGCAAGCTCTCCTCGATCCGCACCCCGGGCGGCCACCGCCGGTACAGCGAGTCAGAGGTGCGAGGCTTCCTGAACAGCTGGCAGGGAGTGAGTCTGCCGCGTGCGGTCGGTGAGTAACCGAGCAGCCGATCCTGCGGCTCGGACGCAGGAGCCTGCCCGGTTAGTCACCGGGCAGGCTCCTGCAGCTACCGCTCTGCGGAGCGCAGTTGCGCAGCGATGGATCGATGCGCCTGCTGGCCGCATCACGGTATCGCTCCTGGCTTAGCCTGCCCGGGGAACCGGGGAATGCTCGGGTAAGAGCTGGACGGTCGCGGCTCGATCTGCGATGACCTTCTGCGTAAGATCACCGATGCGCGGGCAGGAGCCCGGGCGACTCCTGACTCTGGCGCGGCTGGGCAGCCGCACCGCGGACCGGCGGAGGTGCTCATGGGCGAGTTCGTGCGAGTGGAGACCGACCAGGCGATCGCAACGATCCGGCTGGACCGGCCGCCGATGAACGCACTGAATGCCCAGGTTCAGACTGAGATCGCGGCAGCTGCGGCCCAGGTCGGTGAGGACCAGCAGGTCCGCGCTGTCGTCATCTATGGTGGCGAGCGGGTGTTCGCCGCTGGTGCCGACATCAAGGAGATGGAGCACGCCAGCTACACCACGATGGCCGCCGACAGCAGGCGGCTGCAGGACTCCTTCACCGCTGTGGCCAGGATCGGGAAGCCGGTGGTCGCGGCGATCACCGGCTATGCGCTGGGCGGCGGCCTCGAGCTTGCCCTGTGCGCGGACTTCAGGGTCGCTGGCGAGAGCGCGAAGGTCGGTCAGCCCGAGATCCTGCTCGGCGTGATCCCCGGAGCCGGCGGCACGCAGCGGCTGCCGCGGCTGATCGGGCCAGCAAGAGCCAAGGACATCGTCTTCACCGGCCGGTTTGTCGGCGCGGCAGAGGCGCTGGCGATCGGGCTGGTCGACAAGGTCGTACCCGACGCCGAGGTGTATCAGGCAGCGCGGGAACTGGTCGCCAGATACGCGCATGGTCCCGCGGTGGCGCTCCGGGCCGCCAAGCAGGCGATCGACGAGGGCCTCGATGCCGATCTCGATACCGGGCTGGAGATCGAGCGGCTGCACTTCGCCGGCCTGTTCGCCACGGAGGACCAGCGCACGGGCATGCGCAGCTTCGTGGAGAATGGACCAGGGAAGGCTACGTTCGCCGGACGGTAGCCAGCGACCTGCCTGGTCCGGGTTGGCCGGGCTGGCCGGGCTCGGTGGCGGGCGGCAGATCGGTGCCGCCTCGCATCGGGTGCTGGCTAGCATCGATTGTGGCTGGTTGCTGGCATCGACTGTGGCTGGCGGGGACTGGGCAGAACGGAACGACAGATGACCGACGCGAATGACAGCGCGCGGGCCGATGATGGCCTGTCCCTGGAGATGGTGACTGCGGCGCTGCGGGCTGACAGCAGTGACATCGCCATCTACGCCAGGGTGCTGACCGAGTCTCTGGGCGAGTCCCTGCCGCCAGGCTGCGTCACCGTGGAGCGGGCCAGGACCATGTCGGACCGGGCGAAGAACCGCCCGGGAACCATCACCAAGATCGCGGTCCGGCTCGGCGAGAAGACGATGACCCTCGGCGTCCAGCGTGGTGCACCGGTCGCCGAGGTCTGCCATGAGGTCCGCGGCATCGTGCTGTCCAGGAACACCGTCCCGATCAGCGAGTGGGCGGCCGAGCTGGCCAGGGGGCTGGTCGCGCACGCCGAGCAGAACGCGGCCACCGCCACGGCGCTGCGCCGCCTGGTGGCCGGAAGCTAGGCGGGGTCGTGCACCAGGCCTACCGATCTGCCCTCATCACCGGAGCATCCAGCGGGATCGGCGAGCACATCGCCAGATTGGCAGCGGCAGACGGCATCGACCTGGTGATCGTGGCGCGCCGGACCGAGCGGCTGGACCGGCTTGCGGTGGCCATGCGCGTCGCCCACCAGGTGAACGTCGAGGTGCTGACCGCGGACCTGACCACCGAGACCGGGGTGGCGGCGGTGCAGAGCAGGCTGGCCGAGAAGGACAGGCCAATCGAGCTGCTGGTCAATAACGCAGGCTTCGGCGTGCCTGGTGAGTTCGCCGAACTCGGGCCCGATGCCGTCGTCGGCCAGGTCATGCTGAACGCGCTCGCCCCGGTGCGACTCACCCACGCGGCGCTGCCAGCCATGCTGGCCGCCGGGCATGGCGGGGTGCTCAACGTGTCCTCGGTCGCCGGGTTCCTCGCGCTGCCCAGATCGGCTGTGTACGGCGCGACCAAGGCGTTCGTGACCTCGTTCAGCGAGAGCCTGCACGCCGAGGTGATCGGCCGGGGGGTGCACGTCACAGCGCTGTGCCCGGGATTCACCAGGACCGAGTCCCAGGACACGCCGGACGAGCTAGCCGGGGTGCCGCGATTCGCCTGGCTGGACCCGGATCGGGTGGCCAGGGCCGGGCTGGCCGCGGTCGCCGCCGGACGACCGCTGTGCGTGCCGGGCACGCAGTACCAGGCGGTCACCGGCCTGTCGCGGATTGTCCCGCGCCAAGCGATTCGTTATGCCATAAAAGCGGCTTGGCGCCGGTAGCCGGCCCGCTTCCGTGGCCGCCGTCAGCCACCGGACGCGATCCGATCCGTAAGCTATTAGGTCATGAAGGTGCAGGACCGGACGCCGGAGCGGCTTGGGCCGTACCGCCTGCTGAGGCGGCTCGGCGAGGGCGGCATGGGGGTCGTGTACCTGGCCGCCGACGCGGCCGGCCAGCTGGTGGCGGTCAAGGCCCTGCATCCGGCCATGGCCGCGGAGGAGAACGCCAGGCGGCGGCTGGCCCGCGAGGTCGAGACGATGCGCCGGGTGCGCAGCCCGTACGTGGCCGAGGTCGTCGATGCCGACGTGGACGGCGATCCGCCCTACATCGTAACCAGATACGTCCCCGGGCTGACGCTGGATGCCATCGTCAGCCAGAGCGGCCCGCTGATGGGTACTGCGCTGGCCAGGCTGGCGTGCGGCCTGGCCGAGGCACTCGCGGCCGTGCATGCCGCCGGCGTGGTGCACCGCGATCTCAAGCCGGGCAACGTGATGATCGCCGACGGCGAGCCGGTGGTCATCGACTTCGGCATCGCCCAGCTGCCTGAGACGAGCCGGCTGACTATGACCGGCATGTTCATGGGTACACCCGGCTACCTGGCGCCCGAGGTCATCGAGGGCAAGGAAAGCGGCTGCGCCGCGGACGTGCACTCGCTCGGCGCCACGCTGGCGTTCGCCGCCATCGGCCGGCCGCCGTTCGGCACCGGGACATTCGAGACCATCTTCTACCGGATCGTGCACGGCCAGCCGGACCTGGACACCCTGCCGGTCCCGCTGCGCCCCCTGGTGCTCCGGTCGCTGTCCCGTGACCCCGCCGCCCGGCCGTCCGCGGCCGAGCTTAGCCAGTGGGCGGCGTCGCTGGACCCGGCTGCATTGGTGCCTGGCCCGGCGATGCTGGTGGCCGGCGATACCGTGACCGGCGGTCCCGCAGCCGCCGGTGCCGCTGCGGGGGGCGCCGTGGCCGGCGGTGCCGTAGCTGGCCGGCCAGCGGCGATGCTGGGCGGGCCCTCGGACACGATGGTTGATCAGCCTGGCGGCCTGGCCAGGCCGAATTCGACCCGGCCGCTGCCCGCGGCGAGGCCTGGCGACGTGCGCGACCTGCTGCCACCGGTGCACTACGGTCCGGTCGGCGGCGTGCCTGACGCCCCCGGTCTGCCAGCCGATCGCCGCACCGG
>Ga0208565_1000160_pt1 | contig 55997 bp, 52 predicted proteins | sample Sb_taG_7_FD_187706 | JGI IMG/M metagenome (GOLD analysis project Ga0208565, IMG submission 187706) | Peat soil microbial communities from Weissenstadt, Germany - Sb_50d_2_FS metaG (SPAdes) (version 2) | ecosystem: Environmental > Terrestrial > Soil > Wetlands > Peat | place: Germany... | reverse complement strand
GGGTCGCTGTAGTCTCCCGCTGTACGCCCGTGCCGTGCATATACCGGCCGCGGACCGCCGACAAACCGGACCCTAGCCAGTTCGTACCGTTCCCTGTGGCGCAGCCAGCGTTGGCGGCCTGGCAGTCCGGTAATGGCGCAATGCAAGCTCGGCCGACCCGGCTGCGGCCGGTGGCGAGGGAGCCGCGCGCGGCAGCAGCCGCGGCGTCCGTAGGGCCTGCGTCCGGAGGAGGCGAGCGAAGCTGATGTGACGCCAATCACGATGCAATTTCTCCGCTAGCGGATGAACTCCGCCACCGCCGCGTGCTTACGCGCCGCCGCGTGCGCCTCGATGCGGTCCCAGGCCGCGACCGCCCCGGCCACCTCGTCATCGCAGGCACCCTCGTACCGGTCATCCTCCCCGGCCGCCTCGGCCGCGAACCCGGCCAGCGCGTTACACCCCGGCATGACATCCAGCAGCATCCCCGCGGCGAACCCCGCCGCCCGGGACGGGTACTCCCCCGGAGCCCGCCGCGCCGATCCCGGCTGGCCCGGGCCGCGCCGCGCCAGGCCGACCGGTTGCCCGCCGGCCAGCCCCAGCCGGGCGCACGCCGCCGCCTCCTCCGCGGTGATCCGCCGGCACTCGGCCACGATCGCGTCCAGGTCGTACTCCCACGCCCCCGGCAGCCCATACGGGTCGGGTTCCTCCTCATCGGGATCCGGCGGCTCGTCCCGGCCGGCCTGAGAGTCGCACCACGCCAGCCACTCCTCCCCGGTCATCGGGTCCGGGGTCGGCACTGGCTCGCGGGCGGGATCCTCGTCCCGCCCGGATCCCGCGGAAGCCGGCCCTCGACGCATGCGCCACCACCGTTCGGAGGAAAGATCTTCTATAGAACATCATAGCGAATTTAGCCTGGCCATACCAGGGAATTAACTAATATTCGAATAAATTTACTAGAGTGATCATTGTGAAAACCGGGCCTTTGAGACGGTCCGCCTGGATGTACCGTGAGGAGGACATCTGGGCCTACCCCAGCCGTAGCCGACTCATAGCACGAGATGGCGGCGCAGTCGCCCGACGGCCTTTATCACCAGGACGGCCGGCGGCGCGGATCTCGACGAGCTCGCCACGCCCTCGCAACCGCGCCAGCGGCAACACCGGGTCGGCACGGCTGCCGATCACCAGGTGAATCTGCGGGGGTAGATTCTCCAGCAGGAAGGCCATCCCGTCCTGCACGTCGCGCGCGTCGATGACATGGTAGTCGTCGAGCACCAGCACGACATCGTTCGAGATGGCGTCGAGGTCGTTGAGCAGAGTGACAAGGCCCGCCTCACTCGGCGGCTGGGGCGATTGCAGGAGCGAGAGCGCACTTGCACCAAACCCGCGCGCCCCCGTATTCAGCGCGGCGACAAGGTACGTCCAGAACAACGCGGGATCGTTGTCGCGCTGGTCGAGCGAGAGCCACGCCACGGACCGCCCATCGGCCGGAGCGGCTGCCAGCCACTCCGCCAGCAGGGTCGTCTTACCGAACCCGGCCGGAGCCGACACAAGTGTCAGCGCCGACTCCGCCCCGCGGCTCAGGCGAGCGCATCTGCGCGCGACGCCGAGACTCGAGCCCTTGCGCCTAGCGCAGACCGCTAATCGCGCCGAGGTGGCGGTCGCGCAGCTCGATGATTGTCTTCTTGCGGGTGGAGACCAGCAGGTCAGGTGAGCCCAGGTGAACGTCCGGGTAGGCATGGGCGGCCGGGAGCCCGGCCGCGCGCATGACCTGGAAGCCGCGTTCTGGGATGCCCGACTGGCTCAGGCTGAAGTAACTCGCAAGATCCTTGACCCGCAGATCGCCATCCGTTCGGCCGAAACGCTGGTTGCCTTTGCCGATCACCCAGCACACCGCCGCCGCGATCGCCTCGGGCCTGGCCGTCTTACGCGACAAGGCAGGCAGCTCCGGCACGGCCCGGGCCAGCAGCCGCCGGCACGCCGTCCGGTACTCGGCGCCGAACAGGTCGTCGCAGCAGCGGTCGCAGGCGGCGAGGACCTCTCCGACCCGGTCACGGACGCCCGCAGGAACGCCGTCCCAGCCGAACTCCTCGTCCGGCAGCGGCGTGTCGTCGAGCGAGTCGAGCGCTTCCTGTCCGCCGACCTCCTCGGCCAGCGTCCGGAGGAACTGCTGCCCGGGCTCGAACGGCTCGTCCTCCCAGGGTTTCTCGTCGCCGAGCACGCCCATCGCGGCAAGCAGGGCCATCGGCCCCTGCGGCCGTGGCGAGCGGATGACCCGCTGATACTCCGGCTCCCATTCGTCGACCGCGGCGAGAGTATCGTCGGTCAGCGCCGCCCGGATCCCGCGCTCAGCGTGGCAGAACCGGATGAACGCGCGTAGCAGGGCCGGCACCTTGCTCAGTTGCCCGGGGCTGGCCACGATCTTGCGCGGGATCCAGTCGGCCAGCAGGATCTCCACCGCGACCGGGCTCCATCGCAGCGGGTCGCCCGGCCCGTAGTCGGTGCCGAACCACAGGACCTGATCCAGCAGATCCCGGTGATCAGCATCGTCGAGCGGCTGGCCGAACGGTGAGCCGAAGAACCGCTTTGCCAGCTTCCTCTTCGCGGGCTCGCCCCACGTGGGCCGGACGTATCCGGTTCCGCCTTCAGGCAGCAGCCGGAGCAGCCACTCGGTCAGCGGCCGAGAGCCCGGCCAAGTCTCGGTCTCAGCCGGCGGGAACATGATCGCGCCCACCTCGATCGCCTCGGCTGCCCGGACTCGCGCGTCCGCGAGGCTGATATCGCCGAGCCGCACGTCCGGGTCGTCCGTTATCTCCCGCATGCGCTCGATCACCTCACCGATCGAGCCTGGCGCGGCGAAGGCGTCCTTCACTATCGTGCCGAGGTTGTGGTCGATGTAGATGACCGCGGTCAGCTCATGGCCGGGCAGCCGCGCGCCGAGCAGCACGCTGTCCCCGTCGCCGAGCACATGCGTGCTCTCCGCCGCGCGGTAGACCGAGGCCTCGCCGAGCCGGGCCAGCCAGTCCGGCAGCGGATGCGGCCGCGCCGCCAGCGCCCGCCGGGCCCGGGCCCGGGTCAGCTCGTCCGGGCCGAGTTCGGCCAGCGCGGCGAGCAGCGCCGTGGTCTCCGGCAGCACGATCTCGGTGAAGGACTCCAGCAGCTCGGGCAGCGTGGGGAGCTCCGGGCCGCCAGAGCGCTCGCGCTCGAACGGGTTCTGCCCGCGAGGGTCGACTGCGGTAAGCAGATTGCTCACGTAATAGAGGAAGTCCAGCGGCTCGCCGCTGGCCAGGCTCTGGGCGACAGCAGAAAGCAGGTCGGCCGGGCCGGGCCCGGGCCCGGGACGTGCCTGCCGCCTGCGCTTGTCCCGCGCCGCCTGCCGCCCGCGATTGTGCGGGTGCCGTCCGCGTTTGGCCATGAACGGCAACTTATCGCAGTGGCTGGATCAGTGCGCACCTTGTTCCGGCAGAGGTACGCGTTGTATGCGTCACCGGAGACGGGGCGCCTGGGCCAGGCTGCCGACCTGAGGCAACGGGCGCGGGCCAGGACCGGATGCTTATCGAGTGTGGCAATTACCCGTGCGGTGACAGCCACTGACATCTTCACGGCATAACACCCGACACTCTCGGGATGCCCAGAGGGCCACGTCCGCGCAGCGGCTCCCTCTTTGGCTCCCTCCAAGTTACTGGGGATCGTCATCCCTCTGGCGACACACAATCCTCATGTCTCACGGGAGTCTGACCGCACAGGTAAGGGACCTGGCGGGGCCGGGAAGGTCATGCCGGTGAGTGCCTCGCAGGCCTGCCAGAGGCGGCCGGCGAGCTGCTCGTCACGGGCTTTCCTGGCGTAGCGGACCTTGCGGGGGGAGCCTGCGAGCTCGCCGGGACCGCCTGGCCCGTAGTAGTCGCCCCCCTGCGCCTGGGGATCGGTGGCGGCTCGCAGCACCGGCAGCGCGCCGCGCGCGGCAGGCTGGCCGGTGAACCGGGTGCCCAGCTCGAGCACCAGCGCCGAGACGCCGCCACCGCCGAGACGCGGCCCGCTGGACAGCAGCCCGGTGCGGCTATAGCCGGGGTGGGCGCCCACGCTGAGCGTGCCGGCGCCGACCGCGCGCAGCCGGCGGTCCAGCTCCACGGTGAACAGCGCGTTGGCCAGCTTGGACTGGCTGTAGGCCCGCCACCGGCCGTAGCCATGCTCGCTTTGCAGGTCATCCAGCCGGATGGAACCCAGCCGGTGGACCAGGCTGCTGACCGTCACCACCCGGCTGCCCGGGCGGCGGGACAAGGCCGGGAGCAGGCGCCCGGTGAGCGCGAAGTGCCCCAGGTGGTTAGTGCCGAACTGCAGCTCAAACCCCTGGGCGGTGGTCCGCCGGCGGGGCACGGCCATCACCCCGGCATTGTTGATGAGCAGATCCAGCCCTCCGGCGCGGTCCAGGAGCTGGCCGGCCAGGCGGGCGACCGAGTCCAGATCGGCCAGGTCCAGCTGGACGAGCTCGACGCTGGCGGCGGGCAGCTCCGCCACGATGGCGGTGCGGGCGGCCCGACCGCGGCCGGGGTCGCGGGCGGCCAGCAGCACGTGGGCACCGTGGCGGGCCAGTTCCAGCGCTTGATGGAAGCCGATGCCGCTGTTGGCGCCGGTCACCAAAGCGGTGCGGCCATCCTGCCCGGCCATATCGGCGGCCGCCCACCGGGTCAGCATGACGGTTCTCCGATCGCCTCAGCAAGCCCGGCCAATCCTTGCATTACAGCACCGGCAGGCCCGCCAGTACCAGCTGTATCCCGACCGGGCCCGGTGACAGCGGGACTTGACGATCCCTTCCGCCACCCCAGCAGGACGGCCACCTCCGCACTGCGCCCGCGGGTGCCTCACCCCGCCGCTGGCGCCCGCACCCCTGCGCCCGCCCGCCTCTGAGGTGTCACATTGTGCATAGGGCGAGGCGCGCACTGCCGCCGTTTAGGGCGGTTCTGGCGGAGCGACCTCCGGAGAACTGTTGCCGTGTATGACGGGATTTTCCGCGCGCACCGGTTTATTCTGGCTGTATCGGCGCTCGGTCCCGCCGGCCTCCCGGTCGGCGCGCTACCTCCGGGAAACCCGGCGCCGGAAAAGGGTGGGGATAGACATGGCGGGTAACCAGCTGCCGTCGGTTCAGTACATCGTTCAGCTCATGCTCGAGAATCGCTCGTTTGACCATATGCTGGGATTCCTGTATTCCGGCTCGGGGAATGTCTCCCCGGCAGGTCAGAAGTTCGAGGGCCTGACTGGCAGTGAGTCGAATACCGACGCGAGCGGCAATACGGTGACGGTTTATCGGATCGATCCCACGGCTGCGGGGGCCTATTTCATGCCGGGCGCTGATCCCGGTGAGGGATACGCGAACACCAACGCGCAGCTGTTCGGCAGCGGTAACCCGCCGAGCCCGCCGGTGGCGACCAATTCCGGTTTCGTCACTAACTATGCCGACGCCATCAGCTACGATCAGCGTTCGAAGCGAAGCGTGCAGACCGGCACGACCGCCTCGCAGATTATGGGGATGTTCACTCCGGCGGGGCTGCCGGTGCTCTCTGGCCTCGCCGCCGGCTTTGCGGTCTGCGACCACTGGTATAGCTCGGTGCCTACCGAGACCTTCCCGAACCGGGCCTTCGCCTGTGCTGCGACGAGCCAGGGGCATATGAATGACGGCGTGGCGTCCTACACCGTGCAGAGCATCTTCGGCCTCATGACCGCGCATAACCTGAGCTGGAAGATATACGGCTATAACGAGGAGTCGCTGACCCGCAAGAACTTCCCCGATACCACGAGTGCACCCGACTCCTGCTTCGGGAAGTTCACCGACTTCCAGGCCGACGCGGCCGCGGGCAAGCTGGCTCAGTACTCGTTCCTCGAGCCGAGCTGGGGATCGACGGGAAACAGCCAGCACCCCAACTACGACGTCTCGCTCGGTGAGCAGCTGATCCAGGATGTCTACAACGCCGTCCGCGGCGGTCCGGGCTGGGCTCAGACGCTGCTGTTCATCACCTATGACGAGCATGGCGGCCTGTACGATCATGTGCCGCCGCCGCTGGGTGCGACCCCGCCGGACAAGACACCCGGCGATTACGGTTTTGACTTCACCCGGTTCGGGGTCCGGGTCCCGGCGGTCCTGGTCTCGCCCTTGATCCCGGCCGGCACGGTGTTCCGGCCGACCGGGTCGACGCCGCTGGACCATACGTCGGTGCTCAAGACGATCGAGACCCGCTGGGGCCTTCCGCCGCTTACCGCCAGGGACGCCGCAGCGCCCGACGTGGGTGATGTACTCAGCCTGGCTACCCCCCGGACCGGTGATCTTCCCGAGGTGACCACGCCGGTTTCCAGCGGCGCCAACCCGGCGGAGGCCGAGGTGTCGCATATCCAGATGGTTAACGCCCAGCTAACCTCACAGCTGCCCGTCCCGCTGGGCGAGCTGCATTCCGCGCCGCTGCTAGCCGCTCAGCAGTCACCGGCGGACTACGACCACTACGTCGCCGCCCGCACGGCCACCTGGAAGGCAGCCAAAGCGCAGGGCCACGCTCCGCCCGGCTGAGGGGGCGGGCAGCAGGCCGCTCTGACGTCCCGCAGCGGGCAACGGCGCCGGCCCGTCCCGCAGGCTCCGGCAGCGCTGCGGAGAGAACGCTAATCCCCGGCACGGCGTCCGGGTACTCGGCTTCCCGACCGCAGTCCGTGTCGCCGCGCGCTACCGTCTTGACGCTGGCACGGTCGAGGAGGCGCTGCTGGACTTCGAGGCCAGAGGGTGGGTCCGCCACCTCAGCTCGCGGTTCCCGGTGACGACGCGCGCCGGGCCCTGCTCGCAACGAAGAAGCCACTCGCCCCGGCGGCCTCGTCCATGACTCGATCCGGACCGCCTTCCCAGAAGACGGGGAGCGGTGATGGTGTCCGACCCGAGGTCCTGACCGGCCCAGACCTGCTGGCAGTGGCTCAGGCCAAACTGGGCAGAGGACAGCATCCCGCGATGGGGCTGCCGGGCTGGCTGACCGGTCGCGGCGGTCGCGGACCAGATGCGGCCGTCCCGGCGGCGCGAGCCACAGGAGTAGGCCGGACTTCAGGAAGTCACCAGATCACCTGCGTAGCGATCCTGCACCCTCCACTATGTCAAGGTCAGCGCTGGGCTTGGAAGGGCTCGATGAGCTGGCCGACCATGAGCCGTAGGGGCGGCGCTGCCGGGTCGTCCTGCTCGACGGGGACCGGGCGGCCGTCCAGGCCGGTGCGGCCGACGCGGCTGGCGCGCGAGGGGAACCTCGCCCGGCCGGCCAGGACGTCCCAGATCGTCAGCACGACGCCGAGGTTCGCGTCCTGGATGTCCGTCGCGTGGTGCAGCCGGTGGTACGCGGGGCTAACCAGGACCCGGCCGAGCGGACCGAAGGTCCAGCGGAGGTTGGCGTGCTGCAGGGTGCCCACGCAGACGTAGGCGGTGATGAGCACCGGGTCGATCGGGCGCGCGGGCATCAGGATGACGACCGGGATGGACGCCAGCAAGAACCCGGTCGTGTGCATGAGAGGGTGCGCGCGGAACGAGGTCAGCACGCTGAGCTCCTCCTGGCTGTGATGCAGGGCGTGGAAGCGCCACAGCGCATCGAACCGGTGGTCGGCGTAGTGGGCCAGCCAGTTCGCGGCATCCATGGCCACGATCGTGAGCGGGACGAGTAGCCAGCCGGGCCAGTTCCGCGCCGACTGCAGCTCGATCCACTGAGCGTGCCCGCCGATCATCATGGCCGCCCCGACGCTGAGCAGCGTCATCAGCGGGATCACCACGATGGCGTGCAGGGTCAGGAAGCACGCGTCCTGGACGTGGCCGCGGGCCAGGACCGGACGGGGTTCGGCCGGCCAGATCCGCTCGCAGACCCCGGTGAGGACGACCAGCCCCACCAGGAGCGGTGCGGCCAGCTCCGCCCAGCCTGCCGAGAGCACGGGCTCGAGGCTGCCCTGCCTGAGCAGCCCGGTGACGGCAACCCACAGCAGGAAGGCCGTGACCGCGGCTAGGACGAACGAGGAAGGGCTCAGACGCCGCGCCAGGCGTGCTGGTACCTCGATCTGCCGAACGGCCACCCGGAGCTCCCTCCACTCGTCCCCTTGCCCAAGATCACGGAACGGCGGCGTAACTGGTTCACCAGCCAGGACACGTTGCGCGGGCCTCCCGGTTCACGCGATGCTGTGACCCGTGGCTGGGCTCGAGGTGGCGGTGCTGTTCGCGATGGCGCGGCTGGGCGGCGCTGCTGCGGTCCGCATCGCGCGCGGCCGACGCTAGCCGGGTCAGCGTCTGGTGTCCTTCGGCGTTGCGACTCATCGGGAACCTCGCTTCACATGTGCGGTCATCGTGTCTGGTTGCAGGCGGCGGACCTCGAGCAGCTCGAGTCCGAGAGTCTCGATCTGGGCCAGCACGCCGTGCAGCGCGGCCTGGTCCGCCACGGCGCCGCGCAGCAGCGTGTCCTGACCTTGTGTCTCGGCACGCAGGCCGGGGAACGCGCGCAGCATGATCGCGCCCAGGTGGCCGCGGACCCGGATCTTGTAGCTCGTCTCGAAGCTCGCTGGCGGCTTCCGGTCGCGCTGCTTGCCGGTCACCGGCTCGCCTCCCGGCCCGACGCGAGGGCCCGTGCGATGCTGGCCGGGGCGAAGATGCACAGGACGGCGAGCAGGATGGACAGGGCGAGCCCGGCCGGGAGCAGGCGGGGTTGCGCTGGTCATCGATTGCTCGGGGCGGGGATGGGTGATGGCGGGATTCATGTGGGCTCCAGTTCCTGGTCGTCTCCATGACCGAGAGCAAGGCTCGTGCCCGCGGGGGTGAGCAGACGTCACACGGCGGGGTGATTCGCGACCGGAAGCGGGCGTAGGGTAAGGGCGGGGCCGGTCAAGGAGGGCGCCGTGAGGCCTGCCACCTGGTCCGGGGCCGCCGATACTCCGGCAGCTCCCGTGGTGCGGGCCGGGGTCGTCTCCCGGCCCGGGCTTTTCGAGCTGCTCGGCGCGGCCGGGCGCGTGACCGAGGTGTCGGCGCCGCCGGGAAGCGGGAAGACGTTCCTGGTGCGCTCCTGGATCGGCGAGAGCGGCCTGGCGGAGCGGGCCGCCTGGGTGCCGCTGCAGGGCGAAGAACGCGACCCGCAGCGGTTCTGGCTGTCCGTGCTCGGCGCGCTGCGGGACACGGCCGCCGGGTCGAAGCTGGTCCGGCCCCTGACGGCGGCTCCCGATCTGGACGGCTGGGCGGTCGTCGAGCGGCTGCTGACCGATCTGGGCGGGCTCGAGGACCGGGTCTGGCTGGTGATCGACGACGTGCACGAGCTGCGTTCGGCCGAGGCGCTGCGCCAGCTGGAGCTGCTGCTCATGCGCGCGCCCGCCTGGCTGCGGTTCGTGCTGGCCACCCGCCATGATCTGCGGCTGGGCCTGCACCGGTTGCGGCTGGAAGGGGAGCTGACCGAGATCAGGGCAGCCGACCTGCGCTTCACCGTGGAGGAGGCGCGGGCTCTGTTCGAGGCGGCCGGGATAGCGCTGTCCGATCCCGCGCTCGGGTCGTTGTACGAGCGGACGGAGGGCTGGGCGGCGGGGTTGCGGCTGGCGGCGCTGTCGCTGGCCGGGCACCCGGATCCGGGCCGGTTCGCGGCCGAGTTCTCCGGCAGCGAGAGGACGGTGGCGGAGTACCTGCTGGCCGAGGTGCTCGACCGCCAGCCCGAGCCGGCCCGGCGGCTGCTGCTGCGGACTTCGGTGCTGGAACGGGTGAACGGCGAGCTGGCCGACCTGCTGACCGGCGGCTCGGACGGAGAGCGGCTCTTGCAGCAGCTCGAGCAGGCCAACACGTTCGTGTCCGCGCTGGATGCACGGCGGTCCTGGTTCCGCTACCACCAGCTGTTCGCCGACCTTCTGCAGCTGGAGCTGCGGGGCAGCGCGGCGGCCGAAGTGCCCGCGCTGCACGCGGCTGCCGCCGGGTGGTACGCGCAACACGGGTACCTGATCGAGGCGGTTCGCCACGCCCAGGCGGCCGGGGACTGGGGCCTGGCCGCCCGCCTGCTGTCGGACCACTGGGTCGGCCTCGGGCTCAACGGGCTCGGCGCCACCGCGCACGAGCTCCTGGCCCGGTTCCCGGCCGGCGTGGTCGCGGCGGATGCGGAGCTGGCCGCGCAGATGGCCGGGGACGAGCTGACCCGGGGATCCCTGGAGGGTGCCGAACGGTACCTGGCTCTCGCCACCCGGGGACTGGAATCGGTGCCCGCCGACCGGCGTGAGCGCTCGCAGGTGGTACTCGCCGTCGTGCGCATGTGGTTGGCCCGCCAGCGCGGGGACCTCCCGGCCGTGGCCGAGCAGGCGCAGCGGCTGCTGGCTCCCGCCGGGGCCGCCGACCCAGCGCGCCTCGGGCTGGGCGGGGACCTGCGGGCGCTGGCGTTGATCAACCTCGGCATCGCCGAGCTGTGGACCGGTCGCTTCGAGGAGGCCGACCGGCACCTCGAGGACGGCATCGCCCTAGCGCGCCAGCTCGGCCGGCCCTATCTGGAGGTCACTGGCCTGGCAAACTGGGCGCAGCTGGTGAGCTGGCGGTCGTTCCCGCTGGGGGCGCAGCGGAGCGTGCAGGCGATCGAGCTGGCCGGGCGGCATGGCTGGACGGAGGAGCCCGTCGCTGGCCTCGCCTACCTGGCGCTGGGTGTGGCCATGGTCGCCCAGGGACAGCTCGAGGAGGCGGAGCGGTCGCTCGAGCGTGCCGAGCGCACCGTCCGGGCCGAGGTCGAGCCCGCGGCCGGGATGAGGCTCCACTACGGTCGCGGGATGCTCGAGCTCGCGCGTGGCCGGTACACCGAGGCGCTGGCCGCCATCCGAACGGCCGAGCGGCTGGCCAAGTTGCTCGTCACGGAGCACACGCTGGCCAGGCGGGGGAAATCGCACCGGCTGCAGGCGCTCGTGCGGATGGGCGAAACGCAGCACGTCGAGCACGTCCTCGCCGAGATGGACGGGGCGGAGCGCGACAGCGGCGAGATGCGCATCGCCATGGCGGCGCTGCGGCTCGCCCAGGACGATCCGGAAACGGCGATCGTCGCGCTGGCGCCCGTCATCGACGGCTCCGTTCCGTTGACGAACGCCCACCTCTGGGTGGTTCAGGCTTTCCTGCTCGACGCGACCGCCCGCGACACCCTCGGCGACGCGGGCGCCGCCAGGCGGGCCCTCGAGCGCGCCCTCGATGCGGCCAAGCCGGAAGGCCTGCTATACCCGTTCCTGGCTGATCCCGCACCGGAACTGCTCGAGCGCCACCGCCGGCACGGCACCGCGCACGCCGCCCTGATCGCTGAGATCCTGAACGTGCTAGCCGGCCGGAAGCCCGTCCAGCGGCCAGGTGAACCTCAGCACTTGCGTGAGCCGCTCAGCCACGCCGAGACCCGCGTGCTGCGCTATCTGCCGACCAAGCTATCCGCGCCGGAGATCGCCGACCAGCTCTACCTGTCGGTGAACACGGTCAAGACCCACATGCGCCACCTGTACGACAAGCTCGGCGTGCACCGGCGCCACGAGGCCGTGGAGCAGGCACGCGCCCTCGGCCTGCTGGCACCCTCGCCGCGAAGGCCCTGATCAGGAAGAGCCTCCCTCGCGTTCTTCGCGCGGGTGACCGGCGCGAATCACCCGGCCGTGTGACGCCGGCTCACCCTGCCTGACGTGAGGCTTGGTGCCGTCTGGAAGTCATTGGCCGCCGCCGTGCCGGCCGGCGGCCCCACCCCGGAAGGAATGACATGACCACCACCCAGCCCGCAGCACAGCAGATCACGCCAGCCCGTCCCAGCCACAGCCGACAGACGGCCACACCGGTGATCGCGTTTCTCGGCACCGGGCGGATGGGCGGCCCGATGGCCGCCAACCTGGCCCGCGCCGGTTTCCGCGTGCGGGCGTGGGACCGCACCGCCAGCCACGCCGCCGCCCTCATCAAGGACGGCGCGACCGCGGCGGCCAGCCCGGCCGAAGCCGTCAAGGGCGCCCAGATTCTCATCACCATGCTGGCCGACGGGCCCGCCACCGAGCAGGCATTGCGCGGGCCGGACGGGGAACTGGACATCGCCCCCGGCCTGATCTGGGTGCAGATGGCCACTGTTGGGATGGAATGGACCGAACGGTTCGTCAACACCGCCACCCGGTACCAGGTGAGCTTCTTCGATGCCCCGGTCTCCGGCAGCCAGGGACCCGCCCAGGCCGGGGAGCTGACCATCCTGGCCAGCGGCCCCTCCTGGCTGCGGGAAGCCGTTGCCCCGGTGTTCGCCGTACTCGGCCGGGCCACCACCTGGCTGGGACCGGCCGGCAACGGCACCCGAGCCAAGCTGGTACTCAACAACTGGCTCGCCGACCTCACCGAAACCACAGCGGAAACCCTCGCCTTCGCCCGCCAGCTCGACCTGGACCCCGCCCTGATCGTGGACCTGCTGGAGTCGACGCCGCTCGGATCGCCCTACGCGGCGCAAAAGGCCCGCACCATGCTGGCCGGCGACTTCACCCCCGCGTTCGCACTCAAGCACGCGCTCAAAGACGCCGACCTCGCCGCACAGGCCGCACAGGCCAGCGGCACCGAGCTCACCCTCACCAGCGCGCTGCTGCCGCGCTGGCGGCGTGCCGCCGCCAGCGGGCACGCCGACGACGACCTAGCGGTCATCTACACCACACCCTGACCCGACCGAACACACAAAAGACACCGTGGGATGTGGCCGCCGATGCCGCCCGCCTGGTCGGTATCTTCCGACGAACCTGTCCCGGCTAGAGATCGCCCGCGACCTGTCCGTCTCGCCGAACACCGTCAGCACGCACATCCGCAGCATCTACGCCAAGCCCGGTGTCCGGGACCGCTCCTCGGCGGTGCAGCGCGCGCGGGAGCTGCGGCTGCTAGCGGCCGGCCGCACGCGTTAGCCCGGCCAGCCGGGTCTGGATGTCGGCCGTGACGGAGTCGGGTGGCTGGTCGGCGTCGACCGCGACCAGGATGCCCCGTTCGGTGTAGTAGGGGACGAGCGGGCCCGTCGTCTCGGCGAACACCTGGAGCCGGTGCCGGATCACGTCGGCGGTGTCGTCGGAGCGCCCGCCCTGGCTGGCGCGGTCCAGCAGCCGCTGCGTCAGCACCGCCTCCGGCGCGTGCAGGTAGACCGCCGCGTGCACCGTCACGCCGAGCCGGGCCGCGAGTTCGGCCGCGGCGATGGCCTGCGGGAGGGTCCGCGGGAAGCCGTCCAGGATGTACCCGCCGCGGGCGGCCGCCTCGGTGACCACCGGGGTCAGCACGTCGAGCACGATCTGGTCGGGGACGAGATCGCCGCGGTCCTGGTAGGCCGCGATCTCGCGGCCAAGCCGGTCCCCGGCGCGGGCTTCGGCCCGGAGCAGGTCACCGGCGGCGATGTGCCGCACGCCGGACCAGGCCGCCAGCCGCTCGCCCTGCGTGCCCTTGCCGGCGCCCGGCGGAGCGAGCAGCAGCAGCCTCACGGCGCCGCGGCCGAAGGCCCAGGCAAATTCGGCGCTGTCAGGTCGGCCGGGATGACGATATCCCGCTTCTGGATCTTGCCGGTCGCGCCCTTGGGCAGCGAGTCCATGATCCACACGTGCCGCGGGTACTTGTACGCCGCGACCTGGCCCTTGACGTAGTCGCGCAGCTCCTCGGCGGTGGCGGTGGCCCCCGGCTTGAGGGCCACCGCGGCGCCGACCTCCTCGCCCAGGGCCGGATGCGGCAGGCCGATCACGGCGGCCTCGGCGACCGCCGGATGCTCGTAGAGCACCTCCTCGATCTCCCGCGGGTAGATGTTGTAGCCGCCCCGGATGATCAGGTCCTTCTTCCTGTCCACGATGTAGAAGTAGCCGTCGGAGTCCACCCGGGCCAGGTCACCGGTGTGGAACCAGCCCCCACCCACCTCCCCTGCCCCCTTCATGGCCTCGGCGGTGGCCTCGGGACGCTGCCAGTAGCCCTTCATCACGTTCGGCCCGCGGATCACGATCTCCCCCACCTCGCCCTCCGGGACCTCGTGGTCTTCCTTGTCCACCACGCGCATCTGGACGTCCCGGATGGGCGTGCCGATCGAGCCGGGCTTGCGCTCCCGGCCGGGGAGGTTGAACGAGGCGACCGGCGAGGTCTCCGACAGGCCGTATCCCTCAAGCACCGGGACGCCGAACGCCTCCTCGAAGCCGCGCAGCACCTCGACCGGCAGGGCCGCGCCGCCGGAGATGCACAACCGCAGCGAGGAGGTGTCGTAGTCCGCGCGGTCGGGCTGGTGTATCAGCGCCACGTACATGGTCGGCACGCCTTCGAAGACGGTGACCCGGTGGCCGGCGATGATCCGCAGGGCGTGCTCGGCGTCGAACCGCGGCAGCAGGGTCAGGCACGCCCCGGCCGCCACCGCGACGTTGAGCGCGACCGTCTGCCCGAACACGTGGAACAGCGGAAGCCCGCCGAATATCACGTCGTCGGGGCCGGCCCGGACGATGTCGGTGCGCGTCACCTCGGTGTTGCTGATGAGGTTGCCGTGAGTGAGCTCGGCGCCCTTCGGGTGGCCGGTCGTGCCTGAGGTGTAGAGGATCACCGCAGTGTCGTCGTCGCCGGCGTCCGCGACCTGGTAGTCCGGGGCGGCAGAGGCCAGCAGATCAGGGAAGCTGGCCCCGTCCACCACGATGGGTTCCGCCTCGGCCTGCTCCGCGCCGGCGCGTGCCTGGTCCGCGAACGCATGCCAGGCGAAGATCAGCCCGGCTCCGGAATCGCCGAGGTAGTAGGCGACCTCCCGCGCCTTGAGCAGCGGGTTCATCGGGACGACCACGCCGCCGGCCCGGAGCACGCCGTAGTACACCACGGGGACCTCGGCGACGTTGGGCATCATGATGCCGACCCGGTCGCCGGGTTTGAGGCCGCGCTCGTGCAGCAGCCCAGCCACCCGGGCGCTCGCCTCGTCCAGGGCCCGGTAGGTCATCGCCGCGTTGTCCACCCGCACGGCCACCCGTCCGGCGTGGGTCCGGGTGGTGTCCGTCAGGTTCTTGGCCAGGTTCGTCACGCTGCTCATTGTCCGGCCGCAGGCCCAGGCGGTCGTCGGTCCCCGGTATCAAGCCTGCCCCCGGGCGTTGGTACGCCGGCACAACCATTGTGCCGGCCGGCCGAGGAAGTGGCCCATCCTCGTGTTGCCAGCACGTTATCGCTGGGTTCGCCGCGGCCTAGCGTCGTGGATCACACCGCGAAAGGGGGCGGGATGGACACCATCCGGCGCTACTCCATGCTCATCGGCGGGGACTGGGTCGACGCGGACGAGCGGTTCGAGATCCGCAGCCCGGCCACCGAGGAGCTGGTGGCCAGCGTGGCCAAGGGCGGCCGCGAGCACGCCGACCGGGCGGTCGCGGCGGCCAAGGCCGCGCACGCCGATGGCCGGTGGTGCCGGAAGCCGCCGCCGCAGCGGGCTGCCGTGCTCGGCGCGATAGCAGATCGGCTCAGCGAGCGGGTCGACGACCTCGCCGTCCTCGAGGCGCTGGAGAACGGCGCGCCGGTCCGCCAGGCCGGGGCTTTCCAGATCGGCTTCTCCATCGCCCACCTGCGCTACTTCGCCGACCTGGCCCGCACCTATGCCTTCGAGCGGCCAGGCCCGCTGCTGAGGGTGCCCACGCTGGCCAGCGGCATCGTCCGTCGCGAGCCGGTCGGCGTATGCGCGGCCATCGTGCCCTGGAACTTCCCGCTGCTGCTGGCCATGTGGAAGATCGGCCCGGCGCTGGCCGCGGGCAACACCATCGTGGTCAAGCCCGACGAGCACACCCCGCTGACGCTGCTGGAGTTCGCCAGGATCGCGCAGGAGTGCGGGCTGCCGCCCGGCGTCCTGAACGTCGTGCCCGGCGAGGGTACCGTCGTCGGAGCCCGGCTGGCCAGCCACCCGGACGTGCGGAAGATCGCCTTCACCGGTTCGACGGCCGTCGGGCGGGAGATCATGCGGATGGCCGCGGGCAACGTCAAACGGCTCACGCTGGAGCTCGGCGGCAAGGGGCCGAATATCGTCCTGGACGACGCCGACCTGGACCTGGCCGCGGACGGCACGCTGTTCGGCTGCCTGATGAACCAGGGCCAGGCGTGTGAGTCGGGCACCCGGATCATCGTGGCCGCCAGCGTGCACGACAAGTTCGTCGAGCGGCTGATCGAGCGGACGAGGACGATCTCAATCGGGGACCCGCTCGACCCGGCCACCGATTTCGGCCCGGTCATCTCGGCCGAGGCCCGCGACCGGATCCTGCGCTACATCGCCTCCGGCCAGGCCGAAGGCGCCACGCTGGCCTATGGAGGGGGCAGGCCAGCCGGCCCGCGGTTCGAGCGCGGTTTCTGGGTCGAGCCGACGATCTTCACCGATGTCCGCAACGACATGACGATCGCGCGCGAGGAGATCTTCGGCCCGGTCCTCGCGGTGATCCGGGCCGAGAGCACCGACCAGGCGATCCGGATCGCCAACGACACCGAGTACGGGCTGTCGGCCGGGGTCTGGAGCACGGACAACCAGCGGGCCCTGGAGGTGGCCGGCCAGCTCGAGGCCGGCACGGTCTGGGTCAACGACTGGCACATGGTCAGCGCCGCCTACCCGTTCGGCGGATACAAGCAGAGCGGGCTTGGCCGCGAGCTCGGGCCGCACGCCCTCGATGAGTACACCGAGGAGAAATTCGTCCACGTCGACCTGTCCGGCCGGCTGGATCGCCGGGCCTACCCGCTGCTGCTCAGCACTCCCCCGGCCTGAGCCATGGAATTCGACGTCGTGATCGAGATCCCACGGGGCAGCCGGAACAAGTACGAGGTCGACCACGACAGTGGCCTGATCCGCCTGGACCGGACGCTGTTCACCGCGACCCAGTACCCGGCCGACTACGGCTTCGTGCCCGATACTCTCGGCGAGGACGGTGATCCGCTCGACGCTCTGGTGCTCGTGCTGGAACCGACGTTCCCCGGCTGCCTGATCCGCAGCCGCCCGATCGGCATGTTCCGGATGACCGACGAGAAGGGCGGCGACGACAAGATCTTGTGCGTGCCCGCGGGCGACCCCCGCCAGGAGCACCTGCGCGACCTGCACCACCTGCCCGAATTCGACCGGCTGGAGATCGAGCACTTCTTCTTGATCTACAAGCAGCTGGAACCGGGCAAGAGCGTCGAGGGGGCGTCCTGGGCCGACCGCACGGCCGCCGAGGCCGAGGTCGAAGCGTCCCGGCGCCGCCTGCGGGACACGCCGGAGCCAGAGTCAGGCTTACGCGGAAGCGAAACCGCCGCCCGTTCGGGAAAATGAACCTCATTGACATCCTCCCCCGCCTGAAGGCGGGGGATTCCACCTACTACGCCGATGGGAGCAGCAGGTGAGGTTCGCGGCTCACCGGCCGGGCTGCCCCGTCGCCTCCCCGCGCAGTCACGGCGTGCCCCGCCGCGATGTTGATGGCCGCGTTCACGTCCGCGTGGCAGGCGAAACCGCAGGCAGTGCACCGGAAGACGGCTTGGCTCTCACGCGAGTCCCGGTCCACCTGCCCGCACGCCGAGCACCGCTGGCTCGTGTAATGCGGCTTGATCTTCTCCACCCGGCCGGGCGCCTTGTCCTCCAGTCGGCGCACCAGCAGCCCCCACCCCGACCGCAGGACGCCCCGGTTCAACCCGGCCTTCTGGCGGACGTTCCGGCCCGGGTTCTCCGGCGTGCCTTTCGCGGACCGGGTCATGTTCGTGATCTGAAGGTCCTCGACCCGGATCACGTCGAACCGCCGCGCGATGTCCGTGGAGACCTTCTCGGCCCAGTCCTTGCGCCGGTCGGTCTCCTGGGTCCGCAGCCGGGCGATCGCGTGCCTGACCCGGCCGCGGCGGTTCGATCCCCGCCTGGCGCGGGCGAGCCTGCGCTGCAGCCGGCGCAGCCTGGTCCGCTCCCGCGCGGTCAGGGCGGGGCAGTGCAGCATCTCGCCGGTCGACAGGGCCGCGGAGACCGCGACGCCCCGGTCGATGCCCGCCGCCTGGCCGTTACCGGGGGCAGGAACCGGCGCGGGGATCACGGCGAAGGCGACATGCCAGCGGCCCGCGCGGTCCCGGGTCACCCGGTAGGACTTCGCGCCCGGCGGTACGGCGCGGGACCAGCGGAATCGCACCCATCCGGCCTTGGGTATCCAGACCTGGCCGGCCTTCCGGGACACCCGCCGCACGTCCCACTGCCTGCCGCGCCGCCCGGTGATCCGGAATCCCTCATCCCGCCCGGCCTTGCGCCAGGACGGCCGCCCGGCCGGGTTGCCCGGGTCGACGAATGCCGCCATCGCCCGGGCGAAGTCGCGCAGGGCCTGCTGCTGGACCGTCTGGGAGCCGGCGGCCAGCCACGGGAACTCCGCCCGCGCGGCGGTGAGCTGCCGGCACTGCTCCAGGTAGCCCGGCGCGCCCGTCCGGCCGGGGTGCCAGTGGGAGTGCTGCTCGACGGCGAGGTTCCAGACGTACCGGGCGTGGCCGCAGTGGTCCCGCAGCACCGCCTCCTGGGCGGGGGTGGGGAGCAGCCGGTACCTGGACATGCGAACACACTATCGGACACCGCCGACATTTCCGGGGAGGTGACGCGGCGTTTCCTCCCCGGCCTGAAGGCCGGAGTCTCCACGCCGCGATTCTGATGACCGAATCGGGTGGCCTGACCCGGCTCAGCACGGCGTAGACCTCCGGCGGGGTAAGCGGGCTGCTCGGCACCTGCGGCAGCAGGCGCGGCCGCGCCATCGGCTCAGGGGCGGTCCGCGCGTATCCCTCCGCGACCATGTCCAGGAGCAGGTCGATCGCGATCTTGGGGTCGCCCAGCAGGGCGTCGCCCACCCGCGCGGCCGCGGCCACCAGCGGTGACCCGTAGACGGCGGCGCGCAGCTTCTCCGCCAGGGCGATGGCCGCGTCCCACCCGCCGCTGCGGGCGCCGGGTGACCTGGGCGAAGGCGTCGGCCATCGCGATGGCGGAGGCCTCCTGCAGCGCCAGTACGTAGCTGAAATCGTCGGGGAATTCCTGCAGGAAGGTCTGCTCGGTCGAACCGGGATTACCGAAGATGGTCGTCAGTCCGAGGGACCGCAGCAGATCGTAGGTCACACTTCGGACAGTGGATTTCTCGGTCATGGCTTACTCTCTCAGCCACCTGCCGGCCGGGCATCGTACTAGGCACACGAAACCGAACCGGTTGTTCGTGCCCCGCTCACGATGAACGCGCTACCAAATTGGCATGCTATGAAGATGGAAAAGGCAAGCGCGAGTGGAGGTCGCGTCATGCCGAACGACAGCAGCATGCGGACCGTATTGGTAGCCCTGGGATCAGGCCTCGGGGTCGCGCTCGCCAAGGTCGCCGTAGCGGTCGTCACTGGTTCGTCCGCGATGGCCGCCGAGGCCGCGCATTCACTCAGCGATACTGCCAACGACCTGTTCCTCTTCATCGCTCAGCGTCGCAGCACCCGCCGCCCTGACGACCGGCATCCCCTGGGGTACGGGCGGGAAGCCTACTTCTGGGCGCTGATCGCGGCCCTCGGCGTGTTCGTCGCCGGCGCGGCGTTCTCCCTGCGCGAGGGCATCACCGAGCTGATCCACCCCAGCGTCACCTCGTCGTTCGCCGTGGCCTATGTCGTGCTGGCCATCTCTGCCGTCTTTGACCTGGTGTCATTCCGCCAGTCAGCGGGCCAGATGATTGTCCGGGGGCGCCGTTACCACCGGGACCTCCTAGAGGAGTCCAGGGTCACGTCTGACCCGACGCTGCGGGCTGTCTTCGTCGAGGACGCGGTGTCCGTGTCGGGAGACGTGATCACGCTGGCCGCCCTGGCCCTCAATCAGCTCACCGGGTCATCGATACCCCAGGGGATAGCCGCGGTGCTCATCGGGCTGGTGCTTATCCGCGCCAGCCTCCGGCTCGGCAAGCGCAGTCACGACTTCCTGGTCGGCGTCTGGCTGCTCACCCCCGCGACGTCGCCGAGGCAAGATGCCGATGACTTCACCCAGCCACTCCGGTCCGCTGACGAAGACAGAGTACGCGCCTTCCTCCTCGACTACCCCGGCGTGACCGCCATTCGCGAGGTCCTGGTCACCTTCACCGGTCCGGGCCGGGCGTGGGTTACCGCGCGCCTTGACATTGACGATGAGCTCAGCGGCGCTCAGGTCAAGTCGCTGGTCCGCGGCATCGAGTCGGGCATGAAGCGTGAGTCGGAAAGCGTCTACCGGGTCGACATCGTGCCCATCGGCGGAGCACAGGCCGTTACGTGAAGGCTCCGATGCCGGTGATGGCGCGGCCGACGATAAGCGTCTGCATGGTCTCGGTGCCCTCGAAGGTGTGGATCGCCTCCATGTCCACCATGTGCCGCATGACCTGGTAGTCGAGCAGGATGCCGTTGCCGCCGAGCATGTCGCGCGCCTCGGCGGTTATCGCGCGGGCCTTGCGGGTGTTGTGCATCTTGGCCAGCCCGGCCACGGTGGGGGTCAGCCGGCCGGCCTCGGCCAGGCGGCCGATCTGCAGGCAGTACAGCTGCATCGCGGTCAGGTCCGCCAGCATCGACACCAGCCGCTGCTGGATGATCTGGAAGCTGGCCAGCGGCTCCCCGAACTGGCGCCGCTCCTGGGCGTACCGCAAGGCGGCGTCGTAAGCGGCGGTGGCGTGGCCCAGCGCCCCCCAGGCGCAGGTGCTCCGGGTGGTGGCCAGGACCCGGGTGGTGTCCTTGAACGAGCGCGCCCCGGGCAGCCGGTTCTCGGCCGGCACCCGCACGTTCTCCAGCGTGATCTCGGCCTGCCACACCGAGCGCAGCGACACCTTGCCCTCGATGACCCGGGCGTGGTAGCCCGGCGATCCCTTCTCCACGACGAACCCGTTGACCTGGCCGTCCTCGGTGTTGCGGGCCCACACCACGACCAGGTCGGCCACGCTACCCAGGCCGATCCACCGCTTGCGGCCGTTCAGCACCCAGCCCCCACCCGCCTCCCCATCCCCCTTCACTGGGCGGGCCGAGGTTTCCAGGGCGACCGAGTCCGAGCCGTGCTCCGGTTCGGTCAGCGCGAAGGCCCCCAGCTTGTTCATCTGGGCCATGTCAGGCAGCCAGCGCGCCTTCTGCTCCTCCGAGCCGCACATCGCGATCGACAGCATGGCCAGGCCCGCGTGCACGCCGAGGAACACGCCGAGGCTGCCGTCGCCGCGGTGCAGTTCCATCGTGACCAGCCCGCACGCCATCGGGCTCATCCCGGCGCACCCGTAGCCCTTGATGTCCTCGCCGACGATGCCGAGCTCGGGCAGCCGCTTGACCAGCGGCCAGCAGATCTCGGCCCGTTCCCAGTAGGGCCCGACGACCGGCACGACCTCCTCGTCGACGAACCGCCGGACGGCGATGAAGTGCTCCCACTGCTCCTCGGTGAACTGCTCGCGGACGGAGAAGAAGTCCGTCCCGAGCGACTCGCCGAGATGCTCGCTAGCCACCTGTGACATCATCAGCTCCTTCCGGGCCAAGGAACGCCTCCACGACCGGAGCGATGCGTTCGGCGTCCGCGGCCAGCTCCAGGTGGCCGCCATGATAGACGTGCAGCTGGCTGCGCGGTATCAGCCGGTGCATGATCCGCGCGTTGACCAGCGGGATGATCGGGTCGTCGTCACCGGCCAGGATCAGGGTGGGCGGCCGCAGCCTCGGCAGCCGCGGCAGGCTGGTCCAGGCGATGCTGGATAGGAGCTGGTAGTAGTAGCCCCTGGCCGGGCCAAGCCGTGTCGTGGCGTGCAGCAGGTCACGGGCCAGGGCCGGGTCTTTCCGCGCGCTGCCGCCGTACAGCTCGCCGGCGATGCGGGCCGCGTGTCCCGGGTCCTGGTGGCGGCGCGGCGTGAGCATGCGCAGCAGGACGCGCGGATGCCCGGGCACCATCAGTGCGCCTGGCCCGGTCGCCACCAGCACCAGGCGGCGCACCCGGTCCGGGCGGCTCGCGGCGAACTGCTGCGCGAGCCCGCCGCCCCAGGAGATGCCCAGGACGTCGGCCTGCTCATAGCCGAGCTGGTCGAGCAGCCCGCTCAGCAGCGACGGCAGCGTGACCAGATGGTAGGGGACCACCGGCGCCGGGGATCCGCCGATGCCCGGCATGTCGAACCGGATGACCGGCCGCCGCGGATCCAGCGCGTCCACGAACGGCTGGAACAGCTCCAGGCTCGCGCCGATGCCGTTGCACAGCAGCAGCGGCGGCCAATCCGGATTCCCCTCCCGCACCGCGACCCGCACGATGCGGCCGCCGATGCTCAGGGTCCTCATATGCTCGCCCAGCGCGGCGCGCCGTGGCCGGGCCGCTATCACCCGGAGCAGGTCGCTCCAGCGGCGGCTGGTCCTGGCCGGTTCGGGCGCAGGCGGGTCAGTGATCATAGACATACGTTCCCGGCGCGTCGCAGATCGGCGCCAGCCCGCCGCCGCCCAGCTCGCCGGGGGCGGCCTTCTCCTCGCCGCAGCGGTCGGCCAGCCAGCCCGCGTAGTCCGGCCACCAGGACCCGTGGCAGGTCTCCGCACGGCGCAGCCACTCCTGGGGGTCTTCCGGGCACTCCTTGGCCATCTGGTACCTGGCCTTGTCGTTGCCCGGCGGATTGACCATCGCGGCCACGTGCCCGCTGGTCGACAGCAGGAACCGGGGCCGGCCGCCGAGCAGCTGGGTGGACCGGTAGCAGCTCTGCCAGGGGCAGATGTGGTCGGTGATCCCGGCGACGATGTAGCTGTCCCGGTCGACCGCGGCCAGGTCCACCGGTGAGCCGAGCATGGTCGCGGCGCCGGGGCTGACCAGCGCGTTGGCCGCGCCCAGCTCGAGGAAGTCCCGGTGCAGGCCCGCGGTCATCCGGGTGGTGTCCGCGTTCCAGAACAGGATGTCGAACGGCGGCGGCTTCCGGCCGAGCAGGTAGTTGTTGACCCAGTAGTTCCAGATCAGGTCGTTCGGCCGCAGCCAGGCGAACACCTCGGCCAGCGACCTGCCGTCCAGGTAGCCGCGGGCGCGGGACGCGGCCTCGGCCACCCGCGCTGTCCGCTCATCAATGACGGCGCTGGCCAGGCCCGCGTGCGCCTGGTCAAGCACGGTCACCATGAGGGTGAGCGCGGCGATCCGGTCCTGCTGGCCGGCGTGCGCCAGGTGCGCGGCCACCATCGCGGCGATGATGCCGCCGGAGCAGGCCCCGGCGAGCACGGTCTGCTCGCTCCCGGTGATCCGCGCGGCCGCGTCCATGGCGTCCAGGATGGCCTGACCGTACGTGTCGAGGTCCCATTTGGCGTGCCGGGCGTCCGGGTTGCGCCAGGAGATCATGAACACCTGCAGGCCCTGGCCGACCAGGTACTCCACCATGCTCCGGCCGGGGGCCAGGTCCATAACGTAGAACTTGTTGATCACCGGCGGGACGATCAGCAGCGGGACCTGCCGGACCGCGGGCGTGGCCGGGCGGTACTGGATCAGCTCGAACACCGGGGTCCGCAGGACCACCGAGCCGGGCATGACGGCCAGGTCCACCCCGACTTCGAACGCGTCCGGCTCGACCATGGAAGGCACCCGGGGCGCCACCGCCATGTCCGTGGCGAAATGCCGCAGGCCCGCCAGGGCGCTCTTGCCGCCGGTGTCAATGGCAGCCTTCACCGCCGCTGGGTTCAGCAGCGGGTTGTTGCTCGGGGCCAGCGCGTCGATCAGGTTGGTCAGCACGAACCCGACCCGTTCGGCATCCGGCCCGTCCAGCCCGGCCTCGGCCACCACGCCTTCGGCGGTCTGCGCGGCGGCCAGGTACGCCTGCATCGTGCGGCGCAGCAGCGGGTTGCCCGCCCATGCCGGGTCGGCGAACCGCCGGTCCCGCCGGGACGGCTGCGTCTGCGAGCGGCCCACGGCGATGCGGGCTAGCTCGCCGGCCAGCCGCGTCCCCCGCCCGGCGACTAGCCGCGGCCTGGCCGCCAGCGCCGCGGCCAGGCGCAGGCCGGAGCCGCCAGGGTTAATCCGGCGCAGCATGCCGGTGGCCGCATCGGAGAGCAGCAGGTCCAGCGGCGCCGCCGCGGCCTCGGCAGCGGCGGACCTGGTCGTGTCGTCGTCGGCGCTCATTATCAGCCGAGCGTAGGCCGCGGGGCGCGATCTTCCATTGGTCGCTCGTCACGAACCCTGGATCAGACGTGGTTCTGCGGGCACAGGCCCGCGGGCTTCAGGCGGCCTTCGGCAAGGCAGTGGCGACCGCGGCGCCGAGCTCACGGCCGCGGCGGCTGGCCTGGTCTTCGGCCTCCTGGCGCAGCTGGCGGGCGAGATCGGTGAACTGGTCCAGGGCGGGATTGACGCCGACCAGCGTGAACTCGGCCTGGACGACCTTCAGGTCCAGGCGCCAGACGTCGGCCAGGATGCGGCGCATCCATCCGGTCGCGTGATCCCAGCCCTCGCGGGGGGTTCCGGGCCGGTAGCTGCCGCCGCGCACGGTCACCAGAACGGCCGGCTTTCCGGCCAGGACGGGCTGCGCGCCGGCGGCCATGCGCGGGTCGGTGATGACCATGTCGGCCCACGTCTTGAAGTGCTGCGAGACGCCGAAGTTGTACAGCGGGACGGCGAACAGCAGCGCATCGGCCGCGACGATCCGAAGTTTTACTTGATTGTTCAAGTTGATACTAGAATGCGATAACTTGAATCGTCAAGTCTTATCGCGCATGTCCCTAATGGCTCATGGTGTTGAGCAAGGCCGTGGCCGGACCGTCCGGCACCACGGCCTTGACAAACCGCCGACTGTGCTTACCTGATCTAACTTGACATATCAAGTAACCTGATGAGGAGGCCGGCATGAGTACGTCCTTGATCCCGCGCCCGGGCGTGAGCCTGGCAGAATCCATCTGAGCCCCCTGGAGAACTCCATGTCACTGTCTCGTCCGGCCCGCCGCGCCGCCCCCGGCCAGCCGGCCCGCCCGATGTCAACGTTCCCGCTCGGCCCGAGGCGGGTCAGAAGGTCCGGGTACGGCGCGATGCAATTGGCCGGTCCATGGGCCGTCAACGCGCCGCCTGACCGGGCATCGGCGATCGGCGTGCTCCGCGCCGCGGTCACCGCCGGAATCGACCACATCGACACGGCCCAGTACTACGGCCCGGGCGTGGTCAACGACCTGATCCGCGAAGCGCTCTACCCCTATCCGGGTGAGCTGGCGATCGTCAGCAAGGTAGGTGTCTTCCGGGACGCCGGCGCCGCCCTCCCCCACGACGATGCACGCCAGTTGCGCGAGGGCATCGAAGACAATCTCCGCAGCCTGCGGGTCGATCGGCTGGCCGCGGTCAACCTCCGTCTGCCCGGCGCCGGCCGCGCCGACGCGCGCTTCGATGATCAGCTGGCCGCCATGGTCCAGGCCCGCGACGAGGGTCTCATCGCCGGTGTCGGCCTGAGCAACGTCAGCCTCGAACAGCTCCGGCACGCCGCGGACGGCACCGAGATCGTCTGCGTGCAGAACCTGTTCCACCTCGCCGACCGCGGCTCGACCCCGGTCCTGGCGGAGTGCATCCGCCGTGGAATCGCCTTCGTGCCGTTCTGCCCGCTCGGCTTGCCGCGCGGCGCAGCCAACCCCGTGCTCACCAGCCCGGTGGTCATCCGGACAGCCGCCCGCCTTGGCGTCACCCCGCCGCAGGTCGCACTGCAGTGGCTGCTGCAGCTGGCGGCCAACGTGCTGCTGATCCCCGGCACCGGCTCCACCGTTCACCTGCTGGAAAACCTCGCCGCAGAGCACGTGACGCTGGATGACGAGGCCCTGCGCGACCTGGCCGGGTTACTGGGTGGGTGAAGCGGTTCCGTTGGCCAGGCGGCGGGCGACGGCGAGTCCTGGCTCAGCGGCGACTCGGTGACCAAAACGGACCTGATCGAGGCCGCCGTCGCCTGCGCACCGGTCTGGTGGAGTTGACCCGGGAACGTGGTGTCGCTAGTTGATCTCAGAGGTGTCGATGCGCGACATGATGCGGTCTGCGGCGAGGCCAAGGCGCCGCAGCTGCTCGGGCGACAGGACATCGATGACGAGCGATCGCACATGGGCCACGTGCCCGGGCGCGGCGTCGGCGAGTGCCTGGAAGCCTTCGTCAGTCAGGATGGCATTGGTGAATCGCCCGTCGGCAGGATCGGGCTCGCGGCGCACTAGGCCTCGCCCCTCGAGGCGCTTGACCAGGTGTGACAGCCGGGATAGCGACGCGTTGGTGACCTCGGCCAGCGAGCTCATCCGCAGGGTCCGCTTCGGGCTCTTGGACAGCATGGCCAGGACCTGGTACTCCACCATCCCCAGGTTCGAGTCGCGTTGCAGTTGCTGGTCGATCGACCAGGGAAGCCAGGTCATCAACCGCACCACGGACAGCCAGGAGTCCACTTCCGCGGCGGTCAGCCACTTCACCGGCGGCTTCTCGGCATCCTGGCGGGCTCCTTCGGACATAGACCCACGATACCGATCACTCGATGATTCAAGTGGTAACTGTGTGCCGGAGCGTGGCCCCGGCGGTGGTTGATTCGAACATGCCCTCGGCGAGCTTCTTGCCGTTCTCCTTCGTCACCAGCGTGCCGAGTTCCTCGGCGTGGGCGTCGAAGTGGTCGGCCATTTCGCTCAGGGCTCGGTGGCGCAGACTGCGGTCCCGGGACCAGGGCGAGGTGCCGAACGCGCGGCGGGCGGCCGCGATGGCGGCGCGGGCCTCGGCTTCGCCGCCGTCGGCCCACCGGCCCAGTACCGCTCCGGTAGCGGGGTTGACCGATTCAGAGACGGCGGCGGACCCCGTCCATTCACCGTCGATCCAGTGCTTGGCGATCTCGCTCATGTGCGGGCTCCTTCGGCGATACGTGAGCGATAGTCACTTGATGACTCAAGTTCTACACTGTGATAACTTGAATTGTCAAGTGAGATAGGTTACGCTTCAGCTGCTCTTATTCAGTCCCGGGCTACTGCAACCGGGCTCCATGGACTGATTAGGACGGTTCGATTTGACTTGACTAATCAAGTCATACCGACTTAGAGTCAACTTGAACGAACAAGTCCAAGCTTCGAAAGGCAGGAGGCTGTCCGGCCATGAAAGTAGTACTCACCGGCGCAACCGGGTTCATCGGATCTCATGTACTGGCGGATCTGCACAAGCACGGCCACGAGGTGACCGCGCTCGTCCGCGACGACGCCCAGGCGGACACCGTCGCCGCCCGCGGCGCCACACCGGTCGTGGTCGACCTCTACGACCGGCCTGCGGTCGCCAGGCTGCTCAGCAATGCGGACGGGGCCATCCACACGGCCAGTCCCGGCGACGCCACCAGCGCAAACCTGGACTCCGCCGTGGCCGATGCGGTGATCGATGCGTTCGCCGGCACCGGCAAGCCCTACCTCCAGATCAGCGGCCTGTGGATCTACGGGGCCAACCCTTCCATCACCGAGGCGTCTGCCTTCAACGCGCCCGCGCTGGTGTCGTGGAAGGAGCCGATCGAACGCCGGGTGCTCGGCGCGACAGGCATGCGCGGAGTCGTGATCGTCTCCAGCGTCGCCTACGGTGACGGCGGGGGCGGGATTCCCGGGCTGCTTCTCGGCTCGCCCCGGGACGAGGCCGGCAACCTGGTCATGCTCGGCACCGGCCAGCAGCACTGGTCCACCGTGCATGCCGCCGACCTGGCGGATTTCTTCCGGCGTGCCCTGGAAGATGACTCGGCGCGTGGCCGCTATGTCATCGGCAACGGATTGCATCCGACCGTGGCCGAACTGACAGACGCGGCCGCGGCGGCGGTCGGCGCCCCGGGAGCGGTCCCCGGTTCCGATAACGAGGCCCGGGCCCGCCTAGGCGACTACTTCGCCGAGGTGCTACTGCTCGATCAGGGCACCGACGCGGCCAGGGCCCGAGCCGAGCTCGGCTGGCATCCGTCTCATCCGTCACTTACCGACGAGTTCCGCCACGGGAGCTACCGCAAGTGACGGGCGGCCGCCGCCGGCTGGAGGAGGTCTCGCAGCGAATACGATTAATATCGCCACGCCGCAGCACCTGATGGCCAACAACCTGTGGGTAACTACCCTGGCGGGCCTGGAGGTCGCCCGATCGGAAACGTGGGGGACCAGCGCCGAGCGGGCCGCCGACTACCGTGCGGCGAGTCCCGAGCCGATGGCGAACTGCCCGCAGACCGTGCTGGAGCCGATGCTGCTGGTCGCCGCCCGGGAGATGGGCGCCGACATCAGGTTCGGGTGGGAGTTCGCCAGCCTCGCGCAGGATCAGGATGGATTGTCCCGCGGTCGCCGAGCTAGTGACCCACGTCGCCACGGCGGTGGGTCTCCCAGCCGCCGCCGTGTCGGGCTGGGCTCAGGGTGTGACCACGAGTTTGCGTGGTGGCCCGGTCTTGAGGCGCTCCCAGGTCTGGCTGATGTCATCCAGCCGTGTGTGCTCCAGGTCCAAGGTGAGCTTCCCGTCGATGGCGTGACGCATCAGTTGCGCGTAGGCGGAACGGCGCACCTCGGCGGGCGTGGCGGCCTGACCGTGGCCCACGAGCGTGAGCAGCTTGTTGCGGAAGGCTGGCGCGGTGATCGTGGACGTGGGCCCGGCGGAGCTCCCGACCTGGATGTACCGGGCGCCTACGTTGGCGTGGTTGATCGCATGGGGGGCGAGCCCGCCCCACAGAAAGTCAACGATCAGGTCGTAGCCGCCGGGTGCTGCGGCGGCCAGGCCGGCGTCGATGGCCTGGTCATCTGCGAGGTCGACGACCGCGTCGGCCCCGCGGTCAGCGGCTTGTCCGAGGGCCTTTCCGCGGGCGGCCCCGACGACCCGGCCGGCGCCCAGGATCCGGGCGGATTGCACCGCCAGCTGGCCCGCCGAGCCGCCTGCCCCCAGGACCAGCACCGTCTCACCGGGCTGGAGGTGACCGCGGTAGTCGAGCGCCACCCATCCGGCCAGCCCAGCCACCCCGAGGGCGGCGGCCAGGCCGGGGTCAATGCCGGCCGGAACCGGGAAGCCGGCCGGATCCGGGACCGGCACCAGCTCGGCCAGCGTGCCGTAGGGAGCGGGCGGGCCGGTCAGGTAGCAGCGGGTGCCGTCGCCGAGCTGCACGACCGCCTCGTAGCCAGCGATGTAAGGGGGCTGGAGCCGGCGAAACGGGAACTGGTCGTTCACGATTACGACATCGAGCGGATTCAAGGACGCCGCGACCAGGGTGCCCACCGACAGGCCCGGGCCGGGCTGCGGATCGGCGAACTGGTCAAGGGCCGGCGTGGCGCCGGACCGGCGAATTACTGCTGCTCGCATTTGTTCCTCCGTTAGATGATCGGGCGGGTCAGTTACCCGGGCCGCCGTTCATGAGGATCGCGACCCCGTCGATGGTGATCTCGGCAGTCGGGACGCCGCCCAGTGCGGCTGCGGTCACGGCGCAGGAGCGCGTGATCCATCGAGCGGACCGCGGCCAGTTGGGCGGGCTGGTAGTCGATGAGCAGGAGTGCCGCGTTCTGCGGGGTGATGAGATGGTCGGCGAGCGGGTCGCGCACTGGGCGCTGGTCATGGGAGCGGCTCCTTCTCATAGCGAAAGCGACGCGCCCGACGGTAGCGGCCGTCACGGTGAGCGGCGGTCACCTGATCCTGGTGATCTGCGGTCCGGGGTGAGCTGGCGGACCTCGAGCAGGTCCAGGCCGAGCGCCTCGATCTCGGCCAGCACGCCGTACAGTGCCGACCGGTCAAGCAGGCCGGTGAGCACGGTGTGCGCGCCGTGATGGTGCGGGGCCATGGCCGGGAACGCGGACAGTACCGTGGCGCCGAGGTGGCCGTTGATCCGGATCACGTACCGGGCGGGTGCCGGGTCCATGACGCCATCGTCACGGCCTGGCAGGTGACCCCGCATCACCGGGATCCGGTGACCGCCGGTCTAGCGCGTGCGGCCGGCCGCCAGCAGCCGCAGCTCCCGCGCGCGCTGCACGGCCGAGGAGCGGTCCCGGACCTGGAGCTTGGCGTAGATGCTGCGGACGTGCGTGCTGACCGTGTTTACCGAGACGGACAGCTCGCCGGCGATCTCAGGCCGGGACAGGTTCGTCGGGAGATATCGCAGCACCCTGAGCTCGCCCGGGCTGAGCTCTTCGACATCCAGCGACGGCGGCTGATTTTCGGCCGCCGGGGATGAGCCGTGCATGACGTCGAGGATGTCGGCGAGCAGCGCGGCGTGCGCTGTCTCATGCCGCGGCAGGGCCTCGAGCAGCTCCCGCGAGCCCGTCATCGCGAACGGCAGGACGAGCCGGTCAGACTCCGCCAGGGCCAGTGCGCGTTCAGCGGCCTGGTTCGCCGCGCGCTGGTCACCGAGTTCACGACGGGCGAGCCCGGCGAGCAGGTGCGCCTCCACGACCGTGACGTAACCGATGACCGGGGCCGTGCCACCAAGGACATGCTGCACCTCGCCCAGGGCTCCGGCCGGATCGCCTTCGGCGAGGCAGATCACCGCGCAGGCATCACGGATCTCACCGGAGCCGGCCCGCTCGTCATCGAGCGCCGCGAGCGCCGCGCGGGCTTCGCCGGGCCTCCCGAGCCGGGCTTGGGTGGCCAGCATCCAGCCGGTCACCTGGCTCGCCAGCGCGTGCGATCCCTCGAGCTGCGATCGCAGGTGTTCGGCCGCGCTGAACTCCTCGAGCGCCTCATGGTGGCGGCCGCGGCCGGCGTGCAGTATCCCGGCCGTCTGGTGCAGCAGCAGCCTGATGTCCGGCCCGGTGTCTGTTTGCAGGGCCCGCGCGGTGCGCCGCAACCACCGCTCGCCCTCATCGAACTCGCCCAGCCACACCATCGTGCCGGCGAGGGTCATCAGCGCGGGCGCGATCACCGGCTCCGCGCCCCAGCCGTACCGCTCGGCGAGCGCTATCGCCTCACGGCAGCGGCGCTGGGTCGTGGCGAACGGGTGGATCTTCGACGCGAACCCGAGCTGTGCGAGGCAGCCGACTTCGAGGTAAGGCCGGCCGATCTCCCGGGCCAGGACGGCGCCCTCCTGAAGGTGGCGTTCAGCGTCTGGAAGCCCGAGCGTCCACGCCTCGACGGTCCCCAGGTTCATCAGCGCCACCGCGCGCAGGTCACTGCCCAGGGCGATGTCTTCGTCGGACTGCCCGGTTACCGGCGAGGCCAGGAATTTTACCTGCTCGATGACGCCGGCCAGGTGACCGCGCCGCCTGGCCAGCGACAGCTTCAGCGACGCGATCGCCACCCGAAGGCGTCGCTGGCGATCCGGCGGTGCCGTCTCGGCGTACGTCTCGGCGACCGCCAGATGGGCGGCCGCCTCGTCCAGGCGCCCCTGAACCAGGTCACCCCCTGCGCGCACCAGGGCCAGCTCGGGGTGGTCCTGGCCCGGCGGGAAGGCCCGCACCAGCGCCTGCATGGTCTGCGCCTGCCCGTCGAGCGTCAGGCTGAACGAATGGTCGGCGAGCAGCCGGGCCGCATCAGGCCAGTCGCCCGCCTCCTGGGTGTGCCGGATGGCCTCGACCACCTGGCCCTGCCGGATGAACCATCCGGCGGCGCGCCGGTGCAGCGCCGGCACTTCCGCAGGCAGCGTCCGGCGCAGCTCCAGCCGGAGCAGATCCCCGAACAGGTGGTGGTAGCGGAACCAGGTGCGCTCGGGGTCGAGCGGTACGACGAACGCGTTCGCGTCCGCCAGTTCCAGCAGGATCCGTTCCGAGCCCGGGCGGCCGGTCAGCACGTCCGCCAGCTCGCCGTTGACCCGATCGAGCAGGGAGGTACGCAGGAGCAGATCCTGGACATCGTCTGGCTGGCGCTCCAGCATTTCCGCGATCAGGTACTCGGCGACCGTGCGGTCGCTGCCGGAGAACTCCGCGACAAAGCGCTCCGGGTCGGGGTGACCAGCCAGGGAGATCACCGCGAGCCGCAGGCCCGCGGCCCACCCCTCCGTTCGCTGGTGCAGCAGCGCCGCTCCGGATTCGGATAGCGCGATACCCGAGGCGTCGAGCAGCATGCGTGTTTCCCGGTCGGTGAAGCGCAGATCCGCCGCGCGGATCTCGGCTAGGTCGCCGGCCAGGCGCAGCTGATGCAGGCCCAGCCGCAGATCGTGACGCGTGGTCAGCATCGCGTGCACGTGCGGGGGAAGGTTCGTCAGCAGCCGGGTGAGCTGAGCGAGTGCCTCCGGCGAATTCAGCTCGTGGAGATCATCAATAACCAACGTGATGCCGCCGCAAGCATTGGCGAGCTCCGATAGCACCCGGTCGACCATCGCCGGTGCATTGAAGTCAGGCGTCGCCGCTGGCGGTCCCGCGCGGCCGGCAGTGGCCGAAGCGTGACGGACCGCGTCGAGCAGGGCAAGCCAGAACTGCTGGGCGTCTTGCTGATCGCGTTGCACCTGCACGACGGCGAGCCGGTGCCGCTGACCCTGACGGTCGGCCCACGCGCGCAGCAGGCACGTCTTCCCGCTGCCGGCCGGAGCCGAGATGATTGTCACCTTCTTGGCCGCCGCGCGATCCAGGGCAGCGAGAAGATCACCCCGGTCGATCAGCCGGAGAGTTGCCCGAGCCACCAGGCCAGCGTACGTACCGTCAACGGCCGCGCGGAACCTCGGTTCTGCTCCGCTCTCATTCAGCGACGCCGAGCAGGGTCCGGATGCGGCCGAAGTTAGCGGCCGTCACGGTGAGCGGCCGTCACCTGGTTCTGGTGATTTGCGGTCCGGGGTGAGCTGGCGGACCTCGAGCAGGTCCAGGCCGAGCGCGTCGATCTCGGCCAGCACCCCGTACAGCGCCGACCGGTCCAGCAGCCCGGTGAGCACGGTTTCCGCGCCACACGAGTACGGCACCATCGCCGGGAACGCGGACAGCATCATGGCGCCGAGGTGCCCGTTGATCCGGATCGTGTACAGGGCGGGTGCCGGGTCCATGCGGCCATAGTGGGGGGCGGGCAGGTGAACCCGCATCACCGGGATCCGGTGACCGCTGGGCTAGCGGGCGCGGCCAGCAGCCAGCAGCCGCAGCCCTCGGGAGCCCGTCATCGCGAACGGCAGGACCCAGCCGGTCAGACTCCGCCAGGGCCGGGGCACGTTTGGAGTGCCTGCGCCCGAGCCCTGCTCTCGGCGACACGGTCCTCTCGGCACCAAGCCACCGCACGTACTGTGAACGGCGCGCAAATCACCAAGATCCGGTGGCGACCTCTCACCTGCCTAGTGGCAAGCCTGGGTCCATCGCGAAGGCTCGCACGGCCGCCAGGGGACGTGCCCCAGATTCAAGGGAGATACCGTGACATCACCAGCATCCGGCGACGACCTGCCCGACTACGCGCCCATCCCCCGGTCCGCGCTCGGCCCGGCCCTCAACGACCAGGGCTACTACGTCGGGCGCGTCGAGCGGAACCTGTACTGGGTCACCGACGGCGTCTATCAGTCGGCGTTCCTGACCACCCCGGACGGCGTGGTGCTGTTTGACGCGCCGCCGAGCATCGGCGGTAACCTGCGGCGGGCCGTGGACGAGATCGCCGCCGCCAACGGCGTGACCAACACGGTGACCCACCTGGTCTACTCCCACCACCACGCCGACCACTCCGGCGCGGCCTTCCTGTTCGACGGGAACGTGGTCCGCATCGGGCACGAGGACACCCGGCGGCTCATGCTGCGGGACAACGACACGGCCCGGCCGGCGCCCGAGGTGACCTTCGCCGACCGGTACACCCTGGAGGTCGGCGGTGAGCGCGTCGAACTGGCCTGGCACGGCCCCAACCACACGCCGGACAACATCTACATCCATTTCCCTGACCACGACACCCTGATGCTCATCGACGTGGTCAACGCCGGCTGGGTGCCCATCTACAACCTCAACCTTAGCGAAGACGTCATCGGGTACATGGGAGCCCCGGCCACCGCACTGTCGTACTCGTGGACGCACTTCATCTGCGGGCACCTCGGCAGGCTCGCCACCCGCGATGATGTCTTGGTGCACCAGCAGTACATCGCCGACATCGAAGCCAGCTCGAGAGAGGCGCTGGACTCGGTCGACCCGGTGCCGTTCTACCAGCACTACTGGCCGAACGTCTGGGCCGGGGTCAAAGCCCACCTCGACACCGTCACCGAGCGCGCGGCCGCGCCCGTCATCGCCAAGTACACCGGCGTGCTGGCCGCCGCGGACATCGAGGCCTTCACCACCACCACTACGTTCCTCATCATGCAGTCGCTGCGCCTCGACCGCGGGCACCTCGGACCGGTCCACCCGTGACCACGACGCACCGGGGCCGGGCCAGCGCCGGCCCCGGTGCGGACCTGGCCGGGCATCTGCAGACGGACGGCCGTAAGTTGCCCGGTATGGAAGCTAGCGATATTCCCGTGCCGGGAACCTTGCCCACGGTCATCGGCGTGCGCGGGGCCCGGCACAACAACCTGCGGGACGTCGACGTGGACGTGCCGCTATGGCGGACGGTCGCCGTGGTCGGGGTGTCCGGGTCGGGCAAGACGTCGCTGGCCATCGGCACGCTGTACGCGGAGGGCATGCACCGGTTCCTGGACAGCCTGAGCACCTACAGCCGCCGGCGGCTGAGCCAGGCCCAGCGGCCGGACGTGGACCGGATCGACCACCTGCCGCCCGCCCTGGCGCTGCGGCAGCGCCCGCCGGTACCGGGGCCGCGCAGCACGGTCGGCACCATGTCCGAGGTGCTCAACGTGCTGCGCCTGATGATGTCCCGGCTGGGCTCGCACCTGTGCCCGAACGGCCACCGCGTCGCGCCGTCGATTGCCACGCTACGCGAGGAGATCGTCTGCCCGGTGTGCGGCGCGCATTTCGAGCACCCCAGCGCCGAATCCTTCGCCTTCAACTCCTACGGCGCGTGCCCCGCCTGCCAGGGCCTGGGCGTACGGTCCGAGGTCGACGTCAGCACCCTAGTTCCCGATCCGGACAAGACGATCGAAGAGGGCGCGGTGCTGCCGTGGAACTCCGGCGGGCGGCGGCTGTCGATGTACGCCGCGGGCGAGCTCGGGGTCCGGCTCGACGTGCCCTACCGGTCTCTGACCGATCAGGAGCGCGACATCGTGCTGCACGGTGAACCGGTGCGACAACAGGTGACGCTGCACTCGGGCCGGAACGCGCGGACCGTGCAACTGTCGGTCAACTACGACAACGCGGTCGCCGCGGTCGAACGCTCCCTGCGCAGCAACAACGAGCGCACCCGCCACCAGGTGCAGCGGTTCCTCATCACCCGGGTATGCTCGGTGTGCCACGGCACCCGGCTGCGGCCCGAGGCGCTGGCTTCGCAGCTCGGCGGGCGCAACCTGGCCGAGATCAGCGCGCTCAGCCTAGGCGAGCTTCGCGGGTTCACGGCCGGCCTGCCGCCGGGGCTGCCCGCTGAGCTCAGCCGGATGACGACCGGCCTGCTCGCCGAGCTGGACGGCAGGCTCACGCCGCTGCTCGACGTCGGGCTGGGCTACCTGACCCTCGACCGGGCTGGGGCCTCGCTGTCGACAGGGGAGCGGCAGCGGATCGAGCTCACCTCGACGGTGCGGGCCAGCACCACGGGCATGCTGTACGTGCTGGACGAGCCGTCGGTCGGGCTGCACCCGAGCAACGTCGCCGGACTGCGCAAGACGCTCACGGCCCTGGCCGGGAACGGCAATACCGTGGTCGTGGTCGAGCACGAGCGGGAGGTCGTCCGTGCTGCGGACTGGGTCATCGAACTCGGCCCCGCGGCCGGCGCCAAGGGCGGCACGGTGATCGCCCAGGGCACCCCCGGCCAGCTGGAAACCGACCCCCGCTCGATCATCGGCCCGTTCCTGGCCGGGGCCGCGGCCGTGACTGGTGACCGTCCGGCGCGGCCCGGTCCCGGCGGGCAGATCGTCCTGGACGTCGGCGACCTGTACAACCTGCACGACGTTACCGCCGCCTTCCCGCTGCACCGGCTGACCGCGCTGGCCGGGCCATCCGGGGCCGGGAAGACCGCCCTGGTCCTGGACAGCCTCATCCCGGCCGCGCGGGCGCTGCTGAGCGCCTCCGCGCTGCCCGGGCATGTCCGCCGCCTGGACCTCGGCGGCATCCGCCAGGTCGTCCAGGTCGACGCCTCGCCGATCGGCCAGAACGCGCGGTCGGCCCCCGCGACCTACTCCGGGGCGTTCGACCAGATCCGCCGCGTGTTCGCCGAGTCCGCGTACGCCGGGCGGCGGCGCTGGAAGCCCGGGCATTTCTCGTTCAACACCCGCGAGGGGCAATGCCCGACCTGCCGCGGGCTTGCTGACGGTGTTCACTGACAGCCAGAGCTCAGCGGCGATCTCGGGCGCCGTGAGGTGGGTCGGCAGGTAGCGCAGGACGCGGGTTTCGCCGTCCGTAAGCTGTTCTGTCACCCTCGGGGGGACGATCCCCCCCAGACCCCCCCTGCTTCTTTCCCCGGGGGGACCCATCCCCCCGGACCCCCCTTGGGAAGGGCTGCCCGCCCCCCCGTACCCCCCGGGCAGGTTCAGGATCTGGGAGATCAAGGCGGGATGAGCGGTGCGGTACCGGCGATGCCGCTCGAGCAGCGCCGGGGCGGGATCCAGGAGGAACGGCAGGAGTATGCCGGTGGACTCGGTGATATCCAGCGCCCGCTCCAGGGCACGTCCGGCGGCGGCCTGGTCGCCCAGCGCGTCGCAGGCTCTTGCCGCCAGCAGCAGCGCCGTCACCATCCGCACCTGGCGGACCCCGGAGAGCGAGCCGTCCAGGACGGGCGCGAGCGCATCAGCCGCCGCCTGCGGGTCGTCCGAGGCCAGTCGCAGCGCCGCCACTGCGGTCCGCATCTCCGCGCTGGCTCGCTCGTCCTCGCCCAGTTCGGCGAGAGCCTGCTCGGCGCGTCCGGTCTGGCCCAGCCGCACTAGCGTCTGCAGCATCCGTGATCGCATCGACGTCACGCAGGTGTGCGGCCTGACCAGTGTCGCGGCCAGCTTCTCGGCGCCGCGGAACGCCGCCAGCGCCTCCTGATAACGGCCCCGGGCCAGTTCCAGGACCGCGCGAGCATAACGCAGGCTCATCCCGGCGGCCGGTTCCACCCCGGTGCGCAGGGTGCGCTCGGCGCGCTCCAGCCACGGCTCTGCCTCATCCAGCCGTCCCTGGTACAGCATCACGATTCCGAGTTGGGCGTAGGCCATCCCGGCGAGCGGCTCCTCGCCCCAGCCATGCCGTTCCGCCAGCTCGATCGCCTGCCTGCTCCACTCCGTTTGCGACGCATCGGGCCGGAACAGCAGCATTCCGTGCGCCCCATGGGCCAAGCCGTGCAACTCCAGATACGGCCGCCCGATCCGGCGCGCCAGGGCAACGCCCTGCTGCAGATGCCGTTCCGCGTCCTCGAACCGCAGGGCCCATATCTCGGCGATACCAAGGCTGATGAACGCCGCAGCGCGCAGATCCTCACCCAGCCCGAGGTGCGCGGCATCGGCAGCCTCCGTGACGGCGAGCAGCCGCTGAGCCTCCTCGACCACGACCGGGAAGTCGACGAGACGCCGGGCCAGGAACAGCCGTAGCACCGCCAGCATGACCTGCACGCGTCCGCGGCGGTCCGCAGGCACCGCCGTTAGCGCGCTAGTGGCCAGGGCCAGGTGCCGTCCGGCATCCTCCAGGGATCCCCGGATCAGATCGCCGGCCACCTGCACGGTGGTGAGCTCCGGGCTGGCCGCGACGACCCGGCGGGGGAACCTGGCCAGCAGCTCGACCAGAGTAGCGCCCCGCCCGCCGAGGTAGAGGTCGAGCCAGTGGTCCGACAGCAGCCGGGCGGCCATCCCCCAGTCCTCGGCGGCCTGGGCTTGGCGGACCGCCTCCACTGGGTGCCGGTGCTCGGCCAGCCAGGCGGCGGCAGCGCCGTGCAGCGCGGCCCGCTCATTCGGCTCGGTACGGCGCAACTCCAGTTGCAGCAGGTCCGCGAACAGCCGGTGATAGCGGAACCACGACCTGCCCGCGTCCAGCGAGACCACGAACGCGCCGGCCTGCTCCAGATCCTGCAGGATCCGTTCCCCGCCCGAGCTGCCGGTCAGCACGTCCGCCAGCGGGCCAGACACCCGCTCCAGCACTGAGGTGCGCAGCAGCAGACGGCGCACCGCCTCGCTCTGCCGGTCCAGCACCTCGGCCAGCAGGAATTCAGCTACCGTCCGATCGGTGCCGGAGAACTCCGCGGCGAACTGCTCCGGATCCGGGTGCCCGGCCAGCGACAGCGTGGCCAGCCGCAGCCCGGCCGCCCAGCCCTCAGTCCGTCCGTGCAACCGGGCCAGCGCCTCCTCCGGCAATTCCACCCCGGTCGCGCCGAACAGCGCCCGCGCCTCGGCCAGGCTGAACCGCAGATCGGCCGCACGGATCTCGGTCAGCTCCCCCTCCAGCCGCAGCCGGTGCAGCCCCAGCCTCAGGCCGTGCCGGGTCGCAAGGACGAACCGAAGCTCCTGCGGCGCGCGCAACAGCAAGAGCTCCAGCTGGGGCAGCACCTCACGTGAGTCCAGCAAATGGGTATCGTCGATCATCAGCCACAGCCGGTCTTCCAGCGGGGCCAGGTCCTTGAGCAGCCGCTCTACCACCGCCCAGCCGTCAAGATCCGGCGCCGCGGTCAGCGGCCGCACCAGTGCCGATCCGGCCGTCGTGCCCCGCAGCGCGTCGGCTACCGAGATCCAGAACCCTTGCGGATCACGCTCCTCGCCGTCGACCGGTACCCACGCGGCATGCCGGGCCAGGCCGGCCTCGGCGATCCACGACCGCATCAGCACCGTCTTCCCGCTCCCCGCCGGCGCCGATATCGCAGCGACGCGTTCCGCTTCGGCCAGTCGCCCGAACAGCGCGCACCGGGACACGACTCCTCCTCTGATGGGAGGAGCGACCGGAACATTAAGGGTTCCGGGCTTGTCGCCAGACGCCATGACGCCCCTGAGCGATCGGAAGCCGACTGCACCGTCGCCGGGCCTGTCAAGACCGGCTCGGAAAGGTCTCAGTTCGCGCGGGACAACCGGGCGCGTGGCTAGCGCGCCCATGCCTCCGTCCCTGGTCTGCGTGTCACCCCTCAAGGGAATCCCCTGGGCCGGGCGATGAATAGTCGTCATCTGACGACACCTTGCGGCGGCCGCTTCTTGTTCGCGCGGTCTGCCGCGTCGCCCCTATGGGGCGATGCCGTGGCGCAGCGCCTCGCGGACGATCTCCACCCGGCTCTTGGCGCCGAGCTTGGCCAGGATGTGCGAGATATAGGTCTGCACCGTGCGCCGGGACAAGAACATGCCGCGGGCGATCTCCGACGTTGAGTCGCCCCGGGTGACCAGGGCGGCGATCTTGACCTCCGTCGGCGTGAGCGCCCCCCAGCCGGAGGCGGCCCGCGGCCCGCGCGGCCCGCGGACGCCGCGCCTGATGCCATGGGGGCGAAGCCGGCTGTCGGCCCGGCGGATGTCCCAGCGGGCATTCAGGCCCTCGTACAGACCGACGGCCTCGTTCAGCGCGGCCCGGGCCTCTTCATGCTGGCCGCGTTCGGCCAGCACGGCGGCCAGGTCCTCCACCGCGGCAGGCAATTCCGCGGCCGGGCCGGCCGTTCGGTAGTGCGCGACCGCCTCCCGGAGCGGGACCGGATCAGCTTTGAGGAGTCCTTGACACCGCAGGCTCGCCGCGGCCGCCCGGGCCGACTGGGTCTCCGCCGCGGCCTCCTCCTGGCAGGCCCGCGCCGCGGTCCGCGCCATCCGCCGGTCGCCGGTGGCGATCGCGAGCCGCACGAGATCCGGCAGCCACTGGTGGGTCAGGCTCATCTCGCCGTGGTGCCGGGGCACGATCGCGGCCAGCACCTGCATGGCCTGACGTGTCTCGCCGCGCTGCTCCAGCGCCACGGCGTGCGCGGCAACCAGGAAGTCGCGGTTCTCCCGGTCAGGAACCGTCAGGACGGGGAGAGCCAGGCCCGCGCGGAGATGCTGATCGGCCGTCGTACGCTGGTCTCGGCGCCCGGCGATGAGCGCGGTCACGCCGTGGACGAGCAGCGCGGGCCAGCGCTCGCGCAGGAACGTATACGTCAGCCCGGGAGCATCCTGGTCATCATCCGGCTTCAGCTCGGCCAGCGCGTCGTCCCACTGGCCAAGCCAGTACCGCAGCACCGCCGCGGTGACCCAGGTCGTGCGGTCGGGAGCGCCGCTGCGCTGGGCCGACTCGCGGGCCTGCCGGAGGGTCAGCTCCGCTTCCGACCAGCGGTCGAGATTCTGCAGCGTGAAGATGCGGTCATCGACGGCGAACGAGCGCAGGTCCGCGTAGCCGGGATCGTCGCCGAGCACGCGCAGTGCCTGGTCGATGTAGTCGAGCGCGGCGACATGGTCGCGCCTGATGCTATGGCTCAGCCACAGGTCGGTCAGGGCGTGGGCGGTCGCGAACGGGTCGCCGGCCTCCTTGGCGAGGGTGAGGGCCTGCCGGGCCGTCTCATCCGCCGTGTCCAGCTCGCCGGTGTCGGCCCGCTCGAGCATCGCCAGGAAGGCCAGCATCCGGGCCTGCCAGGTGCGGGGCAGGCCGGGCGACGCCAGGGCCTGCTGCATGGTGGTGATCGCCTCATCGCTGCGGCCGGCACTGACCTGGGCGCGCGCGAGCACCGAGTACGTCTCGGCCCGCCGCACCGGGTCAGTCATCACCGGCAGCGCCGCTCGGGCCTGCTGGGCCGACTCGTCATAGGAGCCGACGGCGAGCAGGGCCCGTGCCAGGCTGGCCATCAGCCCGTCCCAGGCCTCATCGCCGCTGGGCGTTTCGTCCAGTTCCCGCCGCAGCAAGTCGGCCGCCAGCTGCGGTGCCTGCGTGGTCAGCGTGGGCGCGGTCCGGATGAGCCAGGCTCGAGACCAGCCCGCACCCGGCTGTCCCGCCGCGGAAAGCTGCTGCGCGACGCTCAAGGCATCCGCATCCGTGGCCGCGAGCTCTCGCGCCGCCTCGGCGTGCAGCGCCGTGCGCAGTGCCGTCGGCATGCTCTCATACAGCGCTTGGCGAATCAGCTGATGCCGGAACGCCAGTTCGGCACCCGAGCCGACCAGGATGCGGGCCGCCACGGCCTCCTGCAGGCCCGCTGCCAGTTCCGACACCGGCCTGCGCAGCAGCACGGCCAAGTCGGTGACCGTGAACTTGGCGCCGAGCAGCGCGGCGGTCCGTAGGATCGGCGCCGTCTCAGCCGAGACGGAGCTGAGCCGGTCATTCAGCACGGCGGCCAGCGACGCCGGCAGTTGTTCCTGGGCCGGCCAGAAGCCGCCGGCGGGACTGGCCTGTGCCCGCTCACGCGCCAGGGAGTCGACCAGCTCGCGCAGGTACAGGGGATTTCCGGCGGCCTGAGCGGTCAGCTGGCGCAGTGTATCCCCGGGCGGCGTGCCGAGCATGGCCGTCACGATGGCGGCCACATCGGTTCCGGGCAGTGGCCCGAGCGTGACCAGCGCCCCGCCGCGGCGGGCGAGGGACGCGCGCACCTGCTGCACCTCCGGCCGGCGCGGATCCGACCGGCATGTCGCTATCAAAAGCAGCCGCAGCTGATCAATAGAGGCGGCCAGCTGGTGCCAGACGAGCAGCGATGCGTCATCGGCCCACTGCAGGTCGTCGATGACCATCACCGTCGGGGCGGCCGCGCACAGCTCGTCCGCCAGCGCCATCAAGACCTCGACACCGGAAGCCGACGCGTCGCCGTCGGCGAACAGCCCGAGCCGCTGGCTGCGCAGCAGGCCGGCGGCGTGCGCCCGGCGAGGGTCGGGCGAACTGAGCCGGACCTGCAGGCAGTCCTTGATCACGCTCAGCGGCAGCCGCTCGGCGAGCTGGTCTGCCATCCCCCACCCGATGTCCCATCCCAGCTCGCTCGTTCCGGCTAGGGCCTCGACGACCAGGGACGACTTGCCGATGCCAGGCTCGCCCTCGACCCAGACCGCCGCGCCCCCGCCATGGCGGAGAGCCTCGATGCTGGCACGGAGGGTCGCGAGCTCCTGGCTGCGGTCCACCCACTTCGGCGGCCGGTCGATGGGCCACATGCTAGTAACGTATGCCCCGCCCAGAACCAATGCCTATTCGATGCCCGCACGACATTCGCCCAAAGGCTGGATCCTCGATAAGCGGGACACCAGCCTCTCCCGCGCGTAACGGAGTGCGAATCACCATGATCCGGTGGTGCCCTCTCACCTGTCCGGCGGCAAGCCTGTGCCCGTCGCGAAGATTGGCACGGCTGAACGGAGGACACCTATGACTGCTGCCATCATCGGTGTCGGAACATCGACGGCGCGCTGGCACGGCATCTGGTCCGCGCGACTCAGAAACCTGACGCCTGACCGGATCGGCGGGTCCATCACCGCAGGCTCATTCGAAAAATGTGTAAGAATCCGCAGGTGGACATCGATGGCCCCGCGGTCGCCGAGCTGATGGCCGACGTCGCGGCGGCGGTGAGCCGCCGGGCCGCCGCGGTGTCCGAGGATGTCTATGAGGTGATCCTGCGGGAGATCCCGGAGCTACGCGGCGACAAGCCGGTGCTCGCCCTGCTCGCCTCGAGCGTCCACAGCAACGTCGGCACGTGCCTGCAGATCATGCAGCACCAGATCGACCTGAGCGCCGTGCAAGCCCCGGCCGCAGCCTTGGAATACGCGCGCCGACGGGCGCAGCACGGCACGCCGCTGACCGCACTGCTGCGCGCCTACCGGCTCGGGCACACCTGCTTCTCCGACTGGCTCCTCAAGGAGCTGGCTCAGCGGGCAGATGACGCCCAGATGATCACCGCCACCACGCTGAGCATGTCCAAGATCGTCGCCGGGTACGTCGACCAGACCTCCGAAGAGATCGTCGCGGCCTATACGCGCGAACGGGAAAACTGGCTGCGGAACCGCAGCGCCGCGCGAGCTGCCCGGATCCGTGACCTGCTTTCGGGCGAGCGGATCAATGTCAGCGTGACGGAGGCCACGTTGGGCTACCGGCTGCGCCAGTACCACGTGGGCGTGGTGACCTGGGCGGGCGACACGGCGGCTGCCGTAGACAACATCACCCAGCTCGAGCACGCGATCAGCCACGTCGCGGGGAAGGCGGCTTGCTCCGGCGATCCAGTCTTCCTGCCCCGCGACGTATCCAGCGCTTGGGCCTGGCTGCCGCTTGGCATCCGAGACACGTTCGACACCGCAGCGGCCAGCACGTCCGGCGTGGACGGCGACATCCATTTCGCGTTCGGCGACCCGGCCAAGGGCACCACCGGATTCCGCCTCACCCACCGGCAGGCCATCGCCGCCCAGGCCGTCGCGCTCGCCGCGGGATCTCCCCCGCCGCGGGCGGTAGCGTTCAGCGAGGTCGCACCTGTGGCGATGATGCTCGGATCGGCGGACCTGCTGCGGGCCTGGGTGCTTGGCACGCTGGCCGGCCTGGCCGCCGACGATGAGCACCACGCCCGGCTGCGCGAGACCCTGGTGGTCTTCCTGCAGACTGGGGGCAGCTACAAAACAACAGCCGAACGGCTGATGCTGCACAAGAACACAGTCCAGTACCGGATCCGCAAGGCGGAGGAGAGCCTCGGCCGGCCGGTCGGCGAGCACCGCCACGACGTGGAACTCGCGCTGCAGGCCAGCCACTGGCTCGGCTCGTCAGTGCTGCGGTCGGCCCCGGCCAGTGATGACCACGATCCCCGACCGCGTGTGCACTGACGGAACCGGTGGCCAGGGCCCAGACCGGCGGGGTGGTCACGCGGCCACGAGTGAGAGAACGTGGGCACGCGAGACCAAATTTTGCAGCGTCAACTGCTGCTGTCCGAGTCAGGCGCTAACACCGTCCAATTTGCGCAGCGCCTCGTCATCGAGCGTCACGCCTTCGGCGGCCAGGTTCTCCCTCAGGTGGGCAACGGAGCCGGTCCCAGGGATGAGTAGCACGTTGGGGGCTTGGCGAATCACCAGGATCCGGTGAGGTCCTCTCACCTGTCTGGCGGCCAGTCTGGATCCGTCGCGAAAGGCTCGCACGGCCATGCAGGGACGTGCCCAAGACCCAAAGGGAGATGACGTCATGAGCGCTCATGTGGCGGTCGTGGCCGGCGCAGGCGGTGCGCTTGGTCAGGCGACGGCGGTGACCCTCGCCGCCGGCGGCCTCACCGTGGTGGCGGTCGACCGGAACGAGCGCGGGTTGAGCCAGCTTCCCGACAAGGTCCGCCGCGAGGTGGCCGACACCACCGACCCCGCCGTGGCGACGCGGCTCATCGACCGGATCGCCAGCGAGGTTGGCCCTCCTGACGTGCTGGTGAACACCATCGGTGCGTTCTCTCTGGGAGACGCCCTGACAACCACTCCCGAGACGCTGCGGCTCATGCTCGATGTCAACCTGGGACCCGCGCTGTGGCTGAGCCAGGCGGTCGCGCCGCATATGCAGCGGCAGGGTTCAGGTGCCATCGTGCACGTAGCCGCCCGCCCGGGAATCGAGCCGGCCGGCGGCATGGCAGCATACAGCGTGAGCAAGGCCGCTCTCGTCCACCTGACACGCATCCTCGATATCGAGCTCCGCCCGCACGGGATCCGGGTGAACGCGGTCGCGCCGCAGCTCCTCGACACCGCCGTAACCCGGGCCGCGTTCCCGGAGGAGACCATGGCGCACGCGGTCGCGCCGCAGGCGATCGCCGACACGATCGCATTCCTTGTCAGCGACGCCGCAGCGCCGGTGAGCGGAGCGATACTGCCGGCGTACGGCGCATAGCAAGCGCTGACACGGCAGTCCTAGCGCCCCTCATGCTCACCGTCACCTGCCTGCTCATCGTCCGCAACCAGCGGATCCTCACCGCCTGGAACACCCGGCAGGAAGAAAACACGCGCCGCGCAGCCGCCGGGCTCCCCCCGAAAACCCGCAAACGCCGGCCTGATCCAGGAGCAGCAGCCCGTGCGATAACGGAGACGGCCGCCGACGGATCGCTGAAGCGGTGCTATAGGCGCTTTGCGGCTTTTCGCCACCTCGTACCAGAGCGGATCGGCAAAGCCCTCCCGCGCCAGCACCTCCCGAAGCTCCCGCAAACCGCCGCCGAAGCTCTTACCAGTGTGCGCCACGACCGCGATCATCGGCATGCCATGCCCTCCGTGTTCTCAGGGGGCTACCAGCCGGATGCTCGCGTGGTGAGACAGCGGATTAGCCATCGGCCACGGCGGCCGGCCTGAAGGTCATCGGCTCGCGCCGACGCGCCGGACGGTCAGCGCTTGACGGCGTCCTTGATCTTCGCGCCGTATTGCTTGATGTTGCCCTTGGCCTGATCACGGCGACCTCTGGCCCGCAGCCGCCGGTTCCCAGTGAGGCGGCCGACGGTTTTCATGACGGAACCTTTGACCGCTTCGGCCCTGTGCGCGATCTTCTTGCCGGTACTCATGGGTGGCTCCCGTTTGGGAGCTGCTCTGCGGCGGCGTGCGCGCCGACAGGCGCATCGGGCGCGGGCATGCCGGTTACCGACTCTGACGGTTCGACGACGGCAGGCCGGCGAGCGAACTGGTGTCCGAACAGGCGCAGGCCGCTCCGGCCGCTGTCGCCTGCGCCGCCATCGCGGTCGCTGCTGGACGTGCCGTTCCCCAGCGTGCTTGCGGTATATGCGCGGGCGGTGTCGCGCTCGTCGATCAGGTCATCGCGATCCTGGCTGACAGCGGCCGTCTCGCGGCGGGACTGCCTGAGCCCGCGGCGGGCGGCCCTGCCGCGGCGGGAGGTACGCCGCGCGCCGGCCAGCAGCAGGCTCAGCCCGGCCAGGGCGACCGCCCCGACCACGATCCCGGCTAGGAACAGCGTGCCGGTGGATCCGGTCACGTGGTAGCCGAACACCGCGAACCCGTGGGTCAGCGCGTGCCCGCTGCCTGCGTTGCCAAGAACGCCGGCCACGCCGACGATCACCGCAGCCAGCAAGACGACAAGCCCGACAATGACGACCATGACGCACTCCATATCGAGGCAGCTGGCCGCCCGCGGGAGCGCAGGCACCGTGCTTCGTCCTCGTTCATCTCTGAGTCAACCGCTCCAGAGCCGTGCGGGAAACTACCGATCCGGGAAGGGTTCATCACCGCAGCCGATCACCGTGCGCCGGGCTGCGAATGCAGCCGCGACGGCCTATCGATCTCGGTGATGAGGTCTTCGGCGTTCGCCTGTTTCCGCTGAGGGGCGACTTGGGATTGAGTAGCGGCAGCCCGCCTCTTCCCTGCGGCCGGGTACCCGAACGCGGAGGTGGACCGATGCCGGTCGAAGTTGGCTTACGAAGACGAAGACGCGGATACGCGCGGAACCGCCACGGGCCCGCGAGGGGCCGCCAGGGATTACGGCCGCGAGCGCCGTTACGGCCGACCGTATTCGCGCCGCCGCAGCGGCGGCTCCGGCGGCAGGTCAGCGGGGGGATCCGGCGCCCTCAACATGTTCGCCCGGTTGGGCTTCGTCGCTCGCGGCATCGCCGGCATCGGGATCGCCGCCCTGAACGCGGCTGTCACCTATGACGCGGCCAGGGCCAAGGGCGTCGACGGGGTGCTCCGCTCGTTCGCCCAGTCGCCCTTCGGCCCGTGGCTGCTCATCCTGGTCGCACTGGGGCTGATCGCGTTCGGGATCTTTCGTTCTTCGAGGCGAAATGGCGCCGCACCCTCGGCGGAGTCCCCGTCTGAGTACGCGATGGCTCATTGTGCCGCCTGGCCGGCGACGGCGGCGGCGAGCCAGCCGAGCCGCTTTGACATCGCCTGCGCGCAGCTGACGACGGCGCGTACGTGGCCGGAGTCGTCGGCCGCGCGCCACAGGACCGACCATGGGTAGTAGGACGCCGGTTCGGTGAGCGGCCGCCAGGTGGTTCCGGGGAGCGCGGAGATGCAGGAGGAGGGCACGCAGTACAGGCAGCGTCCCTGGGCGACGAGATCGGCGGCCGCCCGGATGCTCTCCACGGTCCCCCCGTACACGGTGGGGGTGAAGCCGACCGACCGGCATATCTCGACGGTGAACTGATTGAATTCCGGAGCCCGCACTTCCTCGGCGAGCAGCAGCGGCTCCTCAGCCAGGTCTACGACCGGCACGCCCTCCAGCCCGGCGAACCGGTGGCCCGCTGGCACCAGGACCCCGAGCGGGTCCTGGCGGAACAGCAGCGACGCCACCTGTGTCGGCGCGAGCGCGGCCCGGCCGACACCTACATCCAGCCGGCCGTCGATCAGCTGCTGGTACTGCCCGGGCACACTGGCCTCGACCTGGTGGATCACCAGGCCGGGATAGCGGGCCTGAACCTCGTGCAAGATCTGCGGCATCGAGTCATAGCTGGAATCAATGATCCCGACCCGCAACGTCGCAGCCGCGCCCATTGCGCTCCGGGCCACGCCCGCGGCGCGGTCCACGTGCGCCAGGATCTGCCGCGCCTCGACCAGGAACACCGCCCCGGCAGCGGTCAGTGAAACATGATGCGTGCTGCGTTCCAGCAGCCGGACCCCCAGCTTACGTTCCAGCCGCTGCACCTGCTGGCTCAGCGCCGACTGCACGATGTGCTCCCGCTCCGCAGCCCGGCCGAAATGCAGCTCCTCGGCTAGCGTTACGAAGTAGCGAAGCTGGCGCAGCTCCACACCCGCCGCCAATTCCGTGTCCGGCCCATCCATGTACTCCCTGGAACTTGGAAACCCTGCCCGCAAGCCTACTTCCGCGCCCGGGCTCCTGGAATGCGTAACCGGCCTGGCCCGCGGGCGACTGGCAGCTAATCGGTTCTGGTGATAGGCCCTGCTCAGGTTGCCCGTTTCCGCCGCGCCGCTATCCGGGTTGACTTGCCAATGAAACCAGCCGGGCAGGCCCCGGCGTCTCTATCACGATAAGGGGGCTGCCATGATCCCCGCCCAGAACATGGCCCTAGGCGCGCCCGCCATCAGCCTGAACGGCTCAGCGCCGCACTGTGAGCACCTCGACGGGCTCCAGCCGGTCACACCCCTGGCGGATCACTGCCTGGACTGCCGGGACCGGACGGACCGCCGCGCGCACCTCGCGGTCTGCCTGACCTGCGGATGGGTGGCCTGCTCCGACGACTCACCCAGCCAGCACGCCACGGCACACTACGAGGAAACCGACCACCCGTTGGCGGCCGGCCTAGAGCCGGGACCGCGGTGGAGATGGTGCTACGTCCACCAGCGTCTCGTCTGACATGGCCAGCCGACCGCGCAAAGGCCGGCTCCCCGCCACACCTGCAGGCACGGGAATCATCATGATGTTTCAGGCGGCGGCCATTTACAGTGAGGGCGCGGCACCATTTCCGGGATAGTGCCGCGCCGAAAACTAGCTGTGCCATCCTTCATGCCGCAGTCGGGAAATGGGGTCACCTCGAGGTCACTTGCTTGGCTGCGGTGTTTTGCATGAGATTTTCGGATTCACGCCAGTGTAGTTGAGCGGGCCCGCAAGAACAGTCACGATGATCGTGCCCGCTCGGCCGCAGTTCGGGTCAGAACTGCTGTAGTAGTGGCGCTGGCCAGCGGCGATGGCGCCGATGATCAGCCAGGCGATGATTATTACCGATCCGATACGCATGACTGCCTCCGACGGCATGTTCGCTGGGGCCAGCGCCCTGCGAGCAGCAGGAATTGCCACAATCCCGTGAATGCCAGCAGCGGCGCTGGATATGCTGGCTGATCCGTTCAGCCAGCATATCCATATACCAGTAAAGGCCATCCGCGGCCAGACGGACATGAGCAATCCGGGCAAGACTCATCACCATAGCCGATCACACCAGCACAGGCGCCCGGTGCAGCCGTGAGCCGTGATTGCTGGACCGCGCCGAGCGGCGATCGGCCAGGGTGATGATGTTTGCGGTTTCTGGCTGTTTCCGCCGCGGGACGGCGGAGGTTAGCTGGGAAATGAAAGCCAGACGGCAAGGTATCGCGACGCCGCGGCCAGGCAAGCCCCCGGCCACGACCCGGCACTAAACCGGCCATCAGCTCATCGAAGTACAGGAGCCCGGTTATGGGTGTCATCGCGTGGATCGTTCTCGGCCTGAGCGCGGGCCTGCTCGCCAACATGCTGGTCCCCGGCAGGAGATCACAGGGTCTGGGCAGCCGCAGCGGCCAGCGGTCACGCAGCTGGACGCACCGGTGAACGGGCAAGCCGCCGCTATGAGACCAAGCGGAACAACCAGAATGCCATCTCGTCTTACGGCGGAGGATTATGACGGGAGGACGCCGTTTGCTGTGAGGGGCCGGCCGCCGGGCACCGTCCAGGGCTGGGCCCGGGTCGGCGTGACGACGGCGTTTGTTGTCGTGCCGTTCGCCGGGCTGGCGGTGGCGGTCTGGCTGGCCTGGGGCCATGGCCTGAATCTCGCCGATGTCCTGCTCGCGGTGGCCTTCTACGTGATCACCGGGCTAGGGGTGACGGTGGGCTTTCACCGTCTGCTGACTCACCGCAGCTTCACCGCGGCCCCGGCGCTGCGGGTCGCGCTGGCGATCGCGGGGTCGATGAGCTTCGAGGGTGAGGTCATCGGCTGGGTCGCCATCCACCGCCGCCACCACGCCTTCTCCGACCGGCCCGGTGACCCGCATTCCCCCTACCGCTACGGCAGCAGCGTGGCCGGGCAGCTCCGCGGCCTCGCCCACGCCCACATGGGCTGGCTGCTGCGCGACGACCCGACCCCGCCCGCGCGGTACGCACCGGACATGGTGGCCGATCCCGCCATGCGGGCCGTTTCGGCCGCGTTTCCCGCCCTGTGCGCTGTCTCCCTGGCCCTGCCGTTCGCGGCTGGGTGGCTGATCGGCGGCACCTGGCGTACCGCCCTGGCCGCGCTGCTGTGGGCGGGGCTGGTGCGCGTCGCCGTGCTGCAGCACGTCACCTGGAGCGTCAACTCGCTGTGCCACGTGTTCGGCAGCCGCCCGTTTGCCACCCGCCGCTACGACCGCGCCACCAACCTGTGGCCCCTTGCCCTGCTCTCGTTCGGCGAGAGCTGGCACAACATGCACCATTCCGATCCGGCTTGCGCACGGCACGGCGCGGACCGCGGCCAGGTTGACATCTCCGCCGCCGTGATCCGCATCTTCGAACGCCTCGGCTGGGCCACCAAGGTGCGCTGGCCTACCCCCGCCCGCCTTGACAGCCGCCGCCGCTGCCCCGGCCGGGGCGAACCAGAGCCGGTCCTGCAGCCCGGGGGACGGCGTACTGGGCGGGCGGCGGCCAGCCGACTGTCACCGCTGCCTACCGGCGGTGACCGGGTCCGATGACGGCCACCGCTGGATCGCCATCAGTTACTGTTCCGGTCCCCGGGCGGCTCGCCGCCCCGGGGGACCGGCCCTGACCGCGGTACCGTGCAGCACGACGAAGGTGATCAGGTCGCCTCGACCGGTCGCACCTGGACGGGCAGCAGAGCGCGGTCGTTACTCCGCCTGCGGCTCCGCCGAGCTGCGTGGATGGCTAGTAATCGGTCTGGGTGATGACGTTTGCGGTTTCCGGCTCTTTCCGGCGGCGGGATTCCCCGGCTTAACTGAAAGGTGACAAGCAAGACGGCAAGGTATCGCGAAGCCACGGCGGGGCCAGTCCCCCCGGCCACGATCCGGCACCAAACCGGCCACCAGCTCATCGAAGTTCAGGAGCTCGGTTATGGGTGTCATCGCGTGGATCGTTCTCGGCCTGGGCGCGGGCCTGCTCGCCAACATGCTGATCCCCGGCAGGAGATCCCAGGGCCTGGTCATCACCTGCGTGATCGGCATCGCCGGGGCGCTGCTGGGCGGCTGGCTGGCCACGAAATTGTTCCACGTGGTCACCCTGCACGGGTTCTTCAACCTCTCCACCTGGCTCACCGCCATCGCCGGCGCGGCGATCCTGCTGCTGGCCTACCACCTGCTCACCAGCCGCAGCGCCGGCCGCAGCCGCAGCGGCCGCAGCCGGTCACGCCGGTGGGCGCACCGGTGAACACCCAGGCACCGCACCGCCTGTGCCGCCTCCGACGATCCAGCCCCCGAAAGGGTGACGCGTCATGTCCATCGCAGCCGGTATTGCCCTTATCGTCCTCGGGGCGATCCTCACGTTCGCCCTGAAGGGCGGACACATAGGCGACCTCGATCTGCATGCCGTGGGTGTCATCCTGATACTCGCAGGCATTATCGGGATCCTGCTACCCATGCTGATGCGCAACAGGTCACGCTTTTCCCGGCCGACTATCCGCAGCCGGCAAGATGTCATGGACGACGGGACGCGGACCGTCCTGAACCATGTCGACGGATCGCAGACCCTCGTGGAACACGAAGACGGCGCGCAGACCTTCGCGGAACACTTTGACGCCGACCCGTCGCTCAACGATGGCCGCAGGACTAATGACTCTCGCCAGCACCGGGCGGGATCGGGCAAAAGCTAGGCGGGGATGCCTCTCGTGACCGCCACCCAGCAGCGTGAACCAGGTTGGCCTGCCGCGTGATCCGTGGCGGCCGGGTAGTTTTGCCAGTTCCCTAGAACCGCGCCGACGAGCACGTGCCCCAGCAGTTCCTGGACCGGTGACTCCCTGGCCCGCGCGTGGTTCACCGATGCGGAGATGGATCGCAGCCTGCGGTACCTGCACATCATCGCACCGCCATGATCGCGACTGCGGTCATTGATCACCAGTGTCCGGAACGGCGGGGGATGTTCCGCGAGTCGATCGCGATGTCGAAGGCGTACGCCGAAGCGCGCGCCCCGCTCGAGGAAAACTAGCTCCTCGACGAGATCGTGGCGGCCAAGCCCGGGATGGACCACACGAAATACCGCCCGACCGAAGAGCTCAGGGACAGAAGAGCTCAGGGACAACAGACTCCAGCACCTCACGACGAGACCCTCTCCGGTGTTTCGCTGAAGGACTGAGGATCTGCAATCCCACCCCGAGACGGCGCCTTTGGAGAGCGTCAGCGGCACAGCATCCGCTGGCAGCTCGGGCTGTAGAGGGAGGGGGCGTCGCGGGCGACGCAGGTGGTCGCGGGGCTCGCGACATGTCGGCCATCACGCCGGCCATGCGGACGCAGATGGCCAAGTTTCACAAGGGTGCGGGGTGTGAAGAACCGGCCCGATGAGAGTCGCGGGCGGCCAGGGCGGCGAGGACTTCGCCGATGGCAGGTTCCCGATGCGGGGTGCCTGGGCCGATCTCGATCCCCTCGCGCGGGCCCATGCTGACGGTCTCGTCGCCGATAACGACATTCGCCTGCCCGTCGAGCAGTAGTAGAACTGGGTGGTTGCCTCGTGGACGCTCATGAGCCGAGCGTGGCATGCATTCCCCTCGACGTCTTGGACGGATGCGCGCCGCACCGTACTACTACGCCTACTCCTTCACGACCCAGCACGGCAAGGCCGTGCGGGTGCACACCCAGAAGTGGGCTGACACCGCCTGGAACGGCGACGGTCAAAACAAGAGTGACGGCAACATCCTGGGCAGGTAATCCTGCCTAAGCCCGGGCCGATCGGAGGGACGAGACCTAACCGGGTCCCGTCCCTTCCTCGTGTCTGCAGCCAGCAGTGCCCCGAGGCGGTAGTTCCTCAGCATCCAGGCCGCTCAGGGGTTTCCTTCCTGGATGTGGCATCCTCCGATTCCCTCAAGTGCCCGTGCTTCCTCGACCGGCATGTTGATGTCGCGGGCGATGCTAAGCGCCTGGGCCTGTCGCGTTCTGCCCATTCCAGCAGAGTGTCCAGCGCCTCCGCATTGTTTCTGCCGCCAGAGAGGGCCAGCTCGCGTCGTCCGCGACCACGGGATCGGGAGACCAGGGAGCAGACCAGGGCCTTCGACCGGTGGCCGTCGCCTTCGACACCATCGATGACGTCCGCGGGCACGAGCGGCCCGTTGCTGGAGAACGTAGCCGAAATCCATTCGGAGCCCGAAGAGCTAGTCGATATCGGCGCGAGGCTAGTCTGCTGTGCATCGACCGGTGCCCACATAGCAGTGAGGAGTAGGCGCGCACGCGCCGCGATCATGCATCAGATGCCCCACAGAACGAAGGCAGTTGTCTTCGATCTTGATGACACGCTCGCGCCCTCCAAGTCACCCCTGGACCCCTCGATGGCAACGGCGCTGGTGTCCCTCCTCCAGCGCCTCCCCGTCTGCATCATCTCGGGCGGCCGATTCGAGCAATTCCAAGCCCAGGTCCTCGACCGTCTAACCGCTCCGGAACAAGTCCTCAGCCGACTTCATCTGATGCCGACGTGCGGCACGCGTTACTACTCTCGGCAGCAGTGCGCATGGTCGCAGGTATATTCCGAAGACTTGTCCGCCGAGGAGACGGCTCGGATCATGCAGGTCCTCGAAGAAACGTCAAGAACTCTCGGGTACTGGGAAGAGCATCCGTGGGGCGAACTCATTGAAGACCGCGGCAGCCAGGTCACCTACTCCGCCCTCGGACAAGCGGCACCGCTCGATGCTAAGGCCGCGTGGGACCCTGATGGAACGAAGAAGAGCATGCTGGTGGCTCATGCGACACCATTGCTGCCTGACTTCGAGGTGAGGGGGGGTGGTTCAACGTCGATTGATGTTACGCGCAAGGGGATCGACAAGGCCTACGGAGTTCGCAAGCTCATGATGCAGATTCACGTGGCCCCAGAGGAGTTGCTATTCGTAGGTGATCGGCTTGATGAGATCGGAAATGATTATCCAGTATTGGCCGTTGGCGTGCCATGTGTCCCTGTCACGAGTTGGCAGGACTCCCTTACCGTGATAGCCCAGTTCAACGACTGGTGGGACGGAGTCACCGGTTCGCCACAATTCCGAATTATCTCCAAGTATCCCAACGCAGCAAGGCACGGGCGTGCAGGCGCATAACCTTTCCCAGTCCTCGCTAGTCGCGCACTTCACAGGTATCGCGAACCGGAGGTAGCTCTTTGTTCTGAGATAGCCACGTCGCTTGCTGCACGCTTGGCAACCGGTGCTCCGCAGAGGTGACACCAGAGGTTACACCGAGTCCTGATGACGGCCGGGTTCGGGCTGCGGGACTTGCTCGACCCGGCAGCACCATCCGCGTTGACGATCAGCCACCAACCGACTTGTGAGGACCACATGGCCGAACAAGCATCAGCCCAGCCGGTCGAGCGCGTTGCCAAGCCGTGGGGTCACGAGGAGATCTTCGCGATCGTCGAGGGCTCCTACGTCGGCAAGACCCTGCACGTGGCCGGCGGTGAGTCGCGGTCTCTGCACTGGCATCGCGACAAGGACGAGACCATCGCCGTCCTCTCCGGCCAGGTCGAGTCGAGGTGGCCTGCGCCTGCCCACCCTGGCTGACTTTCCGAGAGGCTCGTGCGGCGACGCCTGCGAACTTCTAGGTCAGTATCTGTCAGATTCCGGGCTTGGCAGGTGGGGCTACCGCAGCGGCATGCAATCGGACCCGGTCCTCACCCATGCCTGGGTCGAGCGTTACGGTCTGATCGTGGACATCACGGCGGACCAGTTCCCTGACGTCTCAGAACCTGTCGTGCTCACGACCAACCGGACCTGGCACGACGCGCGTTTTCCGCCCATCCCAAGTCATGATGCCGCCAACCTTGATTGGTTTGAGTCAAACGACAACCGAGCCGACGCGCTGGCCGATTATGACGTACTCAAGCTCCGTGCCGATGCACTCCGATAGCTAACTATGCTGCGCCGTGATAGCACGCTGGTCCAAGGGCAGCGAACTTGAACCGCCGTTAGGTGAGCATGCAAGGGCTGGGCTCCTCTGCTGCAGGATTAATTGACTGCCTCTTGCTAACCTTCAGACAGCTCAGTGCATGGTGGGGGGAATTGGATGATATGTATTGCAGCGAGGCGTTGAAAACGTGGCAGGGAACAGCAAATATTCGGCGATATGCGTAGTTTGAGGTGTTGGGCGCACACTCTGTTCGTCACGGTACGTCATTCCGGCAATGGCGCCAGGAGCAAGCGGACGGCCGACTGGCCGATGGGCAGTCGCGGCAGCTCGTCTTCGAGCCCCGAGCCAGGCAGCCGGTCCGGAGGCGGGCGCCGGCGCGATGGCCGAGCGGGCCTGCTGCGGGCAACACACAAGCAACACAAGTCCGGGAATTGGCGAAGATCAACACGCCGGTAACACGAACAAGACGGCATTCCCCGGCACACGGCGGCACGATCGCTAGAATAGGCATGTAGGCTCAGTGACCAGCGTCAATGCGGGTGAGCTGGGCCGATTACCCGCCGTGGTAATACGGGTTTAGGAATGAAAGGACCCCTGATGAGCGGAAGGTCGGCAGTCAGTCTTTTCATCCTCCGATTTCGCGGGTTTCAAGGATTCGGGAGTGTCAAGCCTCAAGCGGAGCCCATGTGTAAAGCATCAAGCGGGACAGCGCACAGGTGCGGGCACGGCTGCCTGAGCCCGGCTGATCGTTGACGGATCGTCTTCAGGTGATGCCTGGCGGTTTCCAGGGTCTGGCGCCGCGGGCTGATCGCCCGGCTTGCCGGCTTGGCTCGTGGCCGGGTTAGCCAGCATGCGGGAGAGTATCGCGTCCGCCACTTGGCCGAGGGGCTGCCTGGCGTCGACGGGGATCGCGCCGGATGCGCGCAGGCGGGCCTGATATCCGGGCAGGAAGCGGCGTAGGTACTCGCGGGTGTCCCCGATGCGGCCCCAGTCGTTGTCCTGACGCGCATCTATTCGTGCCAGCATGGTGGGCTCGTCGATCTCCAGCAGGAACACCTGAGTGAAGCGACCGGCCAGCTCTAGCTCGTTGGCCGCACCGCCGCAGACGTACAGCGTCGCTGGTGCTGCAGCGCGGATCAGTTCGTCCAGGCGGGCCGGATTCCATGCCCAGCTGTGCCGGGCAAGCCAGGCAAAGTCCGGCGCTGCCGGCTCTTCCGCCACGTTGCCGGCAGCGTCAACGGACCGCGCTAGCAACGGGTCGTCGTCGGCATCGATGGCTGCCAGGCCCCGGCGGGCAAGCACGGCGGCGATCGCGGTCTTCCCGGCGCCGGAACAGCCTGTGATCATCATTGCGCTCATCGGTGTCTATCGTCGGCCAGCCCTGGAGGCGGCGCAAACGAGTTTGCGACACCGCGCGGACGCGGGCGGATCTCACGTTCCCGGGCTTCAGCCGGGCCTGCCCGGACAGCTGCCGTCAGACGCCTGGCGCCGCAGTGGGGTCAACGCGGAGCGCCCGCAGCGCGAGGATTACCGGCGGGCCCGTCGACATCACCCCATGCCGCCCAGCGGATCGCTCAGAATCCCACAGCGTCTTCAGCCACGCGACCGCGCAAGAAGGCCGCGCCTGGGCCAGGCTCGGCGCCGACCCAGAGACCCGTGCCGCGCTCAGCCGCGTCGAGGCGCTCGTGTCGCCGCCCTGACCACCGCGAAACCTTTATCCGGCGGCG